>Ga0207996_1000671_pt1 | contig 28666 bp, 20 predicted proteins | sample AntAceMetag02UKG_FD_184773 | JGI IMG/M metagenome (GOLD analysis project Ga0207996, IMG submission 184773) | Saline lake microbial communities from Ace Lake, Antarctica - Antarctic Ace Lake Metagenome 02UKG (SPAdes) (version 2) | ecosystem: Environmental > Aquatic > Non-marine Saline and...
CTGGTAACTCCTCAAATATGATAGATTCTTGCTCCAAACATTGCTCGCTAGCTCGCAATGTTTGGATGTCTTCTATCATACCACGAGTGTTACCTATGTTTCTCAGCCTCCGCAGTCATTTTTGTTAAGCCAAAATAAAAAAGAAGTATCCCCAAAAACCACACACCAAAATTCGTAAGTAGTTTTAATTGAGGAAGATAGACAAATTAAGAAGTGGAATAGTAAATTTTTTGCAAAAAACGGGGATGCTTTCCCTTGGAGTTACCAAAAGTATTGAGAAGATTGGTATTGGAGACAACGTTAGGCATACATGCCAGAGGGTCAGTAAGATTAGAGAAGTGGTAAGGAATACTTCGCCATGACTTTTGCAAGCTGAAGTGCATAATCCAGCTTGATAAGGCGAATCTCCATCGGGCACTTGTTTTCGCCAGAGACTTCAAAGTTAAACAACGCTTCGCAGCCAGCCTCTTTTAAAGCCAACATTGTCTTCTCCCAATCAACCGTACCCTTCCCGTAGGGTAGAATGTGGTCGTCATTTCTACCCAGGTTGTCGGCAATATGCAAGGCTTTCAACTTGTCGCCAGTCTTATGAATAAATTTTGCGCAATCCTTATCAGCTGAAAGGATATTGTGATGGCCGGTATCCAGACAAATCCCGAATGAGTCATTCGTAACGTCCTCCACAAGCCGTAGCAGATCGTCGGCTTTTTTCGCGTTCGGTTGCCGCACATTTTCAAGGCAGACAGTGAGGGGTGTTCCCTTGGTGTGAGCGGCGATTTCATTGAGTCCAGCCACCTGCCATTCCCGGATAGCAACCGGATCAACATTCACATCCACACTCCGGTGTCCACCTGGATGAAGCACGCTTGCTGTAATTCCGATCGCATTAAATAGGTCGCACCAGATTTTAATATTGTCAATGGCAAATCGGCGATCCGTCTCTTCCTGAGCGGCAATATCAACTCCCATCCACAAGTGCCCTTGCGGAAAAGAAAATCCTTCCCCCTCAGCAAATGTTCGAAATTCAGCCCCGACTCGTTCGGTTTTTCCCCGCTCCAACAGCATAAGCGCATGCTCTTCAGACAGTTCCGAATAGCTCCAACCGCGCTGGGAAAACGTTTTTACCATCTCTTCCGGATTCAAATCAAATAAGTAAGACGACCACATGGACAAGCGCATTCTTTCCCTTTCCCTTTTTATCTCGTAATTACTTCAAGAATCAAAGGTTCTTTGTAAGTTAATTCTTTATTGTGTTTGATAATCATCTTATTGTTTTTCTGTTCAAAAGAGTCGAATGGCTGCCATTTTCCGGACTCGTTTAGTTCCATAATTTGCTTGACCTTTTGATTATTGAGGCTAATTGTTAATTCCGTGTTTTCCCATGAGTCAAGAGAAAGACAGAACACAGCGATAATAATTCTGTCATCATAATCCATTCTTAAAGGAAGAGTATTGTGCCCGCCTTTAACCATCAGCGGGATTTTATCATGTGAAAGCCATTTGAGCACACTGATCATCTGGTTTTGTCTGGCCAGTCTGGGAAATTTGTCGCTAACCAGGTTCATGTCAAATGGATAAACTGCAATACGCCCGCCAAGTGAATTTTTGAATAATGTGAATCCGGCAAATAATCTATTAGTGTCCGGGTCTACAATCTCGGAAATTTCAATCGCGTCCGCGTGTGGCTCCAGCTCTCCGAACAATGTGTCATTGGGGTAAATCGTCAAAGCGAAGTATCGATCCTTTTCTCCCTCATAATCCGAATTATAGAAATGCTCGGCAGCCAGTGGGGAGTCGCCTTTTTTGAACGTCCTTTTCAAATCAACACCAATGTGTTTGCCATGGCCCATTGAAATCAATGTCTTCGCAGCGATCAGGTCGCACAAAACTCCTCCGGATAAGATCTTCAATATTTTACCATGATCCAGACTTCGGATACTCTGCCCGGTCAAGGCAACGAGGTTGGATTCTTCGTAGGTTGTTCCAAAACCAAGCGACTGTAACGGATTTTCCCATCCAAAACTTTCTTCCTGAAGATCGACGTAACCACTGTTCTCGTCCAGGCGCTTGCTGTATGAACTTCGATCATGATGCAGTATTCTTATTCCTTTAAATTTTCCGGCTGGAACGCATTTGTCAGTCAAAGCTTTCAAATATGTTTTATTCTTTTTCAAGGACTGTAAAACCGATATTTCTTCGGACATTGGCGTGCCGCAATGATCAAACAGATTCATTGTGACTCCATGAGTACCCATGGAAAAACAAACCGCAGTCTGTAAAAACGTGAAAGTGTTGGATTTGTTGTATTGTGAGAAGGGATAATTTTCCACTTCCGCCATTTCGATCGTATTTTCAGGAAGAACATATCGAGTGCGACGCAGAGAATTGGCTGTATAATATAAACCTTTTAGATGATTTTCAGAATAGTTGCCCAACGGCGGGCGGCTGACCGGAACATTGTCTCCGGCGAAAGCGTTTATAAACGCATGCCATTTTCTTCCTTCCATGCAATGACGATCTGCGCCACTGGACATCAGTCCGATTTTGGTTTCAGGAGAAACTTCATGAACGGCGGTGGACAAGATTCCGGCGACTTCCACCATTATTTCTCCCTGCGTGTCCAACCAATCCTTGCGGTATTGATGCGGTTCTCCGGAAGTCAATATTAAATTCACCAATTCTTCGCGGGAGACGGTCTCGCCAACTTTTTCAGCAAAACGTTCAAGATGCTCCGGGCAAAAACAACCGAATCTCACTGGATAATGGTTGAATGTTCGGATATCATCTTCAACCCAAATCGTGTCAGGTTCAGTCTCGGCGTAAATTCTCCAAAGAGCGGCTGTATGCTCACGCCACGCCGGAGAAAGCGAACAGGCGCAATCGACACATTGAATTCCATCGTGACCCACCATGAATTCCATTTCGGGAAACCTCTCTTTCACATTGCGTCCACGGTCGCCATGCACATGCGTCACCCATGGATTAATTGAGAAAACGATCCCGATTTCATTGAGGGCTTTCTTTATTTCAAACAGAACGGACTGATATTCCTTCAGCCATTCAATGGACGGAATTCCATGTGAAAATTCCTCGGTATCGACTTTGACAATAACTTCATCTATACCGAACTCAGGACAATACCTGACCAGTTCCTCTAAGTTTTTTTCCCAACTCCAGGGTGGGAGAGTTCTGCGTAAGGCGTACCAGGCTTTACCGCAATAAGACTCAAATCCTTTTACATTCATTTTTTTATTCCTTTACCACATTATAAAACCATCGCCAATGCCACTAGAACCAGGCTCGCCCTGCCATGGAACCTGCCCTACATGAAAATCGCAGAACAGGACATTTGACCAGTCGTTGTGAGGAAAACCCGCATTTGCCCTGCTCTCGCCATAAGTTAATGCTGTAGGTCCGCCGGCTACGCTACGCCAGTACCAGCCATCACTGCGTCCTACAGAGCTAGAATTCTTACCAGTGAGGGTATTAGTGTACCCGCCGTCTATAATCAGCAGGATCTCTGACAATTTGCTTTGGTCTATCCTATTGTACTTGCAAGGTGTGTAGTAGTGACTATCACCATCCTTAAGATGCGCATTCATAGAGTAACTCCTCATTTTAACCTGACTGCCTCCAGACTCTTGGGTCTTCTTCATGCTCGGACACCAGAAGATTGACTTTCCTCCCTCACCTACCCAAGAAGAATAACTATCCGAAATAGGAATAGTTACCTCATACACAATCTCTGCCAGCTCTGAATCCCAGGTGCTTCCATAGTTTGCCGCATTGTTTCTGGCATAGGGCAGCCAGTCATTCCAATCTGCCATATAAAGATTGAAAGCTAATCCTATCTGTTTCAGATTGCTTATACATACTGCTTTTCTAGCCATTCCCCTTGCTTCCTGCAAAGCCGGCAGGAGCATTGACGCAAGCAGAGCTATGACCGCGATCACGACCAAAAGCTCTATTAACGTAAATCCAGTCGTCCCTAAAATCTTTCTCATTCTACCAATCAATTTATCTCTTTTTCCCATGACTGTATATTACTTTAATTTCTTCTTCTGTCAATGCAACATCTTTCCAGACACAAATATGTATATGATAGTCTACTCTGTCCATAATAATATTATTAGTCTGAAACTAAAAAACTATATTGGGATATTGAGCTGTTTTATCAGTGACAATCTCAAATCTTTCTGTATTTGCAGGTAATCTTGTTGCCCAGCCTTGTTCTGAATTTCTTCAGGATCATTTTCCCGATCAAAAAGCAATTCTTCGTTATTGTCGATGGGGCTGTAGGTGTATTTCCATTGTCTGTTTACCGCCATATATCTACTGGGATTGAATATTTGCGAAAAAACCATATCGCGGTTGATAGTGCCTGCCGCTATCTCAGCCAAATTCTCTCCGTCAAGAACGTGGCTTTTTATCTTAGCCCCGGCAAAGGATAAAACAGTAGGAGCAATATCTACAAGGCTAACCGGCTTAGAACAAATTTCTCCTGCAGGAAAACTATCCGGATAACGCATAATCAAGGGTATCCGAGCACTTGAATCGTGAAATCTGAGTTTCCCGAAACGGCAGTGATCTCCCAGATATTCTCCATGATCAGAAGTAAAAATAATAAGAGTTTTATCCAGTTGATTATATTTTTCAAGAACAGAAGTAATTCTTCCTATCTGAAAATCAATAAAGGTAATGGCTGCATAATAAAAAGCACGTAAATACTGCTTAAGAATCAGATTATATTCTTCATCAAAATACCAGGATTCTTTTTTCTTCAAGGAACCGCTTTTATATGCTTTTAAAAATTTTTGCAGACATTTCGTTTTACTCTCCGGATAAATAGGGACAGGCATTTGAGCCCAGTCGTAAAGAAAAGCCCAGGCAGGCGGTAAAGCTAATGGCGGATGCGGGTGAATAAAACTGCTGAACAAGAACCATGGCTGGTTGTCTTTAACTGCTTTTTCAAGAAAAGCAATTGAACGGTCTCCAGTCCATTGTGTTGGGTGCAGTTGTTCCGGCAAATGAGACAACTGGGGAATTTCTCTCAGATGACCTGTTGGGCCTCTCATACCGTCATAATCCACCTGATTTAAAGTATCACCATAACCATTGTCTTTTAAAAACCTGCAATAATCATCCCGCTCAGAATCAGGATGGGGATGTTCCTGATATTCCCGTGTCTGAAAACCTCGCAGAGCATGAATGTCAGGAGTGAAATGACACTTGCCAATTCCATGAGTGCGATAACCGGATTTTGTGAGAGCGTCGACAAAAGATTCCCGTCCATCTTCAGGCATAGAATCTTTATTCGAAAAGCACCCGGTATTATGGGGATACTGTCCATAATGCGTAGAACATCTGGCAGGAACACACACAGGAGATGGAGTATAAGCACTGGTAAAGGAACATCCGTTTTTTACGAAACGGTCCAAATTAGGAGTTTTTATAGCAGGATTCCCCAGAGCGCCAATTGTATCAAACCTTTGCTGGTCGGTGAATATAAGAAGAACATTTGGACGATTTTTATCAACTCTCTTCATTTTGTGTCATTCTTTAAATTACTGATGTTTTTTGCTTTACCGACTAATTTATCAATATTAATTTTGCATTTCTATATTTGTCTATAAATCTAATTTCCAGCGAACTACTTCCATATAGGTCCTGCCATCAGCACCTCGATACGAATAGGAGGTTACCAAGCTGCTGTCTTCCAACTCAATTGTATTGCCATAGCCACCTCCATTAGATTGATTATCGGGGGTCTTTGCATCTATGATAATACGATCATGCTCAAAATCGAAGAGAAATCCGCCATCTTCTGTTTCTTTACCTAACACCGCTTGTACACCAAGTGGTCGTTTAAGTGCTCTTACTGTAAAAGTCAGTAACAGATGACCATTCTTAAGACGAAGGATTGAGGGAAACATCTCTCCATAGTCAGTAAAGTCCTTTACCCTTTTAGCTGTTCGTCCATGATCGATTGATTCGAATAAAATAAATCGATGATTGCAGTCTTGCTTTTTAGGAGCAGTTCGTCCCTCAATAGGGTAATGGGCACTTTCAGTGCGAGCAAGTATTAATAATCTGTCTGGCTTTGAGTACCATAAATATGAATCTGTAAAAAATCCATACCAGAAAGCAAAGAGACCTTCTTTATCATCTCGTAAAGAAAATCGTTCTTTTTTGCCCCAGGTTTTACCCTCATCAAATGACTCCCAAATATAAGAATGCAGCTGTTTATCAGAAAAAGCAATAAGTAAGCTTCCATAAGGAGTTTCTACAATATTTCGGCTTTGACCAATATAGGTGGCATTAGGAGAAGCCATCTCCTTTCTGCCAATGCGTCTTGTCTCCCAAGAATATCCATTATCTTCTGATCGGGATATGAGAAATGACGTATATTCATCCAAATTATCTACATCTCGCGACATAATACGATGGGTAATAAAAATTGTTCCTTTCTTTGTAATACTTAAAAAAGGTTCCTTTCCACCAGGTATCTGCATGATATTTCGTTCCGACCAATTTATTCCTCTATCCTGAGAACGGTATAGTAATATTTCCCTCTCTGTATCTTTTTTCATTGCTACATTATCAAAAATGCTTGAATAACTGTAAGGAGTGGTATGGAAGTACTGATGATAACCGATAAGCAAAATTTCACCATTGGGAAGTAAGGCAATGCTTGGCTTGTAATCATCAGGAATACCTATTGGTGTACGCTCCGCCGGAATACTTGATGACCCTATGATATTAGGGTCCTTTACAATTATTTCATCTTTATCTGTCTTCATTATCAACTTATCCTTTTTATGTTTGGCTATAAATCTAATTTCCAGCGAACTATTTCCATATGTCTTCTGCCGTCGCTTCCGCGATATGAATATGGAGTAACCAGAGTTTCGTCAGCCAGTTGTACTGTATTCCCATGACCACTTCCTGTGGTTTGATTATCCGGAGTTCTGGTTTCTAAGATAATGCGGTCCTGCTGAAGATCAAACTCAACCCCTCCTTCTTCGGTTTCTTTACCCAGACAGGCTCTAACCCCCAACGGTTTATTGCATTTCGAAGAGAAAGTGTACAATAATCTGTCATTTTTCAGACGAAGGATTGATGGATACATCTCTCCATAGTTTCCAAAGTCTTTTACCTTTTTAGCTGTCCGACCATCATCATTTGATTCAAAGAGAACAGTTCTGTGATTAAAATCATGCTTTTCAGGAGCAGGCTGTCCTTTAATGGGATAATGAGCGCTCTCAGTACGGCAAAAAATTAACAGCTTTCCATGTTTTGAATACCATAGATAAGCTTCACAAAAAAATCCATACCAAAAGGCGAAGAGCCCTTCTTTATCATCTCTTAAAGAAAATCGTTGTTTGATCCAGTTTTTGCCGTCATCACTTGACCCCCAGATATAAGAATGCAGCTGATCATCAGAAACCGCAAGTAATAACCGTCCACCTGGAGCTTCAGCGACATTCATGGATGTAAATATCCACCTTGCGTTTGGGGAGCATATTTCTTCTCTGCCAATCCGTCTTGTTTCCCATGAATAACCATTATCCTCAGAGCGGGAGATGAAAGAAGGGGAATAATCATATAAGTTCCCAACACCTCTGCAATCAAAAAAATGAGTGATAAAAAGTGTGCCGTTTTTTGTGACGCTTATGAACGGCTGCTGCATGCCCGCAGACAAATGCAGCGTATTACGTTCCGACCAGGTTAAGCCACCATCCTTTGAGCGATAAATAATCCCCTCAAAGTGTATATCTTTTTTTATGGGGATATTATTATAAATGCCTGTGTAACTATAGGGACTGAAATCTCTATGGTGATGATAGGCTGTGAGCAGAATTTCTCCATTGGGAAGTAGAGCAATGCTTGGTTTGCAATCTCCGGGAATACCTAAAGGAATACGTTCGGCCGGAATACTTGGCGCCCCTATGATATTAGGGTCCTTTACAATTATTTCATCTTTATCTGTCTTCATTATTATATCTATGTCAATTTGGTGTTACGCGCATTATAAAATAGCGTCAGAAAATACACCATTAGTCTCAGTCACTCCGGTTTGTGTGTTTAAAATTGTTCTGAGTAAAATATCACGCATTTCTTTTTCTGTTTCCTTCCATTCCGGATTGCCTGTCAGATTATTCTTTTCTTCAGGATCATTTTTTCTATCAATCATTAGAAAACCATTTCCCTTCTCGTCTACCGCATATTTATATTGGTCGTTCATAATCATATAGGTTCGCTGCCGACTGCCATTGAGGGACGTCGCCACTTCGCTGAGTATTTTATCCCGATGATGTTCTCTATTTCCAGATAAAAGCGGTAGTAAGGATTTCCCTTGACATTGGTTGGAAGCCTCATGGCCAATTATTTCTATTATCGTCGGATAGATATCAATACTTTCAACCAGAGCACGCGAAGATTTCCCAATAGTGAACCGGTCAGGACAACTAATTATCAGAGGCACACGAACGCTGGCGTCGTAGAAACACTGCTTACCCATGCGACCATGATCACCAGCCATCTCTCCATGATCAGAGATATATACAATTAGAAGATTATCAAGTAACCCACGTTTTTCATAAGCGGCCAGGATATTGCCAATGAGATCATCAATAAGAGTAATTTTGCCGTAATCGTGGACTCTCATATTTAACACATCGTCAAGTGGAAGATCATTACCGCCTTTAGGCACACGAATTGGCTCGGGTGCATGTTCGGGTCGATACATCGACGCATATTTTCCGGGCGGATCATGAGGTTCATGGGGACCGCCAAAACTTATAAAAACACAACTTGGTGTTCCTGAATCCAGGGTCTTTATAAATTCTGCGCCATGATTTCCTATATAGCTGTCAAGATAGTATTCTGTAGGTATAGGACTGACTGCAGCATACAGTGACGGAGATTTCACGTTTTTCCTGTTTTCATAGTCCTGATAAAAGGATTCCCAAAGGCCTTGTTTTCTTAACATGTCAGAATATGGGGATTCCTGTTTAATAACAGAGCCCCACGGTCCCGGGACTTCATGTACATAATCAAATCCTCGTGATTTCATATAAATTTCTTCATCTTTGGTATGACCCTTTTCATTCGGGTAAAAGTGAGCTTTACCTATATAGGATGTATAATACCCTGCTTTTTGCAAGGAGTGCAAAAATGTTTCCTGTTTGTCCGGCATTCTTCCGCTATTGTGCCACATGCCATGATTATGAGGATATCGCCCATTAATAAATGAAGCCCTGGCTGGCATGCATACAGGAGAAACGGTATAAGCCTGATTAAAGAGCCAACCCTTTTCAGCCAGCCTATCCATGTTCGGGGTCTTGATTTGTGGGTGACCCGCACAACTCATGCAGTCTGCACGATGCTGGTCTGACATAAGGATTAATATGTTGGGAAGCAATTCATTTGACATGTTACTGTTCCTTATCCTTATTATATCATTTTGCTCACTCTCGTCAACTTATTGTATTGGTTGGGTACATAGGTATATACGCTATAGGTGTTTGATGAGGCCGAATTACCTGTACACACTGCTAAGCCCCAATAAATATTGAGACTCAGCAATCTTTTTATCATTCCCCAACTAACTTGATCAGAGAATCTGGTGATTTTCTAGATTTTCTTGGTGTCCACAATCCCGCACTCAATGTCTTCTTTGTTGACAGAATATCCCACTAAGAGCCGGTCACCATCAGGCAAGCAGCAAGGATACTGATAGCCATCTGCCTTGAGCAGTCCAGTCAGCCGCTGCGAAGTAGGGTCGTTAATAAGAATGGAGACCTTATTAAACTTATATCCATCATCACTCAGCATAAGCATCAGATGCGTACGATTAAGCAGTGTTGGAAAAGCGTTATTGCACAGGTAATATCGTCCGTCACTGAGCCGGCCCGCGTAAAGCCTGCTCATGGAATCAGGAATGTCGGAGATAACTGCTTCACTGAAGGTTTTGCCGCCATCTTCACTGTAGTTTACCCATACCCGGCATGACTTGCCCTCATCCCGCTGGAACATGATGATTGTTCCATCATCGGTCTGATACCAGGTTCCTTCGCCGTAACTGAACACAGAACCATGCGGTTGTGATACTTCAATAATCTCAGGATGTTCACAAATCTCATTCCCGGGCCAGCGCAGAATAGCTGCGCCCCTGTTCTTTGTGCCGGCAGCGCAAAGCAAATGACCGTCAGCGGTCAGACGAGGTGATTCAAAGATCCATCTCAACTCATCCGTAAATGTAAAGGCTTTTCCCCATTTCAAGCCGTCGGTCGAAGCATAGACATTGACCTCCTGGCTGTCCGGATCAATCCGACGCATCCCGGGAACTGTCGCGTCTTTGCTGGTCCCCTCAGACATAACAACAATGCAGAGCTTTTCCTCTGTCGCATGTAATGCGATACAGTTGTGAGCAATAACAGGGTCATTCTTATCACCGATAATACAAATAGGCTCAGACCAGTTAATTCCATCATTAGAACTTGAAAGCAGAACACGCTGTCCGGCTGCCTCTTCGTCTACCAGCCCATTAGACCATGCAAAATAATACATGCCTTTGAACTTGGTTATCTGTGAATGATGATTATATGAACCACTTTCACGGGTGCCTGTATAAACACGCGAACGGCTCATGCCCGCATAAGAAATAATGGGCGGATTTTCACCTTTTGGTCCATGGTCATTATATCTAAGTAGGCATCTGCTTTCCTGAAAACAATACTGCATGTGAAAACGGCTCAGTTTTCCAGCCGCTTCTTTGCTCAACATCTTGGCAAAACCCTGAGAAACAATCTCAACGCCACATCCAACTGCTTTTTTGTTATTTGACATAATTCCTTCCCCCCTTTTATAGTTTATACTTCTCTAATTCAGAGCCTTCTTAGCCCTGTTACTTATATCCCTGAGCTCGCGCAGAAAATCATCAGAATGATTTGGCGGTTCGTATTTAGACAAATTTTCATTCCATTGCTCTCTGGCAATATCAAGAACTTTTCCTTCATCATCATTCTCTCGTCCCAAAATAACCGACTGCCAAGTATCGCGCATATGACTAAGAGTGTGTTCATGCATCATATATCCTGTACTGTCCCATGCAATATCCATAATAGCCTCCAGTCCCAGACTGTCTTTATCAACAATTGGTTCAGCAGTATAGCAGGCAAGCATTGAATGCAACTCGTAATCAAGCATCATCTGTGTCGGAGAAAAAAGCTTGCCTTGATCGAGTGTACCGTGAAGACCTGTCTGATTGCCATATAGTCCCAATCCCAAGCTACGGATAAGTTTTTCCTGGACTGCCTTTAATCCCGGGGTTTTTGCATCAACGTAAATCCCGAAAACCCGACAGGGTAGATTCAGAAAATGTTTGAATACTTCAGCAATAGCCGTGTCCGCAATAAACACCTCCGGCGCAATATAAGTCATATTGCCTGTTCTCATATTCATCAGCGCACTTAGCGCGCAGCTGCTTACAGGTATTTGGGGATCAAGCGCCTTGGCTAAAACATATCCGCCAAGAATCTCCGCTACACCAATAACTGCTGTCCCTGCCGGTGTCATTGGAGCATTTATGCCCATGACAGGCATGGTGGGCACTGCATAACTGACCCCATATGGAAGCATAGTAACGGTCAAATCAGCGATAAGCTTGCTCACAGTCAAAGGACTGGTCGGGCATCTGCCTACCGGTAAGAATTTTGTCGGATTATTGCTGCAAAGCTCACCCAGTTCGACTACAAAAGGAACTTGTTCTACAAAAAATAGATCAGTCCCACCCATCCTTGTTTTGTTAAGCGTTTCTATGCCCAATTGCAAACAACGGATGGCCTCGTATTTGGGCGAACAATCACTGTTTGAAACAGGTGGTCCGCAAGAGACGGCTGGAGAAGTTTCGAGAATTTTAAACGCTTCTATGCAATCTGTTTCATTTGCCCGGCGCGGCTGACTAATTTCCTCATCAAATATAAACGGGCATGTCCCCCCCCCGCCGATACTGTATTCAGAGGTAAACTTAGGACCGGCGTCCTTCCAGCCGGCGTGCTCAGGTTTAACGATCTGGAGCATCCGATCAATTACTTCAGACGATATAAAAGCCCGTTCTTGAGACCAATCAATCTTCGCTCCAAATTTTTCCATAGCCTCAAGGCACCGGCGGTTTTCCACCTTCATACCCATTTTGACGAGCACTGTTACTGCTCCGTTATAGATTTTTTCTAGTTTATCCTGTGAAAATAATCTGTGTGACATAATACCTCCTCTCTATTTTGGTAAGCTCCATCGCACAACCTCGCACGCGGTTCCGTCCGGATGAACTTCTTTTAGGTAAGGAGTAGACGCGTAGGATGTTATAAGGCTGCCATCAGGCATTTCAAGCGTTACTGCCCACCCAACGTAAATGTCTGCCGAGAGCGAGAGCACTACAATGTTCTCGCGATCCCATGTTTTTCCGCCATCGTTGCTGATAATCACACATGAAGCATATGGCAGATGGTAGTTGGAATAGGTCGCAAGAATTCTGCCGTCGGAAAGCTTCGTCAGATACGCGTGAACCTCTGCAGTATTAAGTAACTGTTCCGGCCTTGACCACGTTTTTCCATCATCGGTGGAGCGGGTAATAACGGTGTCTTCAAATCCTTCCCCCTTGCATCCTGGGATTCCTCTGCGTAGTGCGGCCAGCAGCGTTCCGTCATCCAGGCGTATTGCCGACACCTCGGAGAAAAGACTCTTGTCTTTTTCGTTCCACGTTACCTTACCCTCCGAGAAACTCCACGTGCGTCCTCCGTCAGCACTTCGGAACAGCCGAAGATTCCATTCAGGAGCGCCTGCAGCCGTCATGAAGAGAAGAGACCCGTCTTTTTCAACAATCACATTCCTCATGTAGTCTGCGTCCTCAATCCAACCAATCTGCCACGTTCTGCCGTCGTCCTTACTGCGAGCACAGTATCTTTTGCGCTCAGAAGCGTCCTTCCTGAAGTCGGCATCCTGCGCAGTCATCAGAACTGCGCCATCCGGCAGTACCGTCAGGCTCGGCTCCTTCCCGCAAATCTCGGGTTTGGCAATCTCTTTCCAACTAAGTCCGTCATCAGTAGATTCGTAGACATAGATTTGAAACAGTCCCTTTTTTGCGGGATCATTCTCATCCGGATCCTGCCGGCAAACAGCTATTAAAAGTTTTCCGTCAGCAAGACGTGCAAAACCAGCTTTGTAGTTGCCACGCGGACCGATACGCGTCCGTACCGCGTCTGCGTAGCGCACGAAAGCAACCCGCTGAAGATCCTGCCCCGTATATCCGGTAATACTCGTCGGATACTTCGAATAGTCGTAGCCGCTCAAAAGCGCTGCATTACGCTTCTGAGCATCCTCGTTTTTGCCAACAGGGAATGGTTCCCCATCCGCTTTAAGTATGTCATCAGCAATACAATTAGATTTCATGATTCAGTTTCTCCTCAATTTTATTGTTTAATTTTCGACTATACAGCGCCTACCTGTTCGTCCGGACTCATAAATAGCGTCTATCACTGCCTGTGCATGCAAACCGGCTTCTCCCGGGACAGGCGGTTCCTCGTTTCTTTCAACAGCATTGCAATAAAGCCGTATTTCTTTTTCGATATGCTCAATATCTGAAAAAGATATATCCTGCTCCTTTCCTCCTGCTCGCAAAACTACTTTCCCGCCTGCACGCCAGGCCATGGTGCCAACAGCATGAATCTCACCATTAGTACCTACAACTGTATAATTATGTTTATTTCTCCTAACAAAGGAATTATCTATACATACACGTGCTCCGCCCGAAAATTCAAGCAGAGCTAATACATCAGTTTCTATCTCTTTTTCTGTCTTCTCCGGCCGGACATAAGCCATGACTGATTCAACCTTATCATCCAAAAAGAAACACGCAAGATTGATCAAATGTGGAGATAGATCCATTAATGGTCCACCACCACTCAATTTAGGGTCACATCTCCAGCCTGCCGTCTTTGGATTATAACCACCTAAATTGAAGGACAAATGCAGGTAAGACACCTGTCCTATTGCACCCTCTTTTATCAACTCCTTTGTACGCTGCTGGGCTCCACCGAACGGATAACAAAATCCAATGCCGAGTTTGACCCCTTTTTTGCGGCAGATTTCGATCATTTCACGACATTCGGCAGCATTCATACCCATCGGTTTCTGACAAAATACGTGTTTTCCTGACTTAGCAGCTAAGATGGTATGTTCCTTATGAAATACATTCGGGCTTGCTACGTATATAACATCCACCTCGTCTGCCTTCAAAAGATCTTCAAATGTACTGCACGCCTGGCTAATATTAAACTCTTTACAAATTTTATCCAGACGTTCTTTATCTACATCAAAAGCGGCGACAGCTTTTGCATTCTCTACATCCTGCATCATGGGCAGAATCGCCTTTTCTACAAAACCTCCGCAACCACACATTCCAAAACGTATCATCTCTTTTACTCCTTATAAATTCTAATTATTTATTTTAACCTTAAGCACCTCGTCAATGTTTCTGAAAACTTTACGAAACGCCTCTACATAGCGCTCCATCAATTCTAATCCACTTAATTTGGCAATGGTAGGTGGATTAGGACTACCTATAGTAAGATATTCATCTATAAATTGGTTAGTGTTAGGATATTTCTTTACATTATAATCTACTTTCCCGGCATACTTACAGTTCCATGGGCATCCTTTTCCATATCCCTGTTTCTGCTGAAAGAGAAGTTGTCCAGGCACTGGGCGAGTTTGCCATTGACCTACAGGAACACCTTCTGCGCTCAACGCCAGCATTACCTTCTTTCTAAATTCTCCATTGGGAATCTTTAGCCCTAAACGATCCCCTTTTATTCTAACAGCATAGGCCCAGTACATATGACTTCTGTCTGGAGGAACTACCGGAGGCAATACCCCTTCTATCTTACCCAGTTCTTTTGTAAGATATTCACAGTTCTTTATCCGATGAAGCATATATTTATCCAGACGTTTCAACTGGGAACGTCCCAAGGCTGCATTTAACTCAGTAGATCTGTACATCCAGCCCATTCCATAAGCATTATAATCCCTTTTCCCTACTTTCTTTACTTTTTCACCAAAACAACGCACCATATCTGCTGTTTCATTCCAATTGCTGTTGTCAGTAACAAAAAATCCGCCTTCACCACATGTTAGCTGTTTACAACCGTTAAGACTAAAAGCGGCCATATCTCCTATACTGCCTGCCTTTTTTCCTTTATATACAGCGCCTGGGGACTGGCATGCATCTTCTATTACAATCAAGTTGTGTTTCCTGGCTATTTTCATAATCTTGTCCATATCTGCCGGCAGACCATGGATATGAACAGGAATAATGGCCTTTGTCCTGGATGTAATCTTCTCTTCTATTAAGGACGTATCTATCAACGCTGTCTCCGGGTCAATATCAACAAATACGGGAATACCATTATGATGTAAAACACACGTTGCGGAGGCAATATAAGTATATGCTGAAGTAATTACCTCATCTCCGGGACCTATACCAGCAGCAGCTACTGCCATATGAAGACTGGATGTCCCGCTATTTGTAAAAATACAATACTTTCTGTTCAGATATTTTGCCCATTCCTTTTGAAGCATGTCAATCTGCGGCGGAGATATACCCCAGAGAGGAACACCTTTCTGTGCCGCGTCCATAACTTTTGAAACCGCCGTTTTGTCGCTTTCTGTAATTATCGGCCATGCGAATTCTATCATTTTCTTTGAAACAATAGGCTTCCCGCCATTAACTGCTAATTTATCTTTCATTTTACCTCCTTTTTTTCCCAAATTTCTTTTTTGTTTTTTTCATAGCCATGTCGCAAATATCCAGAGACTGGTCAACATCCTTTTCCTTAAGCGAATACATGATAAACGCAACATGCCACTTGTGGAAAAATAAGCCGTAACGATAACACTGGTTGGAGAAATAATTTCGCGCTTGATGATTGGAAAGCTCTTTACTTTCTTTCCATTCCAACCGCGGCATTGCGGGTACCGGGTCGCCGTAAGCAACAATACCTTCCATCTTGTGCCTGACAATAATATCATTTAGCCCGTTGATTAACCGTTGACCTATTTTCGCCATATGAGCAGGCACATCCTTTTCTTTAAATTCCTTTAATGTAGCCAATGATGCCGTTATGGAAAGAGCTTCACTGGCGAATGTACCTGAATTAGGTGTTTTAGGCATATATTCCATGTATTCCCGTTTACCTACAACCGCAGCCATTGGATAACCATTGGCCATGCCTTTGGAAAGTGTTGTCAAATCGGGAATTACCCCAAGGACTTCCTGTGCTCCGCCAAGCGCGCATCTGAATCCAGTCTTGACTTCATCAAAAATAACCAATGCTCCATGATCATGAGCAATATCAATAATTTCCTGATAGTTTTTCTTTGTAAAGGGTTTTGTATCGGCTGGACATAGTATAACAGCAGCAAATTTCTTTCTGCTCTTTTTAAAGAGTTGTTCAAGCCCTTCGGCTGTTCCGTCAAACTCATGCACGAATTCGTGAACATCTTCCAGCACCCCATTCTTCTTTATGCTTCCTTGAAACCACATATCCGCCCAACCATGATAGCCGTGACGAGCAATATGTTTTCTGCCCGTTATCAGTCTGGGAACTCTGACAGCCGCCATAGTGGCCTCTGTTCCTGTTTTGGTATATTTTACCAGCTCGGCACATGGGATGAATTCGCAGAGAAGCTTGGCCAAGTCAATGCTTACCGGGTGATTCATAGCGGATTGAAAAGAATCTTTAATAACTGTTCTTACTGCATCATCAACCCGTTTGTAGGCATACCCAAGAGTGATTGGGCCTATGCTACAGTAAAGATCAATAAACTCATTGCCGTCAATGTCCCACATACGACAGCCCTTTGCCTTTGAAAAATACATCGGACATTCATCAAAATGTGGTCGACGCATGCCTGTCGAACCGCCTGCAATATATTTCAGAGCCTCTTTCCACAATCGTTCAGACTTCTTGAAACTGTACACCGTTTTCATCTTTTTTCCTCTCTTAATTTATCTCACATCATTAAATCAGTCTTCAGCAATTTTGCGTTTTTCTAATCAATCACTTTTTATTCAATAATTTCAACTACCACATGCTCAACAGCAGTATGCCGATGCATATAGATAATATGCAGCAACCCGTCTTCCCCTCGGCATATTGCCGGCTGGCATTTATTTCCGGGAGCAGGCGCCACTTCTATCAGATTCTCCCACCTTATGCCTTCATCTTTAGAGACTGCAATCCAAAGAGGGCTCCGCTCATGCCAGTCAAGCATAGTAGTGTTATTGTAGGCCATAATAATTGAATCGTTCGACCATGAAATAATATCTATCTTGGACTCATTATTGGTAATTTCTGTCGGCTCGGGCTTAGACCATGTTTTTCCATTATCACTGCCGACACTTCGGTAAGCGAATATCTCAACGCTTTGTCCTGCGCCCCATCCGAAATCTTTCGGACATGTGCGAGTACACATAACTATGGAACCATCAGGTCTGAGCGCCATGGATGGCTCGCGTATTTTTGTTCCGTCTTCAACCTTGAGAAGAGCTTCCTTCTGCCAGGTTTCGCCGTTATCGGTAGAGCGGAGAATGCGCACAGCACCGAAATAATAATCAGGATGCTGCTCGGTACTGGTAATAGCCATAAGCATATCGCCGTTGGAAAGCAGTACGCCGTCGCAGGCAGGATGACCTATGAGAGGAATATTTGTTTCCTTAGCCGGCAACCATGTCAATCCGCCGTCTTTACTTTTCGTCGACCAGAGCTTATCTCGTCCATCACACCAAGTTGAAATATTACGACTGGTATCAAGGAATTTAGCAAATACAAGAATAATCTCTCCTTTATGATTTTTATAAAAACAACCATTGTGACAGGCATACTGCATATCTGTGCCAACGCCTTCAGGACGGGTCCACTCATCTTCACCTTTTTCCAGTCGTGAAAGCCAAATGGTACAATCAGGCCCCATAGGGTCGCCATTCCAATGCAACAGACCTCCGCACCAGATAGCAAGCAATGTGCCGTCATAGCCGACTGTCAAACTCGGCATATGATTGCACTGCCGTTCGTCAAACCGTGCCTGAACCCATTTTCGTTCAATAATTTTTGCTTTCATCTTTATTTCATACCTCCTGTTTTTTGTTATTCATTTACCATAACCTAAAATCCTCTGCTTCGCCTGTAGCTCCCGGCTCGTCCTGCCATAGTCTGCTTCTTGCTCAGGTCCGCCAGCTCCAGATTTCCATGAGTTGCCATTAGTATTTCCTACAGCGAGAGAGTCAGAGTAATGAATTATTCATTTCTTTCTCATAATGATCTTTTACTTCTGCTGCTGATAACGCCCGGTTATAAATTCTGACCTCGTCAATGGAACCGTCGAAATGACCAGAACCAACCCTGTAGGTACCAATTTTGAGGGTTCTGTCATTGCTCATAGAAGTTTGATTATTTGTTTGGCTACCATCTTGGATGCCGTCTAAATAAACAAAATGATTTGCGCCTTTTCTCACAGCTACTATATAATGCCAGTTTCCGTCATCCATAGAAGTTATCCCTGTTGCTATGCGCCACTCTGGTTCCTGCAAATGAAATGATATTTTTCCACTAAGAATCTTAACTACCCATGTATTAGCGTCTCCTCCACCACGTACTTTTGCTACAACAACGCCTGTGCTAGTAGTCCTAACCCAAGCACTTATCGTAAAATCTCCTGTCCCGAAATCCCAACTACCATTTACAGGATCTCCACAATTCACATAATCACTACTTCCATTAAAACTCAGTCCATATCCCCATACAGCAGAATCCTGTGCAACAGTTCCCCATGTAGCTCCAGTAATCGTACCATCATTACTATATGAAGTCTGATCATAGGCAGTACCTACGCTGTTTACCTCATCAAAACTCCAGTAAGCAACCAGCTCCGCCTTCTCATTAACATTAAGAAGCGCACCTTTTTCCCTAATTATAAAACGATGCGTTTTCGGTTTGTTGATTCTATACATTTCCGCGGAAAGTTCCTCGACCCGCCTGGTAAGTTCTTTCTGATGCGGTTTTTGTTCAATGTATATTTTGAAGACCCCCTTGGTCCAATTTTTGGATTCCAGGAATTTTTTCGCTTCCTCATAATTGTTCGAGTCAATCTTGTTTCTATCCAGATAGAATACCCGAGTACAATCAATACTCTGCAGCCACAAAGCGAGCTTCCGGCGTTTCCAGGTTAATTTATCTATTCGCATTGCCTGTTTAAACATGGGCGTGTTGACAAAATCCACGAGATTTATCCCGGCCGCTAAGTCTTCAGCGTTCGTCCAAATTATTTTTACTCCGTCAATAAGGATTTCATATTCGCCCGGAGCTAGACCCGCTACTTTTAAGGTCTCTTGATTAAACTCTGTCTGAAGCGGGAGAATCTTCTCCTGTTCTTTCGTATAAGCCGGAATGGGGAATGGCAATGATTTTTCCAGGCAATCAAATTCGACTTCGTTCTTGCCTGATTTTATCAGTTTTATATCGCAGTTAATCTGTTTCAAAACCTTGCCGTCAGCAGCGTTCAGCACCATTTTCGACACATATTTCGGCATATCCTGAGCTTTGAGAATCAGATACAGCATTACCATATTTCCAAAATTGGTTGGATGAACACGGTCTTGCGTCAAGGAGAATTTTGGATCTTTTTTCTGTTCTCGTTTGTTGACCGCATCCATTGGTGCATGAAAATCAATCAGCTCGCAATTGAATTTTTCAGCGATCTTGCGAACCGCTTTGTCAATATTTCCCAATCCCTTGTTGGCGCCATGGTGATATGAACGAATCTTCTGCAGTTTCTCCGAATCGGAAGTGTCATCATAGATTGTCGGAGTAATAAGAATTACTTTCACGCCTCTGGCGATAAGCTTTTGAACTAACTCCGTCATCCTCGCAGTAAATACTTCCACTTTTTGCAATTGCTTTTTGCGCGCTTTTTCGTCGGTCTTATCTTTTCCATAATCATACAGACAGAAATCGTTCATGCCGAGAAGAATAGTCGCCTTATTAGGTTTATCAGCTAAAATATCCCATTCAAGAGATTCCAGAGCGCTGCGCGTACTCCCACCGGAAACGCCGCAGTTGTACATGCGAAATTCGCGGTTCGGAAACCGAGTAACATAAAACTCGTACAGCTTAATATGATATATACGGCTATGGGTGATACTGTCTCCAATAATCGCTACACGATCGCCTTTTTTGAATTGCTCCACCTGACCCGCTATGAGCGTGGAGGCCATGAACACTCCCAGCATTAATCCGATAACAGCCTGCCGACTTAGTTTCTTCATGTTTTCTCTCCTCTATTAAAATTTTTGTTTATATTATCTTTTTACCACATCAAAAAACCCTTCCCAAGCCAGGTGGAACTTGGTTGAGGCTCGCCCTGCCATAGTCTGCTTCTTGCTCAGATCCGCCAGCTCCAGATTTCCATGAGTTGCCATTAGTATTCCCTACAGCGAGAGAGTCAAAGTAACGGATTATTCATTTCTTTTTCATAATGATTCTTTATTTCTGCTGCTGATAACGCCCGGTTATAAATTCTGACCTCGTCAATTGCGCCACGTAAATGTCCAATAGATAAACTATTTGCTTCAGAGGCATTTATAGTGCATCCTTTCAAACACTCTAATTCTTTTTCTTTTTGTCCATTCACATAAATACTCATAGTGTCCCCGGATTTAACTGCGGCTATATGATACCATTTCCCAGCTTTAAGCTCTGTCACAGTACTTACTCCTGCCTGACCAGTCCAGGCAGAATCTCCTAGATGTTTTTTCCTGCTATTTGTATAGTATAAGAAATATAGCCTATTTCCCGTAGAAGCGCCTCTATGGTAGATTCGATATAATGATTTGTTAAAGATAGGGTTTTCATTGATAGCAAAACTATCAAATTTTACCCATAATTCAATCGTAATCGCATCAGTAATATTCAAACTCGCATCTTTCCCGCAAAAAACACAACTGTTTTTGCTGTTAAAACTTAGGGCGTTACCTGCTATTCCTTTTATCCATGAAGAACCTCCATAAATTTTCCCATTGTTCTTTCCACAGGATATGCCGAAATTCGCTGTGTTTTTAGTTATGTTTCCTTTTCCTTCATCAAAATTCCAGTAACCAACCAGCTTCGCCTTCTCATTAACATTAAGAAACGCACCTTTTTCCCTAATTATAAAACGATGCGTTTTCGGTTTGTTGATGGCATACATTCTCGCGGACAGTTCCTCGACCCGTCTGGTAAGTTCTTTCTGATGCGGCTTTTGTTCAATGTACGTTTTGAAGTTCCCCTTGGTCCAATTTTTGGATTCCAGGAATTTTTTCGCTTCCTCATAATTGTTCGAGTCAATCTTGTTTCTATCCAGATAGAATACTCGAGTACAGTCAATACTCTGCAGCCATGAAGCAACTTTCCTGCGTTCCCAGGTTAATTTATCTATTCGCATTGCCTGTTTAAACATGGGCGTGTTGACAAAATCCACGAGATTTATCCCGGCCGCTAAGTCTTCAGCGTTCGTCCAAATTATTTTTACTCCGTCAATAAGAATTTCATATTCGCCCGGAGTTAGACCCGCTACTTTTAAGGTCTCTTGATTAAACTCCGTCTGAAGCGGAAGAATATTATCCTGTTCTTTCGTATAACCCGGAATGGGGAATGGTAATGATTTTTCCAGGCAATCAAATTCGACTTCGTTCTTGCCTGATTTTATCAGTTTTATATCGCAGTTAATCTGCTCCAGAACTTTACCGTCAGCGGCGTTCAGCACCATTTTTGATACATATTTCGGCATATCCTGAGCTTTGAGAATCAGGTACATCATAACCATGTTTCCAAAACCAGTTGGATGAACTCGGTCTGACGTTAAGGAGAATTTCGGATCTTTTTTCTGTTCTCGTTTGTTGACCGCGTCCATTAGTGTATGAAAATCAATCAGCTCGCAGTTGAATTTTTTAGCGATCTCACGAACCGCTTTGCCAATATTTCCCAATCCCTCATTGGCACCGAGGCAATACGGACGACGCTTCTGCAGCTTCTCTGAATCGGAAGTGTCATCATAGATTGTTGGAGTGATAAGAATGACTTTCACGCCTCTGGCGGTAAGCTTCCGGACCAACTCAGTCATTCTCGTCTTGAAGCCTTCCACTTTTTGCAACTGATTCTTGCGTGCTTTTTCGTCAGTCTTGTCTTTTCCATAAAGCGTATAGTTAAAATCGTTCATGCCGAGAAGAATAGTCGCCTTGTTAGGTTTATCGGCTAAAATATCCCATTCCAGAGATTGCAGCGCGCTTAACGTGCTCCCACCGGAAACACCGCAGTTGTACATGCGAAATTCGCGGTTCGGAAACCGAGTAACATAAAACTCGTATAGCTTAATATGGTATGTACGACCATGGGTAATGCTGTCTCCGATAATCGCTACACGATCGCCTTTTTTGAATTGCTCTACCTGACCCGCTATGAGTGTGGAGGCCATGAACACTCCCAGCATTAATCCGATAACAGCCTGCCGACTTAGTTTCTTCATATTTTCTCTCCTCTATTGAAATTTTTGTTTATATTATTTTATCCTTTTTGCAGAACTCCTATCTCATTTAAATATTACACCATCGTCGGAGCATCAATGCCGAGCTCGTCCGCGGCTTGCTTAACACATTCATAAAGTTCTTCACTAAGTTCAACGTCAGGATCTGCCCGAGCCCCTTTCTTAATATCTCTTACAACGAACTTACGGGCTTTTTCCATTAGTTCATGTGTCTGTGTCTTTTGCTTGTCATGTTGTGCTCCGGCCGGCATACCGCGAAATAGAAAATCGCTAAATGGAACTCCGTTATTCATGTAACGTAACGTATGCTCCGAACTCAAATGAACTCCCTGATCAAATCGTGCATTAACCACCTCTTCTAAGCCAAGTACCTCTTCGTTGACCTCAAATCCATAGAGTAACTCGTTAAATTCCTTGATAATTTCTATATCAAGCACTGCCTGCTCCGGAGAGAAAATATTGCCGCATGCTAATCCGCCTGTTTCAGGATGGCAGTGATGTTGTACTGACGAAAAGAAACTCTGCGCCATACCGTACTCATAGAGCGCCTGCATGCCAGGCTCATTTGCGTCTCTGTACCATGTAAGACACGAAGAGTCAACCCCAAGTCCTCTGACCATCAATTCCCATGCCGCAAGATTCTGCAAATGGGCATGCATATTAAAATAACTTACCCGCGCAGTGCGAAGATCTATATTCCCTGAACAAATACTCGGGCACAATCCAAAACCAGGACGAAGTATCCTAAAAAAGGTTAATCCTGCCAGAATCTCGCCTATTATGGTAACTGCCGCACCGGCAACCGTTACCGGCGCACTCATACCGCTGACCGACATCGCACCAATCCCCATTTCATTACAAACGCCCGTGTCAACACGGGCCAGCATGGTTTCTATTGCACGTAAGCCCAGCCGAAAAGGAGGATTAATATATTCCCACATCTGTACAGGCTGAAAATAACCGCGATGTTTTTCTACAATATGAGCCATTTTATCCAAATATTTGACATGAACGGGTTCTGTCGGTTGACCGTGAGACACCCTCTTATGGCAATACTTGCACATCAGAGCATAACTATATAGCGGTTCCAGATATAGATTTATGTCTTTTAGCATGACCGGCTGGAAAAGAGAATGAATATCATCATATCCTTGTGCCCACTGGCAAATATTTACCAAATCAGATATCTCAGGAGCCCTAGCCTGCCACATTTCCCAGTCAAAAAGCAAATTCGCTCCGTTGCCCACGTCAAACTTTGTATCGTGTCCGTCCTGACATACGCTCAGGGGTCTAAGCGGTTCAGGTACAGGTTTTGTTTTGCGCATGACTTCTATAGTCTGCTCAATCTGTTTTCGGTTAAACATAACCGCCCTATTATTCCAGTCAATCTTTGCGCCTTTACTTTCAGCCTCCTTTAGATAGATGTCTGCTTTGTCTTCATCCAGCCGCAGACCAACCTTTACAGTCAGATCAACAGCCTTATCAACTAATTGATCAATAGTATTTTTATCCCACGACAGAACATTGTGAAAATGCGCCACTGGGATATTTAAATGAACTTGTTTTGCCATTATAACTTTCCTTTCTTTTTGGACGGTTTACCTGTTGACTTCCGCAACACAATCTTAGGATTAATATATATGCCTTTTTTCGGTCTGATTCGCTGATTTTCTATCTTCTCGATTAACATATTTACCGCTGTAATACCAATTTCAGTATATTCCGGATTTATTGAAGTAATCGGAATCTCATATCCCGACGCTACAACGGAATCATCAAAACCGGTAACGGACAGATCATCAGGAACTTCAAGCCCAAGCTCTTGTGCAATCCGAATTACAGAAATAGCCCAAGTATCATTATAAGCAACAAAGGCTGTTGGATGATCGGATCTGCGCAAAAGTTCGGATACACGGGAAACACGTTCTCGGGAATTGGACTCAATTACCCAGTCATCATGAACCCTTAAACCGAGATCTCTGCAGGCCTCCAAATATCCTCTCAATCTTTCCTGACGACAGGGGATGTCAAAAAGACCATTGTGTCCAATATAAGCAATCCGCCGATGACCGAGTTGATACAAATATTTTGTTGCTAACATTGTTCCCTGCCTGTTGTCAACAACTACATAATCTTCATCGCAATCAGGAAGCAAGCTATCTAAAAATACCACAGGTATCTTCTCATTGACAAGCCGCTGGTAGCCTTCTTTGCTAAATTCACTGCGCGGTGTCATTATCACGCCTTGAATACCATTACTAATAAAACTGTCTATATGCTGACTCTCAAGCTCATACGTATTGTTCATTCCAATAACCATAGCATAGCCCTGTTTGGATGACTGGGCTGAAGCAGTCTGGATTATAGGTTCGAAATAGTATTTTCTCTCAAAGGTCATTATAGCAATAAGTGTATTTTTTGTAGATTTTAAACGGGTATGAACAGGATTGGCAACAAATGTACCCCGGCCGTGCTGGCAAACCACTAGCCGTTCTGCTTCAAGTATATCAAGAGCCTTTCGCACAGTTCCCCGACTAAGACCGGACTCCTGAGCCAGATCTCGTTCAGTAGGCAGTTTCTCGCCTAGAACATAACGTGCGCTCCGAATGTCTTTACGTAATTTCCCGGCTAATCTGTTAACGCTGGAAAGTACGTTAACCACATTGTTTGACTTTTCCATCTGCCCCTCCTAATTGTACCACTATAAACCTTACGATAGTTAGATTATAGTTAAAAGGGTAAAATGTGTCAAGTACTTTTTATTTTAGCGAAGAATAATTAATAATATAATGAACTCGGAAGATTTTTGACCACTATATACCACTCTCTATATTGCAGAAAACTAAATTAATCTCTGTACAGCCAGTCAATTGAAAATATCCGTTCTATCCATCCAGACTCTTTGGCAGGATAATTCTCTTTCATTGTTTTTTTGGCTCGCCGTAAGACCAAACATCTACGCAATATGCAGTGTGATTTGCGTTTCATATTGTATTATCGCCATTCAAAACTATAAAGCCAGGATCTCTGAAGAGCAAATCTAATAAAAACTCCCTTTTTGGGTGAACTAGCACTAGACTTCCATTTGGCTAAAAAATTGCGCTTGTCTCCTTTTAGAGGTGTAAAATCAGCAAAAGAATATCCTTTCATAACCTTTCCGCTTTTATCTAATAATTCTGCCTTGAGAGTTCCTTCTCCAAAACTGCGAGCATTGATGTATAAGTTTTTTTCAGCAATATTTTTTTGAAATATTGTGTCTAGAGTAGCGATATTATCTCCGCCGGCAAAAGAGCCGATCGCCCAGAGCCTGTCGGCATCCCAGCTGGCACATCCTAACCCTCCATAGTAAAACCACTTCCATAATTCGTATTTAGGATCTTCGGGATTGCCGTGTAATCCTTCAAACCCTCCAAAGTAGATATAGATTTTACCATCGTGTTCAATTGGATGATGAAAAACACGCATCTGACCTCCTCCTATTTCTCCCAGGGGTGGATTATGCAAGCAGGCTTGGCGTCCCGGCTGAAACCATCGGATATTGCTATCTGTCCCTGCAGCAAAACCCAAATCAACACGTGCTTCGTTTGAATGCATTCGGCTCCAAATTCCAAGATGCCGCTCTTTGCCTAAAAGAACACTTAATTCAATTACTGCCAAGTCTTGAGGATCACGATCATCGGTATCTAACAGTAATACTGGAGGACTCCAATGCAGGCCATTTTCGCTTATTGACCTACCCCATGTACGTTTTGTTTTCCCCCACCCACAGACACTTCTGGAAGTTTTAACGGCATTGCGAAGTGGCATTTTGCAATACATCACATAAGTCCCATCATCCTTTTTATGAATATATGCTCCATCGCAAATATACCGGGGATCGAGAGAATAAGCCGGCATTTCAACACTATCCCAAAATAAAATTGGACCGTCATTAATTTTCCAATGTAATCCGTCCGCAGAAAAGAAACGATATAAACCCCAATGCCGTGGGTGACGATCAAGTCCTTTCGGTACAGGAAGCCCTTCAATTGTTCCATTGTCATCTGGTCCTGGAACAATAAAAAGATACATCTCCCAACGCTTTGGCCCATCAACTCCTTTATTTTTGATTACTGATGGATATAAAAATCCACCGCCAATATCTGAAGTTAGTAAAATATTTGTTTTTGAACCATCCTCCCATCGACATATATCCAGTTCAGGTTTTTGCCATGAAATTCCATCATTTGATTCTGCATATGCCAGAACCCAGTCATAATGAGGATCAGAAATTTTACCAGCGACATACCATAAACGCCAAATTTTATCTTCTTCATCGTACATTACTATGTCGGTGCAACCAGCCACCCCACTGTCCCAGGGACGATCCTGTTTAAGAAGCGGCAAATTATCAGCAACCTGTCCCTGCTCCACCCGCCAAGCGTGACCATTCATTTCAGCAAAATCACTGTCCATTAGAAATTTCATGACTCCTCCATTCGTTACAGTTTAGTCATTAAAAGTTAATTTTTTAAACTTTATTTTTGTATTTTTGTTTTATCTGCAAAATCAAAAGAATTATTGAAGCAGTTTAACTATAAAACCACTGACGTGGATAGATGCGCAACACACTTTCCTGCTTGTTCAGGTTTTGTTCGGCAACACCGAGGAGAGGTGTGCCACGACTGTAGCGTAGAAAGACTTTATCCCCTATTACGTCTATGTTGGCATAATGGAAAAAAGCCCAACCGTCAGAAATATCACCTACCCAGTCGCGAGCGCGTACCATCTGAATGGGGTACTCGGGCTGTATGCGGTCGATATCCTCAAGGCCTTCGCTGAGTTCTAATGTTTTGAAGTTCTCCCAACTATGTCCGCCGTCTTTGGAAACAGCCGATGACAGCCTGCCTCGCCGGTAGCCGCGACGGATTTCTTCGCGAGAGACCTGATTCCATACAATAAGCAGATCTCCGCTGTCTGGAAGACTAACCATTGCAGCAGGTGACTCGGAAGCAGGCAGGTCGGTTGGCAAAACAGTTGACCAGTGTTCGCCGCCGTCTGAACTGAAGCTCTGGATCTGGCGGCCTACAGTAGCGCGGCCAATCAGCAGAACACTGCCGCTCTTGGTCTGGGCAATGGCTGGCTCAAAGCAAGCTGTGTTTCCACAGTAACCGTTCGGGATTCCTTCAAAGTCAAACCATCCAAACAATCCGCCGACATGTTTTGTCCAGGTTTTGCCCTCATCGTCGGAACGATAAACCACTGACATCCCCATCTCCGGCGCATGGGCGTGCCCCTCGATCTGTCTGCGCTGCCCACGCCAGAGGCCATAAGCACTTACGTCTTCGTATTTCATCTCGGGATGCACACTGACCATCGTACGGCCATCGTATGTCCAGCTGCTCAGACCTCCCCAATACATAGTCAGCAGCAAACGCCCAGTTGTTAGTTGGATCATGCTGTGTATGAAAGGCGCGCCTGCCGAGCATGGACAAATCAGTGAGGGTTTGCTCCAGGTCTTGCCCTCATCGTCAGAGGACGCGAAGAAGCGCCCGCCGTCGTCCTTGGTACCTTTCGTGCCATAAACGGCCAAAGCGCCGGACTGCAAACGGATGAGTCCAGTAACCGGAAACTCGCAATTCAAAGGCTGTTCTTTAGTCCACGTACGTCCGTCATTCGTTGAAAGATGATACGATTCGCCTGTAGCCATCATCAGCGAGCTGTCCTTGAGTTGCACAATGCCGCCTCTGGTTGGCAGCTCCGTTATTTCCTCTACGCCTTCTGGAACAGGTTTGCGAAAAATACTATCGGTCTGAGTTTCTTTCATTTCACGTTTTGCGACCATTTTATTTCTCCTATGTTAAAAGTAATAGTTTAGTCATTAAACATTGAAACACTTCAACTGCAGAACCACTCCAACGGGTAAATGCGTAGTACCGATTCCTGCTTATTTAGGTTTTGTTCGGCAACACCGAGGAGAGGTGTGCCACGACTGTAGCGTAGAAAGACTTTATCCCCTATTACGTCTATGTTGGCATAATGGAAAAAAGCC
>Ga0207996_1000673_pt1 | contig 28598 bp, 23 predicted proteins | sample AntAceMetag02UKG_FD_184773 | JGI IMG/M metagenome (GOLD analysis project Ga0207996, IMG submission 184773) | Saline lake microbial communities from Ace Lake, Antarctica - Antarctic Ace Lake Metagenome 02UKG (SPAdes) (version 2) | ecosystem: Environmental > Aquatic > Non-marine Saline and...
GGAGCGAAGCGACACCTTAACTTTAGGCACTTTAATATACTTTAGGCATTTTAGGCACTTTAGGCTTCCTGAAAATTGGACAATGAACCCATAATTATACGTAATCGTATTTAAGAATACGTGTACTAAGCCACCTGCAGTTAAATTCATAAAAAGCTGTATTATATACAAGGCATTAACGATATAACTCCATTACGTCAAGAAAAATCATGCAGGGACTGTCGCTTGCACAATCTGCTTAACCAGCGGGTATCTTTATTATATTGACAAAACTGCTGCTCTGCCGCTAAATTAATGAATCCCTAAAACCATAGCCTCCCAATTGATTGGAATCTCATGAAAAATAACAAAACATTATATTTAATAGACGGAAGCGCATATGTTTATCGAGCCTATCATGCAATCCAGAGCCTTACAAACTCAAAAGGTTTACCTACGAATGCAGTGTTCGGGTTTACCAGGACTCTTTTAAAAATTATCGAAGACCGGACTCCTGAATATATTGGAATGTTTTTTGATGTAAAGGGTCCGACCTTCAGGCATGAAATCTACAAAGAATACAAGGCTAACCGTCCTCCAATGCCGGAAGACCTGGTGGTTCAGATTCAATATATAAAGGATATAACAGAGGGATTCAATATACCTGTGATTGAAATGCAGGGGTATGAAGCAGATGATTTGATCGGCACGTTTTCACTTCTTGCTGAGAATGCGGGATTTTCAGTGGTAATGGTTACAGGAGATAAGGATTTCATGCAGCTTGTAACTGATAAAACCACTATCTGGGACCCAATGAAGGACAAGATAATAGATGCGGATGTCATACACAAAGATTTTGGAATTAAGCCTGATCAGATAATTGATTTAATGGGCCTTACCGGTGACTCTGCAGATAATATTCCGGGTGTGCCTGGTATTGGCCCAAAAACCGGTATTGATCTGATTAAAACTTATCAGAGCATAAAATTGTTATATGAGCAGATTGATAGCGTAAAAAAGAAAAAACTGCATGAAAATCTTGTCAAATACAAAGATCAGGCTCTTTTAAGCAGAGAGCTTGTAACAATAAAAACAGATCTGCCTTTTTCATTAAATCCTGATGATTTTAAATATAAAGAGTCGGACAATGAAAAACTTTCCAGGCTTTTTAAAGAGCTGGAATTCAGGCAACTGCAAAAGGCTTTTCCCAGAAAGAGCGATCTTTCCAAAAAAAACTACAGGACACTTTTTACTGTTAATGAAATTTCCGAGCTTGCGAAAAAACTTGAAAAAGCAGGGCGGTTTGCTCTGGACACCGAGACCACATCGGTAAATCCAATGCGGGCAAGGCTTGTAGGTTTGTCATTTTCCATTAAGCCTGATGAAGCTTTTTATCTCCCCTGCGGCCATGATTATCCAGATGCACCTGATCAGTCAGGGTTTAAAGAAATTTTAAATTTACTGAGACCTGTACTTGAAAATCCAAAGATTAAAAAAATAGGTCAGAATATCAAATATGACCAGATAGTTCTTATGCGTCATGGAATTAATCTTGCCGGAATAGCATTTGACACAATGGTTGCATCATATCTTCTTAACCCTTCAAAACATTCACACGGTCTGGATCAGATAGCTCTTGATTTTCTTGACCACAAAACAATTACATATCAGGAGGTCACAGGGGGAAAGGGCAAGAAAGGTTCCTGTTTTTCACATGTTCCAATAGAAAAGGCAGGGCCATATGCATGTGAAGATGCCGATATTACGCTTATGGCCTGCAATGTACTGATGCCAATGCTTAAAGAGGCCGGCCTTGAAAAACTTTTTGAAAAGGTGGAAATGCCGCTTGTTTCTGTATTGATGACAATGGAAATGACGGGAATATGCATAGACAGGGAAAAATTAATCTCTCTTTCAAAATCTTTTGAACATGAGCTTGAAATTCTTAAAGGCAGCATTTTTGCATTAGCCGGAGAAGAGTTTAATATAAATTCGTCTCAGCAGTTAAGCTCGATTCTTTTTGAAAAGCTCCAGCTTCCCATGCAGAAAAAAACCAAAAAAAAGACAGGTTATTCCACTGATGTCAATGTGTTAAACGCTCTTGCCGAACACCACGAACTTCCAGCCATTATTTTAAGATACCGCAGCCTGTCTAAATTAAAATCAACATATACCGATGCTCTGCTTGAACTTGTTCATCCGGAAACAGGCCGTATCCACACTTCATATAACCAGACAGTTACGGCTACAGGCCGTCTAAGCAGCTCAGATCCCAATCTTCAAAACATACCTGTACGCACCGATGAGGGCAGAGAAATCCGCAAGGCATTTATACCAAGACAGGGATGGTCTCTTCTTTCGGCTGATTACTCACAGATAGAGCTGCGTATTCTGGCGCATTATTCTGAAGATAAAATTCTGATAAAGGCTTTTCAGGACGATGAGGACATACATACCCGGACTGCAGCCGAGGTGTTTCAGGTTTTCCCTTCTTTTATTAATTCTGAACTAAGGCAGCAGGCAAAGGTTATTAATTTTGGTATTGTTTATGGTATGAGTGCTTATGGTTTATCAAAAGAGCTGGGCATAAGCCGGAAGATGGCGATAAAATACATTGAAAATTATTTTGACAGATACAAGGGCGTAAAACAGTTTATCGACCAGACAATAGAAGAGGCAAAAACAACCAGAAAAACAAGCACTCTTCTCGGCCGTATCAGGTTTTTACCTGATATCAACAGTTCCAATAAAAACATGCGCGAATTTGCCGAAAGAACAGCAATCAATACCCCCATTCAGGGAACAGCCGCGGATCTCATAAAAGTGGCTATGATCAATGTTGATGCTGCCCTGAGAGATAACGGGCTTAAAGCCGCAATGCTTTTATCTGTGCATGATGAAATTGTTTTTGAAGTACCCGAAGATGAAATGGACAAGGTTGAAAAACTTGCCAAAAATATCATGGAAAATGTCTGGGATCTAAGAGTGCCTCTTAAGGTCAATATTGCATCCGGGGAAAACTGGGCGCAGGCGCATTAAGACTCTACTTTCAAACAACTCAACTGTAGTTTTTGCCGGTTATCGCAACAGTTATAATTACTCAGGCACAGAGGGGCAAAGGGACAGAGGCACAAAGATTTTTGCCAGACCTGCAAATCTCTATATGTTTTTATTGTGTCCTGAAAAACCTGGTCCTTTGGGCCAAGTCAGAGATATATGGCTTTGCCCTGGAGTTTTGTGTTTAAAAAAGGAACATCGAACATCGAACTTCCAACGTCGAATTAAGGTACGCCTTCGGCGTTTCAATTTTATTAAAAAAATGAGCGACCCGCCCGCCTCGCCTGAGCGAGATAACAAAAGAACGAAGAGCATTGAGTATGTCTCGCGATGGCGGGCAGGAGCGATATCCACATTCGATGTTCGATGTTGAGCGTTCGATGTTCGATGTTCATCTTTTTCATGCAAAACAAATCCCCTCTGGGGATAGCCAAAGCTTGGTCCTCTGGGCCAGGATTCTTTACTTTGCTTTGCCCCTCTGTGCCTGAGCAGTTACTGTATTTAAACCTATCTGCGGTCATCCTCCTCAGGCGGGCGGGTCGCTCCGTCAGTTTATAAAATAGCAGAATACCTTATTCAAAATTCGACGTTGGAAGTTCGATGTTCATAGCCTTTTAATATGATTGACAAGTTATTTTCTTTTACAGTGCTGCAAAGGAGCATAATCTATCTTTTTACGAGGTCATGGTGTTGAGTTTTCTTAAATAAAAACGGTTGTTATTGTATTCTGAAACAATAATTTTATTTTCATTTATTAATTTTTCAATAACAGAATACTTGCCATTTGCCTTTTTAAGATATTCTTTAACAGCATCTTCTCTCATGGGATGAACAGATGTAATGCTTAAAATATCTTCTTCAATATTACCTGTATAGGCAAACTCGTTACCCTCATATCCTGTCAGCAATTCAACTTTTGATAAAATATCGGCAAAGACCTGATATGCCTGATTAACTTCCTGTTCTTTGGGGGCGATAACCCATTTTGCTGAAGGCGGCCTTGTTGGAACGCTTAAGTAGGAAATAGAAGGATGAATTTTTTTTATAAATTCTGCTGTATGTGTCAGGCTTTTTTTATCGTTATTTATATTGTTTACCAGCATTGTTTCTGTATTTAACTGCCCCTTAAAAATATCAGCAAACTTTATAATTCCGTCTAATATGGAATTTAATCTGATTTTTCCATGAGGTCTGTCGATTTTTCTCCAGACATCTTCAAGCACACTGTCTATTTTCAAAGAGACCCAGTCGGCTTTTAATAAATCTTTTCTTACTTCCGGCAGGTTGATCAGGGAGGAATTGGTTATAACAGCTGTTTTTATATTCAGCGGCTTAAGCAGATCAATTAATTTTCCCAGGTTGACATCTAAAGTCGGTTCTCCGTCCGGGACAATGGTGAGATAGTCTGTTGATTCATTATTTGCTTCAGCATTTTTAATTTTTTCCTTTACCTCTATTAACAGTTCTTCCGGAGAAAAAAATTCCTGTCTGTCTGCTGCCATTTTTAATGCTCTGCCCAGCTGACAATATACACAGGAATAAGTACATATTTTAGGCGGGATGTTGTTTATTCCAATGCTTTTCCCCAAACGTCTGGATGGAACAGGCCCAAAAACTTTCATTTTATTTTCTCCTTTACAGCAGAAAAAGATCTGTTTTCGATTTTTTCTAAAGCTTCTTTTGCAGCATTTTTGATTTCATCGTCATACTTGCCGGATAAAATCATTTTCAGTTTCGGGATTATTTCATAATCTCCTGTTTCCCCTACAATATGAATAATATCGCCTTTGACAGGAACATCAACATCATCAAAAAATTTCCACAGCGGATCAACAATTTCAGCAGCCAGTTTTCTGTTTTGTTCGGTTATATATTCCAATACTACCATTGCGCCAAGACGAACAGGCCATTTTTCGTGTGTCAGCAGCTTAAAAAATGCAGGAAAAATCATTTCTTTGTCTATCATCATTTTTGCGACATCTGCTGCATTTCCCTCTTTACAAATTCTTTCTATTGCTGATGAACTGAGACTGGCTGGATCCCTGTCTGTTATAATTTCAATAATTTCTTCCACCCGGGTAGAACCGGTCCAGCGAAATTCTTCGTCAAGCAAAACAGCAGGAACAGATTTTATGTTATTTAATTCAGCTATTTCAGGAAAAAGAGTGCAGTCTATTATTGTGAGATGTATATTCTCATTATTAAAAGAAAGAGGAAACATCCGGCTGATCATTACAGGACAAAATGAACATTGCTGCGCTACAAACAGTTTAAGTTCAACAGGCATTATGACTTTGATCAGCCGCTTTTGGATATTCCCGGCAATGTTTGCAGAGTTTTTATCAAGCGCTGTGAGTATTTCCAGAAAAGGCTTTAATTCCGTACCAGCAGGCGCCCCATGGAAAGTGATCCTTTTGCCGGCTTGAATTGATGGAGCATTATCATCGTTGTTTTTATTTTGCAGTACGCTGATTTTTGGCGCAAGCTCAGACAGTTCTTTGCAAAATTTATTAAGAGTTTCACTTCTATCGTCTTTTGTTAAGGTAATGCTGAGCTTAATATCACCAGAAAGGCTGTCGTTGAAATCTGCAATTGTTTTTTTTTCAAGAGGCGTCATTTTTTTTTATTCCAGTTTTTTTATACATGGCTTTTATCAAAATGGTTCTTCTCCAATTTAGTTGAAGAAGAGGGTCCAAGGATTCAAGGGGTCAAGGATTCAAGGGTTTGTTTTCTAAAAACTTTATCAGCGCTTTTGATGTTCTTTCGCTTTCTGCTATATTTTTTTTATGTAAAGCATCCTGATGTAATCCCTGGTTGTCTTTCTTCCATATCCTTCTGCTATATCTTTCTTCCTTAAGTGCTGAGGGTTAGCGCTTCACTGCGTGTCACTCGAACCCTCGAATCCTTGACCCCTTGAATCCTCTGGGATCACACCTGCTCAATTGGAAATAGCCCACTTATTTTGTCTTCTCGCCAGAGGCGAGCAAGAATTAACTACAACTAATCTGGAGATGATTTATCAAAATTAACAGGTCATGCCAATAATTATTCAGTATAACACCGTTTAACAAATTTTTCGCATTTTTTCAGATAAGATATTCAGCCCATACTATTCTTGACACTTCGAGCTTATTCTGATAAGAGAGACCTTTGAAAAATGTTTAATTTTGCTCAAGTTCAAGGAAGGTAAGAATTTTAAACGTAGGAATACATTGAGTATTGCGAGGCTTAAAATCTGAGTTTACCCCGTAGCTCAGGCAGATGGTACTGGGGCCTGACGCAGTAATTGGGCAAAAGGGGAGGTTTTGCAAAGGTCTCTAAGAGACAGCGCAGATATTCTATAAAATAAGGCGAATGCTGAAGTTAATATTAATTTTGTAATTTTTGGAGGTTTGATATGGCAGTTTACGTTTTTGGGCACAAAAATCCTGACAGTGATTCCGTGTGTGCGGCTATTGCTCTGGCTGATCTTAAAACCAAGATCGGAGTAGAGGCCGTTCCTGCAATGCAGGGAGATCTCAATCCTGAGTCAACTTTTATTCTGGGCAGATATGGTGTCAGCGCTCCTGGACTATTAAACAGCGGCGCAGGCAAACAGGTTATTCTTGTTGATCATTCTGATCTTGCTCAGAGTCTTGATGACCTGAAAGAGGCGGAAATTCTTGGAATCGTAGATCATCACAAACTTGGCGATGTAACTACACCTAATCCGATTGAAGCATGGATCTGGCCGGTTGGCTGTACCTGTACAATTCTTAAGGCCATGTATGGTTTTTTTGGCGTGGAAATACCAAAAGACATCGCAGGAATAATGCTTTGCGCTATTCTCAGCGATACGGTTATTTTTAAATCAGCCACATGCACGGACCAGGACAAGGAAGCAGCAGAAGCGCTGGCTGCAATTGCCGGCGAATCTGATTTAAAAGCTCTTGGAATGGAGATGTTTACAGTCAAGTCTGCTGTTGCAGGCACCCCAACAAGAGACCTGGTTTTCCGCGATTATAAAGACTTTGATATGAACGGAAAGAAGGTTGGAATCGGCCAGCTCGAAGTTGTTGATTTGGCCATTCTGGATGCTGTTAAACCAGCTCTGGCTGAAGAAATCAAGGCGGTTAAGTCTGAAGGCCGACATTCTGTTTTTCTTTTATTGACGGATATTATGAAAGAAGGATCTGAAATGCTGATTGCTTCTGATGACGAATCTGTAGTTGAAAAAGCTTTTGGCATAGCGCCTAAAGATGGAAAAGTATGGCTGGACGGTGTTATGAGCCGTAAAAAACAGGTTGTTCCCAATTTCGAAAAAGCCTTTGCTGGCTGATTAATTAAATGATAAAAGTAAAAAGCCCTGCACGTTTTTGTTATTCATGCAGGGCTTTTTTATTTTGTTCTGAAAAACATGGTCCTTTAGGCCAGGTCAGAGATAAATGGCTTTGTCCTGAAGTTTTGTGTTTAAAAAAGGAACGTCGAACACCCGTCCGCCTCGCAAGCGAGAGCGTTGCGGGCAGGTCGAACCCTGGGGATAGCCAAAGCCTGATCCTCTGGGCCAGGATTCTTTACTTCTTATATCCAACATACAAAACCGCAATTCCGAATGCCAGTTTTTTCCATTTAATGTTTTTAAATCCTGCTTCACGCATTGTTGCGGCAAATAAAGATGGAATTGGGAAATTTTTGACGGAAGATGGAAGGTATTGATATGCTTCCAGATTTTTTGAAAACAGCCATCCTATAAACGGTAGAATTCTTCTGAAATACAAATGGTAAAGGGCTGGCAGCAATCCTTTCTCAGGCAATGACAATTCTAATACGCAAACCATGCCCCTGCTGTTTAATGCCTTATAAAAAACTTTTAAAACAGACAGTTTATCAACAATATTTCTGATTCCAAATGCAATTGTTATTGCATCAAAGGTTTCAGGCTTAAATGGAAGATTAAACGCGTTTCCGGAAATAAGATGAATATTTGAGTCTGCATGTATGCTTTTTATTTTATCGCTGGCTAACATCAGCATTTGTGTTGAAAAATCTATTCCATAGATTTTAACTGATGATCCTTTTTGGCGCATTATTTCAAGAGCAACATCAGCTGTGCCGCATGCCACATCGAGTAATAGTCCGTCAACAGGGGCATTTATTTCAGACACCATGGCTTTTCGCCAGTAAACATCCTGTCTGCAACTTAAAATACGATTTAAAAAATCATATTTAGGCGCTATCTGTTCAAACATTTCCCTTATAAAAGGAAGCTCTATATTCTTCATTGACAATTATGCTTTTTGTATTAATTTATTTGTTTATGTATATATTGTTTTTATCAGCCCAAAAATCAGTAAAAATTTTGTCTATCATACTAAAAAAACCTTAACAACATAAGAACAGCAAAAAGATCAGAAAGCCAAATGACTACTAAACGGGATTATTATGAAATACTTGGCCTAAGCCGCGATGCGTCTGAAAGTGAGATAAAGGCTGCCTATAGAAAACTTGCACTTAAATACCATCCTGACAGAAATCCTGGCGACAAAAGCGCGGAAGACAATTTCAAAGAGGCTGCCGAAGCCTACGAGGTAATTCATGATCCTCAGAAGCGCAATATTTATGACCAGTACGGGCACCAGGGTATTGAAGGAACCGGTTTTTCCGGTGTTGGTGGTTTTAACGATATCTTCTCAAGTTTTGGAGATATTTTTGAAGATTTTTTTGGATTCAACACCCCGGGGGGTTCCGGGACAAGGATGCAGAGAGGATCTGATCTGCGTTATAATTTAAACTTAAGCTTTATGGATGCAGCCTTTGGTAAAAATACAAAGATTAAGGTTGAAAAAATGGAGGCGTGTACTACATGCAGCGGAACCGGATGCGAATCAGGTACTCAGCCGGAAACCTGCAGTTATTGTAAGGGTACAGGCCAGGTTTCCAGGTCTCAGGGTTTTTTTACTGTAAGAACCACCTGCCCTTCATGCCATGGCCATGGCCAGTCAACACCCCATCCCTGCGCTGATTGTAACGGTAAAGGTCAGATTATGGCAAGTAAAATGGTTTCTGTTAAAATACCGGCAGGTGTTGATTCCGGTTCCAGGCTAAGACTGACCGGCGAAGGAGAGGCTGGATTATATGGAGGGCCTCCCGGAGATCTTTATGTTTTTATCATTGTAGAACCTCATGAACTTTTCGAACGACAAGATACTAACATTATATGCCGGATACCAATATCATTTGTACAGGCCGCACTTGGTGATGAAACAATGGTACCTACGTTAAAAGATAAAAAAAATCTCAAAATTCCCAAAGGTACTCAGCCGGGTGATATATTACGTTTTCCAGGACTGGGTATAACATCTCTAAGAAATGGTCATCGTGGTGATCAGATAATGCAGATAACCATAAAGACACCCACCAAACTTTCCAAGAAACAGGAAGAACTTCTCAGGGACTTTGCAAAACTCGAATCAGGCAAACTCTCATCAAAGTTAAAAAAAATGTTCAAGGGTGATCATTCAAAGGCTGCTGGATAAAAAAATCAGCCGTACACCTCTACAATAAAGGCAAGTATGTTTGAATTAAAGGTTATAAGCCATTTCGCAGCAGCTCACAGGCTTGCAATGGTGGCAAAAAAATGTGAAAATATGCATGGCCACAACTGGAAAATTGAGACTTGTGTGGGAAGTGAAAATTTAAATAACGCAGGGGTTATAATCGATTTTGGAGAAATAAAAAATTATCTTGCTGAAATTATAGCAAAGCTTGATCATACTGTCCTGAATGATGTTGGTTTTTTTCGTAAGAACAATCCGTCATCTGAGAATATCGCCTTTTACATTGCCAGTGAACTTCAGGCAATAATAAAAACCCGTGATATAAAGGTTATAAGCATAACAGCATGGGAATCAGAAGACGCATGCGCAATCTATATACCATAAGATCTCTGCCAAACTTTTAGCTCTTTGTAAATCCCAGGCCTTTAACTTGAATCCTTGACCCCTTGAATCCTTGAATCCTTATAATTTTACCGGTCTTTTTAGAGTTGATACCTCTTTATCAGTTCGTCCCTTGAAATAATTGCAGAAACATCTTCAACATGCTCACGGATATTTTCAAGACCGCCTTCCTGGCGGTCAACCAGAATTATCGCTTTAACTACTTCCAGACCCTCGGATCTTGCCCGATCAATTGCCTTTATGGTTGATCCTCCTGTTGTAGCAACATCATCTATTATCACAACTCTGTCATTGGGTTTTACATCGCCTTCTATCCATCTGACAATACCGTGATCTTTTTTGTTTTTTCGTATTGAAAAAGCATTTATCTGCCGTTGATTTAATTCAGAGGCAAAAGCAGTTGCAACGGCAATAGGGTCTGCGCCAAATGTCAGCCCTCCTGCTGCTGTAACATTCAGATCTTTAATGGCATCAAACACAAGATGACCGATCAAAAACATTCCTCTTGCATGCAGCGTAGTGGGTTTGCAATTAACATAAAAACAGCTCATGTTGCCTGAAACAAGTTTAAAAACCGGTTCGCTGTTATATTTAAAAGATTTTTGACAAAGCATTTTAATGAGTTCCTGTTTCATAATTTTTATCCTCATTTTTTTGCAACAGTTCATCTGCCGGGGCATAAAAGAAAAAATGACGAAAGAACTGTTTAACGTTTTTTAAGTATTTGTTGATTTTAGAACAATTATAAGATAAAAAAGCCTCCACTGAACTGGAAGAAGCTTATTATGGGATTCAGTGGAGGCGTTGAGTAAGGAAAACTGGAGACAGCACTCCCTAATCTCTTGTAATGAGATATCATAAAAGATAAATTTGGGTCAATCTAAAAAAAATGAACTCGTAAAAAGTTGCTCTATGACGCTTTGCGGCACTGGGAATTAAAATAACTTTAAACAATCAGTCTTCAGTTATGATTAAATTCAAGTAACTATTTAGGCACAGAGGGGCAAAGGGGCAAAGGCACAGTGGCACAAAGCAAAATAAAAAAATATCCGTGCCAATCAGCGTAGATCGGTGGCTAAGTAATTTAATTATAACTGTTGCGAGACCTGCAAAATCTACAGTTGAGTTATTTGAAAGTCATGAATTTAACTACAGATGGCTAAGTAAATAAGGAGTACTGATAGTTTGCGTTTCAAACAACCATACTATAAATTTTCAGCTTTTTTTCTTATTGCTTTTTTTCTCTTTATTCCGTGTGTTATCAACGCTGATGAAACCGGAACAGTCTTTACGCTTGAAAAGACAATCAAAGAGGCAGTAAGAGTTAATCTTGATTTGAAGTCGTCTGTTGAAGATACAAATGCTGCAATGGCCGCCAGGCTGAAGCAACGCGCTGCCTTTCTTCCTACTCTAAGCGCGACCTATGAATACAAGCGTAATTATGAAGATCGACCTGCAGCTATTTATGGCACTGGAGTGCCGGAAAACAAGTACAAACTTACAGGAAAATTCACCCAGCCTTTATTTAAAGGATTTTCTCTGATTAACAAGTATAAGGTTGCAGGCCTTAATCTTGACCTTGCAAAGATTTATGAAAAAATTAACCGTCAGGCAGTTATTTTTGAAGCACAGAAAATATACTTTACTCTATTAAAAGCACAAAAGCTGGCGGCCATTGCGAGTGAAGCTGTTACGCAAATTTCAGCGCACAAAAATGTAGCTGAAAATTTCTATGAAGTCGGGATGACCCCGTTCAACGATCTGTTGAAAGCCCAGGTTGAACTGGCCAATGCAAAGCAGGATTTTGTTATTGCTCAAAATAACCTTCAAACATCTGAATCAAATTTTAATATACTGCTTCGCAGACAAATCAATACTTCTGTTAACATCAAGAATATTCTTGATTACCATACTTTTGACAAAAAAATAGATTTTTGCCTTGATACAGCCCCAAAAAACCGTTTTGAAATAAAAAAAGCTGATCTTCTTATCGAGATTGCAGAAAAAAACATGGAAACAACCAAAGCGGACTATTATCCTTCTATAACGCTTGAAGGTAATTATTATAAACTTGGGACTGGTTTTGATGTTGATGGTGGAAATGAAATAAGCGATCCAGACAGCTGGAACATTACCGCCACAGCTTCATGGAAATTCTGGGAATGGGGTAAAACCAGATATGGCGTAAAGGAAAAATTAAGCGCCCTTGCCCGGGCGCGTTACAGTAAAGCCCAAACTATTGATCAAATAAGTCTTGAGGTAAAGCAGGGCTATCTTAATAACAAAGAATCTGAAAAAAACATTGTAACTGTAAAAAAAGCCATTGAACAGGCAAAGGAAAACTTCAGAATTAATGAGGAACGCTATAAAGAACAGATTGCCACTTCAACAGATGTTCTGGATGCGCAAACACTTCTTTCCAGGACTATGACTAATTATTACAATGCATTATATGATTTTAAAATATCAAAAGCCTATCTTTACTGGGCAATGGGAAATACAGAAAAGATAGAGACTGACTTAGAATGATTGACGAAAATGATAAAAGTTCAATAATTCGCATGTTCCATGTCCACAAGAATTACGGTTCAAAAAAAGCTTTAATTGATATAAATCTCGATATCTCCAAAAATGAATTCCTTTTTATTACCGGCCCAAGCGGTGCAGGTAAGTCCACTTTGCTCAAGCTTCTTTATCTTGGAGAATCTGTATCAGAAGGACAAATACTGGTTGAGGGTATGAATCTTTCCAGAATTTCCCGCAGACGGGTTCCTCTTTTAAGAAGAAAATTCGGTATAATATTCCAGGATTACAAGCTTATACCCACGAAAACCGTATTCGACAATATTGCTCTGGTTCTCGAAGCAATGGGCAAAAAAAGGCAGTTTATCCAGAAAAAAGTGAACAGCGTACTCAGAACAGTAGGGATGGAAAAAAGGTTCAATGCCCTTCCTCAAAGCCTGTCTGGAGGAGAGCAGCAGAAAATTGCAGTGGCCAGAGCAGTTGCAGGAAGCCCCAGGATTATTTTAGCTGACGAACCAACAGGCAGTCTTGATCCTGAATCGGCTGATTTTATCTTTGATCTTCTTAATGGATTCCACGCCAGAGGAGGGACGCTTATTATTGCAACACATGACAAGGAACTTATCCGCAAAACAGGCAACAGGGTAATTCATCTTAAATCCGGACGTCAGATTAAACAATGATTCTTTTCTTTAAAAGGGCTGTCCGGGATATAAGAACTAACAGATTCCTGAATGTAGTCACGATTATTACTATATCCCTGTCCATTCTTATAGTAAGCTCTTTAGCTCTTTTTTTTGTTAATGCCGGCAACTATATGGGCTCATGGCAAAAGGGAATAAGAATAATAGCATATCTTAAGCCGGATCTGCCTGAAGCAGAGATCGTTGATATAAAAAACAAAATTCAGGGATTCCAGACAGTGGCCAGCGTTGATTTTATATCAAAACAAGAGGCTATGAAAAAAATCAGCGAGCAGATGAAACAACAATCATCGCTTTTTGAAGATCTTAAGGAAAACCCCCTGCCTGATGCTTTTGAAGTATATATCTCTGGATCATCTTTGAGCAATAAACAGCTTGAAAATCTGGCTAAACAGATTGAATCGATTCCTGAAATAGATTCTGTTGAATATGGCAAAAAATGGATTGGGAGATTTGTTAAGGTTTTTGAGTTGTTCAGATTAACCGGATATGCCATGAGTGGAATTTTTTTTATAGCTTCAGTTTTTATTGTCGCTAACACTATCAGGCTTGTAATTTATTCAAGAAGTGAAGAAATTGAAATCATGCGTCTTGTAGGAGCAACTGACAGCTTTATCAAAACTCCTTTTTATATACAAGGCCTTATCCAGGGAGCGCTCGGAGGAATTCTCGGCCTTGCCTCGTTATTTGTTGTTTTTATGTTAATATCTTCTAATATTAAATTTGGTTTGTCATCAGATCTTTTATACATCAAATTCCTTTCCCTGAAAATGTCTATAATAATAATATGTTGCAGCATGCTTGCTGGATGGTTAGGATGTTTTATTTCTCTAAGACAATTCTTAAAACGCTGAGCTGGATGAAAATTTTTCATTTTATACTGCGTATTCCTGAAATTTTTATTGTGGTCAGCATTGTATTTTTACATTCAGCCGTAGATATCAGGGCTGCTGACAGTGAAAGAACTGACAACCTGAAACCGGTTAACGCAGAAATTAAAACAGCCAGAAAAAAAGCGGAAAATATTGACCGTAAACTGGAAAAACAGACCACGAGACTACAGGCTTTTGCTCTAAAGGAAATATCTGTTATCAACAGCTTTAATGAAACAGATCTTGCCTTAAACGATGCCAGAAAAAAATCTTCAGCACTTAAATCCGAACTGGCCTTACTTGAAAAAAATTTTGAGCAGGCATCCGGCACATACAATGCTCTTAAAAAAAGAACTGAAATAAGCAAAAATTATGTTTCCAGACGTTTGGTAGCTGCTTACAAAATAAACCTGCTTGGCGAAATGAACGTTCTTGCCTCTGCTGAATCAATAAACGAATTCTTTTATAAAAAAATTATCATGAAACGAATTCTTGATTATGACAGGAAAATCCGGGAACAATTTATAAAAGACATGGCTGTTCAGAAGCAGATGTTAAACAGAATAGACGCGCAGAAAAAGGAAAAACTCTCACTCGAACAAGTCTTAAACAGCCAGATCAGTATCATGTCCAGGGAAAACGAGAAACGAACGAAGATACTTGGTAATATAAAAAATAAAAAAAAGCTGCGATTAGCTGCGATTGAAGCATTAAAACAGACAGCTGCTGAGTTGGATCATAAGATTCGATCTTTTGCAAAAATGCCAGACCAGCCTTCTAAAAAGGTTGAAAACACCTTACCAGAAACATTTAGTTCTCTTAAGGGGTTGCTTAAAATGCCTGTTAAAGGTAAAATAACACGTTTTTTTGGCAGGCATAAAAAAAGCAGCGGTAAAACAGAAAGTTTTAAGGCTGGTATTGATATTAAAGCCGACAGAGGCGAACCCATATATTCTGTATATAATGGACAAATACTTTATTCCAGCTGGTTTAAAAGTTATGGCAACATGATTATCATAGATCATGGAAATCATTTTTATACGGTCTATGCCCATGCCGAAGAACTGTTTAAGTCAAAAGGCGATTATGTTAAGGCTGGAGAAGTGATTGCCACTGTTGGTGATACAGGCTCGATGATGGGCCCGGAGCTTTATTTTGAGCTTCGCCATCACGGCAAACCTGTTAATCCGCTTGAGTGGATTAACAGCTGATAAAGAGGAGCCACTATATGAAAAAAGCAAAAAAGCAAAATATTAAACTTTGGATAGTGATGATTGCCTTATTATTGTTATGGTCAATCGGAACCGGATCTAAAACAAATCTTTCCGCGGGCATGGATGAAACATACAAAGGCCTTAAACTTTTTTCCGATGTTATTGAGCTGATTGAGAAAAATTATGTGGATGAAGTTGACACAGAAAAATTAGTTCAAAAAGCTGTTCAGGGCATGGTAGGCAGCCTGGACCCCCATTCTGCATTACTGCCGCCTGAAGCTTTTGAGGAGCTGCAGATAGGCACTCATGGTGAGTTTGGCGGCATAGGTATAGTTATAACCATGCAAAAAGGTCTCCTTACCGTGATATCTCCAATTGAAGGCACTCCTGCTTATAAGGCCGGGATAAAGGCTGGAGATAAAATTATAAAGGTAGATGATAAATTAACAAAAGATATGATGCTGTGGGAAGCTGTTAAACTGATGAGAGGCCCAAAAGGAGAGCCTGTAGTTATAACCATAATAAGGGAAGGCGCGCCAAAGCCCATTGATTTTAAACTTGTTCGCGATATCATTCCAGTGCTCAGTGTAAAATCAATGCTTATCAAACCTGGATATGGATATATCTGGATTACAAATTTTCAGGACAACACAACCGATGAGCTAAAAAAAGCATTAGAAGAGCTTGAATCAGGAGATGTTCCATTAAAGGGGCTTGTTCTTGATCTCCGTGATAATCCAGGAGGACTTCTTAACCAGTCAATTTCAGTTTCCGATCTTTTTCTTGAAAAGGGTAAAATTGTATCCATCAAAGGACGGCTGAAAAAACATACACAAATCTTCAGAGCTCATACAAACAAAACAAAAAGAGAATACCCTGTTGTTGTACTGATTAACGGTGGAAGCGCCAGCGCATCTGAAATTGTGGCAGGTGCGCTTCAGGATCACAAAAAAGCCATCATCGTTGGAACAACATCTTTTGGTAAGGGTTCTGTTCAAACCGTAGAAACCTTAAGAGACGGCTATGGCCTTAAGTTTACAATCGCCAGATATTATACTCCAAGCGGAAGATCTATTCAGGCACAGGGGATTATACCGGATATAGTTGTAAAACAGAGGGTTATAGATTTGAAAAATACTGATGACGGCCTCAGGATAAAGGAAAAGGATCTGAAAAATCATCTTGAAGCAACAACACCTGCAACAAAAAAAGAAGATGCAAAAAAGAAGCATATTCATCCTAAGACAAAATTAAAACATGGATCTCTTATATTAAAAGACTTATTAGAAGACAATCAGGTTCTGCGAGCCCTTGACATTCTTACGGGTTATAACATTCTAAAAGGCTGATTTGTGCAGCAGGGCCTTCGACCTTAGCGGTTAAATGACTACAAAAAACAATAAACCAAAAAAAAGATCTTCCAGAAAAGGCATTAATAAGAAAACGCTTTTAAAAAAGTCGGTAACAGGGCTGTCGGTGTTAGTTCTGATAGTGCTTGTTGCCGGCTTTTTAGCGCATTACATGCTATCGGACAGGCCGTCTGAAAAACACGTAAAAAAAATTCCGGAAAAAAGACAGGTTCATAAAACGCCTGTTTTTGAAATATATCCTAAGGAAAAACTGATTGCTCCCGAACCTGCTTTTAAGCCAAAACCAGCCCCCAAAGGCTTGCCCAGAGTGGCAATTATTATAGATGATATTGGATATGAACGAAGGCTTGCCGAAAAATTTTTAGCTCTTGATGCTGTGCTTACTTTTTCCGTTTTCCCTAACAGTCCCTTTCAAAAGAGAATTACAAAAAAAATCCGCGCAAAAGGCCTTGAAATAATGCTTCACCTGCCTATGGAGCCTTATGAGTATCCGGAAGTTAATCCAGGCCCGGATGCTCTGTTCATATCCATGTCACCGGACGAACTCATCAATCAACTGAATAAAAACATAGATGCTGTTCCTTTTATCAAGGGCGTCAACAACCATATGGGTTCAAAGATGACGACAGAATCCGCCCAAATGTATCAGATATTTTCTGTGCTCAAAAAAAGAGGCTTGTTTTTTGTTGACAGCAGAACAACATATAAAACCATATGCAAGCCGTCTGCACGTCTGCTGCAGATACCTTTTGCCCAAAGAGATGTCTTTATCGATCATGTGCTGGAATCTGACTTTATACGCAAGCAGATAAGAGAGCTGATTCATATTGCCATAGTTAAAGGCACTGCAGTAGGAATTGCCCATCCCCATTCAGTTACATATGAAGTGTTTAGTGAAATGCTGCCTGAACTTAAAAAAAAGGTTCAGCTTGTCCCTGTTTCACAGCTTGTTAATATACCGGGTTGATTTGGAGGTTTAATATAATGAAAATAGGAATTATCGGTCTTCCTGGATCAGGAAAAACAACAGTATTTGAAGCATTGACCCATAATGCTGTTGATGAAGAAGTACATAAGGGAGAAGATCGTATCGGTACAATTAAGGTGCCTGACAAACGGGTAGATATTTTAAGCACTATGTACAACCCAAAGAAAACTATTTATGCTCAGGTTGTATATCTTCTCCCAGGCATGCAGAGCCATAATAAAGACAACGTCTGGAATCAGGTAAGGGACTGTGATGCCTTAATACACGTGATACGAAACTTCAGCGGATACGGTTTTGAAGCTCAGAAACCGCGAGACGATTTTTTCAGCCTTGAGCAGGAAATGATTTTTGCTGACCTTGTTGTTGTAGAAAAACGTCTTGAACGTATTGAACTGGAAAAAAAGCGCCATAGAAAAATTGACCAGGAAGAGTTGGATCTTTTAGCTGAATGCCAGAAAAATCTTGAAAATGAAATTTCTCTTCGAAAAAATCCGGATATTGCCTTGACTCCTTGCATTAAAGGTTTTGCATTTGTTTCACTTAAGCCGATGCTGGTATTGTTTAATAATGAAGATGATGATGACGTTATGCCCGATTTAAAGGATATAACATCCAGGGAAAGCTGCATGATAATAAGAGGCAAACTCGAACAGGAGCTTGCACAAATGTCTGATGAAGAAGCAGAGGATTTTCTTTCTGAATTTAATATAACTGCTTCTGCAATGGATAGAGTTGTCAGCGAGTCATATAAACTTCAGGGGCTTGTATCTTTTTTTACGGTTGGCGAAGACGAGGTAAGGGCATGGACCATAAAAAAAGAAACAAAAGCGCTTGACGCGGCAGAGGTTATTCATTCAGACATAAAGAAAGGGTTTATAAGAGCAGAGGTCGTATCTTTTGAAGATCTTATCAGCGCAGGCTCATATGCTGAGGCAAGAAAAAAGGGCACCGTAAGACTCGAAGGCAAAACCTATGAAGTAAAAGATGGAGATATAATTAACTTTCGCTTTAATGTTTGATGGTGTCGTAAAAAGTCCCATCTACAGTTAAATTCGTGACTTTCAAATAACTCAACTGTAGTTTTTGCCGGTTATCGCAACAGTTATAATTACTCAGCCACCGATCTACGCTGATTATCACGGATATTTTATTATTATCCTATACGTAACCGTTCACGGAACATTGAAATTAGAAATTTGGGCTTCATGCTTTTGTACTGTTTTTCCCAATTTCTAATTTCCAGTTTCAAGCCGTGAAAGGCAACTTTGTATTTAAACCTATCTGCGGTTATCTGTGTAAATCTGTGGCTGAATAGTTACTTTAATTTAATCATAACTGAAGACTGACGCCGTCGTAGAAGTAAACAATAAAGGAAAATTGTACTATGCTGTATCACGACAGATTAAATTGCGGTAGCCTTGGATTGGCTGATATTGGTAAAACCGTTCATCTCGCGGGCTGGGTAGATGCGCTTCGTGACCACGGAGAAGTCCTTTTTGTTCATCTTCGTGACAGGAGTGGAATCGTTCAGCTGGTTTTCAGCCCTGAATTTGCAACTGAAGAGGTCTGCCGGAAATCAGCATCTCTTCGAAGCGAATACTGTATCACCGCTTATGGCAGCGTAGTAAAACGGACACAGGGAACGGAAAATCCAAATATCGATACTGGTGACATTGAAATTATTGTCACCGACATGACAATTTTGAGCCGTTCCAAAACTCTTCCGTTTCTCATTTCTGAAAAAGCAATGGTCTCGACAGGCAACGAAACCATAAGCCATGAACCGGTTTCTGAGGATTTAAGGCTTCAGTACCGCTACCTCGATTTGAGACGTCCGGGAATGCAGCAATTTCTGATCAAAAGACACAAAATCAACGCCTGCGTTCGTGACTTTCTCGATAAAAATGAATTTATCGAGGTTGAAACACCAATTCTGACCAAGAGCACGCCCGAAGGCGCACGAGACTATCTCGTGCCAAGTCGAGTCAATACCGAACATTTTTATGCACTGCCGCAATCACCACAGCTCTTCAAGCAGCTTCTCATGGTTGCAGGATTTGAAAGATACTACCAGATTGCCCGGTGTTTCCGGGACGAAGATTTGCGATCCAATCGTCAACCGGAGTTTACTCAGCTTGACCTTGAAGCCTCATTCATAGACGAACAATTTATCTTTAATCTTATTGAAGAACTTCTCTGCCGAATGTTCGAGATCGGGGGAACAATTCTTCCGCGGCCGTTCCCGCATATGACGTGGCAGGAAGCCATGGACAAAACCGGATCGGATCGGCCTGATCTGCGTTTTGGAATGCACTTTGTCGAGGCAACGGATATTTTCAAGGAAACCCGCTACAGCATCTTCAAACAGATCCTCCAGCGGGGTGGAGTTATCAAGGGAATAAATGTCAAAAAAGCCTCTGAAAGACTGAGTAAAAATATCCTTCAAAACGAATACGCAAAACAGATCGTTCCGGGCTTTGGGGCCAAAGGCATGACATGGATGCGGGTTACAGGAGACAGCCTCGACTCCAACATTGTTCAGTTTTTCAGCGACAAAGAGCAACGATCAATAATCAAACGATTCAATGCGTGTGACGGAGATGTTATTCTTATCATTGCCGATCCTTCACTGGAAGTCGTCTCTTCAGCGCTTGGTGATCTTCGTCTGCATGTTGCAGACAGACTTGACATAATTCCCAAAGATAAATTCGTACCGGTCTGGATAACTGATTTTCCCCTTTTTGAAGCCAAAGAGGAAGGTGTAACATCAAGCCATCATCCTTTTACGGCGCCGGACAGAATCGATTTTGATCCGACTTCTACAGAAGATCTTCTCTCACTGTTGTCCCGCTCTTACGATATTGTTGTCAACGGCGAGGAGCTTGGCGGAGGTAGTATGCGTATCCATGATGCCGCTACCCAGCAGAAGGTATTCAGAGCCCTGGGACTCTCACCTGATGACGCGGAAAAAAAGTTCGGTTTTTTTCTCCGTGCTCTTGATTTTGGTCCGCCTCCACATGGAGGACTTGCCCTCGGTATGGACAGGGTTGTTGCCATGATTCTGAAAACCCCTTCCATACGCGAAGTAACGGCATTCCCCAAAAACAAAAGCGCCTTCTGCCCGCTTACCGAAGCGCCATCAAGCGTTTCCCATGAGCAGCTGGCGGAACTGGGTCTGCTCGGTCCCGGCAAAACCCCGGCACTTCAGGGTTCAGACAAAAAACAGGAAACCATAGATTATCTTTCCTGGGTTTCCAGAATCGGTTTTGAGGCGCATAAAAAGCCCATGATCGAAACAGCGCTGGAAGATGCGGTTAAGATGGCGAAAACCATCTCCGACAATACCCGGAAAAACGAGCCTGTATTTTCGGTGTTCCAGGAAAAAAATCATTTCAGAGAAGGCAGCGTTGCCAGAAAATCGCCGCTTGTCCAGTCCGGAGATTTGTTTAAAAATGCTCCTTCAGTCAAAGGAGATTATTTCAAGGTTGCAAGTATCCTGGACTAACAGCGGCCCATTTGTTTGATGCAGCGGGATTATATATAAGATCAAAAAAGGATGTTTCATGAAATCAGAAATTTTTACATATCTAAACGCCTCATCGCCGACTTTAATGGATGGCCCCATGTCCGGCATCAGTGTGGCTATTGAGCCCAACATATCCGTTAAAAACTGGCCGACAAATGCGCAATCAATAGCGCTTGAAAATTATGTGGCTCTGGAAGATTCCACCCTTGTTGAACGTCTGCGAAATGCCGGTGCAACTCTAAAAGGACGAACATCCATGAGTGAACTTGGCCTTGGCCTTAATAACGATACCGGCGGTGATGCTATAAAAAACGAACTTTCCGATGTTGTACTGAAAACCGACACCACGGGGGAAACCCGGATGGCGGCTGCGGTCTGCGAATGTTTCGGTTTTAAACCAAGCTATGGTATTGTTTCCCGTTTAGGCATGATTGGCCTTGTTCCATCAATGGAAAGCTGCGGTATACTTTCCGATTCCCTGCAGACAATCTCAGAAACAGCCTGCATCATGGCAGGCAGCGACAAACCCGATTCATCTATTGATGAATCGGGAATTGACCGGGCCATATCCGGGTTTAAAAAACCGGAAAAATTGCAGGACAGACACATATCCGCAGGCATTATCAGGGAATGGGACACTGGTAAAAGCAAAGAATTTGAGCAGGCAATGACAATACTTCGCAAAGCCGGCATTCAAATTGAGAAAATAAGTATAAAAGACTTCTCTCTTGCACGGACGGTTCACAACGTGATCGGAACCGTCGAGGCATCGTCGAGTGCGGGCAGATTCGACAGCGTCCGCTATGGACACAGAACCTCGGGTTCCGTAAAAAACTGGAATGACATGTATATTAAATCCAGAAGTGAATCATTCGGCCCGCTGGTCAAGGCATATCTTTTCCAGGGGGGATATTTTCAGTACAAAAAATATAACACTTTTTTAGATGCCTGCCGCATCAGGGCATGTCTGATCGAATCTATAAACAAAGCTTTTGAAACTGTGGATATCATAGTGCTGCCCGTATCAGTCCGTGCTGAAGCATCGGCGGAAAAACCGGACACAGTAACCGATCTTTATGATTCTTTTTCTCTGACTCTTCTCGCCAACCTGACGGGAAATCCTTCTATTTCAATCCCGGGGCCTGTCAATGTTAACGGCGGCAGGCCGGCTGTTCAACTGATCGGCCAAAGATTTGACGACGCACATTTACTCACTATTGCAGAACACATATCCAAAATCTTCACAGGAGCAATGTAACCATGAAATATGAAGCGGTAATTGGTCTTGAAATTCATATACAACTGAACTCGGCCACCAAAATGTTTTGCGACTGCGCCAACACGCCCGGGGATGATCCAAACACCAATATCTGTCCTGTCTGCCTATGGATGCCCGGAGCGCTTCCTGTTTTGAGCCGGGAAGTACTGGAAAAGGCAACCCTTGCCTGTCTCGCCCTTAGTTGCGATATTCAAAATGAAAGTGCCTTTGACCAGAAGGTTTATTACTATCCGGATCTTCCCAAGGGCTTCCAGCTCTCCCAGGCCCACAAACCCCTTGCCAGAAACGGGTGGGTAGAAATTCAGGATGAAGAGGGAAAACCGAAAAAACTCCATCTGCATCATGTTCATATGGAAGAAGATGTAGCAAAGCTGGTACATGAAACAGAAGGCAGGATTCCCATAAGTCTGGTAGATTTTAACCGTGCAGGCACACCACTTATCGAAGTCGTCACAGAACCCGAACTCAAAAGCCCTTATGATGCCATGGAATTCTTAAAAGCCGTAAGAAATCAGGTTCGGTACACCGGCTGTGCGGATTGCAGCATGGAGTCCGGTACCATGCGATGCGATGCAAATATCTCCATTCGGCCTGAAGGCAGTGATCAGCTCAACACCAAAGTTGAAGTAAAAAACATGAATTCAATCCACCACGTGGGTGATGCTATTGCCTATGAGATCAAACGCCAGATCGACTGTATCAACAGCGGGGAAATCATACTGCTGCACACCAGGCTGTGGGATCCCGAAAAACATGTAACTGTGGCGATGCGAGCAAAATTCGAGGGGCCATGCATTCCCGATCCTTCCGTTTCAGAGATCGTCCTAACTGAGACCTGGCTTGAAGAAATAAAATCAATTCTCCCGGAAATGCCGGCTCAGAAAGTCAAACGATTTGTTAAGGATTATTCATTAATCCACGACGAAGCCGTACTGATGAGTTCCGAACGAAAGCTTTCAGAATTTTTTGAATCCGTTGTAAAACTTGGCGCACAGACACGCATGGCGGCCAGCTGGATTGCCACACAGCTTCTTCCTGCATTAAAAGTTCATGATCAGACGCTTGCGGATTCCGTGGTAACACCCGAACGTTTTGCCGGTCTGATTAAAATGCTGGAAAAAAATGAGATAAATTCAAACTCAGCCAAATCTGTGCTGGAAAAACTTTTTGATACTGACAAAACACCCGAAGAAATCGTAGAAAAATTTGGATTCAGGCAGGTGTCTGATACAACAGAGCTGGAAAAAATCGTTGATAAAATCATTTCTGATAATACTTCTGCCGTAAACAACTATAAAAATGGAAATAAAAAATCCATTGGATTTCTTGTAGGCCAGGCCATGAAAGTTTCTCATGGCAAGGCCAACCCCAAGATAATCCAGGAGCTTATAAGAAAACGACTGTCATGAAAAATAATTGACAAAAAGTTTTGAACAGCCCCTTTAATGGTTGATATTAAAAAAAAGGGGGAAGAATTGTATTCTTCCCCCTTTTTTAATTTATTTTATCAGGCTGCCTGTGTGCTGTTTTTAAAAATTAAAAACAGTATCAAGCTCTTCGTCTGTAATGTCGAATACTTTGTCGTGAGGCGGAAACTTTTCCGTCTTAAAAAACTCAGGCAGCCGGTCATCAACTGCTGTAAAACCAGCCTTTTTATTAAACTCTCTTTCCATCTTAAGAACTCTTTGTCCCAGAGAACCAATATCATCACCAGTTAATGAAAGACCATACTTTGCATTCAGCATATCTACAATAGCATTAAAGGCATCTGGTGTATCAAGAACCGCAAAAGCAACAAACAAACACAGACCCGCTGTATCAATGGCAGCAGTCGCTACCTGAAGATCTCTGGACAACTTAATCTGCCCCTCTTTTTTCAAAGGATCTACATCTCCTCCACATTTCAAAATGTTAGTTGCTATGGCATAACCTGCTGTATGATCAGCGCCCATTGGTGATGTTGCATAGGTTACACCCACGCCTTTAACAGCTCGCGGATCATAGGCAGGCAAAGCCTGATTTTTAACTACAGGAATACGTCTCACCCCAAAGGCCTTTCCAGCGGCTGCTGCTCCTGAACCTAAAAGCCGGCCCAGAGGTGTGCCTTTACCTATTTCCGCCAGAAGTTCCTCGGCTCCGGCAGCGTCCCCGAACTTTTTGACCCCGCCTTCCATGGCCATTGCAATTGCATTGCCTGTTTCAATAGTATCAATTCCAATGTCGTCACAGGCACGGTCCATTCGCGCAATGGTCTCTATATCATCTATTTCGCAATTGGGACCCAAAGCCCAGACAGTTTCATATTCAGGCCATTTGGATACATATTTGCCCTGTTCATCCAGGTAGGTTCCTGAACACTGAATAATGCAGCCGGTCATGCATCCGTGGGTGGGCGCTCCTTTTCTTTCAAGCGTAATTTTGTTTAATGTTTCTCCTCCTACCTTATCTGCTGTTTCAAAACGCCCGGATCTGAAATTCCGTGTTGGAAGGGCGCCGGCCTCATTGATAATATTGACAAGTATATCTGTTCCATAGGCAGGAAGACCCTGGCCTGTTACAGGATGTTCGGTAAGGGCTTTTGCAAACCGTTTTGAAGCTTGAGCAAACGCCTCTTTATCAACCAAAGGAGCCATTTCACCTTCTGACGGATCAATTACAATTGATTTAAGACCCTTGGAGCCCATTACAGCCCCGAGACCACCACGACCCGCATGGCGCGTGGGCCTGACATCTCTGTCAGTAAAAGCCACACTTGCGGAAGGCAGCTTCCATTCACCAGCCTGACCTATGCTGACAAAACCTGCTTTGTCACCGAACTCGTTTTTCAGCTTTTCTATTGTCGCATAATTCCCCAGCCCTTTAAGATCATCCGCAGGAGATAATTCCTGTTTGTTTTTATCAACAAACAATTTATACAATTTTCCATCTTCAGGCAGGCCCTCAATTATTATGGCTGTGATTCCAAGCCTGGCAAGATAAGCACCCGGCTGGCCGCCAGAATTCGATTCCTTGATGCCTCCGGTCAGAGGGCTCTTGGCCCCTACGGAGATTCTGCCCGAATTAGCGCATTTTGTGCCTCCCAGCAGACCAGGGGCAAAAATAATTTTGTTGAATTGCCCGATAGGCGAGCACGTGGGCTCTACCTCGTTTAGCAGGACCGCAGACGTTAACCCTCTTCCCCCAAGGCCCTGATAAACTTCAGGGATATCTTCCTTTTTAACCGAAAGGTCAGACATGTTTACCCTTATAATTTTAAACATTATTACCTCCTTGTTTTAAAACTCCTGAAAACAGTCAATCCAAAAATTTTTACAATCAATATATTTGATTTATTCTGCTCAATTAAACATAATTAGTCAATAGAGGAAAAAACTCATTTTAATAGGAAAATTTCCTGTGGGGCGGGAATATATAATAAGGGATTAGCCTTTATGGATCATTTCCCGATTAGTTATAGTCAATTTTTGCTCGCCTCTGGCGAGAATCTAAAAAAGTGGGTTATGTGGTCTCAGGGTACAAGGGGTGAAGGATTCAAGGGTTCGAGTGACACGTAGTGAAGCGCTAACCCTCAGCGCTCAAGGAAGAAAGAAAACCATGGATTACCTCAGGACGCTTTGCATAAAAAAGATATAGCAGAAAACGAAAACATGTTAAAAACACTGATAAAGTCTCTAAAAAATAAACCCTTGAATCCTTGATCCCTGGAATCCTTGGACCCTCTTCTTAAACTAAATTGGAGAAGAACCTCTTTTTACGATTTCATCAGTATTGACATAATAATGTATCTTTATAATAATATATGTGCAGTTAATTTCTTGTTTTTAAAATAAAAGTTTACCACAAAAGACAAAATGCCTGTAAAAATTCTTCTAAGTTCAAGTTTGCGAAAATACATACCTGGCTATGACCCGGTAAAAGGCATGAGTTTGTCCCTGGCCGGGGAAATAACAGTGAAAGAGTTGTGCAAACGAATAAACATTCCATGTGATAAAATAAAAATTATTATGGTAAACGGCAAAAGCAAACCCGTTGATCATGTATTAAAAGGCACTGAACGTATAGGACTATTTCCACCAATAGGAGGTGGTTAACATGACAGGAACCAGTAAAACAAACAGGATAAAGATTCTTGTATTTGGCTTCCTCCGCAGCTATATGGACAAACAGGGACTCTTATACACCTTTGATAAAGATATTAACCCCAAAGGTGAAACAGCATATGATATTGCTGTGGGACTTCATATTCCTCCGGAAGAAATTGAAGGAGTCTTCATGAACGGAAGCATAAGAAATATCTATGATTCCGTGTTTCCGGGGGACCGCGTGGCTTTTCTTCCCTATGGAACACCAGGGCCATACCGTGTTTTTTTAGGCATGGCCAGAGAAAATGCTAAACGAGCGCTCCACGAAAAAGCCATGGCTGGCAGAAACCTTGAGGATCAAAAGTGAGTGAGAAGGAACGGGTAAACATACAGAAACTTATTCGCTCAAAGTCTAAAAAGGCCGGGGATGAGGCAGGCTGCGAGGCGCTGATTTTAGAGGACGTGCATGCCCTGAAAATAGCGAAGAAATGTGACTGTACAGTATATGCGTTTATGTAAAGACTCTTAAAGATGGAATTTGTCCGTATCGATACCTGCGTAATCTGGGAACCATATCACTAAAGGAACAACTCATGCTGGCAAAATCCAGGGTTGCTGTGATCGGCGCGGGCGGTCTTGGCGGACAGGTCGTTTTGCTGCTGGCAAGGATAGGAATCGGGCATCTGGCAGTGGTAGACGGAGACGTGTTTGAAGAAACAAACCTTAATCGCCAGGCTCTGTGCAATAAAAACAGTCTGGGTAAATCAAAGGCAAAACAAGCGCTTGCCGCTGTTGGAGCTATTAATCCAGGGGTTAAGGTATCAGCCTGTACAGTGAAGCTGGACTACTCAAATGCATCTGAAATGCTGTCTCGTTCAGACGTGATTGTAGATGCTCTGGACAATGTACGGGATCGGTTTGTCCTGGAAGAGACATGCAAAAAGATGGGCATTCCTTTAGTGCATGGGGCGTTAGCAGGTTTCGAGGGACAGGTTATGACTATCTTTCCCGATGATACAGGCCTGAAAAATCTCTATGGCGATAAAAAAGGGTTTGGAAACAGCTCAAAAAATTCTGAGGCTGTTTTTGGTATCCCTGCCATAACTCCCTGTCTCATTGCAAGCCTGCAGGCCATGGAGGTTCTCAAAGTAATTCTAAAACGCGGGAAAGTTTTCAAAAACGCAATGCTTTATGTGGACATGGAAACCGGCAGGATGAATGAATTTGCTTTTGATTAGCTGGATTGAAAATATTTCGGGGATTTATCAGCCTTAGGCTGATTAGAAATTTGAGTTTACCCCGTAGCTCCGGCAGATGGTACTGGGGCCTGACTTAGAAATTGGGCAAAGGGGGGCGTCTTGCAAAGGTCTCAAGGCTATCTGACTTGACTTGTTTATATTAATGCATACAATTTATAAAAATTTTTCAGGATCAAAGGAATACATTGATAATTATTAATGTTGAATTGTGAATTAACTTTACTTTATTCACTATTCAAACTTTGACCCCATAGTCTCTACCGGCTTTAGGCATATGCTCCTTTATTTTGTTCGGCGAAATTTTGTTATTTGCCTTTTAATATTGGAACTTTACTTCGTTTAGCGGCCGCTATCAAGTTTTTATCAAGTGTAGCGATGGGCAACCCTTTTCTCATTGCGAGATCTAAATATGAGGCGTCGTAGCTTGAAAGTTTGTGTTTACGAGCTAATGCAAAAATTTCCTTAATCATCCTTTCCGGTGGTTCCTGTTCAATTATTATTGGAAGTTCGGAAAGCAATGCAATGAAACGTGCACTGTCCGCTTCACCAATTCGTTTTTTGCGCTCTGCCACCAATAGTACGTTGCAAACTTCTAAAGGCCAAATGGACGGAACGAATCCAACGGAAACCTCAAGTCTATCCAAAATAAGATCAGCATATTGGCTTGCTTCATCCTTGAAACACCATGTCATAACCACAGAATTGTCAATGACAAAATCATCGCCCATTTATCGCCTTCCTTCTTCAATCATATCTCGGATAGAAAGCCCTTTAAGAGTACGTTGCTCACGAAATCTTCGCAATTCA
>Ga0207996_1000674_pt1 | contig 28589 bp, 28 predicted proteins | sample AntAceMetag02UKG_FD_184773 | JGI IMG/M metagenome (GOLD analysis project Ga0207996, IMG submission 184773) | Saline lake microbial communities from Ace Lake, Antarctica - Antarctic Ace Lake Metagenome 02UKG (SPAdes) (version 2) | ecosystem: Environmental > Aquatic > Non-marine Saline and...
CTTATTGCACTCTCACTCACGCCCAAACTGTTGGCAGCCTCTGTGTTTGAATAACCCTGTTTCTCAACAAGATTGACAGCCTCTTTCTTGAACTCTCTTGTGTATCTCTTTTTAGTTTTCTTAACCACTGTAACACCTCCTGTGTGGTGACTATAATTCGCACACTTTTAGTGTCTACTTTTAATCTACCATTCCATTATTGGTCAGCGATGGACATAGGGCCTACAAGGCTTTTTGTAACGCTGAAAAAATTACCCATGAAATTGTTAACCTCAGTAAAGGACAAAGGGTTAGCAAAGGCGCTTATCATATTCAAAATGTAAATGCTTATCACAGCCGATTTAAAAATTGGTTGATACGCTTTCATGGGGTTGCAACGAAGTACCTACCCAATTATCTTGGATGGAGACGATCCTTAGAGCAGCACCGTAAATTTTCTACTGAATCCTTATTAAATATTGCTTTGGGTCAGTTTCCACAGTTAACGCGACCTTAAGCCTTTCTGTGCCTTCAGCCTCAAAACCTGGGGTGAGGGCAGGGCCTGTTTTAAATCTTATGTTCTGATTTAAGGAAAAAGAGTTGTGAAAAGGCGATCTCGGGCTATACGAACCTGAGCTCGCCTTTTTTGTTGTGTCATCTGCGAAATATATTGACATTCGAACGAAAAAAAGGTTTATTCAAGGGTTTCTCTTGTTTAACTTATAAATTTAATCGTAGTAGCACATATTAAGAGGTCGTACGAATGTATGCAATTGTAAGAACCGGTGGAAAACAATATCAGGTTGCTAGTGGGGATCAGCTTCGCGTAGAGAAACTTGAGGGAAGCGTTGGAGATACCGTTGAACTGACCGATGTATTAATGGTTGTTGATGGCGAAAATGTTCAGATTGGTAGTCCAGTTATTCAAAATGCAAAAGTTGTAGCTAAGATTGCAGAACAGGGTAAAGCCAAGAAAGTGATCATTTTCAAGAAAAAACGTCGTAAGGGGTACAGATTGAGAAAAGGTCATCGTCAGATGTATACTGCTCTTAAAATTCAGGAAATCAACGCCTGATCTGTTCGCGTTAATTAATATAAGTATCCATTAACACCGTTTGTCTTTTAAAGATTGACGGTGATGAGGAGTTGAAAGATGGCACATAAGAAAGCGGGTGGTAGTTCCAGGAACGGTCGAGACAGTAAAGGTCAGCATCGTGGTGTGAAGCGTTATGGCGGTGAAAATATTTCTGCAGGTACCATTATCGTTCGACAGCTTGGTACCGTAATCCACCCAGGGACCAATGTTGGTTGTGGAAGAGATTATACACTTTTTGCCAAGATAGACGGTATTGTTACCTTTGAAGATTTTGGACATAAGAAAAAAAGAGTAAGTGTTTATCCGGTTGCCTGATACGGGCTGCCTACTCTTTTTTTTGTTTTTTCTTTCCTTCCGTAATGGCTGAAGGAGATGAAAAAGATATCAGCTCGACCTCAAGTGTTTTTGAAGGTCGAGCTTTTTTTTTGTAAACTTTTCACCAGGAGTTTGTCCGAGAATAGAAAATTTGTTCAAAATCGAAGGATTTTCCCGAAATAAGCACAGTCACATGTTAGGTATTGCAAGTATTATTTTTGGATAATTCTAAAGAGTTTGTGCAAAAGGGATTCTCGGACAAGCTCCTGGTACTCTAGGATATTATGGCCTTTATAGATCAGGCAAAATTTCATGTGAAAGCAGGTGATGGTGGAAATGGTTGTGTGAGTTTCCGAAGAGAGAAATTTGTCCCCAGAGGTGGTCCCGATGGCGGTGATGGGGGACGCGGAGGGAATGTAATTATTGAATGCAGCTCTCGCTTGCAATCTCTTATCGATTTTCGTTATTGCTCACATTTTAAAGCCGAGCGTGGAGTCCATGGTAAGGGAAAGGATATGCATGGCCGTAAGGGCAAGGATTGTTATATGCAGGTTCCCATTGGTTCCGTGATTAAAAGTGATGAAACCGGCGAAGTGCTTGCTGATCTCCGGGAAGAAGGGCAGGAATATGTTGCTGCCCGCGGTGGAACCGGAGGAGCAGGTAACCCTCACTTTTCATCCGGTACCAACAGGACGCCCCGTATTGCCACAAAAGGAACTGAAGGTGATGAGGGGTGGCTTCGAGTCGAGCTCAAGTTGATTGCTGACATCGGGCTTGTCGGTTTGCCAAATGCAGGGAAGTCAACTCTGCTGTCTCAGCTTTCAGCTGCCAACCCCAAGGTTGCAAGTTATCCTTTTACCACACTCGAACCACAGCTTGGTGTGCTCCATCTAAAGCATATGGAGTCTTGTATTATTGCTGATATACCAGGACTTATTGAAGGGGCACATGAGGGTGTTGGTCTGGGATTCACCTTCCTCCGCCATATAGAAAGAACACGCATACTTATGCATATTCTTGACGGATCCAGCGAACAGGCCCTTGAAGATTACAGGATAGTGGAACAGGAATTAAAAGCTTACAATGAAGAGCTTATTGAAAGAACCACCCTGGTAATTCTCAATAAAGCTGATATTGCAGAACCTGAACAACTCGAATCCCTGAAGAACGCCCTTGAGAAAAAAGGATTACAGGTCGCGACAATATCAGGGCTTACCGGACAGGGAATAGAAGAACTAAAGGAAACCATTGCTGATATACTTGATGAATTAAACAACCCGGTTGGCATACAATCAGTCAAGGACATCCATTCTGATAAACAGTAGCATTATTAGCACCATGAACGAAAAAACATCTGACATAAGCCTTGAAGATGGCCTCTATCTGAGGCAAACCTATTTCGATAAGGCTAAGCGTATCGTTGTGAAGGTTGGCTCTGCCGTTCTCACCAATGATAGCGGTCTGGACGAAACTATTATTCAGAATATTGCCCGTGAGTTAAGCTTCCTCAAGAAGAGTGGCCGAGAGGTTATTCTTGTGAGTTCAGGAGCAGTCGCAGCTGGAAAACGGAAAGTCACCATACCCGATGATGTTGAAATAGGGCTTAATGAAAAACAGGCTCTGGCTGCCATTGGCCAGCCATACCTTATGCAATCCTACGAGAGAGCATTTGAAGAATGTGGCCAAACTGTGGCTCAGGTGTTGCTTACCCATTCAGATCTTGCCGACAGGAAGCGTTATCTCTGTGTCAGAAATACCATCCTTGCCCTTTTTCGCTTTGATGCCGTCCCAATTCTCAATGAAAATGATACCGTTGCTGTTGATGAACTCCGTTTTGGCGACAATGACACTCTCGCTGCCCTAATTGCCAACCTTATAGAAGCGGATATGTTTATCTGTCTCACCGATGTAGTCGGACTGTATACAGGAAATCCTCAGACAGACCCTAATGCCCGGCAGCTTTATACCGTAACAACAGTAACAAAAGAAATTGAGGCTATGGCCGGAAATGTTAAGAGTGCCCTTGGAACCGGCGGAATGCAGTCTAAAATACGGGCTGCCAAGATGGTTTCCACGGGTGGGGGGTCCTCCTTTATCGGACCAGGTCGGGAAGCAACCATTTTACAACAGCTTTTCAGTGGAGAAATGATTGGTACTTTTTTTCTCCCTGCCCAGGACAAAATCAAACCTAGAAAACAATGGATCGCCCATGTGCTGCATCCAAAAGGATTTCTGGTGCTTGATAGCGGTGCATGTCATGCGTTGTCAGGTAACGGTTGCAGCTTGCTGCCATCTGGTATTCAGGAGGTTCGTGGTAACTTTGGAGTTGGTGATGCAGTACAATGTCTTGATCCGGATGGTAAAGTTATTGCTGCCGGACTCATTAATTACTGTTCCACCGATGTTGCTAAAATTAAACAACATCACAGCGATGAGATCTCAAATTTATTGGGATCGAAGGATTATGACGAGGTAATTCATCGTGATAATCTTGTATTACTTTAAAAAAGTGAGGCACTTTTATGACTACTCTTGCAAATGATATTCGTGACATGGCCAGTCGAGCAAAGATAGCTGCACGAACACTTGTTACGCTCTCCACTGAAGCTAAAAATAGTGTCTTGCTGCATATGGCAACGGCCATTGATAAACAGCGTGATTTTATACAGAAGGAAAATCAAAAGGATCTTGTAGCCGGCAAAGAAAAGGGCTTATCCGATGCCATGCTTGATCGTCTTGAATTGTCAGATAAAGTCATTGAATCAATGAGAAACGGTCTGGCCGAAGTTGCTGCCCTTCCCGATCCCGTCGGTGAAATTTTAAAAATGACCAAACGGCCCAACGGACTGATGGTAGGTCGTATGCGTGTCCCATTGGGAGTGATTGGTATGATCTATGAGTCACGTCCCAATGTCACCGTTGATGCTGCGGCCCTTTGTCTAAAGGCTGGGAATGCTATTATTTTACGTGGTGGCTCTGAAGCCATACATTCCAATAGAGCACTGGCTACTGTTCTTCAGGATGCCCTAAGGAATTACGGTATAGCAGCCGATTCAATTCAGGTTGTTCCCATGACAGATCGTGAGGCTGTAACCCTTATGCTTGCCCAGGAGGAGTACATTGATCTCATCATTCCCCGTGGCGGAGAAAGTCTTATTCGATTTGTTTCTGAGACCTCACGTATTCCTGTACTCAAACATTACAAAGGAGTCTGTCATATTTACGTTGATTCCGATGCAAATCTTCGTAAGGCAACACCTGTAATCGTTAATTCAAAAGTCCAAAGACCTGGAGTATGCAATGCCTTAGAAGGATTACTTATCCATAAGGATATCGCAAAAGAGTATCTTCCAATCCTTGCTGCTGAACTTATCAAAAACAATGTAAAACTGCTTGGCTGTCAGGAGTCCGTTGCAATAGTCCCGGAGATCACTCCTGCTATTGAAAGTGATTGGGGAACTGAATTTTTAAATCTCACCCTCTGTGTGAAGGTTGTTGCCAATATGGAAGAGGCGTTCTCCTATATCGACAAATATGGGTCACAGCACACCGATATTATCCTCACTGAAAACTATAGCAACGCCCAGAGATTTATCGCTGAGGTCGATGCCTCTGCTGTAATGGTGAATGCTTCAACCAGATTTAACGACGGTGGCGAACTAGGGCTCGGTGCTGAAATTGGAATAAGTACTACTAAATTACATGCTTATGGTCCAATGGGCCTGGAAGAATTAACAACAAAAAAATTCATTGTGTATGGGCAGGGACAGGTAAGGAGTTGAGCCATAGAACCGGAATTCTTGGCGGGACTTTTGATCCTGTCCATAACGGGCATCTTGCACTTGCCGTTGCAGCAGGAAATTTATGTAATCTTTCAGAGCTCGTGCTCCTTCCTGCAGCCGTCCCTCCCCATAAACAAAACCAGGAAATAGCAAAGTTTTCTCATAGGGTTGCCATGTTAAACATTGCAGCCAGAGAGAACCCACTTTTGTGTGTTTCCACCATCGAAAAACTGTTGCCTGCACCTTCCTATACCATCGATACACTGCAGTATTTAAGGATTCATTCCGTTGGGAAAACTCAGCTCTACTTTATCATAGGTGCGGATGCATTTCTTGACATCCTCTCGTGGCATAAATACGAAGAGGTTCTTATGGCCAGTCATTTTATTGTTTTTTCAAGAGACGGTTGTAGAAACAAAAAACTTTATAAACTGTTAACTCATCTAAATTATAATAAAAGAAAACATAAATGGTACAACAAGGAACTGAATAGATCTATATACACATCGACTCTTTCCCTACCCTCTGTGTCTTCATCTGAAATTCGAAAACAAATTGCTAAGGGCAGGGCAGTAAAAAAGCTTGTTCCACAAGGTGTTGCCCAATATATAGGAGATCACCAACTCTATATGGACTGATTTATTGGAGCTTTGCTACAGGACAGAATGAAAATGTTGCAGAAAAAGTTGACTTGACAATACTATATGATGCTATAATAAAAAGACTACACATGGATGTAGCACCGTGAAGACATATCATTCTTCTTAATCTTCTGTTATACAAACAATCTATGAACACAAGTGATTATATCAAAAAGCCTGTCAAGGTCCTTATCGTAGACGATTCCTGGGTTTTACGCTGAGTGTTACGCGGAACACTTTCTCAGAGAGATGATGTGGTAATCGCTGGAGAGGCAACGAATGGCATAGAGGCCCTGGAGATGGTTCTGAAACTTCGGCCCGATATTATACTCCTCGACATGGAGATGCCAGTTATGGATGGAATGACCACTCTACAGCATTTAATGATTCATACTCCAACTCCAACCATAATGCTTTCTTCCTTAAGTAAAAAAGGGACTGCTCGTTGTTTCGACTCGTTGAAATATGGTGCAGTGGACTTTGTCTCAAAAAATAGTTTTTTTCAGGGAATGGATGGTGCTGCTCATTCTAAACTTGTTTTAAGGAAAATATTTGCTGCCGCCGAAACTTCAGTACACTCCATCGACCCAATGCATCAAGGGGACGATCAAAGTGTACTAAGAAAACTTCATGAAAAAGTCATTTTCTGCGAAGATTGCGGAACCAGGCAAATCATAAAAAACTGGCCTCCCAAGGAAGACACGATCAGATGCAGAAAGTGTGGTGACGAAATCTCACTTATTGCCATTAAACGTTATAGGCGTATGAATTTCATCACTATAATTGGAGCAGGAAAAGGCGGCTATGCAAATCTTCTGAAGATAATTCCTGCGCTTAGTCCAGAAATGGGTGGGGCTATTTGTATTATGGTATTGGATGATCGTAATAGTGTTAAGTCGTTTGTTAAATACCTTGATGCTATCTGCGATTTTGAGGTTATTCTCGGACAAAATGGTACAACCTTGGAGGGCGGATGCTGTTACTTTTTTTCAGGGGGTGAGAAAGTTTTACTTTCACCCTATTCGGGTCATTATACTTTTGACGTAAGCCCAATGGATATTACTGAGCCCTCCACAAGAGTAGATGAATTGATGTCCTCTACTGCTTCCTTGTTAAGAGGTCGTGTGGCTGGTGTCTTGCTGTCCGGGGCAGATTCCGATGGAAATAAAGGGATTGAGGCAATCCTTATGGAGGGCGGAAGCTGTTATGTTCTAAATCCAGAGCACTGCCTTTATAAAACCATGCCAAACGGCCCCTTTGTTCGTTTCAATCTTCAGGGAGGACTTGATGAGTCTCGACTTGCTGCCAAAATTCAGAAGTGCCATTTCGAAAATAAGGAAAATGTGATTACCGCTTGAGTTTTATTCTGAACCCCTCAAGGAAATATTTTTATGGAGAAAGTTAATCCCGCTGAGAGGCGTGTTAATAGCCGTGCCCCCATCGACATGAATATTGAAGTTTGCCACCTTCAGGAAGAGGAACAAGTCTCTGGTTTTTCCATTGTTTCATGCCGCGGAAGAGATGTTAGCGGTGGGGGAGTCTCTTTTTACGGACAGAACCGCTATCAAAATGAAAGTCTTCTTCGTCTTAGAATCCCTCTCTCTGACAATCAGAATGCCCAACGAATTGATAGTGTGAAATTTCTTAAAGTGATGGGGAAGGTGATGTGGTCTAAAAAAAACCTGGATCGAAACTGCTATGTCACTGGGGTCCAGTTCTTGAACATCTATGAACAGGATCTTAAGCTATTAATTGAATTTGTGGAAAGTTCCAAATAGCCGAATACTATTTGCTCAAGTTTCTAAATTGCTGCAAGGCACAGATAATGCGGTATTTGTACGAAATACTTTGTTACCTTCAGCCTTCAGCCTTGACGACTTCATCCTGATTCCTGTTCAATAATTCCTTAATACAACCTGGTATAACGTCCCCAAGCTCAGAAGCCGTATACCCAAATCCGTTTTGTTGGTAGAGGCTATCACCAGCCATTCCGTGGAGAAATACTGCGGCAGCAGCAGCCTCGGCAATACCCAGATTTTGACAGAGCAGGGCGCCAATAACTCCGGTCAGAACATCTCCCATCCCCCCCGTTGCCATTCCTGGGTTCCCACTTGTGTTAATATAGGTGAGGCCAGAAGAAGAGGTGACAATGGTTCCGGCACCTTTTAAAATCATAACGCAATCCCTACGCCCCTTACTGTAAATTCTGCATGCTTCTCTTGCTGCCTTTACACGATTGTCTTTGATGGCACTAATGGGACATCCAAGAAGCCTCGCCATCTCCCCGGGATGAGGTGAGAAAATTCTTGGGCCGGCTGGAGCAGGAAGTTCCTTACGATTATTGGCTAGAATATTTAAAGCATCGGCATCGAGGACCATGGGAAGTGCTACTGTTTCGTAAAGCTTCAAAACGAGTTCTGTTGTGGCAGAGGTGTTACCAATTCCGGGACCTACCAGCATAGCCTTTTTCCCGACAAGATTCTGTTGAATAAAAAGGAGATCTTTTATGTCTAGAAGCGAGGTTGAGTCAGGCAGAGGAATTGTCATTGCCTCAACAAGAAGTGTTTCGTATATGGAATTCAGATCTTTTTGTACGAAAAGGCTGACCAATCCAGTTCCTGCACGAAGTGCGCCCTTAACTGCAAGGATAGCCGCCCCTGTTTTTCCCTTTGATCCTGCAAGAACCGCAAGGTGTCCGTTAGTACCTTTGTGAGCATTATCTACTCTTTTGAGAGGAGCAACCAGGACCCCTGCTGATTTTCTATCAAGAAGTTCAGTGGTGATTTTCGCTCGTTCCAGAGCTTCTGGAGGAATACCGATATCAATAACGGAAATTTCCCCCGCAAACTCAGGGCCATGATGAAGAACATGGCCAGGTTTTGGACAGCCATAAGTGGCGGTATACTCGGCACGAATACAGGTTCCAAGTATTTTTCCATTGTCCGAGTCTATACCGGAAGGGATATCCACAGCAATGACTGGGATTCCACAGATTGAATCGGAATGGTTGATGAAATGTATAGTCTCTGCAAATTGATCCGTTACCGGACGTGTCAGTCCCGTGCCAAAGATGGCGTCGACAATTGCGTAACAGGGTTTTCCCTGATTTATAAACTGTTTGTAGAGAACTGGCAGTGTCTGTACCCTCCCAATAGTATCGATAACATGGAAGGGGAGGCGAAGTTTGCGAACTATGGCCATATTGGCTGCGGCGTCACCGGTTAAGAGGTCAGGATCTACTAGAAAAAAGAAAATGGGTTTGCAGCCTCTTTGATGGAGATGTCTTCCAGTAACGAGTCCATCACCGCCATTATTCCCGGGGCCAATAAAAATAAGAGCGAATGCATTGGAAGGTGTGCCCAGCTTTTTTTCCATCATATGAACAGTGCCTAATCCGGCATTCTCCATAAGAACAATACCTGGAATGTGAAAATCGTTTATGGCACTTTGATCGAGGCCGCGCATTTCAGCAGCATTAGGTAACTTCATTGGGGGTTCCACTTAAGGGAAAAAGGATCAGGAAAGGCCTTTCAAAAAACCGATGATAGTGTTAGCGAGTTGCTGAGGATTACTGTCAGTATGCTTTATAATACCAAGGTAGTAGCGGCCAAGTGAGAAAACCAGGACATTATCACCAGATGAGCGCTCTACACAACAGTAGACATATCTTCGTCCCTCAAGGTCATCTCCGAGTGAGTCACAAAGTTTACCTGTTGTTACAATAGCAGATGACAGGGCAACTGCTTCTTCATAGTTTTCACTCACCACATAGCCGTCATTGCGAACAAGAATATATCTGGAAACTCCTTCAATATCACCGAGTCTTGAAAAATCATTTGCAGTGGCCATATCTATTCCTCTTCCTTGCTTGTGAGGTTGTCTAAAAATGCGTTTCTATCGTCTTCATCGTCAATTTCCACTTCTAACATGGCTATAAGCTTCGGAATATTTTCAAGCGATGGACTATTTTGTGACGCCCAGACTTCCACTGAATCATGGAAAACGAGTTCGGCAACGGGACCAATGTATTGAGCGAGTTGTGATTGAATATTCGTTAAAGGTTCACGCAACTCGGATTCATCGGCTAAAAGAATTGCAATGATATCCTCATCCGTTTGATCATGATCAGTTGCTTTTTGTGAAATATCAGGAATCTCTGCATGAGGAGGTTCGTCTCTTGCTATGTTCAGTGCCATTTGCACCGTCATTGTAATCATACCAGGAGAAAGTGATGGCTGATGGAGAAGAAATAACCAGTGTCCACCTTCTATCATGGTACCAAAGAGAACCAGATCTTTAAAATAAACCCTGATTCCTCCGGTATCCTGAAAATGAACAGAAATCATAGAAGCTATTTTTGTCAGCTTAAGACTCACCTGTTGCAGTGACATATCGTTTGCAATACCAGCTGTCTGGTTAGAGTAGATCCCTTTTTCTGGAGCATAGAGGAATCCTCCTGCAACTTCTGGAAGACTGGCTATAATATCAGAGAGTTTCGAATCATATTCCACTTTATAATCTCCACTGCAATGGTTAGATTGTCAGGATAGGGATGAGTTAAAGGACAGCAACAGTATCTAATTGCTTTGTACAATGTTCAATAGATTCTATAATGGAGAATTTCGACTGTCAAGGTAAAAGAATTATGTAATCAACAGCTTGCGTAGGTTTCCCATTGCTCATGATAATTTGTGTTCAGTATTATGTCAATTAACAGGTATTGGCTGAATGGTTACGGTAATTATTAGAATAGAGAGAGAAAATGGATATTATTGTTTTTCAACAACATGGTTCAGGAGAACATAAAATAGAAGGCGTATTGAACTATGGAAAAGATATACAAATCATCAAGGTTATCTCAATAGATGTGTCTCTTCCTGATTTCATAGAAGATCCAGAGGAATTCCTTCAGGGGGATTTTACTGCTGATCTCGTGTTAAATTTTTTAAAACACCCTGATCTGGTAGATTATCTTATTAGACTCTGTGAACAGAAAGATATTCCCGTGGTATCTGCCGGAAAAAAAGGAGCAGGTTTCACCCCATTTACATGCTGTGGTCTTGGAAGAAATGACAGACTTGGCTGCTATGGCAATAGCTTTGGCCTTCCTGAATACAGGGTATCGTTACAAGGAGATGTTATACAGAATATCGAAGTGATACGTGGTGCCCCATGCGGGGCAACTTGGGAGGCTTTACAAAATTATATAGGTTGCCCGGTCGATGAGGTGTTAACTCGTCTTCCACGACAGGTACAATATTTTTGTTCCGCTGACCCGAGTGGATTTGATCCGGTTAGTGGTAAAAGTCCTGTTCATTTTGCCGGTTATGTACATATTGCGGCTCTTAAAAAGGCAATTGAAGAGGCCGATTAATCAGCCTGTTCATCATGAAGCAGATCTTTACAGAAACGACAAGGTTCAAATCCTGAGTCGAGTGCGACCTGAATATTCTTAAATTCAATTGTACAGTTTTTACAGTAGTAGAATTCACAGCCGGGCACGTGACAGACATGGCTTTTGATATTTCCGTGAATGGTTCCTTCGGTCAGGTAATCTGCGCCTGTTATTGAGGTGGATGCTTTTACAGGAGATGACCTGGATTGCCTGGAGAGAGTCTCGTTTGAAGAGGTGGCACCCTTTGTTTTGAACAGCTGAATAAAATTATTACGAAAGGGGATAACGGCGCTATCCAGAAAGGACAAAAAAACATTGGTGACGGAATAGGGGACGATAGGTTGCTCATTGGCTGCCTGTTTAATGAAATAAAGTGCTATACCTAGGAAAATCAAATTAGGGGACCACATTGCGACAATCACTGGTATTCCAATGTCTTCAGCCAGAGTTTTACCGAGTGTGAAGAGGATATAATAAAGAATGAAAAAGGCGAGTCCCAACGGTACCCCGATGGCTTTTCTTCCAGGCCCTGCCTGGAGGCCAAGCGGCAGACCGAGCAAGCTGAGAATAAAACAACCAAATGGAAGGACAAGACGTTTATGGTAGTGGATCAGTTTTGTTCGTCCAGCTGGAGTATCTCTGCCAAAGCTATTAGCAGTTTCCTGAAGCTGAGCCATTGTCATTGATGACGCTGAGAGACTGGTTACATCTTCGCCGCCCAGCATAGTTGGCGGCTGCAGAGGAATGTTGATTGTATATTTTTCAAAACTGATAATTTGCGAATTGTCGTCGTCTGGACGATGAAGACTGCCGTTTTTCAGGGTAATGGTAACCAGCATTTCGTCAACCTGGGCATCCATTGAGCCAGTCTGCGCCATGGTAATGATCGGGTTCACCTGCCCTCTCATATCGGAGACCCACACATTATCCCATCTTCCACTTTCTTTGTCGATGGTTTCAACGTAAACAACAAGGTCTCCCAGAGCCTCAGTAAACTGGTGTTCCTTGATTCCTTTGTCTATTTTTTCTTTGGCAACTTGAAACATGAGTTGTTTCATCGCTATCTCTGATTTTGGAATAATAGCAATAGAGAAATATCCGGTCAGTGATGCTATCGCAAATGAAACAATAAGAACTGGAGGAAGCATCTGATAGAGACTGAGGCCATTTGCTTTAAAAGCAATGATTTCGGCGTCGCTGGAAAGTCTTGTGAATGAAATAATTACGCCCATCATGGCTGACATGGGGATGGAGTAGAGGAACATATTTGGAAAAAGATAGAGGAATAGCCTCATAAAATCAGCAAAATTAATTTCAAGATCCAGGACAACATTCAAAAAAGGGATGAGTTTGACCAGGAAGAAAACACTGTTCATAATGACAAAACTTGCAAAAAACGGTGCAAGCATTTCTGTAGCCAAGTAACCGTATAAAAGTTTTGGAATTTTGAGGCCTTTAGGATTCATCTTTAGTTGTTGGCACCAGGAATTATATTGACATTTATAACTCAACTTTCTGACTTGTCGGCATTAATTGATTTGGTAAATAATATTTAGACTTTTAATAAAACATATCAGACTGAAGTTGTTAAGGCTGAAGACTGAAAGTAAAGAAAGAAAAAGTATTTTCAATCCTTCAGCCTAACTGCCTGTAACAAAGCTTACTTTGTCGTACAAATACTACATGCTCAGCACGTTATAGCAACTCATAAACTTGAGTTTATTATTTAACAATTTAAGCGTGTAGAGTGTACAGAAAAACAGAAAAGGTAACAAGCAAGAACTTAGTGTACGGCGCAAAGCTTGTTAAAAATCGATAGATAAGGTAATCAGGCTCAAGTTGTAAAAAAAAACAGATTTCATACAAACTATAGCACTATTTATTGTGGGATTGAGGAGAGTAGTATGCATTTATTTGAGACAGAAGAAGGTGATATCTGGATTTGTCGTATCTGCGGCGGAGAGCGTGAAGAAGAGATCAAGGCCAAAAACTGGGAATATATTTTCGACAGAGACGACCCGGAACTACGCTGCAAATTGTGCGGTGGCCCCGATTATGAAGTTGAAGATTGATCGGCTAACAGGGCAACTAAAAAACATCTTCACCGGAGGGTGGGTTGGTAAATGAGAGACCGATGAAGATTGTTTTTTTTAAACTATTCACTAGCCCCCCATCTTCGCCCATTTGAGCCTTCTCGGGCACGCTCCTGTTACGCTTCGCGTAACGTAAGACTCCGAATGAACAAATCTGAGTCACTATTGAACAGTTACAGTTCAGAGTTAAGGGTAATTTCTAACCTACGCTGAATAATTACGTTTTTTTACGTTTAGAACTTCGCGTCAACCAGTGGGCCATCGATGGTCACATCAATCCAATGCTGATCCCACCACTCCTTAGGGGTTACGAAAATGCCATTAACCAGCATTGAAAAATGCAGATGATCACCACCGGCCATGCCACTGACGCCCGAGTGACCAAGGATATCTCCCTTGTTAAGACTGTCACCAACGGCCACATTAATCTGGCTCAGATGTGAGTAGAGACTGAAAACGCCCTGCCCGTGATCGAGCAGCACCATATTGCCATATATTCCGAGATACTCTCCAAAAATTACTGTTCCGGTTCCTGCCGCTTTGATTCCTGCATGTTTTGTTGATGCTATATCCATCCCAAGATGAACCTGTTTATCTATTGGTTTATCTTTGTAAAAATAGGTGCGGTGATCGGCAAACCCGGCTCTTCCGCTTCCTGCCATACGGATAAATTTTCCAGACCATAGCTGTTTCTGGCCCGGATTCATGCACAAATCATGGATTTTCTCATTATTCATTTCCCGGACGGTACGGTTGGTATAGAGATACTTTTGGACAAGTTCACCTTCCATTTCCGGATAATGTTCTTCAAACTCAGGTATCTTACGGTTTAAAAAACCATCACTAATGTTTATCCTATCTTTTTTCTGATTTGCCTTTTTTAATACCGGGTTGAACGGTTTTACGGTTTTGTTACCGGCAGCATCCTCTGCAATTATTGCGGAATCATCGATTGCTTCAGCAGAATAATGAAGTGCTATATAGGAAATATATTTAGCGTCAGAACCGTCGGTAAGTGGAAATCCAGGGTGGAAGACGCTATTTATCATAACACCATGTTTTACAGTGTCTTCTGCACGATAAATAACAATTCCAGAGCCACCGGGTTTTATGTAACGTTCACTATGAATAATGGCAATTTTGGGTGGTTTTGTGTCAACTGTCACTGTATGGGAGAGTTCGCTTGAATTACCTTTCAAAAATCCACGTAGCGAATAGTCGGTAGCTGTAATCTTTAATGTGGCTTCGCCCTCTTTCAACTTCAGCTTTCTGGTATCGATGGTCAGACTGATGGTCTCCTCGGATGTTCCCCCAGTACCATTCTTGCCCGATCGAGTGTACTCCTTTGAAAAAACAATATTTTCAGTGGCGCCTTGTATCAGCACCATTCCTACGGAGCGAAGTCCACTCTTCTGATCACTAATTGTAACTGAAACCGATGTCTCTTTACCAAGGTAAGTAGGGAGATTATTTCCTACAATTTGTGGTTTTTCCCCTTCAAACCAGGTGAGATAGGCGTATCCACCTGCTCCTGCCAGAAGCAGAATTATAATGAGAAAAAATGGTAATGATGATCGTTTTTGTCTTCGGCCTCTCTTGAGTCGTGTCATGGTGTTCTCTTATGAAGATTGTATGATCTTTTGTGGAGCTAGTCCCACAAAATTTCGTATTTTTCGATGTGGAGCTTCTTGGTGGGAACGATGGTTAATCGTTTACCTATATCACGTTCCAATTCATTGGTTACTGCTTCCTCTTCTTTAAGAAGCATATCAGCAACACGGGGATGTACATTGAGAGTGATCTTGTCACCTTTATAACGTCTTGCTTTTATAGATATTTTTCGGTAAATTTCGTAACATATGGTGCGTCTGGATTTTAGGACACCTTCACCTGCGCAATAGTGACATGGTTCACACATCATCTGGCTCAGATTTTCACAGCTGCGTTTTCGGGTCATCTGTACCAGGCCAAATTCGGTTAGTTTTAAGATATTGATCCGGCTTTTATCTTTTTTTACTGCCTCCTTGAAGGAGGTGAAGAGTTCTTCACGGTGCTCTTCCTCTTCCATATCAATGAAATCAATAATAATTATTCCACCAATATTTCGCAATCTGAGCTGGTAGGCAATTTCCTTAACCGCCTCGATATTTGTTTTGAAAATGGTTTCTTCAAGGTCATTTTTTCCTACAAATCTACCGGTATTAACGTCTATCACAGAAAGAGCTTCAGTTGTTTCTATAATGATATATCCACCGGAGCGCAGCCAGACCTTTTTGTCGAGAGCCCTGCTTATTTCAACATCTATACCATGGGCCTCGAAAAGGGGGGCGTCTCCCTTGTAAATGGAAATACGATCTTGAAGTTTGGGTGCAAAAGTCTGTACAAACTTAGAAAGTTTATCATAGGTCTTCCTGTCATCCAGGATAAGACTTCTCACCTCGGCGGTAAATAAGTCTCTTACGGAGCGAAATGTAATATCAAGATCTTCATAAATCACAACTGGAATAGTTGTGGTTCGCTTGGAGATATCCTGAATTTCATCCCAGAGAAGGAGAAGAAATTCCATGTCTGCTTCCAGTTCCTCCCGCGTGGCATTTTCAGCAACGGTGCGGACGATAAAACCCGTTCCTACTGGTCGAAGAGATTCTATTCGATCCTTCAGGGTGTTACGAACGTCATCATCCTGAATTTTTCTTGAAATTCCAATGTGATCGGTGAGTGGCATAAACACAAGATTTCTGCATGGCAGAGTTATGTGGCAGGTTAGTCTGGCACCCTTGGTACCTATGGGGTCTTTTCCAACCTGGACTGTGATTTCCTGTCCTTCGGTCAGGAGATCTTCAATGCTCATACCGGGAGAACGGTTGATGTCGGTATCGGGTGTTGATGAGGCAAATTCAAGTTTTCCACAGGGGCTTTCCCTTCGCATCATTCTGGAATCAAGATCAGCATTGGATATATAAACATCATCAACGTATAAGAATCCAGTTCTTTCCAGGCCAATATCTACAAAGGCGGCCTGCATTCCAGGGAGTACTCTTACCACACGGCCACGATAGATATTGCCAACAAGTCCTTTTTCCGTGGGACGCTGGAGATGAAATTCAGCCAGATGCCCATTTTCAACTAAGGCTATTCGTGTTTCATAGCTTGTTGAGTTTATAAGTATTTCACTGCTCATAGAGTGTAACTTTTTAAAGCATCCATTTTAATTAGTATCGGGAGATTTGCTTAGATTGAAAAAGCTTTAGATATACAGTATTTTGATTGATAAATCTTCTCTTAATTCCAAATTAAAACAGTAAACAATAAGAAATGACCGGTATTTCTGTAATTATCCCAACCTATAACAGAGCATCTTTTCTGGAACGAGCTTTGCTGTCTGTGCGACGTCAAACGCTGTCCTGTGATGAAATCATTATTATTGATGATGGTTCCACGGATGAAACTTTAGCCGTTGTCGATGCTTTCGTAAGGACGTGTGACATAAGGGTGCGTTATATATTCCAGGAAAATGCAGGGCCGGCAAGCGCCAGAAACAGAGGAATACGTGAAGCACAATTTCCTTTTCTTGCCTTTCTCGATTCAGATGACCATTGGCAGAAAAAAAAATTGCAACTTCAATACCATTCCTTTATTGCCAATCCGGACATATTTCTTTCACACACCAAGGAACGCTGGTACAGGTGTGGCGTTCATCTCAATCAGAAGAAAATACATCAACCTGGCAATGGTGATATTTTCAAACACTGTTTGAAACTCTGTGCCGTTGGGATGTCCACCGTAATGGTTAAAAAAGAACTTTTTGATATCGTAGGGTTCTTTAATGAGGAATTTCGTTGCTGTGAGGATTATGATCTTTGGCTCCGTGTTTCCTGTCGATATCCTTTTCTTTTGATAGATTCCCCGCTAACCATCAAGGAAGGCGGGCGTGACGATCAGGTATCACACCAATACCGAATTGGGATGGACAGACTGCGGATTGCCGCCATTATTGATCTTATAAATTGTGGCGTTCTTTCAAGGTATCAAGCCAGATTGACGATAGAGGAGTTGCAGCGAAAGTGCCATATTTATGGAATGGGATGCATTAAGCATAAACAGACCCATCGGGGGGAGCAATACCTTGCTCTTGCAAAATGGACCGAGGATACCATTACCCGTAATCCTGTAGAATATCCTCGAGTACCTGAAACTCTCACTAACCTCTAACACTGAAATTATGAAAGAACTATCTACCTGGAAAGACCCTTCCATATACCTGACCGAAATTCATGTGGAAGAATCCTGCATGGAGCTTGAGTATACACAGCAGATTCTCAAAAGAGCAAATCTGCCTTATAGCGTTGTACCAGACCGACTTGATCCCGAGGGGATTGAAGGAGAATATCCTGAAAATCTCGTTCAGGGAAAACATCACCTGTTGCTGAGTAAAAACAGGGGGCATTTCTTTAAGCCCTGTCCTGGGACAAAGGAATATCGATGCTGTGATTATCAGGTTTTAAATATTGGAATGGGCTGTCCCATGGACTGTGTCTATTGCATATTACAGGCTTATTTGAACAAACCGTGGCTGACTTTTTTTGTGAATAGTAATGATTTGCTCAGTGAAATGACGATGGCCTTTAATGCTGAGCCAGATCGTTTTTTTCGTATTGGCACTGGTGAATTTACTGACTCCATGGCACTTGACAGGATAACCTGCCTCAGTTCCCAACTTGTTGAATTTATGGCTGACAAGAAACAGGCTGTGCTTGAACTTAAGACCAAAAGTGGAGTGATTGAAAATTTAGAAAATCTTCAACACAATGGCAGAACCATACTCGCATGGTCATTAAACAGTACAAGAGTAATGCAAAAAGAAGAAATCCGTACCGCCACCCTTGAAGAACGCCTGGCCGCAGCCGCCCAGTGTGCTAAGTGGGGCTATAAACTTGCCTTTCATTTTGATCCTATTATCGATCATCCCGGTTGGGAGAAGGGATATGAAGAAACGATCACTCGTCTTTTTCAGGTTGTGCCAGCTGAACAGATTGTCTGGATTTCATTGGGCGCCCTGCGGTATCTCCCTGCTTTGAAAACCATTGGCACCAATCGATTTCCTCATTCAAGGATTTTCTATCAGGAATTTATTGAAGGACTCGATAACAAAAAGCGCTACTTTCGTCCAAGAAGGGTAGCACTCTACCAGCATATTTATTTGCTGCTCAAGAAATATACTGCACCACAAACCTGTATTTACTTTTGTATGGAAAGTGATGAAATCTGGAAGGAGGTTATGGGCTATACTCCTGGAGAAAAAGGTGGAATTCCTCATATGCTTGATCAGACAGTGAACCGCTGAAAAATATATATTTTCCTAGCCATATGGAAGGGGCGTATGGTATTAATCAGGTTCGCTATCGGGAAGACATTTTTTTCAAAACTGTCTCTCTTTCTTACTCTAAATTTCATGAAACCTAGATTTTTATCGGAGGAATTATGCTCAACAAAGCAATGCTTATAGGAAATCTTGGCGCTGACCCGGAGATTCGTTACACTCAGGAAGGTACTCCCGTTGCCACTTTCAATATAGCAACCACTGAACGCTGGACAGATAAAAGTGGACAAAAACAGGACTCTACAGAATGGCATCGTATTGTGGTTTGGCGCAAACTTGCTGAGATTTGTGGAGAATACCTCCACAAAGGTTCCAAGGTGTATATTGAGGGGAAAATTCAGACTCGCAAATGGCAGGATCAGAACGGCAACGATAAATACACCACTGAAATTGTCGCTCGTGAAATGAAGATGCTCGATTCCAGAGGTGAGGGCGGTGGCGGCAGTACAGGATTTACCGAGCCGCCTCTTCCTGATACGCCTTCTGATTCTAGTTTTGGTGGCGGCGGAACTGGCGATGATGTGCCCTTCTAGGAAACACCTTTGATTAAAGTGTAAATTACAAAGCCAGTACTCAGGTTACCCCTAAGATACTGGCTTTGTTTTAAGTGAAACTACCCACTTTCAGGAGCAAATAAGTATCCTAATTAAGGTCTAACCATTTCTGATTGATCCCCTTGTCCTTTCCACTGTCTTTCACGGCTTTAATTCCTTTGTTCAACAAATCAAGAATCTCAGAGTTTTCTTTTTTGACAGCGATACCATAAAAATCTTTGTTGCCAGTATCAACCATGGAAGCAATTTTCAGGCTGCCCCGATACTGAGTTTTTATATAATGGGCTACCTGTGGTTGGTCGTACACAATGGCTGCTACCTGTCCTGAATTTAAGGCTTCCATAAGTATACTTATCTCCTGAAATCCTTGTGCTTCAATACCGGGAGTATTTTGAATTGTAAAAAAACCAGTGGAACCGAGTTTTCCGCCTACTTTGTGTCCTTTCAAATCACTCAGTGTTTTTGTCGATGAATTTACCGATGAATTTTGAGGTACCGCAAGGGCCTGCCATGCTTCAAAGTATGGATCTGAAAAATCAACAACTTGTTGACGTTTTTCGGTGATAGAGACTGCACCACAGATGGCATCATATTCTCCAGCTACAAGACCTGCAAATATGCCACCCCAGGGAATATTTTTAAAAACAGGTGTAAAACCAACTGCCTCTGCCATAGCCTTTACATAGTCCACGGAATACCCTTCAAGTTTTCCATCGTTGCTAACAAATGCCATGGGTGGAACGGTTGCGGGTACTGCAAAGACAATGGTTTTTTCAGCAAGGGCTATGGTACTGGAACAGAGTAGTATCGTTACAAGCAAAACAATTTTATTTAACATATCTTCTCCTTAGTAAAATAGATTGTATGTTCGGAACATGATTCGTCAACGCCAATAGTTCCTATATAAGATATATTAATACCATGGCATTTCCTTAGAAACAAGACATTTGTAAAGGAAAATCCGTCAGTTGCCGGATATGTATCCGGTATAATCAAAAGGTTATAAAGTAAATCAAAGGATATTAATTGAAATTTTCCAACTAGTTTTCGTGTTGGGAGGCCCATATTGTTAGCATGTTCAATGCAAGGACAAGTGTAAAAAAAAATTTATCACCTTGAAAGTCCCCTGACAGCTGTAACTGAGAAACTCTTTCTATTCTGTTTTGAATATCATCTTTTTCTTTTTCTGGCTCCCTTGACGACAGCTAATGCTGTTCCTATTGTTCAGTAAAAATAAATAAGAGAACTTACTGAATTGACTTTAGTCTTTAAGGGTATATCTTTTCGTTGAGTCAGCTCAAGTAAATTGTTATAGTTGGGGAATATATATGGAATATTACGAAATATTAGGAGTTGCCAAAGGGGCTTCTGTTCAGGAAATAAAAAAGGCTTACCGAAAAATGGCTCTAAAGTATCATCCTGACAAAAACCAAGGAAACAAGGCAGCCGAAGATAAGTTTAAAGAAATAAGTGAAGCATACGCTGTATTGTCTGATCCCGAAAAGAAGCAACAGTATGACACCTATGGTTCAACGGACTTCAGACAGCGCTACTCCCAGGAAGATATCTTCAGGAATTTTAATATGGATGATATCCTGGGCCAGTTTGGCTTTGGGGGCGCAGGTCGTAGTGGAAACGTCAGATCGACCATGGGCGGTGGCGGTGGCTTTAGTTCGATTTTTGGACAGGCGGCAGGAGGAGGATGCGGTGGCGGTGGCTGTCATCCACCTGCCAAAGGGCAGGATGTGACCTATCAGCTTTCGGTAACTCTTGAAGATGTTTTGAACGGTGCCGAAAAGAGTATCGCCCTTAGAAATAATGGAACCAGCAAAAATGTTACCGTAAAGGTACCGAAAGGAATTGAAACTGGAAAAAAACTCCGGTTGAAGGGAAAGGGAGCACAAGCGCCCAATGGCGGAATGCCCGGAGATCTTTTTCTGAAAGTTGATGTTTTACCCCACAAGGATTATCAGAGGGATGGTAACAATCTTATTTTTGAGCGAAAAATTCCCTATAGCCAGGCATGCTTAGGTGCGAAAGTTGATGTTGAAACCCTTGAAGGTAAGAAATTTAAGGTGAATGTCCCTGCAGGTGTCCAGAACGATGCCAAGTTACGGTTAAAGGGATATGGCTTACCGTCGGGACCACACAGTGGTCGAGGTGACCTGTATGTGAAGGTGGCTGTTGATATTCCAAAAGAGCTCAGCGAGGAGCAGCAGGAAATGATCTCTAAGCTGCAGGAGTGTGGGCTGTAAAATCCAACAAAATAAAGGAATAGGAAAAGGGCTCCCGATGCTGATGCGTCAGGAGCCCTTTTTTTTGATAAACAGGTAAATATTCAGCGGGGCTGAATATTTACCTAACTTCTGAGTCGATTCGTTAATTGTATAGTTTCTAGTAGTTTGCGTCGGCATAGGCAAGCCAGCCGCCGGCACTCACCAGGTTTTTGTCATACGAGTTGAGAGAAAATGAACATTGCATATCGGCTAGTGCAGCATCGTCCGAATGTACATTGATTAGTTCCTGTTCCATATCAACTGCAACACTCAGTTTTCCAGACATGGCAAATATTGCATTGATATCGCCTTCGCTTAACTCCATAGCAAGAATACCGCAGTTAAACATATTCTGCCTGAATATTCGTGCGAAACTGGAAGCGATAACCACGTTGATGTCATTTACTTCAAATACCCATACAGCATGTTCTCGTGACGATCCGCAACCAAAATTTGCTCTTGCAATGACAACCTTTGCTTCATTCATTTCCGGCGAATGGCTGTCAAAGGCCTTACCATCAAGCAGCAGGTCTTCAAGCAGGTGTGATTTGAGGGCGATTTTGGTGATTTCGGTGAGGTATTTCGCCGGGATAATCTCATCGGTGTTTATATCGTCTCTGTCCAGCAGTATTGCAGGACCTCCAAATGTTTTCATACGGTTACCTCTATTGAACGAGAAATTGTCTAGGATCGCTGATGGTTCCGGTTATGGCCGTAGCGGCAGCTGAGCCTGGACTCATAAGATGAACCATGCCTCCTTTACCCATCCTGCCACTAAAGTTTCTGTTGGTGGTGGCGGCACAGACTTCATCCTCTGCAAGCACACCGGAACTCATCCCTAAACAGGCACCACAGGTCGGGTTTAAGACGCAAAAGCCAGCATCCATAAAAATCTTAATGATACCTTCATCGAGAGCCTGCGAATAAATAGCAGGAGTCGCAGGAGTTACAATGCCCCGAACTCCGGCTGCAAGCTTTTTACCTTTAAGGATAGCAGCAGATTGACGTAAATCTTCGATACGGCCGTTGGTGCAGGATCCGATATAGACTTGATCAACTGGAGTTCCTTCCATTTCTTTGATATCTTTTACTTGGTCAGGCTTATACCCAAAGGTTACCTGTGGCACAAGATTGGATACATTCAGCTCTATCACTTCAGCGTACTCGGCATCAGCATCCGAATGCCATTTTGTAAACTCTTCCACTGCTGCATCGATGGTTGTGTAATCATCTTTTATGAATTTCCAGAGATATTCAGCAGTAACGCGGTCGGGATAACAGAGACCACTGGTCGCTCCTGCCTCAACGGCCATGTTACACAGAGTCATACGGGCTGCCATATTCATCGTGTCAACCAGCGGTCCCGTAAACTCAATTATTCTATCCGTTGCGCCGTTGACGGTAATTCTTTTAATGATTGCAAGGATAACATCTTTAGCAACCACTCCTTCCTTTAGTTCACCTGTGATCACAACTTTCATGGATATCGGAGTCCTGAAGGTACAAACACCTTTCAGGATGCCTACTTCGAGATCAGTGGTTCCAACTCCTGCAGCAAATGCTCCGAAAGCGCCATGGGTACAGGTATGCGAATCCCCCATGATAACAGTGTTGCCGGGGCGTATAAATCCTTTTTCAGGGAAGAGGGCATGGCAGACACCATTCTCACCAACATCGAAAAAGTCTTTGATATTCTGTCGTTTTGCCCATTCGCGCATTATTTTTCCCTGCGCTGCAGTTTTTGAGTCCTTGGCAGGAGTAACGTGGTCGATTACCGCTTTAATTTTAGTCGGATCGAAAACCCTATCCATGCCTTTTTCCATCAGATCCATGATGGCAATGGGGGTGGTGATTTCGTGACACAGGACGACATCCAGATCAAGCACCATATTTTCTGGCGTCGGGCTGTCTCGTAAGTGAGCATCAAATATTTTCTGGGTTATAGTTTTTCCCATGTGCGTACTCCTAATTAAAAAGAAAAAAGGTAACTATTCAGTAGGGCGCGATATTCCCCTAACTTCTGAACTGTAACTGAATAGTGGTGAAAAATTTTGCTGCTTTTTGCTATTATAATCTCTATAACTTCGTAGGAAAACCTGACATATTACCCCAGAAATGATACTGTTGCCAGAAGATAATCCTTCAGGTGCGATGAGAAGCACTTGCCATACATTCGTAATTTTACCTGTTACCGGAGACCAAACAATGTCGTCATGTTTCTCTTTATTAATAACACTTTGTTTTTACATTAGTTATACCTCAATCGCTTTTGCTGCCCACGGTGTGTCCATTGATGGTGTACTGAAGTATGGTCCTGAATTTAAACAATTTGACTACGTATCTCCAATGGCCAAAAAGGGTGGTAAACTTCTGCTCCACGATAATGGAAGTTTCGACAAAATGAACCCTTTCACCCTGAAGGGAACAGCTCCATTTGGACTTGAAATATTTGTCTTTGAACCTCTCGCCGTGGGATCACTCGACGAGCCTTTTGCGGAATATGGCCTTATTGCCAGTGATATAGAGCTTTCTGGCGATCGCCTTTCCATGATCTTTACTCTAAATAAAAATGCCAAATTTTCAGATGGGAGTGCTGTAACGCCTGAGGACGTCAAGTTTTCACTTGAAATCTTTAAGAGTGACAAAGTTCATCCTTTTTACCCATATTATTATCAGGATATACAAGAGGCTAAGGTGCTTGATTCCCATCGGGTACAGTTTCTTTTTAGTCGTGCCAACCGTGAACTCCATATGATCGCATCTCAGATTCCTGTGATGTCCAGAGCATTTTACACAAAATATCCCTTTGATGGTGGGGATTATAAAGATGCAATGACAGCCCCTGTTGGTTCAGGGCCTTATATTGTAAAGAGTTTTAATCAAGGCCGTTCCATCACTTATGAGAGAAACCCTGACTACTGGGCAGCAAGTCATCCCACACGTAAGGGGATGTATAATTTTGACAGTATAGTCGTTAACTATTATAAGGACCAAATTGTGGCGGTTGAGGCCTTTAAGGCAGGTGAGTTCGACTTTATGCTGGTCAATATTGCCAAGCAATGGGCGCGCGATATGGTTGGGAAGCGCTTTGAAGATGGGCAACTGATCAAGAAACGCTTTCCACATCAGAATAATGCCGGAATTCAGGGTTTTCTGATGAACACCCGTAGGCTCCTGTTTAATGATGTGCGAGTGCGTCAGGCACTCGGGCTTGCTTTTGATTTTGACTGGACAAACAAGTCGCTCTTTTATGATCAATACACAAGAAGCAGTTCATTCTTCAGCAATTCCTATCTGGCAGCAAATGGATTGCCATCGGGACTGGAATTGTCCTACCTTGAGCCTTTTAAGGACAGCCTTCCAGGGGAGGTCTTCTCCACAGCTCCTGGTGCTCCGCATTCAGATGCTAATGGGGGAATGCGAGCAAATCTGCGACAGGCAAAAGAACTTCTTCGGGAATCCGGCTGGATCGTTAAGGATGGAGTTCTGCAAAACGCGGATGGGACGCCTTTTCGTTTTGAGATTCTTCTTGTCTCTCCCTCCTTTGAAAGAGTTATGGCTCCCTATGTCAACAACTTGAAAAAACTTGGTATTGTTGTCGATTATCGAACTATTGACCCGGCTCTTTATACAGAACGCGTCCAAAAATTTGATTTTGATATGATAGTCCACGTGTACGGGCAATCCTTGTCTCCAGGCAATGAACAGAAAAACTTCTGGCATTCCGAGTCTGCCGATCACCCGGGGTCCAAAAATCTAGCAGGTATCAAAAATCCTGTCGTCGATGCCATGGTTGAAAAAATTATTTACGCAAAAACCCAGGAAGAACTTACCGCAGCCTGTAAGGCATTGGACAGGATTCTCTGGTATGGATATTATCTTGTGCCGAACTGGTATCTTAATGTGCACCGCCTGGCATATCATGACAAGTTCAGCCAACCAGATACCCTGCCATTATATTATAATCATTATCAGCTCCTTATGACCTGGTGGAACAAGGATGAAAAAACTGCATCCACCGACAATTAAGAGGGAAACAGAATGATTCCATTTAAAATTCTATTTGTTGATGATGAAGAAATCAACATTCTCAATTTCAGAATGATCTTTCAGGACAGGTATGAAATAGTCACAGCTCTTTCGGGTGAAGAGGGATTGCGCTGTTTTGAAAAAACTCCAGATATCGGACTTGTGATTTCAGATCAGCGAATGCCTGGAATCAGTGGAACGGAAATGCTCAGCAGGATGTATGATGTTGACCCGGATCCTATCCGTGTACTCCTTACGGCACATAGTCAGGTAGAGTACATCCTGGACGCCATTAACCTTGGCCGAATTTATCAATACATTCTCAAGCCCTGGGACAGAAACGAGTAAGGTCAGGTAATTGAAAGAGCGCGAGATCTTTATCAGCTGAAGAAAATAAATATTTCATTGACCGAAGAACTTGCTGAAAAAAATAAGAATCTTAAACTTGCAAACCAGAAGCTCCTCAATGTCAATATTGAATTTGAGCGGGACGTCCAAAGAAGGAAAACCCTTGAAATATCGCTTCGTGAAAGTGAAGAACGATTCAGAAAGTTTGCTCTGGCAACCCAGGACATCATTATTCTTTTTAATGTTGCCGGCCGGGGGCTCTATGCAAACCCTGCAGTTGAGACACTGCTAGGATATAACGATGAGGAGTTTCTTGAAAAAACACTACGATTAGCCCTGCATCCGGATGATCGCAGTATCGTTAAAGAAGAGATTGCCATGCTTCTGAGCAGTAATCGCCCTCCACATCCAAGAGAAGTAAAGATACAGAAAAAGAATCTTGACTATCTTGATATGGAGATGAACTTGTTCCGCATTGATCTTTCCGGCGGAGAATGTGTCGTCGGTTCGATGATACGTGATATTACCCAGCGAAAAATTGCCGAAGAACAGCTGCGTTTATCCGAAGAGAGACTTAGTGATCTTTCTGCCATGTTGATTACTGCTCAGGATGATGAACGGCGTCGCCTGGCCATGGAATTGCACGATGAATTCGGTCAATCCCTGGCCGCTCTGAAACTGCAGCTCCGAGCTATGGAAAACAGCCTTTATAATAATGCAAATTGTAAAAAAGATCTGGTAATAGAGGGGCTTCGTGAGTTACGGCAATATGTGAACTTACAGATTGAAAACGTCAGAAATCTTTCCCGTGAACTTTGGCCAATGATGGTGGATCATCTTGGTATAGATGCTGCTTTTGAAAACCTTATATCCGGATTTCTCGAACATGCTGAAGTCGAAATTGATATTAAGATGGAACCCATTGGTCAATTTTTTTCAGTCAAGGAACAGAGGCATATATATCGACTTCTTCAGGAGTCACTCAACAATGTTGTTAAACATGCCGATGCTACTAATGTTCAGGTTCGGGCAAACCTTGTGGATAATGATATTATTCTTGCTGTTCATGACAATGGCTGTGGTTTTGATGTTGAAGAAGTTTCCAGATCAACGGGTAAAACCAGAGGGATTGGGTTACAGGCAATCGCTGAGAGGATGAAAATTCTCTGTGGTAAAATGGAAATAAATTCACAGCCTGGCATGGGAACTTCCATTATCTTCACCCTTGCTAAAGAACGAATTTGCCAATGACAGCATGCAGTATTCATATTGGAAATTTATCCGAGACACGCTCCTTTGGCCATCTTCTTGCACGTCTCGCACTGCCAGGGGATGTTATCTGTCTGAGTGGCGACCTTGGCGCAGGTAAAACTGCACTCACTCAGGAGTTGGCAAGGGGTCTTGATGTACCCGAATCCTGCTACGTAACAAGTCCAAGTTTTTCAATTTTACAGGAATATCCAGGACGATTACCGTTGTATCATTTTGACTTTTATCGTCTTTCCGATGAAACTGAAGTTGAGGACCTGGGTTTTGAAGAATTCTTTTATCTTTCAGGCTTATGCGTGATAGAATGGTCTGAAAGAGCAGGTAGTCTCATCCCGGATACACGATTGCTGCTGACAATAAGCATCGAAGATGAATCAGCTAGAAAAATTGAAATCGATTTCGGCAACGGATCCTGGGAAGAGCGTTTGCGTTCACATCTTTCGATCTGATATGCTGACCTGTACCACACTATAATCTTTTATTTTACGAGTTTTCAATACATTATGGATGTTTTTGTTGCCAGACAACCTATCTTTGACACCCACAAGAAGTTATATGCCTACGAATTGCTGTTTCGAACAGGGATGACCAATGCCTTTCCTGATATGGACGGTGAAACGGCCACTTCAAGTCTTCTATCATCATCTTTTTTTACCGTTGGTATAGAGCAGATATCTGGTGGACACAGGACTTTTATAAATTTCACTGAAGATCTCTTGCTTAAGGGCGCACCTACCATGCTTCCAGCTGGAAATGTTGTGGTGGAAGTGCTTGAAGACGTCCATCCAACAGAAGAAGTCATCGATTCATGTAAGTCGCTTGTTGCTAAAGGTTATGACCTGGCACTCGATGATTTTGTATTTACGGATGAGTGGCTCCCTCTCGTTAAAATAGCAAAGGTAATAAAAATTGATTTTCGCCTCACTCCCATCGAAGAGATAGAGAAAATAGTCGCAATAATTAAACAGTACAAATGCAAATTATTAGCAGAAAAAATTGAAACCTACGATGAATTCCAACAGGCCCTTGATATGGGATTTGTGTACTTTCAGGGATATTTCTTTGCTAAACCCGAAATCCTCAAAAATAAAGATATTCCTTCGTCACAGTTAACCCTGCTTCAATTAATCACCGAGGTAAATAGAACAGAATTTGACGTGACTACCCTTGAGAGGCTTATTAACCAGGATGTATCTGTTTCTTTTAAATTGTTGAAATACCTTAACTGAAGTTTCCTGTAAAATTATGTAGCACAAGTTCTACTTTTCTTAAGCTACCATGCGTAACAGCGTCTTGATGAAAGATTTTTGTGGTCTTTGCCCTGGAAGTGGGCAAACCCTATGGAAATCTTTATCCAATGCTGCTTCTGCAATAATTCTTCGTACATCAGAAAATGCAAAACTGGATCGGCCACGGATTTTATATTTTCTGT
>Ga0207996_1000675_pt1 | contig 28565 bp, 29 predicted proteins | sample AntAceMetag02UKG_FD_184773 | JGI IMG/M metagenome (GOLD analysis project Ga0207996, IMG submission 184773) | Saline lake microbial communities from Ace Lake, Antarctica - Antarctic Ace Lake Metagenome 02UKG (SPAdes) (version 2) | ecosystem: Environmental > Aquatic > Non-marine Saline and...
CCTGAGTTGCAACTCAGGGCAAGAAAAACAAACTTTATTACTTTCCTGTAATAAGATTAATAAACTATACTATTTAAGTTTTTCACAGATGATTTATTAAATCGTTTCACTCAATAAATCATCATACAAGTTACGTAAAGGAGAGTGCTGGTCTTGTTTTTGAGTACTTTCTAAACTGTTTGTGTTTTAAGCCCTTTCCAATAACACTCTGCGGGGGATATATCCCCCGCAGAGTGTTCAGGTTGTATCACTTGCCGCGAATCAGATCCAGCAGATCCTCGCTGGTCATCTTGGCACTCATATCTGATCCTTCCAAGAGGCTTCCTGCCAGATCCCGTTTTTCCTGGTGTAGTTTTACAATCTTTTCTTCAATGGTATGTTTACATACCAGTCTATAGATAGTCACAGGTCTTTTCTGACCAATTCGATGGGCACGATCCGAGGCCTGGTCTTCAACGGCAGGGTTCCACCATGGATCCATATGGATGACATAGTCAGCTGCCGTAAGGTTTAAGCCAAGGCCTCCTGCCTTGAGGCTGATAAGAAAAAGATCCCCTTCGCCTGCCTGGAATCTATCGACTTCCTGCTTCCGTTTGGGGGTGCTGGTAGAGCCATCAAGGTAGCGATAGTTGATGCCTTTGGCGTCAAGGTGTTCACGCAGAATTGAAAGATGCCCGATAAACTGACTAAAAATAAGAGCCTTATGGCCCCCACCGAGAAGTTCGTCAACGACGGAGGCAAATACTTTTAGTTTGGCACTGCCAATATTGGTGTCAGCTGTGATCAGCCTTGGGTTACAACAGGCCTGACGCAGTTTCATGATTTCGGTAAGAATCTGGAGATGACGAGCCTTTTTCTCCCTGTTATTATCCAGAACTTCGAGCGCATTTTGTCTGAGAGCTTCGTAGAAGAGTTTTTCTTCTTCACTCATCTCAACATCCAGCGTAATCTCAGTACGTGGTGGTAACTCTTCCAGTACCTGTGATTTAATGCGGCGTAGAATAAAGGGTCGAATAAGCTTTTTGAGCTTGAGTCTGGCGTCACGGTTGTGGTAACGCTCAATTGGGACGGCGAAGCGTTCATTGAAACGGCTAAGGGTCCCAAGAAGGCCGGGGTTGATAAAGTGAAACAGGTTCCAGAGTTCACCCAGGTGGTTTTCAACGGGTGTTCCCGTGGTGATCAGTTTGAAGCGGGCTTTCAGTGCCATGGCAGCCTTTGATCGTTTAGTGGCTGCATTTTTGATGGCCTGGGCTTCGTCAAGGATTACGGTTTGCCATTTGACTGCAGAGAGCAGGTCGTTTTCTTGTTGGAGCAGGGTGTAAGTGGTGATCAGTATGTCAAATTTCCCCAGTTCGGCAATGGTCTCTGCCCGGTTTTTCCCGGATAGCGTTTTAATGTTTAGTGTTGGCGTAAATCGATTAGCCTCGGTTTGCCAGTTGTTGGAAACCGATGTCGGAGCAATAACAAGTGACGGGCCATCTGTTGCCAGTGATAGCATGGCGGCAAGCGCCTGGACGGTTTTACCAAGCCCCATATCGTCGGCAAGACAACCCCCCACACCCCAGTGGGCCAGGCGGGATAGCCAGTTGTAACCCTCATGCTGATAGTCACGTAGTTCGGCGCGGAGAGTTGATGGCAGCACCGGTTTGAAAGACTGACTTTCATGGATACGCTTGATCTGCTCACGCCAGCCGTCATCCACCTGGGCCTTTGCCTGGTCAACAAGCTCTTCTAGTGGAATTGCTGCCAGATGATGGATAAGGAGTTCACCGTCTTCTCCGTCACTCATTCCTTCTGAATAGAGATTGATTTCTTCCAGCTTCTTTTTGAATTCCTGAGTCAGGGCAATGAATTGACCTTCTTTGATTTGAATAAAATGGCCACGAGATGTTTTTACCTTGGCGAGAAGCTCCCTCAGGTCAATAACCGTGTCCTGATCAAGCTTAAGTTCGCCGGAGAGTGCAAACCAGTTTTCCTGACTGGTTCGGACCTTGAGGTTGAGATTTTTTAAAGAAGCCTGATGGCTGATGTTGAGTCTTTCGCCTTCAGGCCACTCAATCACCACACGGTCCTGGATGGCCTGTAACTCTTGAAGAGCCTGAAGACAATCATCTGGATTAAGAAGGTGCCATTCACGATCGTTTTCCTGTTCAAGGTCAATGGCCAGATCAAGAATCGGGCAGGATTCTTCTACTTCGCGGGCCATATGTTCTTCCAGGGAAAGATTACGTCTGGTCTGGAGTCGTTGCCCTCTCACTTCGGCGATAATGTTTTCGACCCCCTGTCCCGGTTTGAGGTAATGGCCACCGCCTACAAAGGGTTTAACGAACATTTCAAGTCTAAAACCGCTACCATAGGGTAGCAGGTGCATATAAATGGTGGAGTCTGCTTCAACCTGTTCAATATTGGTTATTGTGCCAGGTTGTATATCAGCTGCAATGGCTGAATGTACCGTCATGAAAGACGAAATGTTGCCTATGGCAGTGAGTACCTGTTCGCTGGCATCGACGGGGACGATAAGGCCGTTTGTGCCGGTAATTTGGGCAATTCTGCGGTGATTGTCGTTGATTTCGATGATTTTGTAACGGGTGGGAGTCTCCTGGAATATTGTAATATTGGCTTCCGTGACTTCCTGCGCAAAGCAGATATGGAGTTGATTGCCACGTTCTTCGACCAGGAGTTCCGGTTCCCCACTGACAAACTCAACCGGGGTCTCTGGATATTTGGCAAAGAAGAGTAGGGGATGGTTGATCATGGCAAGCAATGTCTTATCCATTTCAAAATGGTAGCTGATGCCATGGGTTTCAGTATTGACCTGCTTTTGAATACATGCTGAGATCTTCCTGTCCTGAACGGTCAGATAGGAGAGCTTTCCGGTATAAAGGCGGGACAGGGAAATGGGTCTACCCTTGCTCCAGCTTCCAGTTGCGTTTCGTTTCTGCTCTTTAGGGTTAATGTGCATCTTCTCATTCTTGTACTCCACCATCCAGATGAGCCGTTCGTGCATGGAATTGTTGGACTCCTGAGGTGATGCGGTGACCTGGATCAGGGCTAGCAGATTTCGTTTCCACGGTTCTTCGGATTGGAGGATGTCAATGAGTGGTATGAGTCCTGTCTCCTGTTTCAGTCGGTCAATAGTCTCCGTGTATTCTTCTTTGTCATCTTCAACCCCTGCCAGAATGGCTGCAAGGTTAAGAGAAAAGAAATGGAAATCATTGGAAAGAGCCTGTTGGAAAAGGCTTTTCACATGACGTTTCACTTCAGGCTGGAGGCTGGAATTCAGCCAGTATTGTGAAAGGGCGGTGAAAAGGATGGTGAGACTGTGCGGTTCATCGTCCTTGTGGAAGTTCGTTTCTTCACCTGGAAGAGCGGTGCTGTTTCGTATCTGTAAGAAGGTGGCAAGTACCTGGTAGGCTTTTTCTTCAACACTTTCAGTAAAGAGTGAAAGAGCGATACCGATCTGGTGAGCGACTCTCTGATCCTGGTCAGTCTGGTCATTCTGCAGGGCAGCCAGTGCATGGAAGAGACCGATGGGTCCGAAGAAGGCTGCTTTTTCACTACCAGTCAGGTCGCGAAGAAAATCCAGATCCTGTTCAAACAACTCAGTGGTTAAATCTTTGTTCCCTGAAAGAAAGGCAAGAGTACCAGCTGCTCCGGTTCCTACAAAACTTTCATTGTTCTCTGTAACGAGTTGTTTTGCCTCGGCAAGTCGGCCTCTGAAAATATATTGATTGAAGAGGATGCGCTGAAAGGGGAGTTTCTCATCCTGGCTGAGTTCCTCCAGCCCTGTCTCTTCCTGTAAATAGGTGAGTATTTCAGGGTAGCTGGTCAGGGTCGACTGTTCGTAACGGAGAATGTCGTTAAGCAGGAAAAATTGAAAGGACGGAGCAAGACTCCTGAACCATGTGGAATCAAAAGGCCCGGTGGTTACGTGAACCGTGGGCGGTAATGGTGAAAGAATATCACGGCATTGTCCAGAGAGGAACTCAAGGGCATCATCTATAACAGTGAAATCCTGAGTGTAGATACCAATTCGCATTTCACGCATGGCACGCCAGCAGCGGGTTGTCCACTTTCCATAATAGTAGGAAACGGGAGCCTCTTTTCGAATCACCTTGGCATATGTTGCAAAAGTACCTTCTTCAACGGCAATGCGGCTCAATTTTTCAACAAGATGGGAGGAACATTGTCGTTCCTTTGTAACTAGTCCAGCCTCCTGAAATTTTGTAAAATAATGGTTTAGGTTGGCAGCTGTGGGTCGATTGCCGCGTGGGCTGCGAATGTCGAGTTTGCGCAGGCAGTTGACGATCAGAGTTGTGTGGGCAGGTTCATAGACAATGGATTGGAATTGAAGAAGAGTCTGCTCAAAAGGGGTGAGTTTGTCGTAGTTTTGAAGTAAATCGCTGCTAGGGTCTGGCATTTTTTATTATTATGGTGGTGCAGTTTTAAAGCCTAGCCCCCGAAAGAGATAAACCGTGGAACCTGTGCAACAGGATGAAAGAAACTATTCATCATATCATGGATGAAAGATAAACGAAAGAATATCCTGAAATCGATTTGTTCAGATGGAAAAGTTGGCAAAGATAACAGGGATTATTGACAGTATGGTAAGCTTTTTTCTGGAGCAAAAATGAATGGGACCCTTGTGGGGTCAGTAAGATGTGGATCGTTTTCCGTACACATTGAAGAAGTGATGAGTGGACGTAACCAGAATATCTTTCAGATACCTGGGTGTTGTATGTTGTATTCGGAATTTTTCGCCTACTCCGTATTTGCCCAGGTATCGTTGCTTTTGGAAGAGAATTACTCGATGTTTCGGTTTGTGAAGATATCGGCTGCCCGTTCCTGATGGCGAATCCATGCAATAAGGATACGCTCCTGTTTGACACTGAGAAGTTGTGTGCTGAATTGTTCTCTCTCTTCTGCTGTCATCGCAGCTGGATCAGGGAGTGTTCTTGCTGTAAACTGATAGAGATAGAGATCTTCACCAACCACGGCAGGCTCCTCTGGCAGAGGCTGGCTGCTACTGAGTGAAAAGACATCCATCCGTAAGGTTGGCGGGAAGCCATTGGTTTCGGGGCCGTCCGAACTACGTGACAGGCTGGCCTCTTTGGTTTCCAGATTGTTGGCTTTTCCAAGGTCGGATAGTTTGTCACCACCCTGTAGAGTTTTTAGGATTTCTTCACTCTTTTTACGAGCGAGAGTCTTTGATTGAGCCACTCTGTAGTCCTTGGTGACTTGTTCTTTGACATCATCAAGTGCTGGGATCTCAGGAGCCTGGGTAGCTTCTGCAAAGAGAATGGAATATCCGGTGGGCGATTCAATGAGTGAGCTGAGTTCTCCGGTTTTCAGGGAAAATGCTTTGTTCTGAACCGATGGGTCATTGTCCAGAGTGCTAGGAGGGGTCAGGTGTGAGAAAAAGTCAGTTTCCTGAATGTTTGCCTCTGGATGAATATTGGCGTACTCCTGCAGGCTTCCAGCAGAAATTATTCCTTCATAGGCGTCATTTGCCTTCTGGAAAACAATAGCTCGATTGCTATTAGTGTTTGCCGTTTTTTCAGATTCAGCATCATATTGAAAAGAGAGGAATTTGATTTTCACCTGGGGCGCAGTTTTGTAATTTCCTTTGTTTTCTTCAAACCAGTTTGCAAGGGCAGCTTCTTCAATAATTACTTTAGCAGTAAAGTCAGTAGGGTTGATTTGAATAAAATCGAGGGTGACAGTTTCTTTGGCCTGCTGGTAAAGATCGTTAATTTCAGCATCGGTGACGGTTGTGGCAAAGGAACCTATCGCCTGCACTCCCTTGGCAGAAAGCATGTCAATGCGCTGTGATGTCTCATATTTATGAGGGGTGAGTCGGTTGGAGGCCAAAAGCGTTTTATACTTTTCAATGTTAAAAGAGTTGTTTTCCTGGAATTGAACCATCTCTTGAATGTTTCTCTGTACTTCTGGAGCTGATACTAGCAATCCCATGGCCTCGGCTCCCTGACGAAGAAGCACCTGTTGGATGAGCTGGTTCTTAACCTGTTCACTCAAGCCAAGGCTTTTTAAAAGTTCTTCGGGAACAGATCCACCGAATTGCTGGCGATAGCCGGAAAGGAGTTGGTCGTAGGTACGCTGGTATTCCTGATAACTGATTTCCTGATCGTTGACAACAATGGCCGCCTCACGGGTATCCATCATATTTGCACCAACTCCCCAGAAAATAAACACAAGAGCGATAACTAAAACGATGGCCTGGATAAAAGTAGACTGTGATTTGTCCCGAAAAATTTGCAGCATAGTATGTTCTCTGTGGTGAAAAATTTATGAGTGTTCTTTAGTGAGCAGTAAAAGTTGATTGTAGAAGGAAAAATAATCCAAAAAAATCAGGCTGAGCAAAATAAAGAATGCAGTTAATTGAAGTCACAAAAATTTACCTTTTCTGAAGGGGCAGTGCAAGAAAAAACGGTGTTGAAGTTGCTTGTAACAAATTTAGCTTACTATTTAAGTGCTTTGTTTTCTACGCCTCATCAAAGGGGGTAACTTTTCGTTAAAATGGGTTGCGTAATCTATCTTACTGTTTCCTTGAATAATTGTGGTCACTTTGTTACGTACGCTGGACAACCTGATAAATAAGTACAGTTTCATGCTGAGATATGGACTCTTTCAGATGCTGGAAAATGATTACTCATTCACTTGACAAAGCGACCTGTCTATAGTAATTAGGCTGTCATTACTTCAGAAACAGAAACGGTGAAAGCCACAAACAATATTTTTACGGAGGATTAAGATGCCTACAATAGAACACAACGGAAACAGCTACAACTGTGATGAAGATGGATTCCTGCTCAACGGTATGGATGACATGAACGATGATTGGATCGATTACGTAAAGAGTGTTGAGGGTATTTCAGAACTCACCGACGAGCATCACAAAGTAATTGACGCTCTTCGTGAGTACTACAAGAAAAACGGTATTGCTCCAATGGTACGTATTCTCTCCAAAACCACTGGTTTTCCTCTTAAGAGAATCTACGAGCTGTTCCCATCAGGACCTGGTAAAGGTGCTTGTAAGATGGCTGGTCTTCCTAAACCTACCGGTTGTGTATAAATTACATAACTGACTAAGGTTTTAGTAGTCAAAAAAAGGCGTTATCCCGTACGGGATAACGCCTTTTTTTTTGCTTAAATAATCCCAAGGCCTGATATTTCCTTGATGTGTTTTTTCAGTTGTACTTATACTTTTTCGTAACTATTCAGTGTAACAGTAAGAAAAACAGGGAAAGCATGAAATGCACCCTGAAAGAGATAAGCGCAGACTTCGAGTACTCTTGTGTAACTGTTCAGGGTTTTTTAGGTTCGGTCATTTAGCACCTCCATAAGAATTTGGCTCTATGGAGAGGGCTACATGACCGAAAATGAAGTGCCCTGGATAGTTACAGTTTTTCCTGAAGAAGATTTGTCTCTATCGCCTTTACTTTCTTTTGATAGCTGCCAGGGTCAATGGCAGCTCCTCTTATCCCCCCCCGTAAGTTAATCTCAGCAAGGTATGTCTCCGATTTTTCGGTGATCATTAAATCAAGATGTCCGTAGGGAAATGATCCCCGCTCCATGACTTTTCGACAGAGATCCAGTTGTGTCGCATTCAATGGGAAGCTGGTGGCCTGGCCACCGCAATGGAGATTGTTACGGAAATTATCAGGGTTATTTCGTTCATATGCCTCGATATAGCTATCAAGAATGATGACTCGTATGTCCCGGCTGTTGTCAGTAAATGGCTGAAGGACAAAGGGATAGGGGAGGACATTGTTTGCTGCCTGGGTGTAAACATCTTCGATATCCCTAAAGAGATGGATACCAAGACCTGCATTTTTTCTATCGTGTTTGAGTACAACTTTTTTTATTGAATAGCGACCGTAGAGTGAAACGGTATCAAGGAGCCCATGGATGTCATAAATGACAACGGTGTGGGGGATCATAAAAGGACTAAAGAGGCGAGCTTGATAGGTTTTGGAACGGCTGGCAAGTTGTGACGAGGCGGACGGGATGAGTTGTATCCCCCTTTCCACAAGGTCAAGGAGGAGATGTTCTTCCTCGTATTTCAGGCGGAGTCGGCAGGCAATGATATCACCGGATGTGAGCATGTGGAAAAGTTCGGGGATATTCTGATTGCTAGTGATGACACGGGGTGGATTGGTCAAAAGAGCATTTCCGAAAAACGCTGATGGAACATTGTGAGGTCTTTGCTGCACTGTCCACAAATCAGTTTTATGTCACCTAGTACCTGGGACGTGTCTTCCTGAGGGGTGAAACTCCCATCGTCATTCTGGGTATAGAGGGTTGTAATAACAGCATTTTCAGCAATTTCGTAGAACTCTTCGTCGTTGCCGCACTCAGGACAGGCAATTCGATTGGAAGGTTTTGGGAGATCGTTCGGCTGGATAGGGGGTCGTTCAACCATTGGCTTTCAGGGAGGCACCGTTGTTGTCATTCACAAGATGGAGCTCTTTATTTGCTATCTTCATTTCCCCGCTGAGTCCGGCACCGGGTTCTACGCTGAGGCTGTTACTTTCAATAAGTCCGTGGATCTGACAGGTTTTTCTGGCTGTTACCATGCTGGCCCTAACGTCTCCCTTCAGGGTACCGTGGCAGACAAAGGTTGCGACCTCGATGTTACCATTTATTTTTCCACCCTCACTGAGGATAAGGTGTTCCCCTTTGATGTTTCCCTCAACGGTGCCGTCAATCCGGGCTTTGCCTTCAAACAGTAATTCTCCTTTAATGGTCATTCGAGAGTCAATAATAGAAGAGATAACTTCTTTTTCAGCTTTTTCGTTTTCCTGTTCAAAGCTGTCTTTTTTATTGAATAGAGCCATATTATTTCTCCAGGGCAACGGGTGAAGCGGTGCGTGTATTTTGGGCCGTTAGTGGAAATTTGATCTTCTGTTTCTTCTTGGTATTTAGTTGTGGAATGATCAGAACCTGGGAGAGTTTGTCGACCCGCATAAATTTACTTGGATTGACAGGTTTTTTATTGAGACACACTTCATAATGAAGGTGAGGCCCGGTGGAGCGGCCGCTGTTTCCCAAGGTACCAATAGCCTGGCCGCGTTTTACCCTGTCACCACGTTTGACAAGAAGTTTTTTCATATGGGCAAACTTTGTGGTGTAGCCATTGCCATGGTTGATCTCAATGTATTTTCCGTAACTGCCGTTAAAAAATGCTTTGCTGATAACTCCATCTGCCGTGGCAATAATGTCTTGACCACTACGTCCACGAAAATCAACTCCGGAATGGAATCCTTTTTTTCCATTTAACGGATCTGTGCGGTGGCCAAACTTTGAAGTTACAAGACCCGGTACAGGACGTCCCAGGGGAAGAAGGCTTATTGTTTCCATATAGCGATCTGAGCGGTAGAGAAGGTCTGCTCCAACAGATTCTTTAGGCGCAATAAAAGGACCACCCGAGTTGCTGCTGTCTTTTACTACATCTTTTACCTCCACGCCGATGTTCGACATGATGCGCTCGATCATGCCGCTGCGTTCTTCAAGTTCGGAGACAGCAGTATTGAGAAGGGTTGCCTTTTCCTGTTGGAAGTTCTCCTTTTGGTTACTGTTCAGTTCCTGGAGGTCCTGAACCTGCAGTGCCAGCATTTCCTTTAAGTGATTACTGTTGAGAAGCTTTTTGTTCAGTTCTGTTACTTGATTGCTCAGAACCTTGTTGGTGTAAAAGAAATGATAGGCATTGTAACTGATAACAGTCAGAGTGATAAAAAGTGCGATGGTCAGGAAGCAGGTGAGTTTAAGTCTGCGTTTGGAGAACAGAAAGGTTCGAGCTTTCCCTTCATCACCTGCGAGGATAATATGTAAGCGGTCACTCATTGCGGTTTGATAGGTAGTATTGTATATGCAGGGTAGTCTAATGTGTGCTGCTTTGCGGATACCCCTGATTAGCTTCTGTCGGATTACCAATCGTTATAGTCATTGATTGTCTAAATTTCAATAAAAAATGGGCGTTTTGGTCGTTTATTTGTCCGAATTTTCATTACTTTCTTATTAATTGAGTGAATTGTATGTCTCATCTTCTAACCTGTCAGGCTCTTGGGAAATCTTTTGGTGCACAGCGCCTCTTTGAACATATTGATTTTGTAGTACATAAAGGTGACCGTATCGGCCTTATAGGGCCCAATGGCAGCGGTAAGTCTACTTTGTTGCAAATACTTTGCGGTCGTGTCGATCCCGATGAAGGAAAGGTGGTCCTACGTAAAAATATACGTACAGCATACCTGGCTCAGGCTGATGTCTTTCAGGAGCAGGCAAGTATTGAAGAAAATCTTGAGTCAGCACTGGACTCGCTTGATCTTGATGAGACCGAGCGCTACAACAGGGTCCAGGCTCTGCTTTCCCGTGCAGAATTTCCGGATTCATCCGTTGCGGTGGAGCTTCTTTCCGGTGGCTGGCGTAAGAGGCTCGCAATTTGTCGTAGTTTTGTGGTGCAGCCCGATATCCTGATCATGGATGAACCTACAAACCATCTTGATATTGAAGGTGTGATCTGGCTTGAAAAAATGCTGTCTGGTGCCCTTCCAAAGAGTCCCGATGCTTTTTTGCTGGTAAGCCATGACAGGCGCTTCCTGGAAAATACAGTTCACAGGGTGGTGGAGCTCTCTGCTGTGTATCCACAGGGGGTGTTTGAGGTCGATGGTGGATATTCTGATTTTCTTCAGGCGAGAGTTCAGTTTCTCATGCAGCAGCAGCAATTGGAAGATCGTCTTGCCAACAAAATGCGCCGTGAAGCCGAGTGGCTGAGTCGTGGTCCTAAGGCGAGAGCAACCAAGGCACGTTATCGAATTGATGCGGCTCATAAACTGCAGGAACATTTAACTGAAGTGAAGAACAGGAACCGATCTATAAAACAGGTACGGATTGATTTTGACGCCACGGGCAGAAAAACAAAGAAATTATTTGAGTCCAAAGGGATAGCTAAAAGTTACGATGGGCGAAAGCTCTTTGCTGATCTGGACATGGTTCTATCACCCGGCAGCCGTCTTGGCCTGCTTGGGAGGAATGGTTGTGGCAAATCCACACTTATGCAGATCATTGCTGCAAGTACGGCAGATGACGGTTTGAAGGCCGATAGTGGAACAATTATAGTCGCGCCAAATGTACGAATTGTCAGTTTTGATCAAAAACGTGAGGCCATTGATCGGGAAATAACCCTCCGTCAGGCTCTCGCGCCGGATGGAGATTCAATTGTCTTCAGAGACTCCTCATATCATGTGGTGTCTTGGGCGCAGCGCTTTCTTTTTCGGGCAGATCAACTGGAGACCCCCGTGGGGCAGTTGTCCGGTGGCGAGCAGGCGCGTATACTGATCGCCGAACTTATGCGGCAACCTGCTGACATTCTGCTACTCGATGAGCCCACCAATGATCTCGATATCCCGTCATTGGACATTCTTGAGGAGAGTCTGCTCGATTTTCCAGGAGCACTTGTTTTGGTGAGTCATGATCGTTTTTTACTGGACTCGGTTTGTGATCAGGTGCTCGGCTTTGATGGTAGGGGGGGCGTAACTTTTTACGCTGATTATGAGCAGTGGCTGGCAGATCTCAATGGAAGAAAAAAAGGACAAAACGATTCCAGTGAATCGCAGAAGGGTTTGGCTATTTCTAAAAAGGAAAAGCAGAAGAAGGCGGGCAGGCTTTCCTACATGGATCAGCGTGAGTATGATCAGATAGAAGAGAAGATTATGGAAGGGGAAAGGGAGCAGGAACGTTTGCAAATACTTATGGACTCTCCTGAAACCGTGGCAAACCCACAACTGCTGGAATCGGTCTGGGCTGACCTGGAACAAGCTAAAAAAGATGTGGAAGAATTGTACGGACGCTGGGATGAGCTAGAGGAGAAAAAAGAAAACGGCAGGTAGACGTTCAGGAGTGTCACAGGTACTGCATTTTATTCGATCGTTTTGGCCGTTAGAGGGTCTTCCTCTGTGACCATAAACGATCGAACGATACTACGGTGCCTGGGCGGGCTAACCTGGAGGCCAGTTCAGAGGGCGTCCGCCGAGCACATGCATATGGATATGGAATACGGTCTGTCCGGCTTCTGCCCCATTGTTAAACACCAGACGAAAATCAGTAATACCATTTTCTTTGGCAACCCTGGAACCGGTTCGCATCATTCTGCCGATAAGGCCTTCATCCTCCTCTGCAACTCCCGTCGGATCCTGGATATGTTTTTTGGGGATAACCAGAAAGTGAACAGGGGCCTGGGGAGCAATGTCACGGAAGGCAAGCATCTCGTCATCTTCATAGAGCTTTTCGGCAGGAATATCACCCGCAGCGATTTTGCAAAAAAGACAGTCTGCGGTCATGGTTATTTGCCTTGCTGTGCTGCGGCGCAGGAATCGGTGAACAGGGTCTCAATGGCTTCACGGCCTGCATCGTTCAGATAGCGGGTTCCGGAACCGACAAAGGTGTCATATTCAATAAGAGGAGTGTCCTCTTTCCAGGCACCGTCTTTCCAGGTAAACCACTGTTTTTTCGGTTGGTCAAAAACATGGAGTGGACGGTTAAAGAGTTTGGCCAGCTCAACAGCCCAGCCTGTGCCACCTTTTACGGAGTTGTCATCCATAATTGTTCCAATAACAAAGACCTGATGGCCGTTATTGACCATATGAAAGATGGTTTGCAGAACTTTACGGATTTTTTCAGTTTCGTAGTAGGTTCGGTTAAGCATCCGCGATGCCAGCTCCATGGAGATATCACCACGTTCCAGTTCTTCTTTGGCCAGGAGTACAGAGTTTTTATTACGGTTCAGTTTGTGGCCTTCAAAGGTGTAAATAATTTCTTTTATGCCATGTTTTTCCGCTGATTCGCCAAAGGTTGCTTCGGCACCCTTAAGGCCACCGCTATAGAGTGTACATTTTTTCTGATCCATTATCTGCTCCCTGCAAATGAGGTTTTCACGAAACCATTACGTCCAAAAGACAATTTAATTGCAAGTTTACCACACTTGCATTCAAAGGCAAGAAAAGCTGGCATGGCGGGTTATTTTTTCCGGCCTGTAAGAAATACCCGATCGGGAGCAGGGTAACCCTCGACGGTTTTTGCAGGTTCCAGAGGATCAAGAAAGTCGGAGTAGGATTCAAATTCCATCCAGTCTGTTCGACGCTGTTCGACACTTGACATGGGATGCTGACAGAAGAGTTCTACATCTGAAAAACCGGCACGAAGGAGCCAGTTTTTTACACAATTTCCAGTGGGTACAAAGTAGGTTCCCGGTACTTTTGCATAGGTCTTTTCAGGAAAGAGAGCTGTCTCACTTGTCCCCGGAATAGCCTGGGACTCAAGGATAAGAGTCCCTCCACTTTTTAGAGAAGAGAAGACGTCGCGCAGAGTATCCACCGGAGAGCTTCGGTGATAGATAATTCCCATGAGAAACAACACATCAAAACACTCCTGGAATAATGGCAGGTGTTCCACTCCCAGCAGGTCAATTTCCAGGTTGGTCTGGCCTGCCATACTGTTTAATCCTTTGAAACAGTAGTAGTGCTGAACGGATGGTTCCAGGCCAATAACAAGTCTTGGATTTTGGGGAACCATACGGAACATGTAGTAGCCGTTGCTGCAACCAATGTCAGCAACCACTTTATCCGTTAAATCAGGAAGTTTTGGGAGGAGACGCTGCCATTTTCGCTGGCTCTGCCATTCCGAATTAACATCAATGCCAAAGACGGAAAATGGGCCTTTGCGCCAGGGGCTGAAGCTGCGTAGATTGGATTCGACTATTTGCAGGTCACTCTTCGACACTTCGTCTTTGTCACCTATTTTTACGGCATCAAGGCTGCAGTCAACGGTTGTCGCAGGAAACTTTTCCAGAACCTCAAGGGGGCGTCGGTAGCGAAGGAAGCCTTTTTTGTCCTGATTAATCCATTTTCGTTTTTGCTTATGGATTTTGATTATTTGATCGACTTTTGCAGTGGAGGGGAGCTGGTCAATATAATTCATGGTGATTTTCAAGAGAGTGGTTTTATGGCAAGAAAGGAGACAAAGTTGAACCATTGAAAAAAAGGTTCAACTTCAACAAAACCGGCGGATTGCAGCATGGTTCTGTTTTCCTCCATGGAGCAAGGGATCAGTATGTTTTCCAGGGCTTCCCGTTTTTTTGAAATCTCAAGTTCAGAGTAACCGCGTTCTTTTTTGAATTGATGGTAGATGTCAATGTAGCGCCGATTCAACCTTGGGTGGTGAGAAATTGTTTTTTCACTTAAAATACAGAGACCTCCAGGTGCGAGGTTGGTGTAGATTCGTTTCAGGAAATTCTCCCGGTGGAGGGGGCGGATAAACTGCAGGGTGTAGTTGAGAATAAAGGCGGATGTGGATGGCTGTTCCACGTCAACAATATCTCCCTGAGTGAAATGTATCCGTCCCTGTTTTGAGAAAAGTTCAGCCTTGAGTCTGGCCTGGTCAAGCATGGCTTGAGAATTGTCGATACCCGTGTAGTGAAATTTTTTTTCTTCAAGGAGACTGCTGAGCTTGAGGAGAGTGGCTCCGGTAGCACAGCCAAGGTCGACAATGGTAGCTCCGTCCTTCAGGGTCGATTGAAATATTCGCGCAATGGAGAGGATGACTTCATGGTAAAAGGGAACGGACCGGTCGAGCATGTCGTCAAAAACTCGGGCGACTCGTTCGTTGAAGACAAAATCTTCGCTGATCTGTTCCACATCAAAGAGTGAGTCCCTGTTATTTCGTTTCTTTGCCATATTGTCAGGTCGTTTCGTGTTTGCGTATGAGTAACTGCTACCTTCCACTTCCCTCCTTATAGCATTGTCTGCAAGGGGGATAAAGCTCAAAATCACAAAGTAGACCCTACGAATAGGCTTGCCATCACGGGATTATCTCGGTATAAAATAATCTTTTAAGTTTGCATTGTCACATAATTGTTGAGAGATGTCCAAGGAGAAAGGGGGAAGTGGTATGAATGGGAAGTTCTGGGGAAATATCGGTTTAAGTGCTGTAGTTCTTTGTCTTGTCGCCTTTGCTGTAAACAAAATTAATGCATCATCGACTGGGGTGACAGGGTTACTACTGCCGGAGGTGACGGTTTCGCAATCTGCTGAGGAGCTCATGCATTCAGTGGCTCTTGTTCAGTCAGACGTTAAGGTTGCCAAGAAAGGTCAAATGGTCGATGCTTCTTTTGCTATTGAAAACAATGGCGGACATGATATAAAAAATATATCCATCCTCTGTACTCTTTTTGATGCAACAGGTCTTGAAAAGGGACGGGATAAGTGGGTTGTTTATGATACGGTGAAAGCTCATGATAAGGGGACTTTCACTTTTTCCAATAAAATGTTTATCAGTAATAACATTGTTCGCTCCGACTGTCAGATTGTTGATATGCAGATAGCCAAAGTTCCTAAGGCTAAGGCTCATGCTGCACCAGCAGGCCACGGTGCCGCTGCAGACAATAGCGGACATTGAAGTAAACACTGATACAAACACACTATATTATTACGATGTCTGACGAAATAGATTTTGATGAAATTCTGGGGAAGTATCATTCTGACCCTTATGAGTATGTGGATGTTTTTGCAGATCATACCGGTAAGATACGCTTTCTTGTCGAGGAGGGTAGCAACATAGATGCCGTCAGTGGCGAGTGGAAACATATTCCCGGTACAGCCCTTTTTGAGATCACAAGGGAGAAGAACTCGAAAAAAATTACGGCAACGACCAATGGTGTCGTTTCCTCTCTTTGCAGTGAACATGAAGAATGTTTTGTCGAAGCTGGTGAGAAGTTGATGACCATTCGTCACCCCTTGAAGAAGAAAGAGATTATTGAATCCATTCTTAAGGAGGTTCTCTGTGTTTTTCCTGCACCAGAGCGGGCTAAGTACTTTTTTTCAGTCGACGTGCAGTCCCGGATAGAGAAGAAAGGTGCCCGTGAAGTGTCGGTCAAACCGGGTGATGAGATTATTATTATGTCCCTTATGAAAAGAGATACTCCCGTTTATTACAGTGGCGAGAAAGGTGTGATCCATTCTGTCTACTTTACGCCGGGTGTTTCCGTGGACCAGGGTGCGCCTCTGATTGGGGTTTGTCCTGCTGAGAAACTGCCGCTTATTAAGAAAATTATTACCAGAGTTAAGGCTGACTGGGACAAGCAAGAATAGTTTTTTTGGTGCTTGCAGACACCACATTTTTACATGATTTCCCCCTGACCGCATAGTAAGGCTATGGCGGACAGGGAAAATCATGTAAACCTGCAGCACCTGCAAGCACCAAAACAGTGTGGCATTTTTCTCTCACCTCAAAAAAAATATCCGTTATTAGATCTTGGACAATTTAACTCTTCTCAGTCCATCTGCTCTAGATGATTATGTTGCAATCGTCGAGTTGCCCCTGCGCAAAAAAAAAAGTTTGCTGGACAGTGAGCTAATCCTGCGCTATGGAGCCTATGTTGGCTCTGTTATTCGTGTTTATCCATCTCTTGATCGTGCCATGGACAAGGCGCGTGAGCACATTACCTCTCGGGAGAAATCTGGACAGTCCGTTGCCAATGGCAGTGTGATCCTTGCTTCCTCCCTCTTTCTTTCCAAGGGGCGCTTTAGCAGGTCTTGGCATGCACCCCCGGGTGGATTGTGGGGGTGCCTGATTCTTGCCGATACCTTTCTTCCGCCGTTCAGAAACTTTATACCATTAATTCCAGGTATTGCCTGTTGTGAAGCATTGCATCAAGTGGGGGCATCGGAAGCTGCCATTCGCTGGGTAAATGATGTGCTCCTCCAGGGAAAAAAGCAGGCTGGTTTTCTTATTGAAGGGTTTTGCAGTCCGGTTTATGGGGAACAGTATCATTTGCTCGGTTTTGGTTTGAACCTCAACAACAGTACATTCCCGCCAGAACTGCAGGAAACCGCAATTTCACTGGCGCAGGTTCTGGGGCATCCCATTGATACTGTTTCCTTTGGGCTCTCTTTTCTGGCAAAGATGCGTTATTATACCGGATTGTTGTTACATGAAGAGGAACAGTGGCTGGCACGTGGTGGCAGAGATGAATATGAAGAGGAACATCCCATCCTTAAACGTTGGAAGGAGCTATCAGACACCATAGGGAAGCGGGTTCTCTTTGGTTATGATGTGATGGAGAGTCCTCAGTATGAAGCTGTTGTCAGCGACATTAGCATGGATGGAGGGCTTATTCTCCAACATGCCGATGGGACTACAAGCGTGGAACATAGTGGGGAAGTTCGTTACTGCCAGGCTGAAGCTGACCGTTGTTTAGATCTTGTCTAAGAAGGCCCAGGAAATAATCTCCCGCTGAAACAACTGGCGGCCATAGGAGTGAAGAAAGGAGAGGGCTTCCTGTTGACTCTTCCCTGAAAGTTGTAAGCGATGGAGACGTTCTAGGGGTTGGTTAAGGGCTGTGGAGAGAGAGCGCAGGGTACCCTGTGATAGAGTATGGCCGTTACCTAGTTCTGTTCTGTTGCATTTGCTGCAGCGAATGCCCCCGGTTGCAACGTGAAATCTATAGGTTTCCTCTGGCTGAATGTGTTTGCCGCAACCAAGACAACTGTCAAGTTGCGGGCTGTAGCCAATAATTGCAAAAAAACGAATGAGAAAGAAAACGAGTGCAGGGATGGGGGCACGTGCACTGTTTAAGCTGCTGAAAACCCATATCAGGAGTGGATAGAGTTCCTTGTCACCTTCAACTTCCTTTGTGGCCAGCAGGGTGAGTTCTCTGACAATGCTTGCTGTAACATAACAGGAAATATCCTCACGCAGGTTGAGGTAGCCATCAAGAAGATCCGCCTCGGCAATAAATGCCAATCGATTGTCTTTGGGTACAGTATGCAGGATACGTAAGGAACTGAAGATTTCCAGTTTATTTACAAAGCGTTTTTTGCTGCGTTTAGCACCCTTGGCAATACCGGTTAATCTTCCGTGATGTTGACAGAAAAAGGTTACAATCAGGTCTGACTCACCGTGATCATGGCAGTTGAGTACGATGGCTGCAGATTCGGCCTGTTGCTTATTACTCACCTGTCAGTCAAGAAGATCCTCGGGAAGAGAAAGAAGGCGTCTACCGTTTTCAGCTTCGGGAAGAGAAATTTCTATACCGTTGAGAGTCAACGTTCCGCTGAGGAGTTCCGGCATATCAAGGATGATTTTTTTCTCCACTTTCCACTGTAGAGACGTTCCAGCACTGAATTGTTTATCAAGAACAAAACCATCGTCTAGAGTCACCCTGAGCACTCCACTGCTGTTGAAGTCCATTTGGAGATGGTAGGGTGCACCCATAGAGGTCTCATCTTTTGTTTCTTCTGTTTTGAGACCGGCTGTCTCGATACTGTTTTCAGTAGATGGCGCCACTGTATCTGCTTCTGACGGTGCTGTAACGGATAGGGGCGTGGTTTGCGGGGTGACCGAGGATGGTGCCGCCGCGCTAGCATCTTCAATTGATGCTTGTGGTGGCATGAGTTTTGTACTGATGTAGTCCGCCGGGTTAAAATTAAAGTACCAGCAAGCTCCAATGGCAATGATGCAGCAAACGATGGCGAAAATAGTCATGCTGGTTGCGGGTGAGACTGCAGAAGATTCTGCATAATTGGTGAATTGCTGACTTTTTTTGACCGGTGGCCTAGCAGTGTTTTTAGGTGTTTTCGGATGTATTCCCCTGTTCGCTAGATATTGTTCCAGGATAGCCTGTGGGTCAAGCTCCAGGAAACGTGCATACATGGAGTAGAAACCACGACAAAACGCATCGGCTGGCATGTGATCGTACTCATCCTCTTCCATGGCTTGGAGTATCGGCAAGGAAATTTTGGTAGCGTCGTTTGCATCCGCTAGTGACAGTCCTTTTTGCTTGCGTTTTTCGCGGAGGAAGTTCCCGAGTGTTTGTTCTACTTCCTGTGTGTCTTTCTGAGACATTGTGGTCACCTGGACGCAATAATAGGTGGTCTGGCAGAACCCTCGTTTGTACTGACTTGTTGCACTGTCAAGGTGTTTTGTTCAACCATCCGAGTTGTGAAATTTGCGAGCTTAAAACAGCCTGTATTAATCCCTTACAACTTGTTGATATATGCTTTGTTTTTGATATTTACAACCCACTCGTCAAACTGTTTCTTGAGTTGTTCATCGTAGAGTTTTTTTCTGATTTCTTCTTTTACCGAACCAAAGGCGGCCTGAACAACAATCTGGCCATCCTGGCTTGAAAGAAGTTTAAAGAACTGATACCCGGAAGGGGTCTCGATGATTTCACTGATTGAACCGAGTTTAAGGTCAAGAACTGCGTCCTGCATGTAGGACGCCATATCCTCTTTCTGAAAGACACCCAGGTCTCCGCCGTCAGCAGCAGATGGGAGGTCTGAAAATTTCTGGGCCAGGATTCGGAAGTCCTGGCCTCCTGTGACCAGCGCGTGAACACGTTCGGCACGTTTTTTTGCGTCCATTTTGTCAGCATATTTGACAGGATCAGATTGATTTGCACCGGATTTTCCCCAGACAAACCCCATTTGCATGAGATAATAGCCGCCTTCACTAATATGTTTGGTGTAGTTGGTGTCGTAGTAATCGAGAATCATATCATCAGTAATGATGATTCTAGAGCGAATTTCGTAGTTTACAAGTTTGGACTGGAGGATTTGGTTACGCAGAGTACTGAGGTATGCTTTGTAGGTCATACCCGTCTGGCCTAATTGGGTCTCAAGTATTTCTCTGGTGATGTTGTTGTTACTGAGCATTTGCTCTGCAGCGGCCTGCACTTCCGCATCGGAGACTGCTACCCCCTGTTTTTCAGCTTCGTGAGCGATGAGTTTTTTATCGATAAGATTGTCAAGTACTTCATCCCTTGCACGGGCCAACGCATCTTCGACCTGTGCCGGTGGTGCTTTGTCAGTGATTTTTTTGAAGTAGCCCGCCCCTTCGTCATTTACTTCAGACATGGTAATTACGTCATCATTTACAACGGCAACAACTCGATCAACCAGTTGGGCAGCATTGAGGGCTGTTGTAAAGATGGTGAAAAAAATAAGGGCTATGGGGGGGAGCACTGTACAGGAACGGGAAAATTTGTTCATAATCAAAATATGTGTATTCATGGGAAAAAGGAATGACATTATAAAAGATGCCGACAATAGAACGAAAATACTCTACCATAAAATGCTTATCTAAACAGCATTTCTGATGGAAAAAAAACATTGCCTGGAAAAACCGATAAAAATTGTAACATTACATGGTGGTGGGGGGGAAGACTGGAGTGGACTATATGGAAGATACTCTGTTATTTTATGTGTTGCAGGTTGACTTTCTCTAAAGATTGAATATTTTGCTTTAATAGTATATGCCACATTGTTGTTAAGAGGAACTCAACCTTTAAAAAGGATTTTTCATGAAACCAAATTGTTATTCCCGTTGTATGGGCTTGCTTTTTTCAAGTATTCTTCTATTGATACTCCTTATTCAGCCAGCCGCGGCGGCATCTAAAATGCCCTCCTTCGTTCTTCCAGATGTGGTGACCGGGGATAATGTCAACAGTACACTTTTTTCAGGAAAGACGCTTCTCGTAACGTTTTTTGCTACCTGGTGTCCTCCCTGTATGCAGGAAGTGCCGGACTTGATCCGCTTGCAAGATAAGTATAAAAGTAAGGGTTTTTCTGTGGTTGCGCTTTCCGTGGATGAGAGTGGGCCAAAGTCGGTGAAAAGATTAGTTGAGAAGCGATCAATAAACTATCCTGTACTGATGGCTGACAGCTCAACGGCCCGTGATTTTGGCGGTGTTGTCGGAATTCCGACTTCTTTTTTGATAAACAGTCAGGGGACTGTGGTGAAAAAATATCCCGGCTATGTCCCTCATATTGTGCTTGAGAATGACATCAAAAGCATAATGAATTAGCATTCATTTTTTTGGTGATTAGGGTTGACAATTGTTAGGTTGGATTTTATACTGCTAAACCAAATCATACACTCATAGTTCTGGAATTGTTCCGGAGAACCCAAAAAAATATTATTGAGGAGAAGACAATGAAAAAAGGTATCGTATCTGTAGTATTGGCTCTTACTTTCGCAGTAAGCACCGTAGCTGTTGCAGCTACTGTTAAATGTACCGTTGACTCAGTAGAAGGCGACGTAGTAACAATGACTTGCAAAAAAGCTGACAAAATCAAAGTTGGTGATGCTGTAAAAGTTAGAACTCCTAAAGCTGGTGGCGCGGCAATCGAGGGTTGCTAATTGACATAACCCCGTTTTTTAGTTAGCTTGTAAGGGCCGGTTGATAGTTGATATCAATCGGCCCTTTTTTTGTTTTTTCGGTAAGCATTGAGAACTGATGCTTGTGACAATTCATTTCTGCTTCATGGTTCGCTGGAAGTGGAACACTTCAATATATGAGAGTAATAAGAGAGGGCTGGGTTGCCTCGTATTTTCTCTGTTGCTGAATATTACCTGAGTTTATATACCTGTTATGGATATCAGAACCTTACCTGAAGTAGAACGCGAAATATATAATCGTATTGGTGCCAAGTATAAATTGACCTTCGATAAGCTGAAAGTCAAAGATCACACCATCCGCCTCTTGAAAGTTGCAGATATTGAGGAGTTTCTTGATGGAAAGGATCCTTTTGCCGATGTGAGTGAATTTCCTTTTTGGGTGAAACTCTGGGAATCGGCCATGATACTCTCCTATGCTTTGGCTTCCCTGCCAAATCCCAAGGGGCAGACCCTACTTGAAATAGGAGCTGGTCTTGGGGCTCCCGGTATTACAGCTGCAGCCTGTGGCTTTGATGTAACGCTTACGGACTATGAAGATATTATCATGGACTTCCAGAAGGTGAGTGTCGCAGCTTCCGGTTTGACGAATGTCCAATGCGCCCACCTGGACTGGCTGGATCCTCCTGAAATGGAACCCTTTGATGTGCTCACTGCGGCGGAGGTTCTGTTTCGTGAAGAATTTTTTGAGCCTCTGCTCGATGTTTTCAGGCGATACCTGAAGCCCGGCGGAACGATTTATCTGGCTCACGATGCCCGAAGAAAGTGTTTGCCTCTTTTTATGGAACGTGCCAGGAACGAGTATAATATTGCCGGGAGCAAACAGACTATCCAGAAGGATGGCCAGGAGATCACCATTATTATTAATCGCCTGAGATTAAAGGAATAGTCACTAATTACTATGGCACTTTATCCTGTAAATATGGATGTCCGTGGCATGTCTTGCCTGGTTGTTGGAGGAGGACATGTCGCCAGCCGTAAGGTTGATTCTCTACTCCCCTGTGGTGCCATAATACGCATTGTCAGTCCTGAAGTTTGTGGTCATCTGGAAGAGCTTGCCCAATCGGGATTACTTCAATGGCAGCAGAAAAAATATGAAACCGGGGATCTGGGTGATGCAAGGTTGATATTTGCCGCAACTGACAGGCCGGAGATCCAAAAGCAGATCGTGACTGAAGCAAATGCTGCAGGGCTTCTGGTGAATGTTATTGATATGCCAGATGCTTGTACGTTTCAGGTTCCGGCCTCCTTTCGGCAGGGAAATCTACTTGTTACCGTGGCTACGGGGGGTGGCAGTCCTGCACTTGCGGCCCGAATCAAAAATGATATCGAAGTTCTATATGGGCCCGAATATGGCCTTTTTGTGGCCATGATGAAGGCTGTACGGGGAAAAATTGTTGCTTCAAGCAATAGCACTGCTGAGCACAAGAGAATATTTGAAAAATTGCTGGATAGTGATATCTTGAAAAGTATCAGAGGGCAGCAATGGGATGAAATCAACATACTGCTGCGCCATATTTTGCCCCCTGAAATAGATGTTTCTCCTCTGGTGAGAAATATGCAAAATTTTGATAGGAAATAGATGCTTTGATGTGCCAATCCTCTGGGAGCTTCAATTATGTTGAGTGAAATCAACTATCTTTTATTTAACAGTGTCGTACTTGTCAGTTTTGTGGCCTGTGCGGTATATCTTGTTTTTTTCTTCAGTCAGCGGGAAGATCTCCGTAAAATCGCAAGGACGATCTTTATTGCTTCCGGGGTACTGCAGAGTTTCTATATCCTGTCTCGCTATATAATTGCAGGCCATACACCCATCACTTCCCAGCATGAGGCTGTGGTCTTTTTTGCATGGTCAGTGACCTGGGCCTATCTCTCTTTCCACTGGCGCTATTCAGTGAGGAATTTTGGAACCTTTGTATCAATACTGGTGCTTATCATGCTCCTTGTTGCTGCCATGGTATCCAGGGCGTTTCACCCGCTTGCTCCGGCCCTGCAGTCACTTTGGCTTCCTATTCATGCTGGAGTTGCAGTTATGGCCTATGGCTTTCTGGCCCTGGCATTCTGCGGTGCCATTATGTATCTGCTGCAGGAACGCGAACTGAAATCAAAGAAATTTGGCTTCTTTTTCAATCGGCTGCCATCACTGGATTCGCTTGATCAGTTGAATAATCACTGTCTGACCATAGGGTTTGGGCTTCTTACTCTTGGGATTATCACCGGTTCAGTCTGGGCCAGACAGGCATGGGGAACCTATTGGCATTGGGATCCCAAAGAAACATGGTCTCTTATTACCTGGTTTCTCTATGCCATCCAGATCCATCAGCGTTTTACCCTGGGATGGCGTGGCAAACGGGCAGCGGTAATGTCCATTATCGCCTTTAGTTCCGTGATTTTCACCCTCTGGGGAGTCAATTATTTGCTTGGGGGTGTACACAGTTATGCCCAGTGAGACTATCTTGCTGCTTGGGGTGAATCATAAGAATACCCCTTTAGAGGTGCGTGAAAAACTGGCACTCAGCAGTGGTTACGAGGAGCCTTTGCAAGCTCTGGGGAAGATCGATGGCCTGTGCGAGTATTATCTTCTCTCGACCTGTAACCGTGTGGAAATACTGGTTTCAGCCAGTGAAGGTGCTGATGTCGAAAAAAAACTGGCGGAATTTCTTTTCGGTGATGCCCTTACTCCCGATCAGTATGAAAAACATTTGTACTGTTATCGCAATGAAGAGGCAATTCATCACCTGTTTATGGTTGCCGCAAGTCTCGATTCCATGATTGTGGGCGAATCGCAGATCCTGGGGCAGCTGAAGGAGGCGTATCGCTGGTCTGCCGAGAAGAAATGTACAGGGCCTATCCTCAACAAGCTTTTACATAAGTCTTTTTCTGTGGCCAAACGAGTCCGGAGTGAAACCCAAATTGGTTCTTCTGCTGTTTCCATCAGTTATGCTGCCATTGAGCTTGCCAAAAAGATCTTTGGATCGTTGGAGAATAAGCGGGTATTGCTCATTGGGGCAGGGGAAATGGCAGAACTTGCCGCCGAACATCTGGTAGGCAATGGTGCCAAGGATGTTGTGGTTGCCAATAGGACGCTTGAAAATGCGCTCGATCTGGCAAAACGCTTTAACGGTCGTGCCGTTGGTTTAAACGAACTCTTTGAGCAGTTGGAGCAGGTGGATATTATTGTAAGTTCCACCGGGGCTCCAGGGATTATCCTCCATAAAGGGGACGTAAAACCTTTAATGCGTAATCGCCGTAATAAGCCTTTGTTTTTTATTGATATTGCCGTGCCAAGGGATCTTGATCCAGCCTTAAATGATCTCGACAATGTGTACCTCTACGACATTGATGATTTGAGTAATGTGGTGGAATTGAATAAGGCCGAGAGGGATAAGGAGGCTATCAAGGCAGGCCGCATCGTCGATGAAGAGGCCTTGAAATTTAAGGATTGGCAGGCAGGTCTTTCCATCATTCCAACCCTTGCCGCTTTACGGGAAAAAGGCAACCTGATTGCTAGGGCGGAGCTTGAACGAACATTGCCGCGGCTCGATGGCTTAAGCGCCAAGGAGCAGAAAAGTGTGGAGAAGATGGCCGATGCCATTGTTTCCAAACTTCTCCATGACCCCATGCTTTTTTTGAAAAGTGAAAGTTGCAAGGATCAATTGGAAATGAAGGTGGATATCTTTCGTTCTGTTTTTGCTCTGGAGAAAAAGGGGTGACCCGGGAGGAACGTGAAGATCTGCTTGCCGATGAGTGGCTCATTGTTCGTCATTCCGGTGAAATACCTGAAATCACCTTTCATTCCTCGCTACACTACCTCTGTAAAGAGGGTGAGGGGCCGCAACTTTTCCTGAATGAGGAAGAGGTTGGCCAGCTTCAGGATGCAGCTGTGCAGCGATACCAGGAAATTATTCTTCGTGATATAGATGTGAGAATTTTTCACAAAACCATCTATCGCGGGGCACGACGAACACTGTACAATTGGGAACGCTGTCGAGATTTTGCTCTCAGGCAGTCCATTGACTGTACTCATGTCCAGAAAACAGCCGCTCAAGCATTAATGGTTTTTCTGGAACAGGGTGTCGTTGCCGCCGGAAAAACCTTGCCGCAGGTTTTTATTAACTGCAGCACGAAACAGATACATGAACTTGCCGCTGAGTTAGGGCTCGATCCTGAACAGTTGCCAGTAGATATCAATAGATTTTGCCTGTCTGAATAAAAAATCATCGAAGGAGAATAAGAAGATGCCCTATGTCAATATTCGTGTTGCCGGAACGCTTACTAAAGACCAGAAAAGTAACATCTGCAAGGGTGTGACCGAGGTGATTTCCAAAGAGGCAGGGAAGCCAGCCGAGGCAGTTCTTATTTTTATTGATGAGCTGCCCCATGAAAATATTGCCCGATCAGGTAATCTTCTGACCCCTCCGAAATAAGTGACCATGGCTCTACATCAAAGGAGGTTGAAAGAGTTACGCCTTCTTTTGAATGAACATTCTCATCGCTATTATGTACTCGATGACCCGCTGATTTCAGATGGTGAATATGATAGGTTTTTCCAGGAACTGCTTGAGATTGAAGAGGCCTACCCTGATCTGGTAACTTCCGATTCCCCCAGTCAGCGTGTCGGGGGGGAAGCACTGGATAAGTTTAATCAGGTGGAACACCGCCTGCCCATGCTTAGTCTTGAGAATGCCTTTGACGATCAGGACCTCCACTCCTTTGAAGAACGTCTTCTTCGCTTCCTGCTCACCACGGATCGTTTTGCCTATATGGCTGAACCAAAGCTTGATGGCCTGGCGGTTGAACTGGTCTATGAGCAGGGGGTATTGGTTCAGGGAAGCACCCGTGGCAATGGTACGGTTGGTGAAGATATAACTGCTCAGCTGCGTACCGTTTCTTCTATTCCTCTACGTCTGCAACAAATAACTATTCCACGTCTTGAGGTTCGGGGTGAGGTCTTTATGGATCGCAGCGGCCTGGACATGCTGAATCGTCAGCGGGTAGACGCTGGGGAGCCGCTCTTTGCCAATCCACGAAATGCGGCTGCAGGTTCTCTGCGTCAGCTTGATCCCAAAATAACAGCTCAACGTCCATTGCGTTTTTTTGTGTATGGAGTGGCAGATCCAGCCGACACTGGGTGCAGGAATCAACAGGAACTGCTTCAGTTCCTGGCATCTCTTGGATTCCCTGTGAACTCCCTTGTCTCTTTTTGTCCCGATATTGAAACGGTTATTCAGCGCTTTGCCGAGCTTGCCACTCTGCGCCACGATCTCGCCTATGAGATTGACGGTATGGTGGTGAAGGTGAATGGTTTTTCTCTTCAGACACGCCTTGGAGCTAAGGCAAGGGCGCCGCGCTGGGCCATTGCCTGTAAATTTCCAGCGACTCAGGCCACCACTACAATTGTAAAAGTGGACTTCCAGGTTGGCAGAACCGGTGCAATCACTCCGGTAGCCATCTTAGATCCAGTTGACGTTGGCGGTGTTATGGTGAGCCGTGCCACACTTCATAATGGTGATGAAATCCTGCGTAAGGACTTACGGATTGGTGATACCGTACTTATTCAACGGGCAGGGGATGTTATCCCTGAAATCGTAAAGGCTGTGATTGAGGAACGTGATAGTGGTGCCGTACCCATCACCATCCCAAAGGAGTGTCCGGTCTGCTCCCACCCTTTGCTCAAGCCTGAAGGTGAGGCGGTTACCCGCTGTGTCAATCCCCATTGCTCGGCCCAGCGCCTGCGCTCACTTGTCCATTTTTGTTCCAAGGCGGGGCTAGATATTGACGGCCTTGGAAAAAAGAGTGTGGAGCAGCTCTTTGAATTAAAGTTACTTACAGATTTACCCGATATTTTTACCCTGCAAAAAGAAGACCTTGTGGGGCTTGACGGATGGGGAGAAAAGTCTGCTGAGAACGCTGTCACGGGTGCCCGGGCTGCCAAGACACCAACTTTGTCACGATTTCTTGCCGCTCTCGGTATCCGTTTTGTCGGGGAGGTGACGGCAGGCCTGCTGGAGAGTACTTTTAAAAGCCTTGAACGGCTGCTTTCTGTGACTCGTGATGAGTTGCTGGAAGTTGAGGGACTTGGTGATCAGGCGGCGGACTCCATAGTCGAGTATTTTTCAGATCCTACGGTTCTTAAGATGATACAGGTATTTCAAGACGTTGGGGTGCATCCTTTGGTTCTTGAACAGGGAGAGGCCGACCTTCTCTTGAGTGGTGAAGTGCTTCTTTTTACAGGAAGCCTGAAACAAATATCAAGAACAGAGGCAAAAAAGCTGGTCAAAGACAATGGCGGCCAGATAGCAAGCGGAATAACCAAAAAGCTAACCTGTCTTGTGGTCGGTGAAAAACCGGGATCAAAGCTTAAGAAAGCACAGGAAAAAGGGAAAAGAATTATTACAGAGGATGAGTTTTTACAGGTACTGAGTTTGAATTTAAAGATCTGATTTTATAGAGGTTTTCATGAGACATGTAATATTGTGGATGAGTGGTTTGATGTTCATCTGTATTGTAGGCTTCTTAGGGCTTATCATCATCCTGCCGATAGTGCTTGATCCTAATGACTATAAAGAAAAAATATCTGATCTACTCTATGAGCAAAGCGGTTTTCGCCTTGAGATCCCAGGAGATATCAGTCTGCAGATTTCTCCCCGTCTCGATGTCCTTTTTTCTCTTGGGCAGGTTCGGGTTCTTTCGACACCTGAACTCTCGGAAATGCCCCTTCTCAGTAGTGAAGAGGCAAGGGTTGAGCTTTCTATCTTGCCCCTGCTCAAAGATAAACGCCTTGTTATTCAGGGAGTACAGCTTCATGGTGTGTACTGTTATTTGATCAAAGATAAGGCTGGCAAGGGGAATTGGGAAACGACTTCAGCGTCAGTGTCTTCTGCCTCATCTTCTCCTGAAAAGAAAGAAGTACTTGGCTCTGCATCTCCTGCTAGTACCTCTAAAAAGAAAACAAAGACTCCAACGCTTGAACTTGGGGCCCTTGAATTGAGCAGGGTTACCGTTCGTTATGAAGATCAACAGGCCGGGAAAATATTTGAATTAAAAGATTTCAGTTTGCAAACCGGGCAGGTGCTGGATGGGCAATCCTTCCATCTGCAATCTGCGTTCACTCTCATCTCGTCTGGGAAGAATAATCCTACTCTTTTTGCCGAAAACTCTTTCGACACCGATGTCCTTTTCAGTCTTTCCTGAATTCAAGTGATAAGTGCATAGCCCATTATTTTTTGGACATTAACGCCTGTTAAGCTTTCAAACGCTTCATAGGGCGTTTTGAAGTTAAGACATTTTCTTGGTCTGTTGTTCAACTTATCCAC
>Ga0207996_1000679_pt1 | contig 28440 bp, 26 predicted proteins | sample AntAceMetag02UKG_FD_184773 | JGI IMG/M metagenome (GOLD analysis project Ga0207996, IMG submission 184773) | Saline lake microbial communities from Ace Lake, Antarctica - Antarctic Ace Lake Metagenome 02UKG (SPAdes) (version 2) | ecosystem: Environmental > Aquatic > Non-marine Saline and...
GAGCTTCATTGCATTCTCCTTGGTTTTGCTTTTGGTGGTACAAAACAATACCACAAAATGCAATGAAGCTCAATATTTTCAGCGTGTTATGTCGGTATTCTTTGGATTTCTATTTTGCAAGAGGCCCTTACTTAAGAGGAAGACCACTACAAAAAAACGATAATCATTAAATCGGTTTTGTCCGTAATCTGCTCTTGATTGAAAACTCAGCAAATTGAGTGCCAGTTTTTATAGACCAGATTGCCAAAGTCCATAAGTCTATAATCAGAATCGTGATCTTGTTACATTTTTAGGAGCTGAGGAGATTCTGTGCTTATTTCTATTTGGGAAGGATAAGAGAGAATGTAGAACCATTGCCCATCCGGCTTTGAAGCTCCACCTCGCCGTTATGAGAGGCGGCAATATGTTTTACAATAGCAAGCCCTAATCCTGTGCCCCCATGTTCTCTGCTTCTTGCTTTGTCGCAGCGATAGAAGCGTTCAAAAATACGTTTTTGGTGTTCATGACTGATACCGGGGCCTTGATCCTGGACATCGATGCGGATGCTCTGATTGGTGCTGGACTCGTTCTGTTGTCCTGCGCTCAGGTGAATTGTTGAGCCTTCTGGGCTGTAGGCAACAGCATTGGTGAGTAGGTTTATAATTGCCTGTTCAAGCATGGGGCGATTGACGGCCGCCGTCAGTTGCTCAGGAAGGCATTGTATTGTGATAGTGATGTTTTTCTGTTCTGCGGCAACACTGCAGGTCTGGATTACTGTTTCAAGAATGGGGTAGATTGCCTCATCCTGTAGCTCCATTTCATTTTTTTCTGCCGTATCTTCAATACGGGCCAGGGTCAACAGGTCATCCACGATGGCATCTAATCTACTTCCCTGTCTGTGGATAATTTTTAAAAACTTTTTCGCGTCTTCAGGGGTATCCATGGCCCCATCAAGTAAGGTTTCTACATAGCCTCGAATGGCAGTTATCGGGGTTTTAAGTTCGTGGGAGACATTAGCCACAAAGTCCTGTCTGATATTTTCCAGCTGATTGATACGGGTCAGGTTGTGAAGAACAATCAGACTACCCATTCTTTTCTCTTCTCCGTCGTTGAGTGGATGAGCGTGGGCTCGTAAGGTCATCTGAGCTCCGTTTTCCATCAGAGTCAAATCCTTCATTATGGTGATATCACCCTGCAGAGAGTCGTTTAGAAACTGCTGCAGTACTCTGTTACGGATAATTCCTTCAACTACCAGCCCTTGGACGGTTTGGTGGTTTATCTGAAAAAGTTTGGCGGCGGCCCGGTTAATGTGAATTATGGTATGGTCCGGGGCAATGGCGAGGACACCGTCGGTCATGCTGCTGAAGACTGCTTCAAGCTCATTGCGCTGTTGGCTGATTATTTTAATCCTGCCATTGAGCTGTCCAGCCATATTGTTAAGGGAATGGGAGAGTTCCGCCATTTCTCTTGGAATACTGTTGTCGTTAATAATAATGGGATGATCCGTGTCTCCACCGGCTAATCGTTCGGCTCCCCGGCGCATCGCTTCAAGAGGGCTGCTGATGCGACGCGCTAAATAATAGGATAAGCCTGCAGCGATAAGGGCTATAATGAGAACGCCGTAGAGCATTTGCTTATAAATGGAGGAGATAACAGTGTCGAGTGCTGCAGCTGAGACCGAGAGACGGAGTACTCCATTATTCGGCTTGTCATCTGTTAGGGGAATGGCCACATAAAGCATATTCTGACTCAGAGTTTTACTGAATCTCAGAGACGCTCCCATTTCTCCGGTGTACGCGGTCTGGATTTCAGGCCGGGTATCATGCTTGTCCATATGTGACGGATCTTCATTGGAATCGGCCAATACTGTGCCGTTGCCAGCGATTACCGTAATCCTGGTAGCGGCAGCCCGGCCAGTCTTGCGGCAAAATTCCTGGAGCTGTTTATTGTTGGACTCCAGCAACTGGTTGATATGGGGGCGCAGCAGCAAGGCACGATCTCCAATATCTTCCTGCATCTCATGGTAATGAAAGGAGCGGATCAATTTTGTTCCGTACCAGCTGGCAGCAAAAATTGAGATAATAATAATAAAGAGGGCAGCTGGAAAAATCTGCCAGAAAAAACGTCTTTTTTTCATAGAAAACAACCTGTAAAATAGTTACCAGAAGAACAAGCAGTTACCACCAAATGTCCCCAAACCCCAAACCGAAAACCCAATACCGCACACCGAACACCGCCTACTCATTCCTTCAAACGATACCCAATCCCACGAACGGTTTCAATATAACCTCCCATATCACCCAGTTTTTTACGTAAACCAAAGATCTGCACATCCACGGCTCTTGAGGTGATAAGGTAGTCATAGCCACGGATTTTATCGATGATCTGCTGGCGGCTATAGACCCAGCCGGGGCGTCCGGCAAGCTGTTCCAGAATGGTGAATTCCGTGGTCGTGAGATGAATCTGTTTCCCTTCAATTAAAACTTCATGGCGACCGGGATGAATGACCATGGAATGGATATGGATGCTTTCACTCTCCGGTCGTTCGTTCTCAATGATTTTTTCCTGCTTCCTTCGCAGGAGTGCCTGGACTCTGGCAATAAGTACTCGTGGACTAAAAGGCTTGGTGACATAATCATCAGCCCCGCAACTCAGGCCAGTGATTATATCATCCTCCTCACTTTTCGCTGTGAGCATGATAATTGGAGGCTGAGTGAAGTCAATTTTTGAGCGGATTATGGCACATACTTCCATACCATCTTTTCCAGGCAGCATAAGGTCAAGGAGAATCAGATCGACCTGTTCCTGGTCGAGAATCTGCAGTGCTTCTTCACCGGAATCAGCACAGGTGACATTAAAACCTGCCTTGATCAGATTATAGCTGACAAGCTGTTGGATATCCGTATCGTCTTCCACAACAAGGATGCTTGCTTTGCTCACTGGCGTTCTCCTGAGTGTGCTGCTTGGTTTTGGGGGAGATATCTTTAAATTGCTGAACTAATCCTACCTGGCAATTTTCAGCCTGCAACAAAAAAACGCCCCCCTAACGCAATCCGAACAAAACTCTAACAAAATTCTAAAATAGATCTGTTCTAAGGTACTGAACGTTCACTTCAATATTCCTTAGGAGATTCTATTTTGGCACACCTGCTCACGTTTCAGAGAGAAATCGATAAACTGAAAATGAAATTCATGACCCTTGGTTCCATGGTCGAAGACCGCCTCCAGAAGGCCAGTCTTGCCATGCAGACCCGAGATCCGGAACTTCTTCAGGAGATTATCAATACGGACTGGGAAATCGATGAAATGGAGATTGAGGTGGAAGAGGAGTGTCTCAAGATCCTTGCTCTTCATCAGCCCGTTGCATCTGACCTTCGTCTCCTTATTGCGATCATAAAGATAAGTAATGAGCTTGAGCGCATTGCCGATAATGCAGTCAATATTGCCAAGCGTGTTCAGACTATCAGCAAAGACTCTACACTCGATTTTACCATTGAGTATGAGCCGATGTTCGGAAAAGTGCTAGGGATGTTCAAACTTGGGCTCGATTCCCTCGTCACTGAGAATTCTGATCTTGCCCGAAGGATTTTTCTTGAAGATGAGGAGGTGAATCAGCTCCGCAATCAGGCGTATAGAGATGTGGTTCGGGAGCTCAATGAGGAGCCGGGCCATGCAAAATGTCTAGTGAATTTGTATCTGCTGGCACGTCATCTTGAGCGGATTGGGGATCGTATCAAAAATATTGCAGAGGAAGTCATTTATCTTGTAGAGGGAAAAATTGTGCGCGGGGAGACGGACTAAGATGTCAGCTTCTTATTTTCTTGTCATTCTCCTGGCAATGGCCTCCCTTGCCTATATGCAGGGGAAACGGCGTGCTTTTTCGCTGTCTGGTGGAAAAACCGGTTCAGAGAGTCTTCATTCGCGTCCCGGGTATTACGGAATGCTGACTGCCGTATGGTGTGTTCTGCCTGCCCTGCTGGTGTTTGGTTTCTGGATGGCTTTCTCCGATACCATACTGACCTCACTGGTTCTGAAAACCTTGCCGGCTGCAATGCAGGGACTTTCTGCTGATCAGTCGAATCTGCTGGTGAATGATCTCCGTAATCTGGTGAGTGGTCATGTTGCAGCCCGGGATATTGATCCGGTACTGGAACAGGCCGCTGTCCAATATCTGGGAATGGAACGTATTGGGCAGATTGCACTCGGAGTAGCCATGTATTCCATGGCAATTTTTTCCGCTTTTCTCGTCTATCGGCGTATTCGTCCCGAGATGCGAGCCAGAAATCATGTAGAACGAATCGTCCAGATGGTTCTTGTTCTGTGCTCAACCATCGCCATTCTCACCACCATTGGCATCGTCCTTTCCGTTCTCTTTGAATCTATCAGATTTTTTCAGCATGTACCCGTTTCTGACTTTCTCTTTGGAATGAAGTGGAGTCCGCAAATGGCGATGCGTGCCGATCAGGCTGGAAGTTCTGGAAGTTTTGGTGCTGTGCCTGTGCTTGCCGGAACCTTTATGATCTCAGGTATTGCGCTCACAGTGGCCGTTCCCATTGGTTTGATGTCTGCCATCTATCTCTCAGAATATGCAAGCAGTAGAGTGCGTGCCTGGGCCAAGCCTATTATGGAAATCCTGGCCGGAGTTCCCACCGTTGTGTACGGGTTTTTCGCTGCCCTGGTGGTGGCTCCTTTTATTCGCGATAGCGGAGAGATGCTTGGTCTGAACGTCTCATCTGAAAGTGCTTTAGCAGCTGGCCTTGTTATGGGGATCATGATTATCCCCTTTGTCTCGTCTTTGTCCGATGATGTGATTAATGCGGTTCCCCAGGCCATGCGGGACGGTTCCTACGGACTGGGCGCCACTAGAAGTGAGACCATAATCAATGTTATTATTCCTGCGGCTCTGCCAGGGATTGTGGGTGGTGTGTTACTGGCGGCATCCCGGGCGATTGGTGAAACCATGATTGTGGTGATGGCTGCCGGACTATCGGCAAATCTCACAACAAATCCTCTAGAGGCTGTGACTACGGTAACGGTACAGATTGTAACCCTGCTGGTTGGTGATCAGGAGTTTGACAGTCCCAAGACGCTGGTGGCCTTTGCCCTTGGTTTGCTGCTCTTTATTGTGACTCTGATTTTGAATGTGATTGCACTCTATGTAGTACGGAAATATCGCGAAGAATATGAGTAAGGAACGTAACTGCTCAGAAGTTAGGGTAATATCGTGGACCGCTTAATAGTTACTATTGAACAAAGTATGTTTTCGGAAGTGGGACTTCAGTCCCGCCGATTACGCTTGTGGGCGGGGCTAAAGCCCCACTTCCGGGGGAAGTTATATAGGATTATTGTTGCTCCAAAACTCGAACGAACAAAAGTGAAGTACAGCCAAACAGTTACTGGGATATGTTACGACGGTTAACAGGAAAAAAATATGCAGATAGATAAGAAAGAATCAACAATGGATAGAGTTAGCATAGGGCTTGCTGCACGCTACAGGCGGGAAAAGCGTTTTCGTCTCTTTGGCCTGAGCGCAATTATTGCAAGTATCAGTTTTCTAGGCCTGCTTTTTGTAACCATTACCGCAAACGGATGGTCCGCTTTTATGCAGACCGAGATCCTCCTTGATATCCATTTTGAGGCCGAACAGTTTGATGTCGATGCATTGTCTTCTGCCAATTACGGGGCACTGGTTAAGACATCCATGAAAAATATGTTCCCGGAGGTGAAGGGGCGTAGTGATAAAAGAAAATTGAATAAGCTGGTAAGCACTGGAGCTGCCTATATTCTGCAGAAAATGGTGATGGAGGATAGTACTATTATTGGCTCCATCCGGAAGATGTGGCTGCCTGCCGATGATGAGGTTGATATGTTCCTGAAGGGTTATATTTCTCGGGATGTTCCTGAAAGTGACAGGCGCTTGAATGATAAACAGGTCAGCTGGATTGATCAGCTCGTTGCTGACGGGCGTCTTGAAAAGAAGTTCAACACCACCTTTTTTACAGCAGGAGATTCCAGAGAACCGGAGCTTGCAGGAATTCGCGGAGCTGCCGTGGGATCTCTTTTTACACTTGCTGTCACCCTGCTTCTTGCCTTTCCGGTTGGTGTCGCTACTGCTGTCTATCTTGAAGAGTTTGCACCAAAAAACAAATGGACGGATCTTATTGAGGTGAATATCAATAATCTGGCTGCAGTTCCTTCCATTGTTTTTGGGTTGCTGGGCCTGGCGGTATTTTTAAATGTTTTTGGAATGCCCCGTTCTGCTCCTCTGGTCGGCGGCCTGGTTTTGACCCTTATGACTCTGCCCACCATTATTATAGCATCAAGGGCTTCCCTGAAATCAGTACCGCCTTCCATCCGTGAGGCAGCTCTCGGTGTCGGCGCATCGAAGATTCAGGCAATAACCCATCATATTCTACCCCTGGCTATGCCTGGAATGATGACGGGGACAATTATCGGTATGGCTCAGGCCCTTGGTGAAACCGCTCCACTGCTGATGATTGGAATGGTGGCCTTTATTGTTGATGTTCCCGGTTCTGTAACAGATCCCTCAACCGTGCTTCCCGTGCAGATTTATCTTTGGGCCGATTCTCCGGAACGTGCCTTTGTTGAAAGGACTTCTGCTGCCATCATGGTCCTGCTGGCCTTTCTTATTTCGATGAATGCCGTGGCTGTTTTTCTCCGCAGAAAATTTGAACGTCGTTGGTAGGGAAAAAGCATAATGATCCTCTAATGGGTTCCTAATAAAAACCTAACAATTGCCAGGTATGGTGTGGTGAATTGTAGAGGAAGATGTAAGTAAGGGGTTGATATGAAATCATATAATTTTTTAAGGAGAAAAATGATGTTGAAGAAAGGAATTATTTTTACTGCGGCATCCCTGTTTGTCGTTTCAGTTGTGGCAAATGCACAGGCGGCTACGGGTCGTGACTATATTTCTGTCGTAGGCTCATCAACGGTCTACCCTTTTGCCACCACCGTGGCTGAGCAGTTTGGGAAAACCACTAAGTTTAAGACCCCGAAAATTGAATCCACCGGATCAGGTGGTGGTATGAAGCTTTTTTGTGCCGGATCCGGCATAGAGACTCCAGATATCACTAACGCATCGAGGCGGATAAAATTTTCTGAGTTTGAAAAATGCCACAAAAATGGTGTGAAAGAGATTGTTGAAGTCAAGATTGGATATGATGGTATCGTGATCGCCAATTCTAAGAAAGCAGGCCAGATGACTCTCACTAAAAAGGATATCTTCCTTGCGCTCGCCAAAGATGTTCCAAATCCCAAGGGTGGCGAGACTCTGGTTGCCAATCCATACAAAACCTGGAAAGAGGTAAATGCAGCCCTTCCCGATACAAAAATTGAAGTTTTGGGCCCCCCTCCAACCTCTGGTACCCGTGATGCCTTTGTTGAGTTGGCGATGGAGGGCGGCTGTAAACAAATCGGCTGGATTAAAGCGCTGAAGAAAACAGATAAGAAACATTATAAGGCTGTTTGTCACACCGTACGTGAAGATGGTGCCTATGTTGAAGCGGGTGAGAATGACAATTTAATCGTACAGAAACTTAATGCGAATGCCAAGGCTCTTGGTATCTTTGGATTCAGTTTTCTTGACCAGAATGCAGACAAAATTCAGGGTTCCATTGTTGGTGGAGAAGCTCCAACTTTCGAAAATATTGCAGCGGGTAACTATCCCGTTTCTCGTCCGCTTTATTTTTACGTCAAGAAATCCCACGTTGGTGTTGTCCCTGGGATGACAGAATTTTTAAATGAGTTTTCCAGTGACAAGGCCTGGGGAGAAGAGGGGTATCTTACCGATAAAGGACTCATTCCAATGCCCGAAGAAGAACGGAAGCAGTTCGCATCGGATATTAAAGGACTCAAGAACCTGGCCCTTACGAAGTAATTTTTTGAAAATCTGTTTTATCTGCTCCACTGGATTGGCGTTTGGGACTCCGCCCGTTTCACAAACACTGCCTTCCAGTGGTCGCTCTATTTTTTTTATTTAAGTCTGGAAGGATTAGGTTATGGACGCAATGAGTGCGGTGGTTGATAGTGGTGGCGTTATTCCTTTTCTGGGGGCAGCAGCTATGACCCAGAAGGAAACTCAGACGAAGGAAAAGGTTGAGCGGGAAAACCGAACAACCGTTGGTAGCCTCTTTGTTGATGATGCCCGGATGACCTGTCGCAGTGTGAATGTTTACTATGGCGATAAACAGGCCATCAGGGATGTCTCCATAGATGTGGGTCGTAATGAGGTCCTGGCCATGATTGGTCCATCTGGTTGCGGCAAGTCTACTTTTCTACGTTGTTTGAACAGAATGAACGACACCGTTGATATCTGTCGGGTGGTTGGAGATATTCATCTTGATGAATTAAATATCTATGATAAGTCCGTGGATGTGGTGCCACTTCGTGCTCAGGTCGGTATGGTTTTTCAAAAACCCAATCCTTTTCCTAAATCCATCTATGATAATGTTGCCTATGGTCCGAAGATTCATGGCCTGGCAGAAACACGGACAGACCTTGATGGTATCGTGGAAAGCTCTCTGAAAAAAGCGGGTTTATGGAAAGAAGTAAGTGACAGGCTTGATCAGCCTGGAACCGGTCTTTCCGGTGGCCAGCAGCAGCGGCTCTGTATTGCCCGAGCCATTGCCGTACGACCAGAAGTAATCCTTATGGATGAACCCTGCTCAGCGCTCGATCCTATTGCCACTGCCACGGTGGAGGATCTTATCGCAGAGCTTCGGGAACAGTACACCATCGTAATTGTCACCCATAACATGCAACAGGCTGCTCGGGTTTCCCAGCGGACAGCCTATTTTCATCTTGGAGATTTAATCGAAGTTGGAAGTACTGACAGGGTATTTACCAATCCGCGTCACAGGTTGACTGAGGATTATATCACCGGTCGTTTTGGCTGATAGGTAAGCGCTCCATGAACACCACCCTGCGCGCGCTCTAACCCAGCGATATATTATTATATATATAATCGTGGGGTTGGAGCACGCACATGGCAGCGTCCCTGAAGCACTTACAGGTCGTGCTGTTGCGAATGTCAAGGCGTAGTTTATTGATCCGCTTACGCTGATAGGATTGAGGCTTAACCATGAAGTTTAGCCGGTGACATCAGGTTTTGTTCCATATGGTGCAGCTCATCAATCCCTGAGACAACAATTTTGGGGTCAGGGGTAAGTTTTTTAAGGGGGAGTTTCCCCTCGTAGTCCATATTGGACAGGATATGTTTTATACAGTTGATCCGGGCAAATTTTTTATTGTCGGAACGGATGACGGTCCAAGGGGCTATGCTGCGGTTGGTTTCGGAGAGCATCTGGAATTTCCGAATGGAATATTCATTCCAGTATTTTTGGGCTAGATTATCAACGGGTGAAAGCTTGTATTGCTTGAGAGGGTCGTGTTTTCTTGAGTCAAAACGCTCTTTCTGGACATCCTTTGAAACTGAAAAATAGTATTTAAGCAGGGTGATACCGTCTTTCACCAGGAGTTCTTCCAGCATCGGAGCATCTTTTAAGAAGCGTTTATTTTGCTCATCGCTACAGAACCCCATGACTGGCTCAACCATGGCGCGGTTGTACCAGCTTCTGTCAAATATGGTGAATTCTCCAGCCGCGGGCAGATGCGAGGTGTAACGCTGGAAGTACCACTGGGTAAGTTCCGTTTCATTTGGCTTGGCAAGAGCAACAACATTGTATCTTCTGGGGTTGAGATGAGCGGTGATCCGCTTGATGGTTCCTCCTTTTCCCGCTGCATCCCGGCCTTCGAAAATAGCAAGTATTCGTTTCCCACTGGCCTGCATGGATTGCTGCATCTTCATGAGCTCGATCTGAAGAATTCGTAGATCTTCTTCGTATTGCATGTGCCATTTTTTGATCCATACTGCCTGACGATCCTTGTTCTCTTTGACATCTTTGTTTCTGATGGCCGTTCCTTCTGCTAATTTTGTTTTGTTTTTTTTCTCCTGATTGTCACTTCCCATAACGACACCCTTTATGTATTTAAACTGATTAGTGGTTAAGTAGATATTGTTTTGTTTTATCCGACAAAACTTCCGAGTTTAATACGTTGTGCATCCATGATCTCCTTTTCACGGGAACCTGAGATAACAACATCTGGATCTGGAACAAAGTCAAGATCAGTATTTCCCCTGTCGTAGGGGACAGCATTGAGGATGACTTTCATGGCATTGAGGCGGGCGTCATGTTTGTTGTTGGAGCGGATTATTGTCCATGGCGCGGTATTGGTGTGGGTCTTCTTGAGCATTTCATATTTTTTAGTGGTGAAATCATCCCAGCGATCCTGGGCCTGAACGTCAATTTCGGAGAGTTTCCATTGCCTGAGAGGGTCTGTCTTGCGTCTGTCAAAACGTCTTGCCTGCTCTTCTTTGGTAACAGAAAAATAGAGTTTTACAAGTATGGTACCCTGACGAACCAGATCCTTTTCAAATCCAATCACGCCCCTCATGAAATTTTTATACTCTTCGGGGGTGCAGAATCCAAAAACCGGCTCTACAACGGCACGGTTGTACCAGCTGCGATCAAACATTACCACTTCACCACCACGTGGAAATTGGGCAATATATTTCTGGAAGAACCATTGAGTCGTTTCATATTCCGTCGGCTTGGCCATTGCAACTACCCGGTAATGCTTTTCGTTCATATAACGACTGACCCGTCGAATAGTCCCACCCTTTCCCGCAGCATCCCGTCCTTCAAATAAGATAATCATGCGGCGGTTGTTGTGTTCCAGGCATTTCTGCATTCGGATCAGTTCGGCCTGATAGGGCTTGAGTGCTTCCTCTCTGTGGAAGCGTCGCATTGCTTTTTTCTGGAAGGTATTCAGGCCAGGCCCACCTTTTTTCAATTCACCATACTCTTCCAGCATATCTTTCAGGATAACACCGTTCTTTTTGTAGAGAATGATTTCAGGGTTTTTGATTTTTTGAGCTTCAATTTTTAGTTTGGACGCTGTTTTTTTTCCGGATTTGGTGATTTTTGCAAGCTTTTTTTTGTCCTTATTCTCTACTGGAGGCTCTGCGGCTTCAGCAGCTGTCTTTTTGATGGTGGCTACTTGTTTGCGGGCAGTGCCTGTTTTTTTCACTGTCATGGTTCCGTTCTCCTGGTAGATATTTACCGGAACCACCTGCCACAAAAAAGTGTGTGCCATGGATTCCAGAAAAATAGTATTTATATTTAGAATAATCCTCTAAAAATGCACTCTAGTCAATGCGGGAAAAACACGGTAAAAATACGGATTGAAATACTGTGTTTTGGGGAGGGGTTACTGCCAGATTATCGGGATCTAAAGGTGGTTGTGAGGTATGTCCGGAGGCTTATTTTTTTCTTATTAATTCCCAGTTTTGTGCGAAGATTATTGCGATACGTTTCTACGGTACGCAGCCCGATATGAAGAATTTCTGCAATATCTTTACTGGTTTTCCCCTGCCGTACAAGATCGCTAATAAGGCTTTCTCGAGGGGAGAGTTTCAGCATGACCTTTCTGGCTTCAGGAGAAAACTGCTGGGTGATTGAGTCAATATGAGCTGCAATAATCCGTATTGTTTCAGCCTGTTTCTCATTAACCGGAGATTGCTGGAGCAGGTCCAGGTAGGGATTGACCAGTTCCTGTAACTTGATGGATATTTGTTCCTCTATGTTCTCTTTTGTTCTGGTGTGTTGATCCAGCATAACCTTGAGCGCAATATTGGCATCTTCTGCCTCTTTCTTTTTCTGTTCCAATTCAAGCAGCGCCGTTTTTTGTTCGGTGATATCCTGAGAGATGAGTCCGAAGCCGGCCTTGTGGTTTTCACGGTTGCGGATACAGAAGATGGTTATTGCCAGGAAACGTACTGCTCCATGTTTCTGTTGCTGCATTACAAATTCACACAGTCCGTTTGTATCGGCCCGGACCACACCATTTGTAAATTGCTCCAGGTTGGGACCACTTTCGTAGAGCACCGTGGCTTTGTTGCCCATGGCCCTGTCGCTTGAATAATCGTAGAGATTTTCTGCTGCCTGGTTGTGGATAAGGATGAGTAAATCGGGATCCATGATGGTAATGGCCATGTCAGCGACGGATTGCAGCATGCTGTCAAGGATGGATGCCTCCTCTATCTGTTGTTTGACCTGTTGCAGTTGCTTGTCTTTCTGACGGATTACTCCTTTAAGGTGATCTGTATAGCTGCTACGCAAGCCCTTAACCAAGTCCGTTTCCGTTATGATCCCAACATAATGGCCACTGCTGTTTGTGACAACCAGTCGGCGGAGCTTGTTTTTTGTTAAAATTCTTGCAGCTTCATGACTGGATACATCTGAAAAGACAGTCTGCACCGGTGTGCTCATAACCTGCTGGAGGGTGATACTCTTCAAATCTTTCTTCGAACGTATCAGGCGAAGAAGGTCTCGTTCGGTAATGATACCAATTGGGAAGCCATTATCTTCCATAACGAGAGAACTGATACGACGATCATTCATAAGTTTCATCGCTGCATAGACTGAAAGGGACGATTGTAGGCTGACAACATCTCTGCTCATCACCTGCCCCACTGTCTTAAATTCCATAAAGTATTCGAGGCCAAGGTGGGAGAGGAAGTCGCTACCGGTGATAATACCCATAAGGAAGCCGGCATGATCTGTTACAACGAGATGACGGAAGCGATGCTGCAGCAGGAGCTGATATGCCTCCCGGTAATCCATGTCAACGGAGGCGGTGAGTGCGGGACTGCTCATAACTCTGTGCATGGGCCAAGAGTAATCAATTGTTCCGCCTGCCCGGATTTGAATCAGTGCCCGCTCCGTAAATATTCCCTGGGGTTTTTTATCCTTGGCAACGATTAGGGCGCTGAGTTTTTCCTGCTCCATAATTTGCAGGGCATGGCCTACGGAGGTGTCCGGCGTAACGGTGAGAACCGGAGTTGTCATGATGTCCTGAAGTGTTTCCATCACTCATTGTTAATTATTTTACTCTAAAAAGCAAGCTAACCTGCTGAAGGGCCTGACAGTAAGCAATAAATAATATTTGCTCCATTTTGTCAGGTTGCCATTCCATTGATCAAGTAAACCAGCAGTAAATTTATTTTGTCGAAAAGGTGTGAGTGGAATCAGTGTGTCTGGTGTAATTGCTGGTTACGTAAATGGCATGTGATGATTTAACATGTTGATAATTGGCGTTAAATGTATTACGTCATGATGTAATTAGTACTGCTATGAATCGTTATGCTCAATGGCGGGAAATGAAGAAGGTGCATGGAAAAGTAGAGGGTTGATAACGAAAAATTTACTTCAATAACAAACTAAGAGAAAAAAAACATGAAAGAAAAACTAGTGGAGTACACCCTCGACACTATTCGCGATAGGAAAATAGGGCACCATCTTCCGTTGCTTACAGATAATGGACAGGAACTCCTGGGAATTCGTTTGTCCGCTGAAATAATACGAGGTTCAGATAAAAGAATACTGAATATTCCCCGGAGAAAAGCTGTCACCGAAAAGCTGCAGCAACAGGGGGAGGGTGGAGACTGGCTCCATGTCAGGGGTGTTATGGAGGGAAACATTGCGGGTGGAGAAATTCCCCTGGGATCCTTACCTGCTTCGCTGGGTTTCAGTGCCAAAGGTCTTTTAGAATACAGATACCTGGTCCCAATTCGTCAGGACTCCGGTGACATTGCCGAACTGACGCAGATTCTGGAAAAACTCAACTTTAAACTTCCATTCTCGTCGTTTTGTGTTCAACACATGGAAATCGGAACTGAGTTTGAGATTATCGGGAAAGGAAACGGAAAATTGACAGCCACTGCCGGTTGGAATTATCAGACAGGTATACTGACGGCTCAGGCTGGTGTGAATGTGGAGGCTGAAACTGATCGGGTGTTTGCACTTTCAATAATCCGTCTGGAAAATGATAAACTTTCCGTCAAGGTTGATAAGGGAGTTAAACGACGCAGTTCGGCAGGACTTGGACTGTCCGTCAGTACGGACATTAATCATATCAGGACGGTTGCCTCCTCGGTACTAGATAATCTGGATGATTCAGTTGTCGATTTTAACGACTTTACGAAAGATGTACTCGGCCCGGAGAATTTCCTAGGAGTCGGTGCACTTGTCGAAGAAAAAGGGCTTGAGCCGATATTGGAGATGGTTCAGGCGTATCACAAATTTCATGTTATGGCCGGTTCTTCTAATGTGGAGCTAAGGCAATCTGTTACGGCATTCACTTTTTCCCTCAACAAAAAGAGCGCTCGTGAGGCCTATTTGCGTTTACTGCGTCTCGATGATGGGCAGGCAATCGAATATGCAATGGATGATCCTGAGAAACATGGGGTTTCGGTGGCCATCAGTTCGGTTCATCAGACTGTCGAAGAGGTCAGCCTGTCCGCATCTCTCGGGGAAAAGCAGATTCTTCTCCTGCAGGCTATCCAAATGGAGCAGGAAAGACGTCACTTGGAAAACCGGGTTATGCATATAGAGCGTAAGAGTCGATTGCAGGATTCAAAGAGCAGTATATTTCGTGGAAACGAAGAGATAAGATGGGAAGATGCAGAGCTCACATGTATATATTTTACACATTCCCCTCCGGAACAATCCCAATACCTGTTCGGGCATATGGCCTATTCGAATAAAGACAAGGTGACACGGGCAAATGAGATTAGAGATTTTCTTCTTTTTACTGAATTTCTTGGCTGTTATAGGGGCAAGTCTCTACCTTCACCAACACTTTGGAAGCATTTGCTGGATCTTGACAACAACAGTGAACGAAAGGTGGATATTTATTTCTCGAACGAGGCTTTTGCTCGCCTGGCAACGGTTAAAAAAGGTGTGTTTTGGAAGGCCTTCGTGGATGTGAGAAGCCATTTTGTTCCACTGAAGAAAGGCCAGTCACCTCTGCCACTAGATCAGGAGAAGGTAAGAAAAAAATATTTTGAGGGTGAGCGGTGGGACGATCTTCGTTTGGGACAGGAAGACTCCACGCCTCGGGAACTCACCCCAAAGCAAGTGGAGGAATATCCCTATGAGTACAAAAACAAATACGGACGGAAGATAGACGATGATATCAAGGAGTACCTTCTCGGACGTTAGCTCAGGAAGATTATCACGGGTTGGGACAAGTTGAGCGGTGAGCAGGAGGTGACCTGGCAGTCGTTTGTGGAAGTGAAGAATGATAAACAATTATTCACATACCTTGGAAAGAATTATCGTTATGATTTCTTTCTGCCTGTTGCCACCTGTGTGGCCCTTTGTGAGCGTAAGGATGTGGTTGTGAATAACATTGAATATAGCAGTCGCCATATACATATGGAATGTAGCGATGCCAATGAGCTGGTTATCCCTGGCAAGCTTCGGTTTCCTGAAGACAATTATATGATTGAAGTAAAAGAGTGATCAATAAAGGAGGAAAGTTATGTTTTTACGTTTTATTGGTGCATTTACTGTGTTGTTGTTTCTCTGTTTGCCATCGGCTTCTTTTTCGGAAACGCAGGGCTCAGATCCCTCCGGTACATCTTGTGGACAAAATGAGTTGAAAATTGTCGGCAAAAATGAAGACGGTACGAATTTTCGCTACAGGTTGAATGATGTTCTCAGTATTGAGGCCTCAGGTGGTTGCGCTAAATATATCAATACTGTTTTAGAGAAGAATGACACTGTTCGAGATTCCCTTACGCTATACCTGGATGGCGTGAGGATGGACAGCCTCCCTGTTATACCGGAAAGCCAGGGAGATGATCCTCAACGAACAAACCTTACATTAGGGGTTCAGCTGAAAAGGACATCGGAGAACGAAATAAGTAAAAAAAACTGGGATGAGTTTCTGGGACGTCAAAGCTCCGGGTATGAAATGAAACCTAAAGTTGGCCTGTCGATAGATGGTCGAATACCGCTGACGATCAGTACTTCTGACAAATCGAAATCCGATGAGTCTAAGTTTCAGTTTTATATTGTAGAAGAGAAATGGATTTGGATACTGGGAGGTTTGGGTGGGCTTGTCTTTTTTGCTGTCTTTTACCTGTTGATACAAAACCCGACCGCACTGCGGGATGACAAGAGTGAACGGTACAGTTTGGGTAAAAGCCAGATGGCGTTTTGGGGGTTGCTTGTAATCATATCCTTTACGTGCATATGGTACCTTACCGAAACAACGGAAAAAATACCGGATCAAATCCTGATGCTAATGGGGATCAGCGGGGCGACAGCGCTTGGTTCTGTTGTTATCGGTGAAAACAAAAAGGCTGTAACCATAGCAGATAAAAAGAAAGATCTTGCCACCCTCCAGGAGAGCGAACGTCATTTGGACGAATTAAAAACCAATGCGTCGGGAGAAACCCTTCAGGATCTGGAAGATCGTTTGGGGCAGGTAAGCGAGAAAATAAACCTGCTGCCCAAAAATCTCTCATCCCCCAAATCTAAGGGGTTTTTCAGTGATATCTGCGATGGCGGTAACGGTATGAGTTTCCCCCGTTTACAAGCAGTCCTCTGGACTGTGATCCTCGGCATTATATTTGTGGTATCTATAACTACTAAAATATCCATGCCGGAATTTCCGCAGAACCTTCTATTGCTGCTTGGAGTGAGCAACCTGACTTATATAGGGTTCAAATTTCCAAATGAAAAAGCAGTCACTATTAGTGAAAAGGAGTTATAAAAAATGACAAAGGTAACCGACATACATTCTCACATATTTGATGTTCGCTATCTCCCCTTTGAAGAGATGGTAATTCAATTTTCCCTGGAAGATTTAAATGTCCGCCAGCCGGTCGCGGAAGAGCTGGCATCCTACCTGTCCCAGATTTTCAATGAGATTCTTTACGATAATGTTTCTGTAGACAGTGGCCTGATCGAGGTCCTCAGTTTGCTTGATGACGCTAACGATGAAGCGGTAAAAGATTCGGTGACCGATGCGGTGTTCTCCCGCATCATTGAAAAACTTCTTGGCCTGCTCCTGAAGGGCAATCGAGATAACTCCCGAGCCACTATAGAAAGAAGTGATTTTGTTACTTCCCTGGTTCGATTAAAAAACCTTCATGTTTCCGAAGCAGTTGCCGGAGAGGAGATGACGGAGGAGGGCCTGGTCACAATTCTGGCCGGTACACAGCATCAGGACGAAGAGAAAAAAATTGAATTGACACGTCAATTTAAGGGACCGCTAAAATGGGCCATGAAGCAGACAAATCTGGAGAAGTATCTCAGGTTTTTACTGCTTATGCTGCAGACAGAGACGAATCTGGCCGACTATCTTCTTCATAACACCTACAATGATACGCAGAATCTAGTCCTTCATGTTCACCATATGATGGATATGGAAAAGGCTTATCGCCGTGGAAAAGGGAGACGGGAACCGGGCAAACCACCCTATTATGACTATAAGTCTAAACAAGTCGGAAAGATGGCCGAAGTCTTTCAAAAGAATAAGGGGAAGCTGCTTGGCTTCGTGGCTTTTGATCCCCGTCGTACAGGTGCATATGAAATATGTGAAGATGCCCTGAACAGGGGTTTTATCGGGGTCAAAATGTATCCCCCTCTGGGGTACCGACCAGATGATTTTGCTCACTACCCGGCTCTGCACCGTTTGTATACACTCTGTGTCAGGAAAGGTATCCCCATTATGACCCACTGTACTCCCTCCGGTTTTGAGGGCGGGCGTGGGTGGGGACTGAATTCTCACCCTGTGTATTGGGAAGAGGTTTTGTCCCGCGAAAGCCCCCTCGACTCTTCCATCTCCTATTCTGATCTGAAGCTCTGTTTTGGCCATGCCGGTGGCGGCAATCATAGTACCACCATTTACGAGAAACAACTTGAGGAATTCAGTTACCTCAATTCCATCAAGAGGGCAAAAAGATACGAGGATCCGAAAACCATGGGACATGATTGGGGTGACGAGGAGATCATGCTTTGTAAGTATAAGCTAAATGGATGGTATGCTGGTCAGAAGGAATGGGAAAGTGAAGCAGGTTATCCGCGAAAGGTTGTCGAACTCTGTACCACCTACCCCAATGTGTATTGTGACTTCTCCCACCTTATCGACGTCATACCTCCTGGTGATGATAAGAATCCTAATGAATTCAGGAAGAAATTTGAGTCCAGATTCAAGGAGGAAATGGAGCGTGATGCGTCATACCCATTTGCCGATAAGGTCATGTTCGGTTCAGACTGGCATATGAAGAATATGATCGACCGGACTGCTGATTTTCTAATGTACTTTGAAGAGTTGTTTATGGATAAAACCGCCGGGTTAAGTGCTCATAAAGATAAATTTTTCTCTAAAAACGCACTTCAGTTTCTCGGTATCAGGGAATATCTCCATCGTTATGAGGAATATGGCAATAATGTACTCGATTCTGAAACCGTGAGTTAACTGGAGCAGCTCCTAGATTCGTAAAGAGGAAGTAACACACACTACTGTAAGAAAACAATATTTTCGGAGGAAAGTGGCAGATGAATAAACCCAATCATGCAGCCTGTACCGTTGATGCCCTAAACGTCTTTACATCTTTGCAGGAAATAACCATTAAAGATAAAGAAATTGCGAATCCCCTGAGCCTGTATCCTAAAAAGGAGGATGGATGGGCACGGCGTCCCTTTCACTAGCTTTTTTTCAATAACAGGAATCACATTGGCAGTTCAAGTATTCCTGGCGCCCGGACTTCTGAAAAGAGGGTTACTGATCTCATTGATCAGTTTGACCAAAGTCTTAAAGGGTATAAAAGCCACTCAAAATTTGAGACACCAGCGTATCGAAAGTTTTTGGAAGAGTTCACAGAGGTTATTAATTTAAGGCAGACAGTATCGGATGGTGCTGAGTCCCCAAAGGCAATTATCTCAGCCATAAAATTCTATGAGAAACTGACCTGTGAAAACCCGGTTAATTTTTTATTTGTTTCCAAGATTGTTGTCTCATAAATCTAACTAAGAGTTTTATTATTGAGGAGTATTATGAAATCAAAAGACCATGTCAAAATTACCCAAAAAGCTATTGAGCTGTTCAAAGAAAACTCTTCTGGAAATTCAGGAGGAATTTTTTCGGCTTATCAAAAAGTAATAAGCAAAGGAGTCAAAGATGAAGATACGACACCATTTGCCACACGGGGTACGAACTGGCATTTTTATAAAGAAAATGAGAATCTTGTTCCGAGAGAAGTGAAGCTGTTGGGGGTTTTCCCAACAATTACAATTTATCCTACCTCAGAGCATATTCTGACAAGAAGAATTAAACAGCTTGAAAATGAACTGAAAAAGTCTGAATCTGATGATCAGTTTTTACTAATGGGAAAGGTCATTCATCACCTCCAGGATATGAGCACCCCATCTCATGTTGTACCAGTATATCACGGTATGGAAGTAAAAGATCCGTATGAAAAGTATGTTAATCGGAACATTGATGAAGTCTTGAATTTGATTAAAGGCGGGCAGGACGGATTCTCTACCGTGCAAAGTTATGACAGTCTGATAAGCTTGTATACCAGTTCTGCTGAGCAGACACTGAAATATCTGTTTGATGATCAATCCCGTTTTTCGGTAACAGTTGACGGACAGGAAAAACAGACAGGGTGTGAACTGTTCTGGCAGCGATATGGTGATCCCAAGGATCAGTATTCACAAGATGAGAACACTAAATTTGAGGGTTTTGGCAGATTTACGACATATGGAATAAATTTTGGAGTTGATCCGGATGATGCCACCGATGAAAAATACCTGTTGGACGATGTAGTTTACCGGGGAATCATGACGCACTTTATTGGAAAAGCTGTGGCTGAAACTGTGGCGGCTTTTGCTTTTATTGACAGTATAATGCACTGACAGGGAGGATTGTCGATTTGTTCACATTGATTCAGACAGGCAGTTCCGGCCGCATTAATCATGAGCAAAAAACACTAAACGGGAGAGGGTGATATGTTTTAATTGTCTCCGCTCATGAATTTCAAAAAGCGGTACACTTTTTTTTGGACTGTAAGTATCCAACAAGCAGAAGGAGTAGAATATGATCAATATAAAGGAAGAATTTTATAGCAACTTCAAAAAGAAGAGAGGGACTATTTTTATGCTGTTTCTCACTCTTTTCATTTTGATTTCATGTGCTGATAAGCCTAGGTATTCCATCCCTTACGAAGATTCACCCTATGTATCACCAGAACGCCTGCAGAAAGGGGAAAAAATTCTTGGAACAGCCGATAAGGATGCCCGCGTGTATCATCAGGTTGTTACGGATTCTGATTCCATCCCCCTTACCTTTGACGGTTATATTATTGGGGTGGAAAAGGGTCCGAAAGAGCGGGTGAGCAAATATAAAAGAACTCGGGATAGCCTGGGAGAGGATTTTTATGATAGATATCTCGATAATATTTATTGTAGCCACGCACTTTTCCCTGAGGAGAATACGGTTGACAAGTCTTGCAATGTCCCATCAATTGCAAACCGAGATGCACGACTGGCGACAGGGTGGAAAAAGAGCACTCTTATAAAAGATCTTTTACAAGGAGTCGGATGGGATCACGAAGAGGAGGCAGGCAAAAGGCATTTTATAAGCCATATCTATTCTTATTCTCCAGCCGATATCAAGAAATCGATAAAGCCAGTTTATAATGTGTATCTGGATATAGCCCGGAGCCATCCTGACAATGGCGTGAAGGAATACAAGAGTGCGTTCAGTGCTGGTATGTCGGCCCTCCAGGGAGCGCTGAAAGATGATCTAGAGATACGCCTGATGCAGGCTGAAACAGCGGGCAAAAGCTACACACATATTTTCTTTTGTTCCATGGGCTGGAACGCTCTCCAGGAGAAGGCCATCGGCAATTTCAACAGCCTTTTTGAACAATTGCGTAAGCAAGCTCTGAAACGGGATGATACCGGTTTTCGACCCCTTGTCATTGGTATTACCTGGCCAGCAACGTGGGCGGATACGTGGTATACAGAAAAGGCGAGCTATTGGAATAAAGCAGCTGACGCCGATGAGATTGGTACAACCATCGCTGCGAGTTTGTTAGATCAGGTTATTTTACCCTTGAAGTCATTTGATTTCCAGGCACTGGATAAGCAAAGGAAAGTAGATGTAAAAGTCGTTATTTTGGCGCATAGTTTTGGGGTGCGCTTAACCTCTTCAGCCTTATTTTTAAAGGATCTGGTTTATGTGGGTCGGAAACCTTTGTCAAAGAATGTAGTAGATTTATATATAGGCCTGGAAGGGGCCGTGAGCAGTAATCGTTTTCTGGCAGCGAGCAATGGGAAAAAGCATGGAAAGGAAGGTCAGCCCTATGTGCTTACTGGTTTTCCTGACACAAAGTTTGTTTACACCTGGTCTCAATATGACACAGCGAATCCCATAACGGCAACATTTCCCGTTAAATTATGGTCGGGCGCAAAACATATTGGAGGAACGCCTGGGTTTAATAACCTTACTGAATTATTTGAAGGAATAGAAGAGGGCAAGAAACCTCTATCAATTCATTTCAGTAGGTGTTCTTGACAGACAAGGTGGATGATCCGGTAATCTTTAAGAAGACTTTTCTCCCTACGCATCCTGAAAAGAATCCCTCTTTCACAGGAGATGGAATTCGTAACAATCTGAACGAACAAGATGCAAAACTTTTGTATCTGGATGTCAGTGAATTTGTACAGACTGAATCCAAATCATTTTCCGCAGCGCACAATGATATTTATGACGCAGAGATGGCCAGTTTACTTTATGAGATGGTGCAGAAATATGCTAAAAATGAGAGCAAGAGCACTTCTCAAAATTAAAATAGTTGTTGTTTCGGATTTCTTTCTTCATTCATGGCAACAGTGTTGCCATGAATGAAGAAATTTTGTATTCAATGCAAAAAAAGCCGCAATAAAAAAAGAGTTCAATATCCCACCTGATGAATACTGCGGTATTCATGTGGGTCAGGATACAATTTCTTTCTTAATCTGCTTCCCAGAAATCTTCTTTTTCTGCACCGCACTTAGGGCAAACCCAGTCTGCCGGTACTTTTTCCCACGGAGTACCGGGATCAACTCCGTTCTCATAGTCGCCTTCTTCGGGATCGTAAATGTAGCCACAGGGGCATTCCCACTTTTGCATGACTTTTCTCCAATATACGTAGATCTATTTTTTGACGTACCCTTTCTTGAGTATCAGGGCACATTATTTTTCATTAATCAAAGGCCTGTTCAGTTTTCCACTCTTTCCATACTTTACCAACCAGATCGATTCCTGGCTTGAGAGTGGCTTTACCTGGGCGCCATCCGGAAGGAGTCGCTTCAGCACCCTTGGTTTCACGTACTAACTGGAATGCCTGCAACTGGCGGAAAGTCTCATTTATGTTACGTCCGACCGGCGGGGTCAATACTTCATAGCCCTGAACAACTCCGTCAGGATCAATAATGAAACGACCACGGGCCTCAACGCCGTTGTCTTCGTCATAAACACCGTATACCGTGCCAACTTTACCGCCGGCATCGGAAAGCATAGGGAAGGGGACACCGCCGTCAACCATTTTACTCAACTCATCATCGTCCCACATCTTATGGGTAAACATGGAGTCAATGGACATGGAAAGGACTTCTGCATCTAATTTCTGAAGCTCAGGATATTTTTCAGCGACCGCTGAAATTTCGGTTGCTCAGACAAATGTGAAATCACCTGGATAAAAGCAGAGTAACACCCATTTCCCCAGATAATCTGATAGCTTAATATTGATAAATTTTCCCTTTTGATATCCCGGAGCTGCAAAATCCGGGGCCTTCTTACCAACTTTGATCATGGAACGTTCCTCCGCTTTTGGTTTTTGTTCACTTTGCTCATTCGTTGAGGTGTTATCCGGTTTTTCTCCAACCGGCCCTCCAGTGGGTCTGGCGCATCCAACAGCTGCTTCTTCCGGCATGGATACCTCCTGTTCAGGGGTTAATATGTGAGGATGACAGTTGTGTCATCCCCTAAAAGTGGTTTATTTTTTGTTGCCAAAGACCAGTTGTCCGCCAAGGTGTCCGGCAAGTCCAATTGCAGCAAGCATAAAACTTGACCAGAACAGGAAGAGCCAACGATCCAGAGATGCACTAATGAGCACGTCCGGTTGCACTGTTTTCCAGGTCACGAGACCAATGAGAATGACGGTGGCAACAATACTTGCAGCAATTTTTATTTTGAATACAGATGTTTTTGCTCCATTATATTTCTTTTGCCAGGTTACATATCCGGTGAATATCACCAGGGGCATACTGAGAAGGACAGCGATCATGTTGTAGTAGGCGGCGTTTGCAAGCCCCTGTGATTTGAAAAGGATGCCAAGGGCGAGAAAAAGAACAGCGATGGGGACGATTCCATTAGGGCTGTGTACGCTGATGGGGTGCAGATGGTTCTTCAGGACCAGATCTGTTATTTTTTCAAGCATGGTGAGCTGTTCCTGAGGAGAACCTGCTGCGGATATATCCACTTCATTCTCCAGGCTTTTGGGGGCACCTTCTTCTTCTTCTGTCCCCTGGCTGGCGCTCTCCTCCGAGTCGGTTACTTGAATAAACTTATCCTTTTCTGCTCCGCAGAGCGGGCACTTTTCGGGTGGCTCATCACCTTCGTGGATATAGCCGCATACTGAACATTTCCATTTCTTCATACAATTAATTCCTCTTAAATCTTTAAAATATAAATGTGACTTACCAGTTTTCACCAAGAAGCTCGAAATGAGCCTGGGGATGGGCACATGCCGGGCAAAGCTCCGGCGCTTCTTTTCCTGTGTGAAGGTAACCACAGTTACGGCATCTCCAACTTACCTCTTCATCACGCTGAAAGACCCGATTAGAGCTAATGTTGTTCATCAGATCCAGATAGCGTTTTTCGTGCTGCTTTTCCGCAACTGCGATGGCTTCAAAGATGAATGCGATCTCGGGAAAGCCCTCTTCCCGGGCAGTGGCTGCAAAACCGGGATACATAACGGTGTGTTCATAGTTTTCACCACCTGCTGCTTCCTTGAGGTTTACAATGGTGTCCGCAACTGGTCCGGCTGGAAAACTTCCAGAAATCTCAACCTCTCCGCCTTCCAGAAGTTTGAACAGGCGCTTGGCATGTTCCTTCTCCTGATTAGCTGTTTCTTCAAAGATGTGGGAAATCTGGATATAGCCTTCTTTTTTTGCCTTGGAGGCAAAGTAGGTGTAGCGGTTACGAGCTTGAGATTCGCCGCAAAAGGCAGTGACAATATTCTTTTCGGTTTGGGTGTTTTTTAATGACGCCATTGTACAGTCCTTATTAGTAAAAAATAAAATAAATTAGAGTAACGCTATCATTAATCGAATGAATTACTCAACAAAAAAAGTATCACTTCTACTTGAGCTCATCCAGTGACAGGCCAAGGGCATCTGCTACTCCTTTGCCGTAAGCAAGGTCTGCCTTGAGGCAGTTCCCGATGTGACGCATCTTGATCTCTTTTGGCGCATCACCCATGGCTCTTGCCGTGTTGTCAAATAATAGCTGCTGCTGCTCACTGGTCATAAGTTGAAAGAGTTTACCCGGCTGGCTGAAATAATCAGTATCTTCCCGATGATTCCAATGGTCAGCGGCGCCTTCGAGGCTGAGAGGTGGCTCGTTATATTCCGGTTGTTCCTGCCATTCTCCAGAACTGTTTGGTTCATAGCCGATGGTACTGCTATGGTTGCCATCTACCCGCATTGCTCCGTCGCGGTGATAGTTGTGAAAGGGGCAACGAGGAGCATTGACGGGAATCTGCTGATGGTTAACTCCGAGCCGGTAGCGCTGGGCATCACCGTAGGAAAAAAGTCGCCCTTGCAGCATTTTATCTGGAGAAAAACTAATTCCCGGGACAACATTGGCAGGGTTAAAAGCAGACTGTTCAACTTCTGCAAAATAGTTTTCCGGGTTACGGTTCAGTTCCAGTACACCAACTTCAATAAGCGGATAATCTTTGTTGTACCAGACTTTCGTTAAGTCAAATGGGTTGTAAGGGCAATTTGCTGCATCCTTTTCCGGCATCACCTGAACAAACATGGTCCATCGCGGGAAATCCCCTTTTTCTATACTCTTGTAGAGATCCTCCTGGTGACTTTCCCTGCATTTACCGACAACGGCCTCTGCTTCTGCGTCACTCAGGTTCTTGATACCCTGTTGGGTGTGAAAGTGAAATTTAACCCAAAAACGCTCATTATTTGCATTGATCAGACTGAAGGTATGGCTGCCAAATCCATGCATATGTCTGTATGTGGCCGGAATACCGCGTTCACTCATGGTAATGGTTACCTGATGCAGAGCCTCCGGCAATGAAGTCCAGAAGTCCCAGTTATTTTTGGCACTGCGCATATTGGTTCGGGGGTCTCTCTTGACGGCATGATTGAGATCTGGGAATTTTAAAGGATCCCGGAGAAAAAAGACGGGGGTATTGTTACCAACCAGATCCCAATTTCCTTCTTCTGTGTAAAACTTCAAAGCAAATCCGCGAATATCTCGCTCAGCATCGGCCGCACCACGTTCTCCGGCTACAGTAGAAAAACGGGAGAAGAGTTCTGTCTTTTTACCAATCTCCGAAAAGATATTTGCTCTGGTATACTGAGTGATATCATGGGTAACCGTAAACGTTCCGTATGCCCCTGATCCTTTGGCGTGCATACGTCGCTCTGGAATAACTTCCCGATCGAAATGGGCAAGTTTTTCAAGAAACCATACATCCTGCATCAACATTGGTCCACGTGGCCCGGCGGTCATCGCGTTTTGGTTGTCACCCACTGGAGCTCCACCATTAGTGGTTAATTTCTTTTTTTCGTCTGACATACTACTACCTCCTCAGTATTACTTTTTGTTGCACCAGGGTATGGTGCTCGGCTTTACAGCAAGATCTGCAAGTATCTCTATTTGGTAAGATCAAATCTTATTTGAATGTCAAAAAAAATAGTTGCTTCAGGAGCTGTTATTATCCAGTTTTCTCCAGACAACTGGTGCAAATTCCATGGATCTCAAGATGACGGGATTGCACTTTCCCCATGCCTGCTACGACACCGGGAAGTGTTGTGTTGTCAAAATCAGACCAGTAAATATCTTTTACTTCCTTACATTGGGTACAAATAAAATGATGGTGAATATCCAGGTTAGTATCAAACAGAGTCCGTTCATTCACGATATGCAGTTTTTTAACCAAACCCAATTCATCGAAGGTGGCCAACGTCCGATAAACAGTGTCAATGGCTATCGTGGGAAGCTGTTTGTGAAGTCTTTTATAGATGAGCTCAGCAGAAGGATGGCCGCTAACAGATAATAGCTCTCTGAAAATCTCAAGCCGCTGATGGGTTAATTTAATCCCGGCTTCGTTACAGAGTTGCTTGAGCTGCTCAAGGTGATCCTTGCTAAGTTTTTCGTTAATCATGTGTCCAGTTTCCCAGTAAGATTAATTCTTAAATAGGATTATACATGAAAGGACTTCCTGGTCAATAAGAATTATCATTTCTAGTAAAAATTTGTTTCTTGATGGTGTTTTTTGATAAAGGGCTTCACTCTGATCAAGAGAGTATGTTTTGACGAAAATACTATGATCTGTGAGTGTTGATCGGTACAAGAATGGATCTGTTGTTGGAAAAGATCAGTGCCCCCTTCAATAAAAAAAGGGAGGTTGACTTGTGGGTACTTCTATACAAGATACTTCTTAAGAAAGAATGGAGACTCTTTGTGCAGAAAATTAAAGAACGATCTCTACATTACTGTTACTTGCTCCCTAACAGTGCGGCCCCTACTCCATTTCCAACCTCACAGTATTTCGGGAAAACCACAGTGGTTCCAAGGCGTTTAGCAACACGAGGCAGAAAGTATCGCGCTGCTGCACCAATTCCAATGAGTGGGATTTTCATACTGAACTTCACCCCAAGTACCGGATGGTCGTTACGGGTGGCTATAAAGTTAGTGAGTGATTTTCCCCAGTACCGATGAATGATATAATCGATAAGCAGGTTTTCGATCTTTTCTTCGGTCATTTTAAGAATTTTTTTACAAAAGCGCTCTTTATCCATATCAAGCAGAGTCCCAAGAACCGTTGCTCCTGCCTCGGCATTTGAGCGGTCTCCGATATCTATCTTCCCAAGTACATGCAAGGCGTCAGTGGGAGTGAAACCGGTTTCGAGAACAACCTGAGTTCTTGAGAGTTGCTCCAGCCGTTTAGCCAACGGAACTCCGGAAAATCCTGTTTTTTGACGGATGGAGTCGGCTGTGGATGGTCCTGCTTGTAGTGCATAAATAATGGGATCATCCATTGTAAATGAATTGTATTCGGGGAGCAGTGCTATGCATTTTGCCTTGAGTTCAGCTCCCAGCCAGCTGCCACTCTCTGGAAAACCGGTTGCCATGGACAGGGGGATCACCCGTGATGGACCAAGGCTGATCTTGCCTTTGGCATCGAGTACCACGTGGCTGTCGCCACCAATTCCGCCGGTGAACATGTCCACAGCTTCGACATGGGTTTGCCATTCACCCACCTGAGAGCCATCGTGGGTGATAATCATCTCGCCATTTTCAATCATGGCAATATCCGTAGTAGTACCACCCACATCAACAGCGAGTGCATAATCAATTCCTTGAGCGACACCAAAACCTGCGGTACAGGCTGGCCCGCTGGCAACTGTGATGCCAGCCTGTTCAGCGGCTTTTGTTATGGAAATTCTGGATCCGTTCCCGGTAATGAGAAAGACAGGGCAGTCAAGGTCATTTTCGACCATGGCGGCCTGTACTCCTTCAATGAAATCCTCCATAAGTGGCATGAGTTTGGCGTGGAGCGCTGCGGTGGAGGCTCGCTCCAGCATTCCAGTATGTTGGCTGACATTGTGGGAACAGAAAACCGGTTTGGGATCAAGCATGGAGATGGCTTTTTTGGTCACCAGCTCATGGTTGGGATTGGTCATGGACATGGCAGAGCATACGGCATAGGCATCAACGTCATTACGTATTCCCTGGATGGTATCAACGATATTGTCGATATCCAGCGGCTCCTCTTCATTACCGCTTATATCATGGCCGCCTTTGACAAATATGGTTGCTGTAATGGGGAGCTTGAAATGCTTTACGTATCCGATAATAAAGGCAGCAACACGGGCACCTTTTTTTTCAATTACGGCATTGGTGGCAAGGGTTGTGGAGAGTGCCAGTCGGTAGATATTCTTTTTCTTGACACCGGATTGTTGAAGGAGCGTCTTCAGAGCCCTGCCTGTGGAGATTGCAAGTTGGTGATGAGTTGTGGGCTCTTTGGCGGTGGCCAATACAGCCTTGCTTGTGGCGTCAAGGAGTACCGCGTCGGTGTAGGTGCCGCCAGTGTCGATTCCAATGATATATTTAGACATGATATTTAACTATATAGTTTTGTGTATTGATTATCTTATCCTGAATTCAAGTGATAAGTGCATAGCCCATTATTTTTTGGACATTAACGCCTGTTAAGCTTTCAAACGCTTCATAGGGCGTTTTGAAGTTAAGACATTTTCTTGGTCTGTTGTTCAACTTATCCAC
>Ga0207996_1000680_pt1 | contig 28425 bp, 26 predicted proteins | sample AntAceMetag02UKG_FD_184773 | JGI IMG/M metagenome (GOLD analysis project Ga0207996, IMG submission 184773) | Saline lake microbial communities from Ace Lake, Antarctica - Antarctic Ace Lake Metagenome 02UKG (SPAdes) (version 2) | ecosystem: Environmental > Aquatic > Non-marine Saline and...
ATAAGATATATGTACATGAGAGAAAAGACCCTATATTGTTTGGCAAATTTACGCAGGCACTTCTTTTTTGTGAGAGGGTGCGTGATGAGGCGCATAGGTTTGCGATAAGCTACCACAGGATCCTTAGGAGAAGAGGCTTAAGCGCATCCGCACTTGATGAGATCAAGGGGATAGGCCCGATAAGAAAAGCAGAGCTTATAAAATATTTTGGCTCTCTTGATAATATAAAGACAGCAGGTATCGCAGAGCTTAAGAAAGTCAATTTTGTTGATGAAAAAGAGGCAAAAGCGATTTATGACCACTTTCGTTCTTGATATACAAGCGCAATGTTACATCTTTTGAGTATTGCCTGCCTATCGGCAGGCAGGTAATACTTGTCAACTTAAGATAGGATGCCGTTTTTTATATCTAGTCATTTCGCTTGTCAAAAGAGGACTATATGTGGTATCCTCTATAATATTATGCTAGAAGATATACAATCTAAACTGAATGCTATAAAGGGTAAGCTTGGTCACCTAAGGGGGTATCTTTGACGTTGAGAAGAAACTCGATGAGATATCTCATATAGAGACTACTATGTCAGCGCCTGATTTCTGGAATGATACTCAGAAAGCAAATAAGGTTATCTCCCGTTTAAAGGTCCTTAAGGCTACAAGCGAGCCGTTTCAAGTCTGTTATAGGGAGTATCAGGATATTCAAGAGTTTGTTTCTATATTAGATAACGATGAACATGACGCCATTAAAGAGACAGAGCAGGAGCTTTCAGGCCTTATTGAAAAAGTGGATGCACTGGAGTTTAAGAGCCTTTTAAATGGTAAGCGGGATATAAACAACGCCATACTTAGCATAAACGCGGGCGCGGGTGGTACAGAATCATGTGATTGGGTAAGCATGCTCTTGAGGATGTACAATCGTTGGTCAGTGAGAATGAATTATATTATAGAGCCCGTTGACCTTTTACCCGGGGAAGAGGCAGGGGTAAAGAATGTTACTATTATCATAAAAGGTGATTGGGCATATGGCTATTTAAAAGGCGAGCGGGGGGTCCACCGGCTTGTGAGAATCTCACCATTTGATTCAAATAAACGACGCCATACTTCATTCGCGTCAGTAGACATTATGCCCGAGGTAGCGGATGACGTAGATATAGAGATTAAGGATGTGGATATAAGGGTAGATGTCTATCGCTCAAGTGGACCCGGAGGCCAAAGCGTCAATACGACAGATTCAGCGGTAAGGATTACGCATATACCTACAGGCGTGGTAGTTCAATGCCAGAATGAGCGCTCACAGATTAAGAACAGGGCCACGGCTATGAGGGTATTGCGAGCCCGACTTTATCAAAAGCAGCAGGAAGCACTACGCGCAAAGATGGAGAAAGAGCATACCGCTAAACAGAAGATAGAGTGGGGTAGCCAGATACGGTCTTACGTATTCCACCCATATAATATGGTCAAGGATCACAGGACTAAAGAGGAGACCTCGAATACCCAGGCTGTCATGGATGGGGATATTGAAAGGTTTATACAGGCGTTTCTAAAATGGAAGTAATAGAAGGATCGAAACAGTTTCCAAATTGTTCGGGACACTGTTATTAAATTAAGAAGGACAGTGGGTGTCCACTGTCCTGATTGAAATAAAAACACTGTCCCGATTGCAATGAAGACACTGTCCCGATTGGATCGGAAACTGTTTCGGTTTAATTTGCTTTAACGGTCTAAAGGTAGAAAATGATAAACTGGATAAAAAAGATAATCTTTGGTTCACAAAATGAGAAAGAGCTAACTAAGCTCGAGCCTATCCTGCAAAAGGTAAATAGTCAAGAAGAGCTCATATCTTCACTCGCTGATGAAGCTTTACGCGCGAAGACAGATGAATTTCGCAAGAAGATCAGAGAGAACGAGAAGGCTCTTTCAAAAGATATAGAGGGCATTAAGCAGCAGATTGACGAGTCTACGACGCAGACCACCAAAGACAAGGCAAGGCAGCGGTTAAAGAAACTGTATAACGGTTTATTTGATGAGATACTCCCTGAGGCCTTTGCGGTAGTGCGAGAGGCAGCGAAGCGTAAAGTAAATATGCGCCATTTCGATAGCCAGATTATAGGCGGCATCGTGCTTCATGAAGGAAGGATCGCTGAGATGACAACGGGTGAGGGAAAGACTCTTGTGGCTACCCTGCCGGTATATCTTAATGCCCTTCTAGGTAAAGGGGTGCATGTTATTACTGTAAATGATTATCTTTCACGTCGCGATTGTGAATGGATGGGGCCTATCTATGAATTCTTAGGCCTTACAGTCGGCGTTATACAGCATGATATGCGACCTGAAGAGAGACAAATAGCCTATGGGGCCGATATAACCTATGGTACTAATAATGAATTCGGGTTTGATTACCTGCGTGATAATATGGTTGTGTCTAAAGAAGATATGGTGCAGCGAGACCCATTTTTCGCGATAGTCGATGAGGTCGATAGCATACTTATTGATGAGGCCAGAACACCTCTTATTATATCAGGCCCCGCGGAGGCATCAACAGATAAATATTACCAGATAGATAAGATAATACCAAGGCTTAAAAAGGGTGAGCGTGATGAGCAGACCAAGGAAGAGACAGGAGATTTTATAATAGATGAGAAGGGTCGCACATCGTATCTGACAGAAGCAGGCGAATCAAAGGCATCGGAGCTTTTGGGGATAAAGGATATGCACACGCTCTCTTCTATGGAATATAAGCACCATGTTAATCAGGCATTGCGCGCGCATAATAATTTTAAGGCTGATGTTGATTACATTGTTAAGGATGGGCAGGTTATTATAGTTGATGAGTTTACGGGAAGGCTTATGCCCGGAAGACGCTGGAGTGACGGGCTTCACCAGGCGATAGAATCGAAGGAGGGCGTTAAGATAGAGAGGGAGAATCAGACTCTTGCTACTATCACGTTCCAGAACTATTTTCGTATGTATGAGAAGCTGGCAGGCATGACAGGAACCGCTGTAACTGAGTCAGAGGAGTTTTTAAAGATCTACAGTCTTGATGTCGTCTTAGTGCCTACTAATAAGCCGCTGGCGAGAACCAATTATCCCGATGTTGTTTACAGGACAGCAAAAGAAAAATTTAACGCCATAGTAGATGAGATAACATGCTTGCATAAAGAAGGTAGGCCTGTACTTGTCGGTACCGTATCTATAGATAAGTCAGAGCACATAGGAGAATTACTTAGGCTCAAAGGCGTGCCGCATAACGTACTTAACGCTAAATATCATGAATTTGAAGCGCACATTATAGCGCAGACAGGTAGCAGGGGCGCTGTTACAATAGCAACGAACATGGCGGGCCGTGGAACAGATATCCTGCTTGGTGGAAATCCTGAATCTAAAACAGACGATATGGTAAAGCAGGTAGAAGCAGGTGGCAAGGCAGTCTCAGAGCAGGAGCGGGATGAGATGTTAACAAGGTTTAAGCAGGAGGCTGAGCAAGAGCATAACTCGGTTGTTGATTTAGGAGGCCTTCATATAATAGGTTCGGAACGTCATGAGGCAAGGCGCATTGACAATCAGTTGAGAGGTCGTGCGGGCAGGCAAGGTGACCCTGGCTCAAGCAGATTCTATATATCTTTAGAGGATGATCTTATGAGGATATTCGCCTCTGACAGAGTTGCGCGTTTAATAGATTTTTTCCAGCTTGAAGAAGGACAGCCTATAGCTGAGCATAAACTGGTAGCCAGGTCTATTGAAACAGCCCAGAGGAGAGTAGAGTCTCATAACTTCGATATAAGAAAGCATGTTCTTGAATACGATAATGTTATGAATAAGCAGAGGGAAGTTATTTACGCGGAAAGAAAGACGATCCTGGAAAGCGAGAACCTAAAAGAGCATATATTCAATATGACAGATGACGCGAGTGATGCCGCGCTTGATATTTACGCGCCTGAGAAACTGCACCCAGAGGAGTGGGATTATAATGACCTCCTAAACAGGTTCAGAGGAAAATTTCTTATAAACCTAAGTAAGGATGAGACCCAGTCTTTAAGCCGCGAGGAGCTGAGAAGCTACATCAGCGAAAAAATAAAATCCGCCTATAACGAGAAAGAGGCATCTATCACCTCGGAAAAGATGCAGCGGATAGCAAAGTTTGTTCTCTTGCAAACCATTGACGGTAAATGGAAGGAGCATCTTTTAGGTATTGATCATTTACGCGAAGGCATTCATTTAAGAGGCTATGGACAGAGAGATCCCCTTGTTGAGTATCAGAGAGAGGCCTATGAGATGTTTATGGCTATGATAGATTCTATAAGAGAGGATTCTCTTGAGTATATATTTAGGATACAGGCTGTAGAAAAAGAAGATACCGTAGGGGTTTTTAAAGGTGTATCGCAGGAGCTCATACATCCTGAGGCAGGTTCAATGCGTGATATGCGCAAAAAGGCCCCTGCTGCCGGAGGGATGCCTATTGATATTAATCAGAGCCTTAAACCTCCTCAAGCGCCTGATATAGGCCCACCTAAGACCTATACAAGAGATACTGCCAAGATAGGCAGAAACGACCCTTGTACCTGTGGAAGCGGTAAGAAGTATAAAAAGTGCTGCGGAAAATAATGTCTGTATCGCGCGTTCCAAATATTCTATATCGTTACCTGCCTGCTATCATTTCAGCGATAATCTTATCACTTGGTTTTTCCTCATTCAATCTTTCTTATTTTGCGTGGATCGGGTTTGCCCCGCTCTTTTTTGCGTTACACGAAAAGGATGCTAAGAGCGCTTTTCTGTTATCATACGTCTGTGGTTTTTTATTCTTTTTATTTTCAATGTACTGGCTTGTCAATGTAACCGTAGCCGGATGGATAATATTATCCCTATACCAGGGGCTCTATTTCGGAGCCTTTGGGTTATTCTTTAATAGGCGTTTTATGCTTCATGCCCCACGCTTTGCAGGTTATTTGATACTGCCTAGCGCGTGGTGCATTCTTGAATACCTTCGCTCGCATATAGGTGGGGGCATAGGTTGGAATCTTATGGCTTACTCACAATATGAGAACCTGCCTATAATACAAATATCTGAGATAACAGGTGCGTATGGAATATCTTTTTTGATAATATTGGTAAATTTTGCTGTGTTTACTGTTGTGAAGATGGGGATAAGATGCCAGAAACAAAATAGCAGTTTTTTTGTGAAATCGAACCTATCTTTTAAAGAAGAAATCAAGGCGCACCCTTTTGTCCAGGTCCTTGCAGTCTTTTTAATCGTGATGTCCGTTCTTATATATGGTCAGGCAAGGATAGGTGAGCTTGCTGAGAATTCTATGTCTGCCAAAACCATTAAGGTTTCAGTTATCCAGGCTAACATTAAGCAACTGCATAAATGGGACTCGGCATACAGAAATTATATCCTGGCTCAATACAAAAAGCTTACTATTGATGTGGCAGCTGCAAAGCCCGATGTAATCATATGGCCAGAGACAGCTATTCCGGGTTATCCTGATAGAGATGACCGCCTTATGGAGTATGTAGAAGGCCTTGCGAAAAAGGTTGGAATACCGATTCTTGCGGGTGCACCACTTATTGCAGCGGAGAGCAGCAGGTATGAAGGTGACTATAATAGCGCTCTTTTATTTTCAAGACAAGGCACAATTATAAGGCAGTATAATAAATTGCATCTTGTACTATTCGGAGAGTTTATCCCCTTAAGCAGATACTTTTCATGGCTCTACGATATATTGCCTTTAACAGGAAAATTTATACCAGGCAGCGAATATACAGTATTTCAATTGCCATTAATGAGGGCGTCTCCTTTCTCTGTACTGATATGTTTTGAGGATATTTTTCCGGACTTAGTCAGGCAGTTTGTAAGGAACGGCGCTTTTTTTATGGTGAATATGACAAATGATGCCTGGTTTGGCAAGACATGCGCAGCTTATCAGCATGTCTCAAACTCTGTTTTTAGGGCAGTAGAAAATAGAAGGCCTTTCGTGCGCAGCGCGAATACAGGCCTATCTTGTTTTATCGATCGGTCAGGCATGATCTACTCTAGGGTAGAGGTTAGAGGGGAAGATATTTTTGTACCGGGGCACAAGACATCTCTTGTCGTGGTCTATTCCGATTCGTTTTTTACATTTTATACCAGATTCGGTGATATTTTTACAATGTTCTGTTTTATCGTTGTAGCTATTTTTCTGATTGACTATATACGCTTGCGCAAGTATAATAATTAATTACGTCGGGGCGTGGCTCAGCTTGGCTAGAGCACCTGGTTTGGGACCAGGGGGTCGCCAGTTCAAATCTGGCCGCCCCGACCAGTTTTTTTCGGTGTTGAGTTTATGGTATTTGGTAATAACCGATTGCCTAGAACCGAACACCGAAATTAGTGTGCCCGTAGCTCAGCTGGATAGAGCATCTGCCTTCTAAGCAGAGGGCCGTAGGTCCGAATCCTACCGGGCACGCCATTTTTTCGGTCATCGGTTTTTGGTATACGGTTTTAGGTTTATGGCTTTTACTGTAAAGTGACAACTGATAACTTAACACTTATAACCGAAATAGATGTGCCACGATTAATATATGGCGGGCGTAGCTCAGTTGGCAGAGCACCTGAATGTGGCTCAGGCGGTCGCGGGTTCAAATCCCGTCGCTCGCCCCATTATTTAAATAGAAGCAGCAGCTATCTTTTTGATAGCTGCTGCTTTTTGCTTTCTGTCTAAAAAAAAATAAAAAATTATGATTTAAGTTGTTATGGATATCTAAATTTGTTATATTAATATAGTATGCTTTTATAAAAATAAATGGGAGGTATTATTATGGCAGATATAGGCAGGCCAAGTGAGCAGAATTTTTTTGTGTATTTTGTAGCTCTTATAGCGGCTTTGGCAGGGCTCTTGTTTGGTTATGATACAGGGGTAATATCCGGTGCTATACTTTTTATAAAAGATGAATTCCATTTAACATCAATAATGGAAGAGATAGTAGTAAGTGCTGTGCTCTTAGGCGCAATCGTAGGTGCTGCGGCAAGCGGTGGTGTATCAGATAAGATCGGTAGGCGCCAGACCATAATATGGACCGCAATATTCTTTGCCATTGGGGCACTCGGCTCTGCCTTTGCGCAGAATGTAATATGGCTTATATCTTGCCGTGTTATAATAGGCGTCGCGATAGGTGTCGCGTCGTTTGTAGCGCCACTCTATATTTCAGAGGTCGCGCCAACAGAGGTAAGGGGCGCGCTTGTATCTCTGAATCAGCTCATGATTACTTGCGGTATAGTCTTATCCTATGTAGTCGATTACGCGTTTTCAGCTTCAGACAATTGGCGATGGATGTTTGCTTTTGGCGCAGTACCAGCTATAGTATTGCTTGTAGGTATGCTGTTTTTACCGGAAAGTCCACGTTGGCTGCTCAGCCAGTCTCTTGTTAAAAGGGCTCGCGCTATACTTGAGCGCATTCGCAATAAGGAAAATGTTGATAAAGAACTCGAAGTTATTAACAAGACACTTAAGCAGAAGGCAGGTGGTTGGGGGGAGCTTTTAGAGCCATGGATAAGGCCCGCTCTTATCGTAGGCATAGGCCTTGCCTTTATTCAGCAGGCAACAGGCATAAATACTGTTATATATTACGCCCCTACGATATTTGAGTTTGCTGGATTTGAATCCGCAAAGGTATCTATACTCGCAACAGCTGGTGTAGGTATAGTTAATGTACTTATGACAATAGTCGCCATATGGCTTCTGGATAGATTAGGCAGAAGGCCATTACTTTTTACGGGGCTTATAGGTATGATACTAAGCCTTACCGTACTAGGCTTTGCTTTTAGAGTGCCAAGCCTTTCAGGATCACTTAAGTGGATAACGGTCGCGGGCCTAGCCTGCTACATAGCATCCTTTGCTATAAGTTTGGGTCCGATATTCTGGCTTATTATTGCCGAGATATACCCTTTAAGGATACGAGGAAGGGCTATGAGTATAGCTACGGTAGCAAATTGGACATTCAATATGATAGTTGCGCTTACATTTCTTACAATGGCGGATAAGCTTGGGCGTTCAAGTGCTTTTTGGCTTTACGCGTTGGTCGCTATTGCTGGTTTAGTATTCTCTTATTTCTATGTTCCTGAGACAAAGGGCCGCACATTAGAGGAGATAGAGGAGAGCCTCAGAAGCGGTAAATGTTTCAAGAAGGCATAAAAAAGGAAGAACGGACAGGCCCTTTTACAGGTAGCCCGTCTTATTCTTTTAAGTTCTTTTCTATTAACCATTGACCTACCATAAAAGGGATGCTATACTTATAGTAGAAATAATAGAATAACTATAATAGATATAAGCGGAGGCTTTATATAATGGCTCACAAGATTCTTACAACACATCAGACAGCAAAGCTATGTAATGTTCACCATACAACAGTTATAAACTGGATAAACGAGAACAAGCTTAAGGCTTACTCCACCCCCGGAGGTCACAGGCGCATATCTGAGGATGACCTTATAAGGTTTATGAAAAAGTATCAGATACCTATACCTGAGAAACTCTTGACAGGAAAGAAGACGATACTTATTGTAGATGATGATATAGAGTTTCTTGAGGAGCTTAAAGTCGCGCTTGGTAATAATGGTTTTGACCTTGATTTCGCGTCAAATGGTTTCGAGGCAGGGAGAAAGATATATACTAAAAAGCCATCTTTAATACTCTTGGATTTTAAGATGCCCGGGCTCGATGGTTTTGAAGTGTGCAAGATTCTCCATATGTACGAGGACACTAGCAATATACCGATCTTCGCGGTTACTATCCTTAGCTCAAAAGAGGAGATAAAAAAAATTAAAGCATGCGGGGTAAAAGAGTATATACCGAAACCAGTAGATATCGAGAAGCTGATTAAAACTGTAAAAAGTATATTAAGATAGCTTGGAGGGATCTATGGAGACTAAGAAGAAGGTAATGGTTGTAGATGATGACAAGGAATTTCTGGATGAGATGGTGGAGACACTAAGACTGACAGGTTATGATCCAATAGCTGCTTCAGAGAGCATCAATGCGGCTGAAGAGATAATTCAGGCAAACCCTGATGTCATATTACTCGATCTTAAGATGGACAAGAAGAGCGGCTTCAAGGTTGCGAATGAGCTGATGTCAAAGCCTGAGACTAGAGATATACCGATAATCGCTATTACAGGTGTTTTTACTCATCATGAACACTCATTGCTTCTTAAGATGTGCAATATAAAAGATCGCCTTATAAAGCCGATTAATCCGCTTGATGTAATCCACCTTATAGAGAAATCTGTTTAAAGAGATGAGTATGGGCAAAGATACTACCTACATATATAAGACGCTTTTGGATAATATACCGCATAAGATATTTTACAAGGATTTAAATTCTGTCTATTTACTATGCAATAAGAGTTATGCCAAGGACCTTAAGATCAAGCCATCACAGATAAAGGGGAAGACAGATTATGACTTTTTTCCGGAAAAATTAGCAGAGAAGTATAGGTCAGATGATAATGCTATAATGCGCAAGGGAAAAACAAGAGAGATCGAGGAGAAGTATATAAAAGACGGCATAGAGAGAATTACACATACATTAAAAGCCCCTTTGCGGGATAACGAGGACAAGATAGTAGGTATCTTCGGTATATTTTGGGATATAACAGAATATAGAGAGGCAGAAAAGATCCTTCAGAGAAGTGAAGAGCGCTTTATGCAGGTTGCTGAAACTGCCGGTGGATGGATCTGGGAAGTCGATAAAACAGGACTCTATACATATGCAAGCCCCACCGTTAAGAATATTCTTGGGTATAAGCCGAGTGAACTTGTAGGGAAGAAGTATTTTTATAGCCTTTTTATTCCAGAGATAAGGGGGAAGTTAAAGAAGAAGGCATTCCAGTTTTTTTGTATGAAGAAACCCTTTAAAGGGTTTGTTAACAAAAATATGCACAGAGACGGACATATAGTATACTTGGAGACAAGCGGATTGCCCATTTTAAGCAAGACAGGTAAATTACTTGGATATAGAGGCACTGATACTGATGTCACAGCGCGGAAAAAAGCAGACGAGATATTGCGGGGCCTAAAAGACAACCTTGAGATTGAAGTAGAGAAGAAGACAGGGGATCTTATCTTAGCTCATCGAGACCTTGAGAGTTCTAAACGTTTAGCTGATATAGGGGCGCTTGCCGCTACAGTTGCGCATGAGCTTCGGAACCCGCTCGGCGTTATAAAGACAGCTGTTTATAATATAAAGCATAAATCAAAAGATAAATCTATTGTAAGTCATCTGAATAACATAGATAAGAAGATACACGAAAGCGATATTATTATAAAAAATCTTTTAAGCTATTCAAAGGTAATGGTGCCCCAGTATCAAACCGTTCTAATATGTGATCTAATCGCGGAATGTGTACGTAACTTTAGGGCTAAATATAGCGTATATGATGTAGAGGTAAGTATGAGCTGTGAATGCAACAAAGGAGATAAGATAGAAGCGGACCCGGTGCATATAACCAGCCTGCTTTCTAATATCCTGGATAATTCTTATCAATCGTTTTATGACAAAAGAGGCGCTATAGAGATAAAGAGTCATTACAGCAAGAAAGATAATAGCTTTCAGATATATTTTAAGGATAACGGCCCAGGCATCTCAAAAGTTGACCTTAATAAACTATTTGAGCCATTTTTTACAACAAAAGCAAAGGGCATAGGCCTGGGCCTTACAGTATGCAAACAGATAATAAGCCTGCATAACGGTAGTATCAATATAACAAGTAAAAAGTCACAAGGCACTACCGTATCCATAACCCTGCCTATAAGCAGAAAATAAGATCTTGTTTGGCTTATGCATTTGACATAAAGTATATGTTTATATATACTGTCATATGTAAAGATATATAGGAGATTTTTATGATTAGCAAAAGAATACTTGTGGTAGATGATGAAGAAGATATTGTTGCATTGGTCAGGATAAGATTGGAGGCAGAGGGCTACGAAGTTCTTGTTGCTTCTGATGGGCAACAGGCCCTGGACACAGCGAAGAAAGAGATGCCCAATCTTATTATCCTTGATCTCATGCTACCAAAGATAGACGGATACAAGGTTTGCAGGATGCTAAAATTTGACGAGCGTTACAAGAAGATTCCTATTATACTTTTTACAGCAAGGAGTCAAAGTTCTGACAAGGATTTAGGAATGGAGGTTGGTGCGGACGCGTACTTAACCAAGCCCTTTGATTCCAAGGTATTGCTTGATAGCATAAAAAGATTATTATTATAATTTAATGTCAAATTCCAAATTTATTTTACCGCATATATTACAAATATAAATTATAGAGAGTAATAACATGTCTTCATTGGTAGTTATATCGTATGTTGCGACAGGTATCGTCAGTATAATATTTGCCGGTATATTGGCTCACCTGGCTAAGCAAAAGGCTGATGTAAAGTCTTGAAAAAGGAATTCTATCTTCAAAACACCCCAGAAGCGGTCATGAGAAGCCTCTCTGAAGGTCTGGTAGTTGTCGATACTAAGGGTAAAGTTATCATGATGAATCCTGCCGCTGAAAAGCTTTTGGATAGCACGCAAAAGGAAAAGTACCTATTAAATAATGAAAAATAAAAACCCAAAATATATAAGCTTAAAAAATAAAATAGTTATAGTTTCATCTGTTTTTACGGTTGCGATTATAATTATTTTTGGTACTGCTAATTTTATTGAGATCCGTAAAATATTACGTGATTCAATATATACTCAGAATATAATGATTGCTGACTTACTTTCGGATTCTATGTCAAGGATAGTAGATGAGGAGATAGAGGATATACTTGTTTATATTTCTGATGATAGCCGAAATGAGAGTATCGAAGATTCAAATTTAAGATATGAGCATATGCCCTCGGATGAGCTCAATGCGTATATGACCAGCATGGATGAGAAATGGTATTCTAGTCCAGAAGATAGCGCGCTTATAAAGGAGTATACAAAAAATACTATCGCGAAAGAACTAGTAGATATTTCTATCAATAATCCCGATATTGTGGAGATATTTATTACAGATAGATATGGAGGCACTGTAGCGGCTTCGCATAAAATATCAGATTTTTACCAGGCAGATGAAAAATGGTGGCAAAAAACCAGTGCCTTTGAGGTAGGGGGCGTGTTTTTAGGAGATATTATTTATGACGAATCAGCTGGTATGAGAGGCCTTATATTGGCGACGCCTATTTACAATGAATCCGAAAAATTTATAGGTGTATGTAAGCTTGTGCTTGATGCCGATAGGGTTTTGGCGCCTATTAAGGATTTCGCTAATGGCAGGAAAAGGCTGGTTATGGTGGTGGATAACTCAGGGATAGTGGTTTATAATCAGAACCCCGCGCTAAATGGCAAATTATTATTAGGTGATATTGTTCGGCAGGATATATCCGATAGTATTTCTGGATATTTTATTTCTAAAAAACCGAATTTGCAAAATACAGATAGTTTTGTCGCGTATTCAAATGTAGATAACCCTTTTCTTATTGAGAATGAGATCATTTGGAAGATATTCGCGTCTTATGATGTTGCAGAGGCGTTCCGACCTTTAAGAGAATTGTTTTTAATCGAGCTTTTATTAATCACGATTATGGTATTGATATTTTTGCCGGTTATCTTTTTTTTAGTTTCCAGGTTTATAGAACCTTTACAGATTATCTTTGCAGGAATAGATGAGATATCAAACGGTAGCTTAGATTATAGAATAAAGAAGTTAGCTAATGATGAGTTTGGTATGCTTGCGGAGATGATCAATAACATGTCTATCAATATTAAAAAAAGAACGACTTCAATAAGTCATTTGAATAAAGAGATAGCGGCGCATAAGTGTACAGAATTGGACCTGAAGGAGAGCCAATTAAGGTATAAATCGATTTATAGTGTATCAAAAGACGCTATTATGATATTAAGCAGTAGCGGCAAGTTTATCAGTGGAAACGAGGCTACTACAAAGTTATTCAATTGCAGTGATGAAAAAGAGTTCCTCTCTTATGGGCCTAGTGATCTCTCGCCTGAATATCAGCCTGATGGAAGCCCCTCTTCAGTAAAGGCGAACGAGATGATGGCAAAGGCCATGGAGCGCGGTTCGCACTTTTTTGAATGGACGCATAGAAAGGTAGGAGGAGAGGATTTTTTTGCTGATGTTATGTTGGTTAAGATGTTGCTAAAAGGCGACCATGTCTTGCATGCAACGGTCCACGATGTAACCGATAGAAAATTAGCGGAAAGGGTCTTGAAGGAGAACAGGGCGCTATTAAGGGAGCAGGCACGGAGACTTGAGAAGGCAAACGAAGGCGTTAAACTCCTTTACAAAGAGTTAGAGGAGAAGAATAAGAGGCTTGAAAAGCTAGATGAGCTAAAGACGCAGTTTCTCTCTACGGTATCGCACGAATTACGTACGCCTCTTACTATAACCAAAGAGGGCATAAACCTTATTCTGGATAAGATACCCGGTGATATAAATAAAAAGCAAGAGGAAGTCCTTATCATGGCAAAGAATAATATTGACAGGTTATCCCGAATAATAAATGACCTGCTTGATATATCAAAGATAGAGGCAGGCAAGACAGAGCTTAAAAAGGAAGTTGTTGATTTAGCCCATATTATAAAAGGCGTTGTCTCCCTTTTTAAACCCGCCGCGTTAAAAGAAGGCATAGATATCAGGGCCAACATTCCAAAGGAAGCGGCAGTTATACTTGCTGACGCGGACAAGATAACGCAGGTATTTACAAACCTTGTTGGAAACGCGCTTAAATTTACGAAGAAAGGTTTTGTAACAATATCCGTTAAGAGCAAGGTTGATGCAATAGAATGCTGCGTAAGCGATACGGGTGTGGGGGTTTCAGAGGAAGGCCTGCTAAGTATGTTTGATAAGTTTCAACAACTAGGAAGCAATTCCATAAGTAAAGAGAGGGGCACAGGCTTAGGCCTTTCAATCGCTAAGAGTATAATTGAGCTTCACGGTGGTAGTGTATGGGCTGAAAGCAAACTTGGAGAAGGAACGAAGGTTATCTTTGTCTTGCCGAGGCCAAAGACACAAGGAAAAGGTAGGGGCAAAGGTAAATAGGGACAGCTATCATTTATGAAAAATTTGTACTTATGCCTTCTGCCTGCGCAGCGCCGGTATTTTTGCCATCTATTGAGATAAGGGCAAAAAAATCCAATGCGCTGCTAAAGGCAGAAGGCATAAGTACTTATGAGATAAATATAAATAAGGACAGGCTAAGGCACAAGGATAAAGGTGAAGGTAGAGGAAAAAATAAAAAGGAAAAAATAAAAAGGAAAAAGGAAAAAGATAAAGGGCAAAGAATAACAGATGGAAATATTAAGTATTAAGGATTAAGAATTATATTGCAAGTTATTTGAAATCTAAATTTATATAGTAAACTTAATACTTAATTCTTACAACTTAATACTGGGCATAGCATTTTAATCGGATTGATATATGAATATGCTACTCTTATTTTTTACAGGGTTTATAATAGGTATTACAGGTGCTATGATACCCGGGCCATTGACTTTTTTTACTGTGTCAGAGACATTAAAATCTGATAATACTGTAGGGCTTAGGGTGATACTAGGTCACATGGCTATAGAGGCGCTTATTGTTAGCATCTTGGTCCTTGGTCTACATAAGGTTTTTGCGTCAAAAATTGTTTTATGGTGGATATCGGTGATAGGCGGATTGGCTCTTGTAACTATGGGAGGCATACTATTTACCAGGGTATCAAGCCTCAAGATAAATGACACGAAACATTGCAGGGGTTTTAGCAGGGGCTTGTTTATAGGCGGTGTTTTTTTTAGTATCGCAAGCCCCGGTTTTATAATCTGGTGGGCCACGATAGGTGTCTCCACTATAGCAAAAGCCCTATTGTCAGGTCTATTAGGTGTAGGGATTTTTATTATCGGCCATTGGGTTGCGGATATACTTTGGTATTGGTTTATTTCTTTCGCTACGGACAAAGGAAAAGAGTATCTTAGTGATAGCTTGTACAGGAGACTGGTAAGGGTCTTTTCTATGTTTTTGATATTATTGGGCGCGTGGTTTTTGATGAGCGCGTGAAGTTAATAGGTAAAGGAAGGATTTTGTATTGCGTTGTGCATGATGCGTATAGCGCAAAAATTTTGCGCAATGCGATATACACACGACGCATGACGAGATATAATCAGGAGTAAAGGCACAAGGTTAAAGGATAAAATATACAGTATTAAGAATTAGATTGCAAGTTATTTGAAATCTAAATTTATATAGTAAACTTAATACTTAATACTTAATACTTAATACTTAAAGTTGCTATTATACAGGATAGAAGCATATGAAAACTTATAAGTATATATACGGCCCGGTTAATTCATGGAGGCTGGGCTCCTCTTTGGGCATAGATGCCTTATCGCAAAGGCATAAGGTATGTACCTTTGACTGTGTATATTGCCAGATCGGAAGATTTAATCCCATAGCGCTAAAAAGAAGAGTTTGTGTTTTAACTAAGGATATTATCGCTGAAATAAAATCACTGCCCGAGATAAGACTTGATTATATTACTTTTTCAGGAAGAGGCGAGCCGACACTGGCTAAAAATCTTGGCACTTTGATCCGGTCAATAAAACGCATAAGAAAAGAAAAAATAGCGGTCCTTACTAATGCTACGCTTTTGGGAAGAAAGGATGTCCAGCAAGAGCTTTCTGATGTCGATCTGGTAGAGGTAAAGCTGGATGCGCCATCTGATATTATTCTTAGCAAAGTAAACAGGCCTGTTGAATCTTTGAATTTTAATAAGCTGATTAAGGGGATAAGATCTTTCAGGCGTCAGTATAAAGGCGAGATGATCCTGCAGGTTATGTTTCTTAAAAGTAACATAGGATTTGCTAAAGCGATAGCTGATATAGCGAGATCGATAAAGCCGGATCAGGTGCATATAAATACTCCATTAAGGCCGTCAGGCGTTAAGCCTGTCAGCAAAAAAGATATTGAGAAAGTAAAGATTTATTTCAAGGGTCTAAAGGTCTCTTCTGTGTACGATGTAAAAACTAAAAATAAGATAAGGCCTATTAGCAGGCAGAGCACATTAAAGCGCAGGGGTAAGGTTTAGATACTGGATAATAGGAAAAGGTAGGGGCAAAGGTAAATAGGGACAGCTATCATTTATGAAAAATTTGTACTTATGCCTTCTGCCTGCGCAGCGCCGGTATTTTTGCCATCTATTGAGATAATGGCAAAAAAATCCAATGCGCTGCTAAAGGCAGATGTATAAGCACCTATGAGATAAATATAAATAAGGACAGGCTAAGGCACAAGGAAAAAGGATAAAATATATAGTATTAGGTATTAAGGATTAAGAATTATATTGCAAGTTATTTGAAATCTAAATTTTGATTGTAAACTTAATACTTACAACTTAATACTTTAAAGTTTCTATTTACAGGATAAAAGACCATGGATACATACGACACAATAATAATCGGGGCAGGCCCGGCGGGCCTAACATCCGCTATATATACATTAAGGGCGCGGTTAAGGACTCTTGTAATTGAAGATCCATCGGTATTAAGTCAGGCAGGTTACGCGGCTTTAGTAGAAAATTTTCCGGGTTTTCCCGAGGGCATAAGCGGATCTGGCCTTGTACAAAATGAGAAAAAGCAGGTAATCTCTTTTGGCGGACAGATTGTTTCCGGTCGTGTGAAAAGTATAGAGCATGATAATCGAGAGGGCCGGGATATGTGGAGCGTAGTACTTGATAATAATAGGTATCAGGCTTTATCAGTAATAGCCGCTTCAGGAGCAAGCGCTAAAAGGCTTGGTGTTCCCGGAGAGGAAAGACTATCCGGAAGAGGTGTGTCGTATTGCGCTATATGCGACGGATTATTCTTTAAAGATAAGGAAATAGTTGTTATAGGGGGCGGGGATTCAGCTCTTGAGGAAGCTCTATTTTTAACAAGATTTGCCAGCAAGGTCTATATTGTGCATAGGCGAAACGCTTTAAGGGCTGTAAAGATCTTACAGGATAAGGCGTTGTCTAATGCGAAGATAAGGGTTATTTGGGACTCTGTTGCCGAAGAGATATTAGGCGATGATAAGGTTACGGGCATAAGACTTAGGAACGTATCTAAAAACACTTCCAGCGAGCTTGGATGCGAGGGCGCCTTTATATCTATTGGTCATACTCCAAATACAGATTTCATAAGAGATATAGTTGATTTAGATAACGATGGTTATATAGTAACGGATAGGGCCTTGAACTCATCCAATAAAGGCATCTTTACCTGTGGTGATTGCAGGGATACTAGTCTCAGGCAGATTGTAACAGCATGCGGAGATGGTGCTTTGGCCGGTGTAAGTTGTCAGCGGTATGTGGATGCTATTAAAGAGGCGAAGAGCCAGGGGTGAGGTAAAGGTAGAGGTGACGGTAAAGGTTAATACTTATAACTGAGCGCGGATATAACTATATCTCAAACAAAGGAGAACATTATGAGTAAGAAGGTACTTATTATTGACGACAGCGCTATAGACGCTGCGGTGGTTAAAGACCTTATGGCCCAGGAGGGGCTAGAGCCTTATGTGGCAGCTACTGGAGAAGATGGTGTAAAGCAGGCTATGGAAATAAAGCCTGACTTAATTCTGCTTGACCTGATACTGCCCGGTATAAGCGGGTTTGAGGTCTGCTCTAAGATTAAGCAGGAAGAGAGCTTAAGAAATACTATAGTACTTGTCTTAAGCGCGAAGGATGATATGGATGATATAACCCACGCTTTTCAGGTTAAGGCGGATGATTACATTATAAAACCGCCAATGCCTGAATTTCTGGTTAAGAAAGTAAAGTTATATCTCGGGATAAAATGATATTTTCACAGGAACAGAAGAAAGAATTTAAAAATTATATTGCAAGAAGAGGCGGCCTTTATTTTAAGGACCATGACTTAAAAAATATTGAAGACGTTGTTATAGATAGGGTAAAAGCCCTAGGCAATACCTCTGTATCCGACTATTATCATTATCTTACAATGTCAGAGAAGAAAGAAGACGAGCTTAGGGAGCTTCTTAATCTTTTGACAATAAATCATACTTATTTCTTTAGAAATGAGCCCCATTTCAAGGCACTGAAAGAAAATGTTCTACCAGGGATAATTAAGCGTTGTTTATCTTCTGTGAATTGCGAGACACTTGATCTTTTAAAAGGTGCGAATGACAAAACAAGGCCAACGATTCGCATATGGAGCGCAGGCTGTTCTACGGGGCAGGAGCCTTACAGTGTAGCCATACTATTAAAAGAGCTTATCAATGATATGTCACAATGGGATGTGCATATTCTGGCAACAGACGTGTCAGAGCAGGCCTTAAGTGTAGCTCGGACAGGCATATATAATGATAGTTCAATGAGACATGTGCCTGAAGAGTATGTAGAGAAGTATTTTGATAAGATTGAACCGTCTTTTGAGAAGAATAATCCAAATATTTCACTGCCCGCGTGTCAGAAGCAGATAAGAAGATGGGTCAGGACGTATCCGCTGATGTTTATATTACAAAGCCATTTCAGCCGGAGGAGCTGCTCGCTAAGATAAAAGAGTTTCTAAAAGATTGAATACACAACTAAGCAGGAGGAGATATGGAAAAGCTAAAAGTTCTAATAGTAGATGATGAGCCGGAGTTTGTAGAGCTTGTAAAGATGCGGCTTGAAAACAGTGGCTATGATGTTATCACCGCTCCTGACGGTAAGGCTGGGTTAGCCCAGATCAAGACCGGTGCACCTGACGCTGTTTTGCTTGATATCTTTATGCCGGGCATTGACGGCCTGGAAGTCCTGAAACAGATTAGAAAACACAATAAGAATTTACCGGTATTTATAGTTACGGCTTTTTCCAATGAGGACCGTTTTAAAAAGGCAAGAAAGTATAATGTCTCAGGCTTTATCGGAAAGACCTCTGACTTAAAGAAAGAGGTTGTGAATATTGCTAACGCTATAAGGGTATCTAGGATGTACAAGGGCGAATCTAGCGGCAAAAAGCGAAAGAAAAAACAATGAATTATAAGGGCATATCTAATCCGAAGCTTGTCACTGTATTTGAGCTCACAAAAGAGGCTCATTCTTCCATGGATACGGAGAAATGCGTGTCTACGATACTTGGAAGAATTTCAGATATTTTAGATACTGAGGTGGGTTCGGTTATGCTGGTTGATGAGAAGAGGCAAGAGCTTTTCATAAAGAAGGCAAGCGGCCTGGACCCTGATGTTGTAAAGCAGACAAGGGTTAAGATAGGGGAAAGTGTTTCCGGCTGGGTAGCCAAGGAGGGGAAATCGCTTTTAGTAAAAGACATTTCACGAGATAGCAGGTTTAAGAAGCGTAGCAAGTCTAAGAGCAAGAAATACGCGACAAATTCATTGCTTAGCGTACCTTTTAAGGTCGGGGGCAAGGTTATAGGCGTTATCAATGTAAACAACAAGAAAGCTAAATTAGATTTTAATGATAAGGATTTAGCTCTCCTGACCTTTGTCTCTGAGCAGACAGGCCTTGCCATACAGAACGCCCTTATTTACGAGGAGGCAAAAAGGCTTGCCGGTCTTAAGCTCGATTTTGTATCAAATATATCTCATGAGTTAAAGACTCCCTTGGCTATAATCAAGGATTCTATATCACTTGCTTCAGAGGGGATAGACGGAGACGTTCATAGCAGAGAAAATCATCTTATTGAAATGGCCAGCAGGAATATAGAGAGGCTTGATAGGTTGCTTGATTCACTCCTTGACCTTGCAAAGTTTGAGGCAGGAAGGGTCTCTCTGGAAAGAACCTATCTGGATATCAAAAAGCTTATAACTGATTGTGTGGATTTTATAAAACCTGCCGCGGAAAAAAAATCAATAAAAATAAAGATAAATTTTTTAATAACATATTCTAAGGTATGGGCAGATCACGATAAGATTACGCAGGTTATAAATAATCTTTTAAGTAATGCGCTTAAGTTTACAGCCGAAGGTGGCAGCATAGACGTAACAGTAAAGAAGCGTGATAAAAATGTTCTGATTAGCGTACAGGATTCCGGTGTTGGCATAAGAAAGAAGGATATATCGAAGCTATTTAATAAGTTTGAGCGTCTCGATGCCTCTGCAAAAGGAGCAAAAGGGACAGGCCTTGGCCTTGTTATATGTAATGAGATAGTAGGTGCGCATAACGGCAAGATCTGGGCAATAGGCAAACCCGGAAAGGGGTGCAGGTTCAATATCCTATTGCCGAAGGACTTAAGAGAAAGAGGAAAGGTAGATTAAAAGGAGCTATGATTTATGGAACAGATACAGCTTGTAATAGATGATTTGATTAAAAAGGGTATAGTCTCTAAGCAGCAGTTTGAGAGTGCGCGCGAGGAATCTAAGAATAAGGGGCTACCCATTAATAAGGTGCTTATAAGCAAGGGGATCGTTAAAGAGAAGGACATAGCCAGCGTTATATCAGAGCGCCTTGGCATACCTTTTATGGATCTTTCAGATTATCTTATTGACGCAGATGTTATAAAACTTGTTCCTGAATCTATCGCACAGAGATATAAGCTTATACCTCTGTTTAAGATAGGTCAGACCTTGACTGTAGCTATGGCGGATCCACAGGATATAAACGCTATGGACCAGGTCAGATTGAAATCAGGATGTGAGATAGATGCTGTATTGGCTACAGAGACAGATATAAAGAACGCTATGGACCAGTATTATGGCACCTCCGGCGGGGTGGAAGAAGTGATAAAGCAGATGAATGAGGTAAAACGTTCTGCTCCGGTAGCACCTGCTTCTGATAAAGAACTGGCGAAGATGGCTGAAGACGCGCCTGTGGTGAAACTGGTTAATATGATTATCATCCAGGCCGTAACAGAGAAGGCAAGCGATATACATATTGAACCTGATGAAAAGGTCTTAAGGGTAAGATATCGCGTAGATGGTATCCTTCATGAAGTGCCTAAGCCGCCAAAGGATCTTGAAGCCGCTATTATCTCTCGTGTAAAAGTTTTAGCGTCGATGGATATCGCGGAGAGAAGAAAGCCCCAGGATGGAAGAATCATGATGAAGATGCAAGGCAAGGATATAGACATGAGGGTCTCTTGTTTTCCGACTGTTTATGGCGAGAATATAGTTATAAGGCTGCTTGATAAGACTAGTCTTTTATTGGGGCTTTCAGAGCTTGGCATGAGGCCTGAGATGCATAAAGCATTTGACAAAATAATAAGAAAACCTTTTGGCATCATGCTTGTTACGGGCCCTACCGGAAGCGGTAAGACAACGACTCTTTACGCGGCGCTTAATACAATAAATTCTGAAGAGAAGAATATCATTACTATTGAAGATCCTGTCGAGTATCAGATATCGATGATAAGACAGACTCAGGTCAATCCTAAGGCAGAGCTTACATTCGCCTCCGGTCTGCGTAGCATATTAAGACAGGATCCGGATGTTATCATGGTAGGTGAAATAAGGGATTCAGAGACAGCGGAGATAGCTACACAGGCTGCTTTGACCGGACATCTGGTCTTTTCAACTCTTCATACCAATGATGCTAGTGGCGCGATAACTAGGCTGGCTGATATGGGCATAGAACCGTTTCTCATCTCAGATGCTGTAATAGGCGTATTAGCGCAGAGACTAGTTAGGGTTATATGCCCTAAATGTAAGGAGAAGTTAGTTCCTACGGACGCTACATTAAAAGATCTTAAGCTCAAACGATCCGATGATTTGGCCTTATACCATGGTAAGGGTTGTGCAAAATGTAAAGATACAGGATATGTAGGTAGAGTTGGTATTTATGAGCTTCTTATTATTGATGATGAATTAAGAAAGCTTATCATAGCAAAGGCTCCGGCAGATCAGATAAAGGCTAAGGCTGTTGAGCTGGGTATGAAGACACTTTATGAGGATGGTATCGCGAAGGCGCTTGAGGGAATTACTAGCGTTGAAGAGGTCTTACGTGTAGCAAGCGAAGAATAGGCGTAGATACTAGGTAGAGGTAAAGGGAAAAGGAAAAAGGGAAAAACGTAGAACATAGAGCGTGAAGCGTGTACTAAATAAAATTCGTACTTATGCCTTCTGCCTGCGCAGCGCTGGTATTTTTGCCATCTATTTAGATAATGGCAAAAAAATCCAAAGCGCTGCTAAAGGCAGATGCATAAGTATCTATGAGATAAATATAAATAAGGACAGGCTAAGGTGCAAGATAAAGGTTATATGAGCAATAGAGGTCAAATCCTAATACCTACTGTGATACTAATAATAGTTGTTACAATAATAATACTAGGTGTCATCATGTTCCTGAGCGAGATGACCCGTCTTACTCTTGCAAGGGGCCACCTTGCTAGGGCTGTATATGCTGCGCAGGCAGGTGTTTATAAGGCGATAGTAGATTACAAAAACAATGGTTCTATAACAGCGGAGACAGATACCGAGATAGCTGATAACCTGTATTATTCTATAAGCGGATCATCAATGTTCTTTATCGCTGATTGCAGCAGCCCAAGTATAATCGCGAGCCGCAAATTGAATGATATCAGTATGAGCAATGTTAATAGCGCGGATAGCCTTACTATAACTCATATGCAGGTGAGTTGGACGCCGGATGGGGGAGAGGATATTATATCAATCGATCTAGGCCGTGCTACCGCCGAGTGGACAGGCACTGCTCAGAGCGGCACCAATATAGATATAATAGATTTTACCATACCGGCAAGTACTACTGAAAATGATGTATGGCTTGATTGGGCAGTAGGCAGTGATATTACATCAATGACTATTACGGCGGTACTTACATTTAGTGATGGTAGTACGGTCGATATTACGCTGCTTGATGACGGACTTGGATCGAGTAATGCTATCTTTATTAATTCGACTGGCAAGGTAACAGCTCGTGAGACCTGGAGAAGAACTATAACCGCTGGTTATGATGTTGGTACGGATGAGATAATATCATGGAGAGAGAGCATGAGCCATCTATGAGAGGCTTTACCCTGATAGAGCTGGTTATAACCATACTTATCATATCTTTGTTTGTGGCTGGTATAGCTATGATCATGGGTCAAGTTGTGGTAGGCCTCGCCTTTTCAGGCGATACTGTAAAGGCATTGAGCCTGGCTCGTCTTGAGATGTCAAGGGTAAATAATCTTCCGTATTCAGACGCGACTTTAGCGGATGGGTATAACGTTACAACGACTAATTATGAGAGCTCTGTATATGACTTGAACCGTGCAGTAGATTATGTTGCCGGTACTAGTAATAATTTGAAAGAGGTCAATGTTTCAGTATATCTTACGGGGACAGCGGATATATTGTCGAGTCTAACGACCTATGTAGCGGATATTGACTTTGGGCCCGGAAGCGGAGGAGGCAGCCCAGGAGGAGGTGGAACAGAAGCAGGCTCACTAAGCGCTTCAGGGGGCTCCATTTCAGCTAAACTTCTACAGAATGTGACACTTGCTAATACGTCGACAGACAGCACCATAACGATAACAGGTGTTACAGTGACCTTTACAGGTTCGTCAGGCATAAAGCTTAAGGCGATACGTATGAATGGTACTGATAGATGGACCGGTATTAAGAGCTCAGGAAGTACTATAACGCTTACATCAAGTTTTACATTAGCGATAGATACTACCTATAGTAATACAGCAAAGTTTACATTTAGTAAGAACCTGTCATCGGCTTCTGTGATTTTTAATATGTCAGATGGCTCAAGCACAACAGCTTACTCATGGTAAAGACTAAAAAGGCAGCTACAATTATAGAATTGGTAGTAACGATACTTATCCTTACTATCATAGGTTCAGCGTCAGTTGCTTTTTTTGTCCCTGTTGCCAATATATTATTCTATTCTCCAAGCCAGCTTATGGTGGACCAGACAGCACAGGAGCTTATCAGTATACTGGTTGAGGGAGACAATCAGGCAAAGGGGTTAAGGTTTACAAAGTCTATCAGCGTGGATGCGGATGAAGATGATATTACTTTTACTACATGGGATGGCGATAAAGTAAAATATAGGTGGGATGCTACAGAGAAAAGGATTTACAGAAACATAAATGATCAGGGCGAGGCGCTTGTACCGGCGTCATATTATGGGGATATAACAGTAACAGGACAATCGTCAGATCCTGAGATATTCCAGTATTATGATGCCAGCGCATCTAAGCTCTCTGTCCCTGTATCTGATGAAACAAATATAGAGGCAATAAGAATGGACCTTACGCTCGTTGCAGGTTCCGGCATAGTTAAGGAGCATAAAGGAAGAATAGATGTAAAGTCCGGTGTAGATATAAAGCAGTTTGGGGTTTGATACTAGATGCAAGATTCTAGATAAAAGGTGAAGGTAGAGGCAAAGATAAATAGGGACAGCTATCATTTATGAAAAATTTGTACTTATGCATTCTGCCTGCGCAGCGCTGGTATTTTTGCCATCTATTGAAATAACGGCAAAAAAATCCAAAGCGCTGCTAAAGGCAGATGCATAAGTACCTATGAGATAAATATAAATAAGGACAGGCTAAGACACAAGGATAGAGGTGAAGGTAGAGTAAAAAGGCAAAAGGATCAAGGCAAAAGGATAAGGATTTTAGTTTTAAAGATTAAAATTAGGAGTATTAGTTATGCCGACATATAAATATGGGGTAAGAGATAAGCACGGCAGGGCGGTATCAGGACTTATGGGTGGGGCTGGTGAAAAAGAGGTGGTTGAGAACCTTAAGAAGATGGGTTACGCCCCGATCGAAATAAAAGAACAAAAACCGCAAAAGGATATCTTAAATATAGCGCTATTTAATCACGTTAAGGATGAAGATAAGGTCATCTTTACTAGGCAGATACATACCCTGCTTAATGCCGGGGTTCCTCTTTTGACCGGGCTTGAGGCCGTCTCGGATCAGTCAGCCCCCGGGATGTTAAAAGATACTATCTCAAAGATTAAGGCGGATGTTGAAGCAGGTACCAGTTTTTCGGATGCTCTTTCTAAATACCCTAAAGTATTTTCTTCGCTTTATGTAAATATGGTAAAATCCGGAGAGGCATCAGGAAAGCTTGATGAGGTTGTAAAGAGCTTAGCGGAGATGGGTGAGTATGATATAGAGATTAAATCAAAGATAAAGGCCGCGACACGTTACCCCATGCTGGCACTCGGCACATTAGTAGTCGCGTTTTTCGTTATTGTGCTTTTTATTGTACCAAAATTCGCGTATTTTTTCTCAAGTTTTGATATGGAACTCCCGCTTCCTACCCGCATGCTCTTAGCCTTATACAGGATAGTCCATGATTACTGGTATTTTACTTTAGCGGGAGCAGTGGTACTGATAGTCGGTTTTATAAAACTTATCAATACGCCTTTCGGTAAGCCTAAGTGGGATATGCTGAAATTAAAAGTACCTGTATTTGGGCCGCTGCTTTCTAAGCTGTGTATGTCAAGATTTGCCAAGACAACATCTATCCTGATAACAAGCGGTATAGATATGTTAACTACGCTTGATCTGACAGCAGAGATTGTGGGCAATGTAGTACTAGCAAGAGCTATTAGGGATATTAAGGATGCCGTGAATCAGGGTAAAGGCCTGGCGGAGCCGATGCGCGTAAGTAAACTATTTGCCCCTATCGTTGTGCAGATGGTTGCTATAGGTGAGGAATCGGGCAAGCTTGATGAACTTTTACTTAAAACATCAGAGTATTATGACCAGCAGGTTGATTATGCTATGAAGAATCTTACAACCTTGATAGAGCCCATACTTATATTTGCCTTGGGATTTATGGTCTTATTTGTGGCGCTTGGTGTATTTTTGCCGATGTGGAATATGGTCCAGATTGTCAATCATTAGGGCTCTGGATGCTGGATGCAAGATGCAAGATATTAGGTAAAGGAAAAGGTGAAGGTAGAGGGAAAAAGTAAAAAGGATAAAGGATAAATAGGGACAGCTATCATTTATGAAAAATTTGTACTTATGCATTCTGCCTGCGCAGCGCTGGTATTTTTGCCATCTATTGAAATAACGGCAAAAAAATCCAAAGCGCTGCTAAAGGCAGATGCATAAGTACCTATGAGATAAATATAAATAAGGACAGGCTAAGACACAAGGCAAAAGTAAAAAGGATAAGGTATTAAGCCTTTGACATATCTCTTAGGCTATAATATATAATACTTAATTCTTAATACTTACAACTTGCAACTAGACGCTTACCACCATAGCTTATAAGTGCCGGAGAATTGATGAGAAGAGGCAGGAGTGAACAAGGAAGATCTCTGATAGAGCTTATAGTAATATGGATCGCGATATTTATAATCGCGAGTTTTCTTCTCGGACGCGCTAATATACTGCTGGTAAATGCGAGGGAGTCGGCCCTTAAGAATGAGTTAAATAGCCTGCGTCTGGCTATTTCTTTGTATTATATATTATATAAGACATACCCTGATAATATCGAGGAATTGATAGATAAGGTCTACGAGATACGCGATTACAAGGGCTCTGCTTTAAGGGGGAAATTTCTTAGTCATTTGAAGTATAGTAGCGAAGGTAAGCTGAAAGACCCCTTCGGTAAAATTTATGTTTACAATCCACAGTCAGGCGTGGTAAAATCACAGACAATAAGATGCAAAGACTGGTAAAAAAGGAGGAGTATATGCGCAACAGAGGTTTTACATTAATAGAGCTTGTTATGGTTATTGTAATACTTGGTATCTTGGCAGCGGTGGCATTGCCAAAATTTGTTGATCTTACAAGCAACGCGGAAATCGCAGCTACAAAAGGCGGGCTCGGAGCTGTTCGTTCAGCGGTTGCTATTAAATATTCAAACCGTGTCGCTAATAGCAGCGGAACGGATTTCCCTACATTGACAGTTACTGATTTCTTGGGTGCTAAGTATCCTAAGAATGAATTTAATGATAAGACAGATATAACATTTGTAGCGACCCCGGTTGCGGGCACAAATACAACAAGCGCTACTTATGGCTGGTGGTATGTTACAGGTTCAGGCACTACCGCAGGTCAATGCGGCGCGTATTCAGATGGCACAGAGGACGTATCTCTCTGGTAGTTTTTTTAAGAATTTGAATTTGAGTCTAAGGGGAATGGTTGGTTCAAGCCATTCCCCTTTTTACTAATCCTAAAAAAATAATCTATGATAAAATTTTTATACAAAAACAGGGATGTTATATTGGTCGCGCTGCTGTTTGTAGCGTTACTATGTATAGTTTTCAGAGAGGTGATCTTTACAGATTACATATTCGCAAGAAGGGATATAGCGAGGCTATACCTTCCGGTAAGAGAACTTGCCGTTGAAAGTATGAAGAGTCTTCAAGCGCCTTTGTGGAACCCTTATATATTCTGTGGCGCGCCGCTCCACGCCTCTATCCACCACGCGGTCTTTTATCCCCTGACGCTCATTTATTATGTCGGTGATTTTACCAAGGGTTTTAGTTTTTTTATAATTCTGCATATCTTTTTATGCGGAGTCTTTATGTATCTTTTTGCCCGCTCAATAGGTACATCTAAGCTAGGCGGTATATTAGCGGGGTTTAGCTTTATGTTCAGTGGTTACGTTATCTCAACTATATGTCTGACAACGGTTTTAAGTTCTATCACATGGTTTCCGCTGGTGATGCTTATTTTTATAAAAGCATTAAAGAGCCGTAGTTATCTTCTTTCAATAGCCTTGGGCTTTGTGCTTTCTCTTATGTTTCTTGGAGGAGATCCGCCAGCATTTATTATTACCGGATTTTTATTATTTGGTGTAAGCGCGTATCTTCTTACCGAGAGATTATTGACAGATAAGAAAATTGATCTCTTTATAATCTATAGTTTTCTTATCGCGACAGGAACTTTTTTTTTACTTACGGCATTTCAGACATTACCCGCGATAGAATACTACTCAATTACCGTAAGAAAGGCCATGGGCTGGCAGGAAGCATCGGCATGGAGCTTGCCGTATAATCATCTATTGAGTTTTATTATCCCATATTTTAACGAACCGGCGTTTTTTAGTGATAATTTTCTCGATGGGCAGAAGTGGCTGGACAATTACTATCTCGGGATTATTACTATCCTGCTAGCGGGATTCGCTCTTTATTACAGGAGGTGCAAGAGGATCGTATGGCTTCTTTTCGCTATAGGTGTTTTCTCCATAGCTATATCGCTCGGCAAAAATTTTATTCTCTTTCCGTTTCTCTTTAAGTTTATACCGGGGTTTGACCTTATACGTTATCCCGTAAGATTTATCTTCATATTTACATTTGCCATCTGTGCGCTCTGCGGCATAGGCTTTGACTCATTGAGGCATATTATTGTCACATCCAGGGCACAAAGAGCAGGCTCTATATTTCTGGTATTAGGTTTCTTGTCCACCTTATTGATAATCGTGCTGATGATTATGCCCGCAAAGATAATAGCCCTTATTATGGATTTAGCGGGAAATGCATTTCATTCGGATAGTTCATTTG
>Ga0207996_1000683_pt1 | contig 28359 bp, 34 predicted proteins | sample AntAceMetag02UKG_FD_184773 | JGI IMG/M metagenome (GOLD analysis project Ga0207996, IMG submission 184773) | Saline lake microbial communities from Ace Lake, Antarctica - Antarctic Ace Lake Metagenome 02UKG (SPAdes) (version 2) | ecosystem: Environmental > Aquatic > Non-marine Saline and...
AAATTAACGACATCTTCTCCATCCGCTTGCATCTTTTTAGCTTTGGAAGTAATGGCCAAAGTAGGAGAACCCATGATGGCTTGTGCTCTTCTGGAAAATTCCACTTTTACGCTCCTTGTTTTAACTTAAAATTACTTTTCTAAATATTCTTCTAAATCAAAGGTCATGCCGTCATAGGCGGCGATAATTAGTTTATCTTTAAACTCACTTTGAAGCTTACGAGCAATCTCATGGGGCTTATTTTTAAGCATCGTCAGTCCAAAATGAGTCATGATGAAAACCTTACAATTGCTATTTTTTAATATTAATCTGGTATCAGCCAAACTGAGATGCATTATATGCTTCTTCTCATCAAACAACAAAATATTAGCTACCAGAACATCTCCTGGGTAATATTTTTCAATCCCTTTAAAATACTGAGTATCAGTTATGACAGATAGAAGAACCTTTTTACCAGCTTTAAAATTAAGGCCGTATGCTTCGCATCCGTGGACGTGTTCTATGGAAGCCTGTAACGATACCTCTTTAATTTTATAGGTCTCATTTTCCTTTAAAATCTCTATCTTGTCAACATAATTACGGTTATATCTTAATATAACCGGATCATCTTCTAAAGCATCATAAGGAGCAATGACTACGCCTTTCTTCTTGTGTCCCCCCTCAGTCATAGCTTCCATCATAACGTTAATATCTCCTGAATGATCTAGGTGGCGATGAGTCAAAATAATGCCATCTAAATCTACAGGATTTAATTTTGGTCTTGATTTAAGACATCCCACGAGAGAACCAGGACCAGGATCTATTAATAAATTAGTATCTTCCCATCGAAGCCATAAACCACCCGAAGCCCTTAACTGTCTCAGCATTGCGAATCTCGCACCAGCCGTACCTAAAAATTTAAGCGTCTTCATTTATTTATCGCTTGAAAGAGCTTGTTTAACTGCCGCACTAACATCCTTACCATCTGCTTTTCCTTTTAGAGCAGACATAGCTTCCTTCATAACTTTACCGAAATCAGCAGGCCCTTGAGGACTAACATCTTTTATCGCTTTTGATACCACTTGCTCAATCTCTTCTTGGCTCGCTTGGGGAGGTAAATATTCCTTAAGAATACTTAGAGATACCTCTTCCTTTTTTACTAAATCATTTCTATCACCCTTAGTAAATGCCTCAATAGAATCATGGATTTGCTTAACTTGCTTCTTTAAAACCTGCAGAACATCTTCTTCTTTAAGCTCTTCTTTTTTATTTTCAATGAATTTCTGCTGGATAGCCGCCTGGAGCATTCTTAAGGTCATCACCCTTGCCTCATTTTTGCTTTTTAAAGATTCTATTACATCACTTTTAATTTTTTTTTGTAACTCATCCATAACTTTACTCTCCTTTTTGGAATTCGAAAATTTCCAAATATTTAGCAAACATGGGGTCAATTATTTCAAATTCACCTGAATCTTTTCTTTTAATAATTTCTTTTTCATAAAGACGATATAGAAAATTTTTAATATTTGCAATAGGAAAACCGGCTTTTCGCTTCTCTGTTATCATTACTGAACGAATATCTGCTATGCTTAAAGGTTTATTTTTTTCTACCAATATAGATAAAACTTCTTTCTCTCTATCGCTAGCTCTTCTGTAAAGAGCTTCAAAATAATCTTTGCCTAATTCTCTTAAAGTGTTTTTTAAGGCTTTGATGAAAATATCGTTGGTAATATTTGCTTGAAGCTGACTATCGTATAAATTACTGCATAAAAGTTGTAATTCATAAGGATGACCTTCGGTATTATCATAGATAGTCTTTTTAATATCATCACTAAAATCAACTTCAGCTTCACTTAAGGTTTTATCAATTATTTCACTTGTTTCTACTTGATCAAGGTTTTCTAAATATATCCTTTTTCTGAAAAAACGGCCCACGGGGTTATGTTTATCAATAAAATCCTGCCAGCCACGAGGAGTAGATAATAATACAAATAGATAATTAGTATTTTTTATTACCTCGTCCCTACTTAAAACAGAACGCAGAGTATCAATCACTCCAGCGTTAATATCTAGATTTTGCACATCATCAATAAATACAACTGCTGTATTATCTTCAATAGTCCCCCACAAATTCAGCAAAAACTTCGTAAACTTAACCTGTGGTTGCAGCTGACCTAAATCCTTTAAAAGATTATCAGCATTTTCAACTGCAGCATCTTTAGGAAGACCTAAAAGCATCTCTTGAGCTATAAGATGAATAGTATCTTTTAAGGCTGACCTTGAGCTTATATTGCTTAAAGGGCAGAATGCAGTCGGGCATCCCTGAGATTGAGCTATCTTTTTTAGTTGTTTAGCCAGTGAGGTCTTTCCTGTGCCCCACTCTCCTAAAATAACCATATGATTAGCCGCACCCTTTATGCTTTCAGAGAGTACTTTTTCAAAAAAATTAAGCTCTTCCTCCCGGCCCCCAAAAAATCTAGGCTCCCACCCTGATTGAGGAGTAAAAGGATTTGGTTTTATCATCTAATTTCCTTCATTGAGGAGCTCTTTAAGTGTTGTTCTGCCTTCATTATTCAGCATGTGACCCGTCCATTTAATTTTACCAGTTTTATCAATTATCACCATATAAGGTACACCCCTAACTCCATAACTTGAAGCAGCTTCTGCCTTTAAATCTAAGACTACAGGATAATTAAGCTTATGCTTTTTAACTAATTTTTTTACTTTTGCTAAAGGCTCTTCAATATCTACTCCGATAACAATTAAACCCTTATCTTTATATGCTCCGAAACACTTATTAACCTCACTTAAATATCTAACGCAAGTAGGACACCAACTAGTAAAAAAATCAAGAACAACCACATTGTTGTCTTTATAATCAGAAAGCGTTATTAAATTACCTTCAGTATCTTCTAAGTTAAAATCAGGAGCAACTTCACCCACTTTAACTTCAGCTTGACTCAAAACTGAGACGCCTAGTAAAAAAAACACTATGAATAATATTTTAATCCACTTCATACATATCCTCCTTTTTATGATATAAAAAGGAATACACTTTTTACTATAAAGTAGCCACCTAAAAACACTAGCAGAGCACCCATAAATCTTTTTATAACCACCATCCAAGAGCCTGCCTTAGGTAACGTCTTGAGTAAACCAGCAAATGTGCCTACAAATAATAAAAGCGTCCCCAATCCCATAGCAAAAACAAACAGCAAGCTAGCCCCAAAAAAAAGATTCTGTTTCTCTGCCACAATCACTAATATAACACTCAAAACTGGTGCCGTGCAAGGGCCGACAACCAAACCAAATGCAACGCCAATTATAAAACTAAAAAATAGATTGGGTTGTTTTTTCTTTATGTTAATTTTTGAAGAACTTAAAAAAGCCGGTAAATTAATATTAATAACATCCATGGAAAACAATCCTAAAAAGATACATAACAAACCAACAATTAAAGGAAAAATTGGATTAATTAATATCTGACCAAAAAGTTTCCCTCCCAGAGCAGCTATCAAACCCAATAATGAATATGTCGTACTTATTCCCAAAACATAAGCCAGTGATAACATAAAAGCTCGACGACGGCTCGTATCTGTTGCTCCTATATAACCTAATGTTACCGGAATAAGAGGATATATACAGGGTGTAAAGCTTATAAGGAACCCGCTAGCAAAAGCGGCCAGGTAAGAAAGCACCTGGCCGACTTGAATGTAATCCTTTAATGTTGACTGAAGTTCTTCAAACATATCTTAGATTATTCCTCGATGCTTATAGCCTCAACAGGACAATTCTGAGCGGCTTCTTTTGCAGAATCCATAGCAGCTTCAGGTACGGCATCCCCCTTGACTTCTGCTACATCACCAGTGAGTTCGAAAACATCAGGACATGTACTTACACAGAGTCCACAACCAGTACATAAATCTTTACTTACTATAGCCTTCATATAAATCCTCCTCGTATAATGTGCCTATTAGACACGTTAAATCGCCAATGCACAATAACCAAGATACAAGATATACCCTTACAGGGCACAAGCAAGAGACAAACAATTTCCAATAATCAATAATTAATAATCAAACATTATTGTGATTTAGCAATAATAAAAGATAGTTTCTTTTTTAATTCGTTAACTTCCTTATCTGAATATTCAATCTTATTTTTTAGTGTTTAACGTTTAGCGCATAATAAATTTACAAATAATTATCTTTTTTTGCTTTTTCTATCCGCTATTTGCTATTTGCTCTTGTTTTTTTATTTTTACTTTTGCTTTTTTACTTGTGACTGGTATCTTGTGTCTTGTGACTTGTGACGTGTGACTTTGTATTTGCTTCTTGCGCACAATCCATTTTAGACATATATTGATATCTCTTAAATCTGCAGGTAACCTCATGCTGAGCCAGGTCTAATAATTCCTTAGCTCTTTTGGGATTAGTTTTCTTTAAAACTTTAAACCTGTTCTCATTGTAAATATAATCTGCAAGAGAAATACTAGGTTCTCTGGAATCAAGCTGTAAAGGATTTTTACCTTCCTTAGCAAGATCAGGATTATACCTTATTAATGGCCAGTAACCACAGGCAACAGCTTTTTTCTGTTCTTGCATACCATTGGTCATATTAATTCCATGAGCTATACAATGACTGTAAGCTATAATAATTGAAGGACCATCATAACTTTCAGCTTCTACAAAAGCCTTTATAGCCTGAGCTGGATTAGCACCTATAGCTATTCGAGCTACATAGATATTACCATAAGTCATAGCTAATAAGCCCAGATCCTTTTTAAACATTGGTTTACCAGCAGCTGCAAATTTAGCGACAGCTCCCATTGGGGTTGCCTTTGACATTTGACCACCTGTATTTGAATAAACCTCAGTATCCAATACCAGGACATTTACGTTTCTCCCACAAGCTAAAACATGATCTAACCCACCATAACCAATATCATAAGCCCAGCCGTCACCACCTAAAATCCAAACTGATTTCTTAACCAAGTAATCTAGAATTTCAAGTAGCTCACTAACTTTTGGATCATTGCTGATTTTACTGAGAGCTTCTTTTAATTCTTCAATTCTTAATCTCTGCATATCTACTTCATCGTGTGTTACTTGATTCACTGAGAGAATTTCATCAATAAGTGGTTTTTTATCAGTTATTTTACCAGCCACTTCTTTTAAAAGAAGCTTGGCTTTTTCTGACAATTGCTCAACCGCCAATCTCATCCCAAAGCCAAATTCAGCGTTATCTTCAAATAGAGAATTAGACCAAGCTGGACCTCTGCCGTCATTTCTTGTACAATATGGTGTTGTCGGTAAGTTGCCTCCATATATAGAAGAACAACCCGTAGCATTAGCAATTAAAGCTCTATCTCCAAAAAGCTGAGAAAGTAATTTAACATAAGGTGTTTCTCCACAGCCAGCACAAGCTCCGGAAAACTCAAACAACGGCCTCATTAACTGAGAACCCTTCGTTGTTGCTATTGCAACCGGTAAATCTTTAACTTTCATATCAGGTAAAGATAAGAAAAAATTAAAATTATCCTTTTCATCAAGACGCCTATCAATTTGAGGCACCATGTTAAGTGCTTTTTTATCAGTAGGTTTATTATCTTTATCTTTTTGCATAGCCGGACAAATATTCACACATGCACCACAACCTGTGCAATCTTCAGGAGCTACCTGAATACTAAAAGCTTTATCTTGCAAATCTTTTCCTTTTGCCTGGATATGTTTAAATGTTTTAGGTGCCTTATCTAAAAGTTTTTTATCATACATCTTCATTCTAATGGCTGCATGCGGACAAACTAATGAACATTGACCACACTGGATACATATTTCAGGATCCCATTCAGGAATATTTATAGCAATATTACGCTTTTCATACTGTGATGTCGCCGTCGGAAAAGTACCATCTTTAGGAAAAACAGAAACCGGAAGCTCGTTACCCTTATCAGCAATGATTTTTGCTGTTACATTTTTTACAAATTCAGGGGCTTCATCAGGCACTAGGGCAGGTATCTTTATTTTGCTAGTTGCATTTTCAGGAATCACAACCTCTTCAATAGCTTCAAGGGCCTTATCAACAGCTTTATTATTCATATTAACTACATTTTCGCCCTTTTTCCCATAAGATTTAACAATAGCATCCTTTATGGCTTTAACTGCTTTATCTTCATCAATTATTCCGCTAATGGCAAAGAAAGCAGTTTGCATTATTACATTTATTCTGGCTCCAAGACCAATTTCATCAGCTAACTTGTAAGCTTGAATTACATAAAACTTTAACCTTTTATCAATTATCTGCTGCTGCACTTCTTGAGGCATTTTATCCCAAACCTCATCCTTTGAATAAGGACTGGCTAAAAGAAAAGTAGCCTCATCCGCAGCTGCTCCTAAAACATCATACTTCTCTAGAAATGAAAAATTATGACAGGCCACAAAGTTGGCCTTGCTAATTAAATAAGTTCCCCTAATGAGATGTTTACCAAATCTCAAATGAGAAACTGTTTTTGAACCAGCCTTTTTAGAATCATAGACAAAATAACCCTGAACATAATTATCGGTTAGTTCACCAATTATTTTAATTGAATTCTTATTAGCACCTACTGTACCGTCAGAACCTAAGCCATAAAAAATACCTCTAAATGTTTCCGGATCCTCTGTTGAAAATTCAGGATCATATTCTAAACTTGTATGAGTGAGATCATCATTAATACCAATAGTGAAATGATTTTTTATCTTATCCTTACTTAATGAAAGATTATCAAAAACACCTTTAACCATAGCTGGTGTAAACTCTTTAGAACCCAAACCATATCTACCTCCAATAACAACAGGATACTCTTTAAATGCGCTCAAGCCTTCTTCCATGGCTTCACCGATAGCTGAACGTATATCTAAATAAAGCGGCTCACCTAATGACCCCGGCTCTTTAGTTCTATCTAAAACCGCAATTTTTTTCACACTCTCAGGCAAGACCTGAATAAAATGTTTAATAGAAAAAGGTCTGAATAGTTTTACCTTCAAAACACCTACCTTTTCACCCTGGGCAACTAAATAATCTACTGCCTCATGAACCGTCTCAGCTGCAGAACCCATAATAATAATTACTCTCTGGGCATCAGGTGCCCCAACATACTCAAAAAGCTTATATTCTCTGCCAACCACTTCCTTAAATTTATTCATTACATCCTCAACTATCTGAGGACATTTATCATAATAAGCATTTACGGTTTCTCTTTCCTGAAAGAAAACATCAGGATTTTGGGAGGTACCCCTTAAAGATGGCCTCTCGGGATTAAGACCCCTAAGCCTATGCTTTCTTAAAAACTCATCATTTATAAGAGCTTTAATATTCGCAAAATTAATTTCTTCTATTTTTTGTATTTCATGTGATGTTCGAAAACCGTCATAAGTAAAAACAAATGGGACCCTGGATTCTAACGTAGCTGCCTGAGACACTAAAGCTAAATCCATTACTTCTTGCACGCTAGAAGCAGATAGAATTGCAAATCCGGTTGAACGTACTGCCATAATATCTGAGTGATCACAAAATATAGATAAGGCATGTGAAGCTAAACTTCTGGCAGTTACATAAAAAACAGCAGGTGTAAGTTCACCTGCTATTTTATGCATATTAGGAATCATTAAAAGAAGGCCTTGAGAAGCAGTGAATGTAGTCGTCATACTGCCAGCTGTCAAGGCGCCGTGTACAGCGCCGGAAGCGCCCCCTTCAGACTGGAGCTCAGATACACTTGGCACCTGTCCCCAAATATTAGTTTCTCCTTTGGCAGATTTAGCATCTGCTATTTCACCTACTCCGGATGAAGGAGTTATAGGATATATTGCAATTACTTCGTTTGTAGCATGACCTATATAGGCAGCTGCTGTATTACCATCCATAGTTTTCATTTTACTTGCCATCTTAAGAAATCTCCGTTTATATTTATTTAAGTTTTACTTTTATTATCAGTCTTGGAGTCACTGTGGGGCAATAAATCATAAATTTCAGTTATACGCACCTTTACTAAATACCTTGGTTCAGGTAAATATAACTCATGACGACCATGACTAGAGCCTTTTTGAACATTCTTAATCATTCTTTCAATTAATAAAACTGTCCTTTGTCTTTCCCACTTTTTAATATATTTTTTAAACATCTCCCCATTATCAATCAGCTCGACAATACCTTTAAATTGATATCCTTCAAAACCTTCGATATCTGCAATAGATATAGAAACCTGTGGATTCTCCAGAAGGTTATCTTTTGTCTTTTGGGAATATAAATCAAGAAAATATATTATTCCTTCTTCTGGCATAACCTCTACAATCCCTTTGAGGGAGGCATTAGGTTTGCCATCCTTAGAAGCACTTGAGACCATTACAATTCTATGCTTGGACAGCAATTTCGCCATCGCTTTGTTAAGCTCCACTGCAGTCTCCTTTCGTTTGTAGCTTACTACAAAATTATAAATTAAGATAATTTATTGATAATAGCCCTTAAAAAAGCAGGTAAATCTTCTGGTTTACGAGATGAAATTAAATTACCATCTACTACAACTTCTTCATCTAAATAAGTAGCTCCAGCATTTACAACATCATCCTTAATGGCATAAAAACAGGTACATTTTTTACCTTTTAATATATGGGCCGATGCTGCTACCCACAGTCCGTGGCATATAGCTGCCACTATCTTACTATCCTCATTAAGCTTTCTAACAAAACTCAAAACTTCCTGATGACGTCTCAAGATATCAGGAGCATAGCCCCCAGGGATAATAACTCCTTCAAAGTCCATCAAAAGAGCTTCATTTATAGATAAATCGCTTTTAATTTCATATCCGTGCTTACTTTTATAGGTTTTTTTCTCGCAACCCACACTATAAACTTCAAAACCAGCCTCTTTTAGGCGTAAATACGGATACCAAACCTCTAAATCCTGATAAATATCATCAACTAGTATAGCTATTTTTTTATTACTCATATATTTTTTAATTATAAAGACGATAACTATAAAGCATAACCATTTTAAGGCTAAGGAGCTCAAAAGTCAAGCATGATTTATGAAGTTAAGCCAGATGCTTTAACCTTAACAATGAGCTTTAAGGAGGGTTTCATCAACTTCTTTAAGGCTTTTTAGAATTAAATCTGCTTCCTGGAGGTGTTCTTCCTCTAAATAGGTACAAACAGCTATACAATATATACCCGCCCTTTTAGCCGAAGTTATACCAAAAGGAGCATTCTCAATAACAACTGCTTCTTGAGATGAAAGTTCGAGGGCCTCCAAAGCCCTGGTATAGGGTTCAGGGTCAGGCTTACCAGCCTTCACTTCATCACCTGTCAATGTATAATCAAATAATTTTAGTAAATCAGTTGGTAATATATGGCCCACCTCTCTTCTAGCTGTTCCAGTTACCAGAGCCATTTTATAACCTTCTTTTTTCAAATCAACTAAAAGCCCTGAAGCACCTTCCATTAATTTTGGATGAGATATTTTTTTAAAGATATCTTCTTTGAGTTGTAATATCTCCTGAGCCTTATCAAGCGAAGAATCAATGTTCTGCTCTTGCATCATTTCAAGAGCGGTATCCAAGCCCTTTTGGCCTTCTCGCAAATAAATATCACAATAGCCCGCTTTTATACCATAGGCACTTAAAGCCTTTTTCCATGCTTTAAAATGAAAACCCATAGTATCTGTAATTACCCCGTCCATATCAAAAATCACAGCCTCGGGCCTAAAAGGAAGTATTTTCATATTGATTTATTTAAGATTAGACTCAAGCCAATGAACAATAGGCTCTTTGGGCATTGCTCCTGATAGGCGAGCAACTTCTTTAGATTCATTAAAAAGCACCATGGTGGGAATACTCATAATCCCGTATTGAGAAGCTATATCCTGAGCCTCATCAACATTAACCTTAACAACTTTTACCTTATCAGAGAGTTCCTCAGTAAGCTCATCAATAACGGGAATCATCATTTTACAGGGCCCACACCACTCAGCCCAAAAATCAACTAAAACCGGCTTCTCCGCCATTAAAACTTCAGCTTCAAATTTTTCACCACTTACATCCTTTGCCATCTTAACTCCTCCTACTTTTAAAATATTTCATTTTAGATTTTATTCTTTTTTTAAGTCTTGTCTTTTCAATATCTGAAAAATACTTTTTATTGATTTTCATTATTAACGCATTTAATTCTTCTATATCCTTACAACTCTTAATTAATTCCTCAGAAGCATAATATTCTTTAGAAAATTCTCCACAAAGACCCTTAACAAAATCATAGGAAGTTCTATGTATCACACAAGGACCAAAATCTCTAATAGCTTTTATATGTCCAGCCGTCGCATAACCCTTATGTTTATCAAATTGATAATCATTAAATTCTTTAGAATACTTAATCATCAGATGATCCCTAGAAACTTTAGCTAAAATAGAAGCAGCGGCTATTGAAAAGCTTCTTGAGTCCCCCTTAACTATACTAGTTTGAGGTATTTCTACGGAGGGAATACGTCTACCATCAACTAGTAAGTGATCTGGCGGAACTTTAAGGCCATCTACAGATTTCTTCATAGCTTCAAGGCCAACTTTAAAAATGTTATTTATTTCATTGATCAATTCAATATCTATAATGCCTATTGAATAACAAAGAGCTTTCTCTTTAATTTCCTTGAAAAGTTTTTCTCTTTTTAAAGATGTTAATTGCTTAGAGTCATTTACTTCTGGGATTACTTCATCAGGCTTAAATATAACTGCTGCAGCTACAACCGGCCCTGCCAAAGCACCTAGTCCGGCTTCATCAATTCCTGCAATATGATTTGAGCCCATTTTCCATAAACTACTTTCAAATTTCTCAAAAGAAACTAGCTTTTTTTTCAATTCACTTCTTCTTATTTTTATTAAAACTGTGAATTTGCTCTTGAAGAAAACCCGTGGGACAAACAGAACACCAGGCACGCTTACTGAAAAATAATCCTAGAGCTAAAGAAATAATAAGTAAAAAAGCCATCATCGCAATGACTAAATATCCCAGGTAATAATTAAAGGCAAAAGCCAAAACATGATTAGCTGGGATTTCTTATATTTTTTATTTTGCATACTATTATTATACAAAATATTAGCAGTATTTTCAATAAAAAAAGGAGACATACACTATGTCTCCCTTTAAGGTTAAATACATAATTTTATTTTGATTTTTATTGCGAAAGTTTTTCTTTCTGCGCTTTTAAAGCTCGAGCATACTTAGAGCTTAAATTACCCATTTTTTCTTCTGTCTCTTTAATCTTTTTATCTAATTCTTCAATGCTCATATTGTTTATTTTCTTTTTTTTCTCTTCTTTACTTTCCGCTGGAGCTGCCGGAGCTGCTTCTTCTTTTACTTCTGCTGCCGGAGCTGCCTCAGGAGCTTTTTCTTCTACTGCTGGTTGCTCCTCAACTACAGGAGCTGCCGGAGCTGCTTCTTCTTTTACTTCTGCTGCCGGAGCTGCCTCAGGAGCTTTTTCTTCTTCTTTAGATTCTTCCTGCTTTGGCTCTTCTTGTGCTTCTTTTGGTTTTTGCGTTTCTTTGGCAGTTACTTCTTCTTTTACTTCTGGTTGATTCTCAGCATTTTGCTGTTCATCTTTTTTTTCTTCACTCATGATTTACTCCTTACACTTTTTTTAATAAACTTTTAAGCTCTTTGGCTTCACGACATTTAATACCCAGTTTATGGGCCCACAAAATTGCTCCATTATCAACACTAATCAAAGTTGCTTTTAATTCTTTGGCTAAAAGAATCAAGTCTACATCTTCTTTAGAATCTATAGTATCTGTCCTTAAGGCTGTACGATAATCATGCCTTATTCTTTTTATCACTTCATCTATCTTCTTCGCGTCTTTAGCTTGACGAATCCCCTTCTCAGCCAAACGCAAACCCTTATCAACTCTCTTTCGCATATCATCAACTAATTCATAAAGGAATAAAGCTGGCAAACTTAATTCATACTTTTTAGGAGCTTTTTTATGGATTACCAATGAAAGCTTCGCTGGTATCTTGCTTGAATTAATAAAATTCATCAGTTCAGCATATATAGAAGGAGGCATGTAGAAACTGTATTCCTTTGACTTCTCTGCCAGCTTAAGAAAATTCAAAAAAGCAGTAGTCGGCTTGCGTCCGAATTTATATTTTGACTCCGGATTAACAAACACACTCGTATCTAATACAAAACGTTCCTTCTTCATTGAAGACTATTTTTACACGAATAGAATAATAATTGCAAGTTATTTTTTAAAATTGGACTTCAATTTCAAGGCCGGTTTTAAGACGTAAAAAGTTATCACTATATAATTTAGAGAATAAATCAATTGCCTTTTGGCCCGTACAATGAGTGGGAGCAATTTTACAAACACCTAATTTTTGGAGCTTTGAGGCTATATCTTTGATTTCATTTTCTGTTTTAGATTCCAGATGAAAACCACCCATAACGCAGTATATTTTATCATTAAAATGCTTTTTAATAGCTTCTGTCATTTGAATCACACCTGGATGAGCACAACCTAGAATGATCACAAGACCTTTGCTGATTTTTAAAATCAAAGCCTGTTCAACTAATTGACTTTGTTTGTATGTAGTTTTAAATGGCTCACTTGTGAAAATTCCCTTATCTATTTCACTAAAATCTTCATTTTCAATTAATTTGATATTGCACTTTACCGCCCGCTCTCTAAAATCATCAGAAAAACCTTTCAAACCATAAAGCAAAACATTAGAATTTTCTTTAAATAAAGCCTCAAGCCCACCAACATGATCCCAATGATCATGAGAAATAACAACTTTTTTAATTAAAGAAAGATCTATATTCATCATCTGCACATTATGCAAAAAGGTTTCAGGGCTATCAGCTGTATCAAATAAAATATCATCATTTATAAGTACTGAGAAGCCCCAGCACTCTTTAAATTTCTTATCAAATGTATAATTATCAGCTAATATTCTAATTTTCATTTTTTTTATGTGTTTTATAGCTTAATATCATATCCCCAACGTCAACTCCTAAATGCTCAGCAACTGCCGGACATTTAGCTTTAAATATAAAAAATATATCTTCATCTCTATCGCATAGCTCCTCAAAATTACCCTGACCTTTGCTAATAATAAAATCAGCTGTATTAAATATATCTAAAAACTCTTTACTACAGCTATCTAAAATAGCAGCTGGGCCATCTGAACCGCTGGAAATTACCTTAGCAACCTCATCTAATCCACAGTCAAGAGCATCCTCTAGAGTCGCATCATTTATAGCTGGCTTTCCTCTTACTGCCAGGACAACCGGCTTTTTTATCTCTTCAATCAATAGCTTATCAAAAACAATTTCTCCTGTATTATCTGATATATAAAGTATGCTTTGAGCTTTATCGAGACCTTTTTTAAAATCCTCAAAATCAAATATTTTAAACTTAGTGTTTAAATCTTCTCTCAATTCATCTTCAAGATTAAAACTAGACTTAGCTCCTAAATCTATAATATTGCCGATAGCAGCTAGACGCAAAGCTTCAAATAATGGGTCATCAGCCTTAGCTATTCTTTCTTTTAATTCAGAGTAAAGTTCTAAAACTACTTTATTAGCGTGATCCTTCTCTTTTTTATAAGGGTCAGCAACTCCCGTCAAAGAGGTAATAACTTTATATATCTCTCTAGCTATATGAGGCGGACTTTTATCAAAGGGAACTTTAGAGATAGCTTCATTGACAGCTTTCAAAATAACTTTTTTTTCACTTTCAGATATGTTAATTCTATCTAAAGTTTCATTAGCCTGCCTTAAAAAACAGGGAATACAGCTAGTATTAGTTTTCATAATTTTACTTTTTGAGTTAAGGTTTTCCAAATTTCAATAACTGCAAGTGAGGCAGGTGAAGCTTTATCATACTCTATTAATGTTTTATTTTGCATCTGAGCTTCTGTGGTGCTTTTATCATAAGGAACCATACCCAGTAAATCTACCTTGCATTCTAAAGCCACTTGCTCTAATTCTGTGGCCTTATTTAGATTAATATCACTTTTATTAATTATTAAACCTACCTTAATATTAAAAAAAGAACATAATTCAAAAACTCTTTTGGCATCATGAATACCAGAAACCGTAGGTTCAGTTACAACTACAGCATAATCGGCACCCACTATTGACGCAATAACCGGACAACCAGTACCCGGAGCACCATCATTTAAAGATAGCTTAATACTACTATCAGCTACTCTATCTCTGGCTATCTGCCTAATAAGACTGACTAATTTACCTGAATTTTCTTCAGCTGCATATAGTTTTGCGTGCACCATATTTCCAAAGCGGCTTTTAGCAATGTAGAGCTCTCCGTTTACTGCCTCTTTTAATTCAATCGCATCAGCCGGACAAACCAAAGAACAAGCATAACATCCTTCACAGCTAAGTGCTTCAACAGAAAAATTTTTATCTTCTTTCTTTATGGCTGAAAACTTACAAACGTCGTAGCATTTGCCACAACCAATACATTTACTAGGATTAATTCTAGCTCTCTTTCCGCCTGAAAATAAATAACCCTCTTTCATATCAGGAGATAAAAGAATATGTAAATCAGCCGCATCAACATCACAATCAGTTATAAGTAAGTTATTAGCTAAGCTCACAAAGGCACCCGTAATTGTTGTTTTACCCGTGCCACCCTTACCGCTGATAATCACAATTTCTTTATAATTACTTTGGGGAATTTCTGCCTGGGCTGGTAAGGCTGAAAGTGTATTTTTTAAATTTCCTTTTTGAATGTTAGTTACTGCTTGAGGCATTATCTTTAGTTGAGCTTTTGCAATAATTCTATCGGCAATTTCTAAAAATAAACTTTTGTATTCTTCTAAGTGCCGGGTAACTATTTCACCTTCAGAATATAATTCGGCAATTTTTCTCTCATCAGGAATTTCACCAATAATATTTAATTTTTCTTGTTTGCAATAATCCTGCAAATCGTTATTTTTATAGTCGGCTCTATTTACTAAAATAACAGGCTCATGACCAACCATACGGCACATATCAACTGAGAGTTTCAAATCATTAATTCCAAAGGGAGTCGGATCAGTTACTAAAATTACTAAATCAACTTCAGAGATAGCTTCAACAACCGGACATGAAGTCCCAGGAGCCGTATCAATAAAGTTAATAGCTTCTGGGTCTATATGATTTTTAACTTTCTTAATCAGTCGAGGAGTCATGGCCCCTTCACCCGTCTTTAACTCACCATAACTTATGTTTACTTTATCAGCTTTGCCCGTCTTAACACTGCCGATTTCTCTCTCTTTAAAAATAATGGCATTTTCAGGGCAAGCTATCTTACAAGCTCCACAAGCATGGCAAAGCTGCTTAAAAATAAGCATTTTATCCTTAACTGAAGCGATAGCATTAAAAGCGCAAGCCTCAATGCATTTTCGGCAATTAGTACACTTTGCAGCATCAATTTCAGCCGGAGCCATTATATTTATTTTTTCTTCATTATCTATTTTAGGTTGAAGGAATAAATGGCCATTAGGTTCTTCTACATCACAATCCAAATAATTAACCTTATTTCCTTTTGTTGATAGGACATAGGCCAGATTAGTAGATACAAAAGTTTTGCCAGTCCCACCTTTACCGCTAGATATAGCTATTTTTAAATTTGTTTTCATGATCTTTTAATCCTAAGTGGTAATTATCAGAGTATCCTGATGATTTTGATTTATTTTTTTAAATTGTTTATTCTTTTCATTTAAATAAGCCTCAACATCACATAAACTCTCAATAGTTGATTCATGCGTTCTACCTTCAGATTTATGCATCTGGGCAATGAGTTCCAAGCCCTTAATAGAAAAATCAGATATTACTATTTTCCCTTCGGGCTTAACAACTCTAAAAAATTCATCGAGTACTTTTCTGTAATTTTGAATATGATGAATTACACAAACGCAAAACAGATAATCAACTGTGTTGTCCTCATAGAAAAGTTTCTGGGCATCAGCTATATGAAATTTTACTCTTTCAACTACACCATAATAGCTCAAATTGAGCCGGGCAAATTCCTGCTCTTCAGACGATATATCAATACTCTCAATATTATAACCAGCACTTGCTAAAGCCAGGCTCATATGTCCTTTGCCAGCTCCTATATCAGCGATAACTCCAGAAAGAGGTAGAACTTCTTTTAAAATATCATGGCGTACTTTTAAATGATCATAGCCAAAGTTTCTGGATTTTTCTAATCTTTCTAAATAGCGCTTATGATTCTCTTCTAACTTAGCTTCCAATTACTTATTGCCTCCAAATCCAAACTTATTCCCCACATCAGGACCACTGGTTTCATTTAATTGACCATTCTTTAATTTCTCTATAGCTTCTTTTATAGAACCTGATAATCCGCTATAAACTTTTATTCCCGCAGCGCTTAATACATCAAAGGCATTAGGACCTACATTACCGGTCAAAAGAACTTGAGCTTCCTTATCAGCTATTAACTGAGCGGATCTGATTCCGGCTCCACCGGCTGAAGCGATATTGGCATTATCAACAGCCTCAAATTCCATGCTATCTGTATCTACAAAAAGAAAATATCGACATCGGCCAAACCGTGCATCTATTTGAGCATCTAAATTATCACCTGTAGAACTCATTGCTACTTTCATGTTTCTTCTCCTTTTTAATGAGCACATCAGTTATGGAACAAAAGTGAACATAACTGATAAGTGCGAATTAATCCCGCTGTCTGTTTTCCGCAGGGAAACAAGCGGGATAATGAGTTTATTTTAGTTTACAAGTTAATCCCGCTGTCTGTTTTCCGCAGGGAAACAAGCGGGATAATGAGTTTATTTCATTCCTCTGACTCTTCATGATCACATTCAGTTTTATCAAGGCCATAACCTTTACCCGCGCCAGGATCACAAACATTATCTGATGGCTTCAGCTCTCCCTTTAAGAGCTTCTCAATTGCTTCCTTAATAGTACAACTAATACCAGTAATTGTTTCTATCTGAGCTTCATCAAAAAGCATTTTTGCGTTTTGACCCATGCCGCCACAAACAATGCTTCCTGCATGCATTTCTTTAAAAAAAGCAGGTAGATAGCCCGGATGATGACCAGGATTAGCAATTACTTCTTCTTTAATCAATTTACCATCTGCATATTCCACAACCGTGAATTCTGGACAACGGCCAAAATGTTCAGCGACCTGCTCAGAATCAGTCGAAATAACTGTTTTCATAGGTATCCTCCATATTAAATTATTAAACTTATTTAATTTCAGACAAACGCTGCTTTATGGCTTTCAGCTCTTCTTCCATCATCTTAGCTTGATCTTTTAAATAAGCTTTTTCATCTTCTGGTGTTGGCGTCTGATTAACCGGAGCCTGCATCATAGGACCATAGGGTGTATTTGCCCAAGCATTATAACCCCAGCCTCGACCTCTAAGGCCGCGACGCATACCCATACCCATTCCCAAGCCTCTGCCTTGACCTTGACCTTGACCTTGACCTTGACCATATCCTGGATTTACATAACCAGCACAATAACCCATTCCTCTTCCCGTCATAGCACCTTGCCCATTAGGGCCTGTTCCATCTCCTCTTGGCATAACTAAACCTCCTTAAATGAGGGCATTACTTACAGAGCATAAGCGAATGTAAGTAATCTGCCCGAATTTATCCCCCATTCTTTGCTTCTCAAAGAATGTACAGGGGATATAGTTACCTTCAGCTTTTTGTTAATCCCCCACTCTTTGCTTCTCAAAGAATGTACAGGGGATATAGTTGTCTTCAATTATCATTTCATTTACAATTCTTACATAAACCATAAAAACGAAGTTGGAGATTATCAACTTTGAATTCATAGTTTTTTATGTATTCTTCTTTTACTTTATTTATATGTTTATCTAATTCCTTATTAGCTTCGACATTAATAATATTTCCACATTTTTTACATATAAGATGAAAATGCGGATCTTCTTCTGGAGTTTTCTTAAATTCATAACGTGCTTTACCGTCTCCAGCATTAATTTTACCAACAATACCGGATGCAACCAACATTTCCAGAGTCCTATAAATCGTAGTTAAACCTACAGCCGGATATATCTGATGAACTTTTAAAAATACTTCCTCAGCACTTAAATGGCCTTTTGATGAATTAAGCACTTCAACTATCTTCATGCGGGGAAGCGTCAGGCGATAACCGCAACCTCTAATTCTTCCGTGAAACCATCTGCCGCGACCTTGCATACATAATCTCCTTATTGAAAACGATTGTCATTAACAATAATACATGAAGACAGTTCTTCTGTCAAGTTTATTTTTTTAAGGATTAAACTACAGAGAAGATCAAAAGTATGCCCATGGCAAAAGCAATTATACCCCAAATACGGTAGTATTCATCCGCTAAAGATACGCTCCAGTTAATAACAAATTTAGCTTTATCATGAGCCGCAAATATAAAGAATAAACCCTTAGCTACTGAGAGAATACCTATTAAAACTACAAAAAGTCCTAATTTACTGCTGCCACTAACAATAAAAAGGATGAGACCCACTAAAGCGGCAATTACTCCTAAGGGTTTATAGTTTTTCCAGGATAGCAAGAGACTAATCTTTTTCTTAAGTTTATCAGGAAATAAAATTATTACTACGCCTACTACTATAAAATAGAGACCTAAAAAAATTAAAAATTCCATTTTTACCTCCACGTATTATATGCCTATTAGACATGTTAAATAGTTAATAACCAAGATGCAAGATATACCCTTGCAGGGCACAAGCAAGACACAAACATTCACCAATAACCAAAATACAAGATACAATCAATAATCAAACATCAAACATTATTGCGATTTTAGGATAATAGAAGACAGTATCTTTTTTAGTTCATTAGCTTCCTTAATTAAAGGTTTAATTTCTGACTCTCTATTTCTTTCAGACTCTGAAATCAATTCTAACCAGTGAAGGCTCTCTTTTGCTTCTCTTCTTGCGATTTTCATTCTTTGAATAAAATCCTTTTTACCTAAAGCATCGTTGGCTTCTCTGTAATTAGCTCCAACAGAACCCGCCGATCCAACAACCTGCCCCACCAATCTGTCATTCATTGGATTTCTTGGAAGCTTTTTGCATAATCTAATAACAGCTTTGGCAAATTCAGTAGTTCTCTTTTCTAAATTAAATTCTTTCATCATTTTGTTTGGTTATTCGAATTTGGTTCTTGGTTATTATTTGGTTATTGCGTCTTGCTTCTTGATTATCGTTCTCTATACGGCTCTACATGAACCAAAACAGATTTTACCTGCGGCATTTCCTGTAAGATTTTATTTTTCACTAATTTGGCAATAGCATGAGATTCTAAAACGCTGAGGTTGGCATCAACCTCAATATGCATATCAACTAAAAAATCTAAACCTGCTTTTCTTACTAACAGAGTTTCTACATACTTAATTTCTTTAATGGTAGAAGCAATCTTTTTAACTTCTTTTTCTATCTCAGGATCAACACTTTCATCCATAAGCTCTGAGGCTGCTCTTAGATATACTTTTACCCCAACATATAAAATCATAACAGAAACAACCAAAGCTCCTACTCGATCCATAAAAGCCCATTTTTCTCCGGCATAAATTGTCAACACTAAAGCCACAACTACTACTGCAGAAGAAAGTGCATCTGACCTATGATGCCAGGCATCAGCAATTAAAGAAGTGCTTTTTATTTTTTTCCCTAAGTTAACTTTATAACGATACATGCTTTCTTTAGCTATAACTGAAAAAAAGGCTATCCAAAGCGTATATGCAGCCGGCTCTACAAATACTGCTTTATCAAAATATGAAGAAATAACTTTATAGCCGATTATGAGACCAAAAACAATTAACATAATCGCTACAGTTAATGAGGTAATCGACTCAGCCTTACCATGACCATAAGGATGTTCTTTATCTTTAGGTTTGGCTGCCACAATCATCCCAAATAAAACCGCCAGAGATGAAGTTATATCAGATAGAGAGTGCAGCCCATCAGAGATCAGACTGTAACTTTTACCTAAGATACCGGCTGTAATTTTAAGTAAAGTTAGGAAAACATTACCGATTATGCCTACCCAGGCTCCACGTCTGCCTAAAGCGTAAAGATTATTTGAAGTTTTTTTGTTATTCATGGATTTAGCCGCCTACATTTCTAAGTCATTCTTTTTCTTAGCGCTTTTAAACCAAGTCATTGGAGATAATAAAATTAAAACGGGGATTATTTCAAGACGGCCCACCCACATATTGAAGATAAAAAGTATTTTAGCTAAAATATGCATGCTGGGCCTGGTAATACCAACAGAGAGCCCTACAGTACCCTGCGCTGAGGCTACTTCAAAAAATGAGTCTACAAAACTAAAGTCTTCAATATACATAAGGGCTATGGTTGAGAAAAATAAAATAAGCATATAAGCTGTAACTAAACCCATTATTACACTAAGAGTATTTGAAGATATTTCAACACCTGCTACTTTTAAACATATCTTTGACTCTTCGGGTAAAGAATTTTTCCAAACCAACCAGCGAAGAGCACTTAAAAGAATAATAAACCTTAATATCTTGATACCACCTGTAGTTGAACATGTGCTTCCACCAACAATCATCAAAAGAATAGTAACATACTTGCTTTTATCGCATAAAGCCGCAGTATCAACAGTATTAAATCCTGTCTGAGTAATTGAGGTAACACTCTGAAATATAGCCGGAACTATATTCTTATAATAAAATCCGAAACTTAAAAAGAACAAAGCGGATGAAATGACAATTATAAGAAAAAGAGCTCTTACCTGTACATCTTTAAAAAAATCTCCCAGACCTCTTTTGATTACTTTGTAATATAGGGGAAAGCTAACTGCTCCTAAAAACATAACTAAACAAACAGTCATGCTGATTATCGGATTATTATAATGACCTATAGAATCACTGTAAGCAGAAAACCCACCAGTAGCAATAGCGCTCATTATATGAATAAGGCCATCATAAAAACCCATACCAGCTGCTAAAAATCCTATAAATCCACAGGCAGTTAATACAGCATATATTTTAACAACTGTTCTGGAAGTCTTAACAACACTACCAACAATATTTTCTTCACCAAACTCAGAAGTATAAAGCTTAAAAGGTGCTCCCCCAGGTCTAAAAAGAAGTGCTAGAGAGATAATGATAATTCCCAGACCACCTAACCATTGCGTATAAGACCTGAAAAAAACTAAAGTCTTAGGTAGAATTTCAGGATTATACATAGTTAAACCTGTAGTAGTCAAACCAGACATAACCTCGAAAACACCGTCTATATATCCGTGTTCAGGAACAAGAATAAATGCCAGGCCACCCAAGAGACTATAAAAAAGATATATTAAAGCAGTAACCACCAGAGCATCTCTCAGGGACGGCTTCTTTTTATAGTCTGGTTGAAACTTTTTTGTTATAAAAGCAACAACATAAAAAATAAGAACCATGAACCCCAAAAGCAAACTCATGGAAAACTCTCTAAAGAATAGAGAGGCGACAAAAGGTACAATAAGAATAATGCCCAAAACACCTATCAGCTCTGCCAAATAAAAAAAGACGAGCTTAAAGTCAATGGGCTTAATATATTTTCTTAGCATATTTATTTATATTTGTTGATGATTCTCTTTGGTTCTTCTTGCCTTCTTTAATTCACCGAAAATATCCTTAAGTTTCTCAAGTATCTTCTCGCTTTCAGCAAGAATAAGGAGTATGTCATCTTCCAATATTTCTGATTTACCCTCAGGAACTACAGCTGAATTTTCCCTGATAATAGAAATAATAAGAGATCCTTCTGGCAAATTAATATCTTTAATTTTTTTACCAGCCGTATCTCCTGGACTTAATTCTATAAGTCTGGTTCCACCTCGAATTAAAAGTGAAAAATCTAGTATATCGTATCCATGCAATATGCTGGATATTTCAGTTGCTGCAGAAATAGTAGGTGAAATAATATAATCTATACCTATTTCCTTACAGGCTGTTCTTAGATTAACATCATTCAATTTTACAACAATTTTGAGCACATTAAGCTTCTTAGCCATCATACCAACTACAGTATTAAGGGCATCTGATTCAGTTGTAGCCACTAAAGCATCAGAATTTCTAGCATCAGCTTTATTTAAGAGCTCTAGCTCTGTGCCATCACCATGCAAGACCAAAGCATCAAAATCTCTTGAAAGATCCTCACACTTCTCTTCATTGGCATCTATAAGCACCAATTCCATATTAACTCTCTGAGATAAATCTTTAGCTAACTGGGTGCCAATACCACCCATACCAACTATAATAACTCTCATTTCTTTCTCCTTCGGATAAACTCTAATGAAACAGCCTTCTTATAAGTTTACCATAAAAAAACAGTTATTCAAATAAATCGACAGTGATAATTTAGAGGGTTTTCCCCGTAATCATTTCAAGGATTGAAAGGTATTTTTCCCTTGTCTTTTCAACAATATCCTCTGGCAAAACAGGACCCGGAGGAGTTTTATCCCAAGCTAATGAATCCAAGTAATCTCTGGTAAATTGCTTATCAAAACTCTTTTGGCTTCTGCCAGGTTCATAATCATTTAGAGGCCAAAAGCGGGATGAATCAGGAGTAAGAATTTCATCTATTAAAACTATTTTTTCACCTATTTTACCAAATTCAAATTTAGTATCGGCAATAATTATTCCTTTTCCCCTTGCAAAATCATCTGCTTGTTTATATATTTCAATGCTTTTTGAGCGCACAAATTCAAAGGCTTCTGCTCCGATAAGATCCTTAGTTTGAGCTTCATTAATAGGTTCATCATGCCCTTCTTCAGCTTTAGTCGAAGGTGTAAAAATAACTTCTGGCAACTTATCTGATTCTTTTAAGCCTTCAGGTAGATTGATTCCACAAATACTTTGCTTATTTTTATATTCTTTCCACCCTGAACCAGCCAGATAACCTCTAACCACACATTCAACAACCAGAGGCTCTGTCTTTTTAACCAGCATAGATCTTTTATCCAGTAAATCCCTATGAGGCTTAAGTCTTTCATCATGGCTGATGATATCATCAATATCTGTAGCTATGATATGATTATCAATCAAGTCCTTTGTATATTCAAACCAAAAGACTGATATCTGAGTCAAAACTTTACCCTTATCCGGTATACCATTAGGCATAACTACATCAAAGGCTGATATCCTGTCACTAGCCACAAATAAAAGAGCATTATCTAAATCATAAACGTCTCTTACTTTGCCCCGCTTAAAGAGCTTTAATCCTTCAAGCTCAACCTTCATTATGGCCTGCATAAATTTCTCCTTACTTAGACTAAATCAGAATTTTCTTTTAAAACACCGGGAGTGACGTAATCCCCCAATTTATCAGCTAATTTAAAAAATCTTTCGCGCTGTAATTCTAATTCTTTAATAATCTCTTTAGGCGTATCATCTACCTGTTCTTTATAGATAACTATTATCCTGTCAATCTTAGCTACATTTTCAGGGATTCTCATTTTAAACTGCTCATCATAAATACTTTGAGTATATTCTTTATTTAAAACCTCTTTAAATAGTTTCTTTAAGTCCTCATAGAGTGGAATATATCCCGAAGGTGTTTTTATGGCTTCAGCTTCATTGTGAACCCTCAACTCCATCCACTTTAACCAAACATGCTTATCATGCATACCACTAATATATTTTCCTTCTTTGTCCTTAAGAAAATAATTAACTGAAAAAATCTTCGGCACACTACTCAAACCTTCAGTAAATTTAATGTTATTATTTATATACCTGCCTAGAGGGATAGAGAGAAAATCTAAGTTAGACATAGGATTAAAAACTCTAACTCCCTCTTGTCCTAGGGTGGCTGCTGTAGTTTCTGATTCCAATGTAGATGCTTTAGTTAGAATTCCATGGCTCCAATTGAAAGCTTCTTCTACCGGAGGTGAAGTATTTGAATCTCTACCTCCATAAATAACCCCTTCAACCTTGACCCCTTCAGGAGCATCTGCTTTTTCATCTCGATTCCCTAACTTAGCCAGTTTAATAGTATATCTGGCATTCTTATGAGAAGGTGTTATTTCATTATTAGCATCGTCTTTCTTCCCTGGCTGCCACTTGCCTGAATAATTTATACCTTCTGAGGGCACTTCGCCATCTTTACCCAGCCAATAAGGTATATTATCGGGTGTCATTAAGATATTCGAAAAAATGATCTCACCGGGATCATGTAGCGCCTTCCAAATAAGCGGATCATCCTCGGAATTAACATCTCTAATAATACCAAACATACCTCTTTCAACGTTTACCGCTCTAATTTCATTATCTATTTTTTTTAAATAAGCAATATCGTCACCTACGATTTTTTCACCTTCAAGCATAGATGTAGACGTTTTACCGCAAGCGCTAGGGAATGCTCCCGTAAAATATGTTTTTCTGTTTTCTTTTCCCATAGTACCCATAACAAACATATGCTCAGTCAACCAGCCTTCTTGGGATGCTTTTTTAATAGCCAGTCTCATGGCTAATTTTTTTAAACCAATTGTATTTCCGCCATATTGAGTATTAGTGCTGTAAACTATATTATTAGATAAATCAATATAGACTCTTCGCTGATCTATGTCACGACTAACGCTATTTTCTAAAACGCCGGCAGAATGAACAAATTTAAAGAAACTATCTTCACCATTCAACTTTCGAAATTCCTCATAACCACTTCTATAAAGCAGGTCTTCTGAATGAGCGACATAACTGGAATCAGTTATCTGAACTGCTGGAATAGAAAATACAGAATCATTCGGACCCAAACAATAAAAACAAATGTAGGCTTCTTTGCCCTGCATAATATTTTTTAAATATGATTTAACTTCCTTTAGGCCTTCTTCTTTAGCTATCTGATTAATACCTCTTGATAATTCTGTATTTTCATCAACTAAAAATTTAGTATTCTTTTTATCTCTGGCTTGATCATTATATCCATCAAAGTGAATTGTATGCCCATCGGTAGCCAGAGGCAATTCTTCTTTGAGCTCTAAGGCTTTCTTTCTTATATAATCAGCATCTTGCTCTGAATCAGTTCTTACAAAAATCGTATCAGGATTACAGAGCTCTAGATATTCTGCTATAAATTCCAGCAGGGCTGGATCATTTAAAGCTTCTAATTTTTTTAAGTTTTCAGCTGAACATTTTTCTTGAATAATTTTTAGAGAATCATCTGACATAAATTTTTCCTCTCAGTTTTAAGTTATTAAGACTGTTCTCTTTGACCAAAAATAATACTTCCCGGCCTGATCATATTACTGCCTTCTTCTATGGCAATTTTATAAGTATTACTCATGCCCATAGAAAGATATTTCATTTGAACATTACTTATCTTTAAAGCTGATATTTCATCAAATAAACTTTTAGTTTTTTTAAAAAAATCCCTCGCGTTTTCTGGATCACCAAACCGTGGCCCCATAGTCATCAAACCCGATAGTTTAATATTTTGAAGTAAACTTATATCCCTTATAAATTCAATAACTTTTTCTGGTCTTAACCCTGTTTTCTGATCTTCTTCACCGCTATTAACTTCAACTAAAACCGGCATTATCTTATTAACCTCTTTGGCTCTTTTATCTATTTCTGCAGCCAGTTTTAATGAATCTAGGGTTTCAATCATATCAAATATTTCAACTGCCAGCTTTACTTTATTTGTCTGTAAATGTCCGATCATGTGCCATTTAAGTGAATTGCTTTTCCTACCCAAAGATTCTTTTATCTCCTCGGCTTCCTGAACATAATTTTCTCCGACAATACTCATTCCAGCAGCAAGTGCAGCTTTAAGCTCATCGACACTTCTTGTCTTAGCCGCAATAACTATTTTAACGTTATCCGGTATCTCGGCTTTTATTTTTTCACAATTAGTTTTTATAGCTTCTATATCCATAAGAACCTTACTTATTATCGTTAACTATATCTAAAACCTCATCATGAATGACCCCATTAGAGGCAATATAGCCTTTTGTATTTATGTTCCATTCATTACCTTTTAAATCAGTTACTCTACCGCCAGCTTCCTCGATAAGATGCAACCCGGCCGCATAATCCCAAACCTGATCCGTATATTCAACCTCAAGTTCAGCTTTACCTTGAGCTATATAAGTTAAACCCCTAACGGTTGAGCCTAACATCCTGACATTGAAAACTTTATCCGCCAAGCCGTCTAGAGATTTTAAAAGCACACTTGGATTATATCTAATGGTTGAATCAAAAAATATTGTCGCCTGCTTAATGTCTCTTGGAGAAACTCTCATCCTCTTGTCATTGCAGTAAGCACCCTTATCTTTCTGGGCCCAATACAGCTCATTAGTAGTCGGAATATATATAACTCCGGCCACAACTTTATCTTTATATGCTATTCCTATAGAAACTCCAAAAATAGTAATATTACGAATATAATTATGAGTGCCATCAATAGGGTCTATAATCCAGGTAAAAGCTGATTTTAATTCCGGAATAGGTTTTTCTTCAGAGAGAATATTATCACTTTCGAAATTCTCCTTAATAATTCCGGCAATAATCTCATCTGCTTTTAAATCCAGATCACTTACCAGGTTCCTATCAGATTTGGTTTTTACATCAGTTACATGTCCGAAATTATCTTTAAGCATTTTACCTGCTTCAAGAGCGGCTTTAATAGCTATATCTTTTCTTGGAGTAATTTCATTCTCATTTACCACCACTGGCCTCTTTCTTTAATTAGCTCTATAAACTTTTTTATAGAACGCTCCCCTGTCTTCTCCACATCTGAGGGAAAATAACAAGCGGGAAGCTCGCCCTGGCCGCGATGAGCCTTAATACATTCACAGCAAAGGCCTCTTTTAGCACATGACGTAAAACTACAGGTACAATGCTTTAAATTTTCCTCAATTTTACATTCTGCCATGATAAAACTCCTAGAATTTATTTGGTCTTCTTCTTAAAGTATCACTTTCAGAAATAGGTTCTACTTTAAGTTTTTCAATTTCATAAACAGAACTTATTTTATATGGTAAATTAATAAATTCAGATTTTATTTCCTGCATTTCACTCTCAGATAACGGTTTAACCGCACTCGGCCTAAGAGGTGTATTAAGATGAATCTCATCAGGCTTAATAGCCTCTAAAAGCTTAATGAATTTATTGGCGCAATTTCTATTATTCTCAATAAACATAAGTTGTAAGGCCAAGGTCTTATTATATATCTTTCTAAACTCTACTATCCCGTCAAAAATATCCTCAAATTTAACCTGTTTACAGGGCTGATTAAGACTCTCTAAGCTTTGCTGATCATAGGCATCCAGCTTTAAGGATACATAATCAACTACAGCCAATTCTTCCCTAAAGCCAGCGTCATAAATAAAAGAACCATTAGTAATAACTGCCACAGGTTCGCTACGAATTTCCTTTATAGCCCGGGCTGTTTCACCTAAATTAGAAGCCAAAGAAGGTTCACCCTGTCCAGAAAAAGTAAAGTAATCTATGGGAATATCTGGTAGAGATTTAATCTCTTCAATAACACCTTGAGTTTCTACAAAAACCTGTCTTTGAGTAGTATATTCTTTATTTTTCCCCAATTGACAATAAACACAGTCAAAAGTACAGATTTTACAACCACTGGGGAGCAAATCCACCCCCAAAGACCTACCCAGTCTCCATGAAGAAACCGGCCCATAAAGATGTTTAAATTTATATTCACTCATTATTTAATCTTTTTTGTAATTCTTATGAACCATAATAAAGCTGAAATTCATAAGGATGCGGTCTATTCTTTATAGCTTCAACTTCAGTTACCATTTTTCTTTCAATCCAACACTTAATCAAATCTTCACTAAATACTCCACCCTTAAGCAAAAATTCATGATCCTTTTTAAGTGCTTTTAAGGACTCTTCTAAAGATGTCGGTAGAGGTACAATTTTATTTTTTAGACTATCAGGAGCATTAAATATATCAACATCATAAGGTCCAAAATTATTTTTAGTAGGATCTATTTTATTTTTTATACCGTCAATTCCAGCCATTAAAAGTGCAGCCAGACAATAATAGATATTACAGGTAAAATCTGGCGGACGATATTCAATTCTCTTATCCGCTTCTTTAATAGCATATTTAGGCACCCTTATAGCAGCACTTCTATTACCCAAAGAGAAAAATAAATTTACCGGAGCTTCATAACCAGCTATCAGCCTCTTAAAAGAATTAGTACTCGGATTTGTAAAAGCTGTTAAAGCTCGTCCATGCTTTAAGATGCCTCCAATATAATAAAGAGCTGTTTTGCTTAAATTAGCATACTTAGCTTTTTTATCATAAAAAACATTCTTACCATTTTTCGTAAGAAACTGATGTACATGCATCCCGCTTC
>Ga0207996_1000685_pt1 | contig 28335 bp, 28 predicted proteins | sample AntAceMetag02UKG_FD_184773 | JGI IMG/M metagenome (GOLD analysis project Ga0207996, IMG submission 184773) | Saline lake microbial communities from Ace Lake, Antarctica - Antarctic Ace Lake Metagenome 02UKG (SPAdes) (version 2) | ecosystem: Environmental > Aquatic > Non-marine Saline and...
ATTCAGTTCATCATTTTATCAATCATTGCATAAGGTAATTTCTTTCCGTAAACCTGACGAAAGAATTTGATTTATTCTTTTTTGTGCGTCTGGTAAGGCGCAATTATTGATAAAACGCTATTCTATGATATATGAAAAGGAAATCTTTTTAATTGTTTTGATTATTAGCTGCTTTTAATAAATGGTTTTTGTCAGGTTAAGTGAATGATGCCCCTGCCTACAGAACCGGGTTTTTGTAAAATGTTCCGTTAAAAACTAGATTCTGATTATTGTAAGGTCAGGTTCAGGCCTTCACAAATAATATAACCGGAAGGAAGTATCCCGCAGGTTCTGTTTTTATTCGATAGCCTCGGGTTTTTTGACCGACCTATTAGTTGTTTTGTGATATTATGTTAATTATAATTCTTTCCCATTGGCTCATGACTTTGTCAAGATTCAGTCCCGTCGTTATTTTAGAAGCTTCTCTTCCCAGTGTGTTCCTTTTATCTTCATTATTTATGAGGGCATTCATTGCAATGATAAGTTCTTTTTTGTTTTCAGCCGCAACCAGGATTCCGTTGACATTTTGGTCTATAATATCTGACGGGCCGGAATTGCAGTTAAAGCTTATACAGGCAAGGCCGGCTGCCATGGCCTCACATAATACATTTGGAAAACCTTCAAATCTTGAACTTAAAACAAAGATTGAAGCTTTGGAATAAATAACATCAATATTCTTAACCAGCCCAGGCATCTGAACCCTGCTTTCAAGGCGTTTTTCTGAGATCAGTTTTTTAAGGTTTTCCCTTTCAGGGCCCTCTCCCAATATGACCAGCTGCCATTCTTTGGAAGAGACGTCAGCAAAAGCCTTTATAAGTAAATCAAAACCTTTTTGATGGGCAAGGCGCCCTGCCGCAAGAACCATCTTTTCTTTTTTAATATCCAGGCTGTTTACTGCTCTCACAGGATTTGGAATAATTTCTGTTTTTACTCTGTAGTTATTGAAGAATCGTTTCACATGTTTTGTCTGTACCACCATGAGATCAGACCATCGGTAGGTAAGGTATCGTGCTGCTTTCCAGATCACTGAAATCATGTCATTTGAGGGGTCGTTCCGTTCAGAAATTATAACAGGTATGCCGAGACTTTTGCAGACAGTAATTGCAACGATGTTAGTTTGGGTTAAAAAACTTATAACAATATCAGGATTAATTGATTTTAACTCTGAACGAATGGATTTAATTCTTGCTATATTTGCCTTGAGCCCGGACATGATTGATCCGGGTTCCCTTTGAAGGCCTAATCCGGTCATGTTTATTTTTGGATTCAGGTTATAGAAGGAATTATCGCTGGATATTGTTAAGATAGAGATATTATGTTGGGATGCCCAGTAATTTGCCATCAGGCTTATTACCCGCTGAGCTCCGCCAGCGTTCATTGCTGAAATGACAAAAACAATCCTCATTTTTTTTGGTGTTTTTATTATACTATTATTTGTTTCGCAGTTGCGAGGATAATTGCAGTTGCGATGCAATCACTGTCCAGCAGCCTGCTTAAGTATTTTTGCCAGGTCACCTGGTAAATCAGGCCTGCCGCGCCGGTTGCGAACACGACAGTATAAAGGGCGATTGATCTTATTGCATTTAACATCGTAAGTTCTTAGTGGGTATGTTTAGTGGATTTATTCTATGAATTTTGCTGTATTAAAGTCAATATATTAAATTTTGATGGGTTTTTAAAGAAATAAAAATGTATTTTCGTCTGCTATGACTTAGATTTTATTATGCAGGAAAAATTATGTTTGATCTGAAACTCATTATTACAATGCCTTGATATTATGTTTTCTTATTGATATAAAATCGATATGTTTATTGAAAATAAAGCGGAAGGTCTGATGGGGCTTTATGTTGTTGTCCGTAAATATATAAATTTTGTAAAAACTTTGATTGTGAAAAGTATTTTTAAGTAAATATTTGGATTTTGAAGGGATGTAATTCAGCTTCATTAGAAACGGCTCGTATGAAGTTGTATGTTTAAGGTTTTTATAATATATCTCTAAAATTGAATTAAATTATGGTTCATGCATCTTGCTGTTAGTGATAATGTAAGGGTAAATGAATTTGAAGATCTAAATATGAAAAGAGTGAGAGTCCTTGAGATAATTGATCATCTGGAGCTTGCCGGCGCACAGGGTATTGTGTCGCATCTTGTTAGGGCAATTGACAGAAATGTTTTTGATGTAAGAGTTATTTGTTTGTTTTCAACACCGGAAACACTCCTTGCAAAAATTCTTATGGAGGAAGGTTATTCTGTATATTTTTTAAATAAAAAAAAAGGATTTGATCCAATCGTTTTTTTAAGAATAGATCAGCTGATAAAGCGTTTTAAGCCTGATGTCGTTCATACTCATTTAGGCACTTTGAAGTATTCATTGCCTTCCATGGTTTTAAGGAGAATCCGGTTTAAGGTTCATACCATGCATAATCTGGCAAGACATGAAACGGATTATCCACTGCTCAATAAACTGGCATTTAAAGCAGGCGTTTATCCGGTTGCAATTGCAGATGAGGTGAAAAAATCAATTGAAGAATTGTATGGGGTCCGGGATTGCTGCAGTATCCCCAATGGTATTCCTGTTAAGGAATATGCAAAACCAGCTGTAGACAGAGAGGAATGGCGCAGGCGTGAAGGAATAGACCGGGATGCGTTTGTGTTTGTTAATGTCGGACGTCTTTGTAAACAGAAAAATCAGCAGCTGTTAATCCAGGCTTTTGCAGAAAACGTGAATAAGGATATTAATGCAATTCTTTTGATAGCTGGTGATGGAGGTTGTTTAAGCAGGCTTAAAAAAACAGCACAGGACCTTAGTGTGTCAGGGAAAATTCGTTTTTTAGGGGTGCGGACGGATATGCACACTCTTTTGAGTGCATCAGATGCTTTTGTTCTTTCCTCTGAATTTGAAGGCAATCCGCTCTGTGTTATGGAGGCCATGGCAGCCGGGCTGCCGGTGGTTGGCACAGATGTGGGAGGTGTTTCTCAATTAATAGAAGACGGAAAGTCCGGTTTGCTTGTAAAAAGCGGAGACCTGAAATCTTTGTCAGCTGCGATGAAGTCGCTTATGCTTGATAACGGGTTGAGATCCCGGATTAAAGATCTTTCAAGAAAAACAGCTTTAGAAAAATTTGATTCAAGCATTATGGCCAGATCTTATGAGAAGCTTTTTCTATCTAAATTAAAAAGAGCTTAAAGCCCTGTTTTTAATTCCATCAGCAAACTTAATGGTATGGTAAGAAATGATATCCCATAAGTATAGATGCATATTTATACATATTCCAAAGACAGCAGGTACAAGTATTGAAAGTGCTTTGGGGCATTTCGATGGCCATCTGGGAAGGGAAGGTCAGGATCACAGGTGTATAAGGATGATCGAACCTAAGATCAATACCGGCATTTTTTACTCAAAAGTAAACTTCCGTATGTTTTTATCCTCGGTGCGTTATAATTTTCGTAAACATAAAAATCCCAACAATGACCTTACGGTATCAAGGGAGCAGTATAACAGTTATTTCAAGTTTACTGTTGTAAGGAATCCGTGGGACAGGGCGTATTCCAGTTATGAAAATGTAATGAGAGATGAAATGCATAAAAGGTCCTGGGGAATAAAACAGCCCTTACCGTTTAATGAATTTTTGTACTTATTTATGGGGAAAGAAATGTTGGTCCGCCAGATGTATTGGCTGAAAGATTTTAAGAATCAGTTGCCTTTTGATTATATTTGCCGTTTTGAGAATCTGAAAGATGACTTTGATAATATCTGCTGTCTTATGGGCCTCAAATCAATAGTTTTGCCCCATAAAATAAAAGGAAAGGGCGGGAATTATAAAGATATGATCGATGATGAATCAAGTGATCTCATCGCTGAATTTTATAAAGAAGAAATAGAACTTTTTAATTATTCCTTTTAGTATGAATATTTACAGGGCTATGCATTCCAAATAATCAGATAAATAAAAGCTTTTTTTGAAACCTTTAAATTATTTAAGAAAAAAGGTTTGTTTTATAAAATTACGGATGTTTTCAAATCTGCCGGTTTCATTTTTAAGGTCTTTACCTCTGCTTAGATTAGGGGAAGCTTCTTTCATCTTTAAAGCGGGACCTGTCACCGGTGAAGAATGCTTGCTCAATCGGCGGCTGTACTTCAATTAGCAATAAAGGTTCTTTTTAAATAATTGCGTATTCGTACAAGTGTGTTGATCGTGTCTTGTGTGTCATTAGCTTTATTTAGGTGCGGGAAGTCTTCGTCTGGCACAGGTAATCCCAAAAAATTGCATAACTTTTCCCAGACGTCACCGTTATCCCAGCAAATAATAAGGAGGTCGTCTGTTCTGTTCTGGAAATACTTTTGTACCGCCATATTATGGTTTTCATAGATTGAAGTCATGTCGTTAATATATTTTTTGTCTGGTTCACCGGTTCTTACTCCTTTTTTTACGCAATGGTTCCATGAACTTAAAGCATGTGTCATGCTGTCATTCCTTACTGTAAGGATGAATTTACTGTTAGGGAAAGCCAGGTCAAGTTCTTTGTATAGGTGATACCATGGATCATTTTGGAAGCTTTTGTAGCGTTGAGCATGTCTGATGATTTTTTTCAACTTATTTGGTTTTGATAGATTGTTTGTGAATTTCTGATGAAAGCCTGTGTGAGGCAAAAGACCCAATTTCTTAAAACAGTATTCGAGGGTTGTTGTTCCGGTTTTGCTCATTCCGATGCCAAAAACCTTATTGATGGTGAAATAGTCATGTGTGTTTTTGGAAAAGGTCTTCATCGTGTCAACCGGTTTTGTTCTTATTTATATTTTGTGTAAGAATATCTATGTTGGAATAAATTTTCAAGTATTTAATATTGTCTTACCTGAAGTTAACGCAGATTATGACTGGATTTTATAGCTGGGCAATTGATGTAGTGCTGGTTTAAAGATTAGACCATTTCATCAATATGTTTTCCCTTCTGATTCAGGGGAGCTGTATTTGTCGGCACACCAATTTTTTGCGGCAAGTTTTCTTTAGGAGTCTTTTTCTTCAGAAATGCTCTATTGTCTTTATCCTCTAGAATTTTGGCCAGCGCTTCTTCGCTGTTAAATTTCTTACTGCCGGAGCGTTCAGGTGTTTTTCCGCTTTTTTTTGTCTCCGGCTGCCGGAGTGATGATGCATTTGCTACGGGATCAACAGCCATTTTATGTTCCTGAAAATTTTGAGATTATATATTTTAAATATACAAAATTTACAATATTTTTAAGCAAATCTTGATAAAAGCTTAAATCACGGCTGCAAGCGCTTCCAGCGGCAGCCTTTCTATGGCACTGACTTTATGAAACTTTCCTGAACCGATCCGTGCTATTTCCCGGGCAGTTCTTTCACTGTCTTCATCCTTTTCATCTTCAGGGGAGATATAGATCACCGAGATCTTGATGCTTTCGCGGCTTGTTTTGCCGGCTTCTACGAGTGCGTGATGTTTACCCATGGATTTTTTTGTTTCCATGGTGGTGCCCTTTGAAAAATCTGCAACACGCCGATGGTAACCCTCGCTGTCAAAGTCATCAGAAAGGGCGGCGTTTGGTTCGCCGTCTGTTATCAGGATGATGTATTTCGGGTTGCTGTTTTTATCTTTAAGAAGCATTTTTCTGGCACAGGTCAATCCATTTCCTATATTGGTGAACTGATCCGCCCGGAGTGTCATGGTCGCCTCAAAAAGAGGGGTGATCTTGTCTGTTAGAGGAACGACGACTTCTCCCAGATTTGAGAAGGCGATGATACCCATCCGGTCCTGTTTTTCAATGGCTGTTTTTGCAAGCTCAGCAACAGCCATCTTTGCATATCTGAGTTTTGCTTTTTCTTTCATGGAAGCGGAGATGTCGACACATACGGCGATATCCAGCTGGTTTTGGGGTTTTTTTTCAAAAGAGCGCAGGTCTGTGTAGCTAATGTCTTCAAAGGTTTTGCCTTTTCGAATCATCTTTCTTAAGGTATGCCTTAAGGAAAGTTCTTTAAAGCTGTCGCCGCGTCTGTAGCGTCTGCTTTCTGCTTTATCGATCTCATGTTCCTGTTTGAAAGCCCTTCTTTCGAGTACCTGACTTTCCTGTCTTCGGATCAGGCCTTCAAGCAGACGGCTGAGACTTAAGTGTGACAGGTTAAAGCGTTTCTTTTCTCCTGAAATATTTACCAGCCCTTTTTTTTCCATGTCATGGATCATGATCTTAAGCTTTTCATAATCAAGCTTCTCCTCTGACAGCTTGATTCCTTTTTTTTCGTTAAGGGCATAGTTAACATAAAGATCTTCCAGGGTGGAGGTCTCTGATTTTGACTGGTGCTGATAGTCCATCATTTCAGCCATGAACTCCGTTTCCGCATTTATGGGCAGACGGACCTTGTCGCTATCTGACATGGGAGGGGCGGGCATGGATTGCGAGTTTTTCAGCGCTTCTTCCACCTGCTCAGGGCTAATGTCTCCTTTTGAAGCCCGGTCCTCCATGTTCTCTTTTAATTTTTCCTGCCCCTCTTTTGTCAGGGTCATATTATTGGAATCCAGCCGGTCAATCAGATCCATGTCCTGAAGTTCATCCATCATGCTCTGAAAATCATCCTGCACATTGCTTGAGGGGCCGTTTTCCATGGCATCCTTTAATGCTTGCTGTACCATTGGATGTTTCATGGCTTCTTCAGTAAACCCGGGGTCATCAAGGGGGATACCGTCTTCAGGCAGATCAGAACTGAAAGCGGCATCCGTCAGGCCGGCTAAAGCATCTGCCAGTTCCTCAGGGGTCAGCGGTCGGCGCTCTTTTTTTACTTTTTCTTCATCTTCAGGGAAAAGCGGAATCCCAAAAATATGACGGCTGAAGATACCTTTAAAGATCTCTTCTTTATCTATATCTTTTTCCTGTTTAAAGACAGTTCTGTGCTGAAAGGCGGTATGTGCTGCTTTTAAGAGATCGTTTCGGGTTGTTTTTCCGTGCATGAGTCCATAACTCTGGGCGATTTCCCGGGCAGCCAGGGTCCCTCGGACGCCAGGGGGCCTTTCAACTTTGGGGTGATTGCGCAGCGCTTCTGCAATTGAAGCGGATAAACGGTCGATCTCATCCAGGCTTAAGGTCTCTGCCTTTTTTGAATCGATCATATCCTTTAAGGATTTTTCTATTTTATCTGACAAATGTCCTGTTGTTTTAAGCTCTTCTTTTTCATCCTCTGAGTCCCTGAGATCTATCTCAAAATGACCGCCGGCCTGGGCTTCCGGGATTGAGTAGAGCTCTGAAACGGCAGCGGGGGATTTCCAGAAAGTTTTAACAAGTTCGGGAAAGTCAAGCGCATGCTGCAGTTTGTAAAGTGCTAGAACAGAGCCGCCTTTAATTTTTGCACCGGTCAAAAAACGGGCCAGATCATAAAGTCTGCTTACGGTGTATGCGGACCGTGTGATAGAGTCCTCGCGTTCTGCTGAAAGGTGGATGCCGGAGGTGTAGACCCGAACCATATTTTTTGAGGCAAGTTTTTCCAGGAAGTCAGGACCTTTGCCTGTGATGCGGCTTTCGGTAAATTGTGAGCAGGCTTCGTCAAGAAGATTTGTGAAAGTCATCTGGTGTTCTGAAGCCGTATACCGGTGAGGGGTTCCCAGGGAGACCAGCGGGATCTTTTTCTGATAGCAGAAAAGTGCCAGTTCCGGGAGAAAATCACCCGGCTGAAAAAAAATCTCTGCCTTGATGTAGTTTTCATTTACCAGGGAAACCACAGCGGGAAGCTTCAGTCCATTTGCCAGGGAACAGGCATAGCGGAGCGCCGCACCTGTTTCTGAGGGCGAGGCATCAACGGCAATAGCCGCGGGTTTTGCTGTTTTGAGGATTAGACTCAGGTAGGTATCGACCTTTATATCTGCAGGGCAGAAAGGAACGGTAACTGCCTTTATTAATTTTCCGGGTTCAATATCTTCAGGATAGGAGGCCTGCATCCACTGTTCAGTCATATCCGCAAGTGCAGGGTTTGTTTGTTTTAGAGAAAAAAGAGGCGAAGATGATGTCTTGTCCGGCAGCGGAAGCCGAAGTTTTTTTAAAACGGTATTTTCAAGGGACTTGAGTTTGACGTTCCTTAAAAGAGCGGTTTTTATATCTTCCACACTAAGTCTTACAGATTTTTTCATCAGCTTTTCTTTTTTGATTGCTCAATTATTTTTTCAATAAGAATATCCTGCTTTTCATAGTAGCGGCTTTCAGTGCTTACCCCCAGTCTGCCTTTCAGGACCCGTTTTGCTGCCGCTTCAACATCTGTTTTTTTGACCTGCTTTGAATTCTTTAATCTCGCATGGGCCTGAGCCTGTTCATATATTGAAAGGCTGGTCCGTACACTGGGAAGCCTTTCAAGTTCATCCGGCATTTCACGGGCGGTATTTGATATGGCAACGGACTGGCGTATGATGTCGGCAGAGGCTTTGACGCCGTCTATGATGTTTCCATACTTGCTGAGGATCTTTATTTCGTCTTCCATGCAGGGATAGCCGACCCGTACCTGCTCGAACCGGTCGGAAAGTGTTTCGCTGACACGTTCTGCACCGGCATATTCTTCAGGGTTTTCTGTTGCAACCACAATGGTGTCAACTTCTGATGAGAGGTCAAACCCGGCAATGGTGGTGATGCCTTCTTCCAGCACCTGAACCAGGGTGTTCTGGGTGCGCTGCGGTACCCGGTTGAGCTCATCAATAAAAAGGATCTTGCGGTGGGACTTCTGTATCTTTCCGGGGGTGAATGCCCGGGGATCCTGTAGGCCGATCTTCATGGCGAGTATAGGGTCAAGGTCTCCCATTAGATCTTCAGGCATCATCTCAGGCGACCCCTGTATCCGGACAAACCTGTTTTCACCGGGGATCTTTATTTTTTTATGTTTTTTTCTGCCGGCACAATCCGGGCAGGATGGTTTTTTCGGTGAACAGTTATATCGGCAGTCGAAAACAGTCTCCATCTCCGGCAACAGCGATGCGATTATCTTTGCAACGGTTGTTTTGCCTATTCCGGGAGGACCTTCAAGGAGAAGATGCCGGCCGGCAACCAGAACAGCCAGGATAGCCTCACGGGTGGCGGCGTCACAGTAAAAACCCGCTAAAGGATCTTTGTTTTTTTCAAGTTTTTTAAGTATGGCTTCGCGTAGTTCGTGGCGGAGAGTTTTAGACATGATGTTCCTCCTAAAATATAAGTGGCTGGTGTTTAATCTTTTTAAATTACGGTCTCATTGGTGTGGTTGTTTAAAAAAGGGTTCGAGGTTCTCAGGTTTCCAGGGTTCGAGTGAAAACGATATCCCTTTTACTTTGCCAAAATGAGACCTTGTTTTTTTTCTCTTGCTTTAGGTTGAAAACTTTATTTATTGTAGCGTTAGAAACAGCCCAGCTGGCAGTTTCCGATCTTGAACTGGAGTATGTCCAGAAACGATTTCATTTTTTTAAAAGGGATATTATTGTCACTTGCAAATTTCTGGGCTTTTGCACAGGCCACTTTACCATTTTCGGCAAGATCTCTCAGCTGTTTTTCAAGATCTTCTGTCATCCAGTCTTCGCGTCTGGCATCTTCAAAAATATTTTCGCGGGTCATGATATTCCTCCTGAACAATGTTGAGAATAAATTATAGTATTAAACCATAGCTTTTAATTATGAGACCTTTTTTAAAGAGGATTCAAGGGGTCATGTGAAAACCCTGAAACTCCTTCTCGGTCAAAATTGAGCCCCGATTTTTATACGGTCCCCTTTGGGGACCCGTCTAAGAACACGTCTCTCAGACGTGGATAAATATTGTTATGTCTAACTTATATTATATCTTAAAAATTACGATTTGGTTTGACTTAAATCAACTTTATTTCATTAAAAGACCCGTTTTTAAGCATATATCCGTTCAGTACCGGATTGTCTAAGTTTTCAAGTGAAATAATTATATATACAGCGTCAGGGTGAAAAGCCAGCTGAAGGTCTGCTCCTGATGGGGAGGAAGGGCCTTTTGGGTGAGAATGATATATTCCGATCAGTGATTCCCCCCTTTTTTCCATCTCAGTAAATACCTCTACCTGCTGCAGCGGATCCATAAAATAGGCATCAGGTGCAGGCTCGCTGTTTTTCATGGGAACTGCGCGTTTGATTTCTCCGTTTTTACCGATAAGCAGGCCGCAGCACTCATTGGGAAGTTCATCAAGTGCTTGTTTAATCATTCTTTCCCTAGATTGACGGGGTATATTAACGGCGTCCATATTTTTTATCAGGCAAAACAGAATCGTTATGGTTTTTATGATGATATTTTAAATGTTTGTAAGTCATTACGCATTAATAATACACTATGAAAAGTTTATTAAGCAATAAAATAATTTATCTCTATTGACAGGTTTATTGCTGAACTAAACCAGAGCTGATGGGTTCTGTATTACAGAACCCTGGAGACCCAAAAAAACCCAAAACTGAAAAAGGGGTTTTCGAAATCTTTATCTGACCCATGCTTTCCTGTTCTGGTCTTCTTTGTCATTTTATTTTGACTGCAGGCCGTTCTTATGGGTAAGCTGAGGGTCAGACGCTGAAAGAGTTTCAATATATTGCAGATCAATTTGACCGTTATTACAGCGGGTTTACCAATGCCTGAAGATTTTTATATAAAAATGTTTGACATATTTGGTTTGTAATGATAATTAATCGAACAATTTAGTGTCCAAAATAGTTAATTATTATAAGAAGTATTTATTTAGCATACAAAGTAATTCCTTAGTGTGCAAATTAAAAATCACAAAAAAAACAATTTAAAAGAATAAGTTATGGAAGAAAACGTGACAATTAATGAAAAAAAGCTAGATAGGATCATTGAACAGTATATTGATTTGCCGGGCCAGGTCCTGTCCACGCTAGAAGCGATTCAGGAAGATGATGGCTATCTTTCAAAGGAAACACTTCGGTATGTCAGTGAAAAAATGGGTATTCCGTTTTCCCAGATTTACAGTGTGGGGACCTTTTATGCCGGGTTCAGCCTGAAACCAAGGGGAAAGCATATTATTACCCTGTGTTCGGGGACCAGTTGTCATGTACGCGGTGGGCCTCGGTTGCTTTTAGAACTTTTTGATTTGCTGGAAATTGCACCGGAGGAGCGCAGCGAAAAATCCATAACCACAAAGGACAGGCTGTTTACCATTGAAAAGACCCGTTGTCTGGGCTGCTGCAGCTTGGCGCCGGTGGTTAAGGTGGATGATGAGATCTATGGTTATCTGACGCCGAAGAAACTGCCTGAAATCCTTAAAAAATACGAATAGGAAAAAAAGTGAATTTAAGCAATGCGGATTATCTAAAAAAAGTCAAACAGGAAGGTCTGGACAAGATTTTTCCGGGCAAGCCCAGAATTGCAGTTGGTTTTGGCAGCTGTGGGATTGCGGCGGGCGCAACTGCTGTTTTTGAGGCACTGCAGGCTGAAATCAAGAAAAAAAAGCTGGATGTTATCCTTACAAAGGTGGGCTGTATCGGATACTGTACGGTGGAACCGATTGTAAATGTCAGTCTTCCCCATAAACCTCTGGTGCTGTATCATGATGTTGAACCCGGAGATGCCGCGGCTATTCTCAAACGGATGGTGGCCGGAGAGGTTTATGCGGAGAAAGCACTGTGCAAAATTGAAAAATGGGACCACATTACCCGGGGTAACAAACTTACCTATGGTAAAGGCTATTCTGAGGTGTGCCCTTATGCGAAGGTGCCTTTTTTTGGTCCTCAGCAAAAGATTATTCTTCGGAATGCCGGTCTGATCAACCCTGAGGATATTACAGAGTATATGGCCGTAGGCGGTTTTTCGGCTTTGCAGAAGGTCCTGACGGGTATGACGCCGGAGGCGGTCATCGATGAAGTGCTGACGGCCGGTTTGCGCGGACGAGGAGGTGCGGGATTTCCAACGGGTCAGAAGTGGAAATTTGCCCGCGGGGCGGCCGGGGACAAGAAGTATGTTATCTGCAATGCGGACGAGGGTGACCCGGGTGCTTACATGAATAGAAACGAGATGGAAAGTGACCCGTGCATGCTGCTGGAGGGGATGATTATCGGTGCTTATGCCATCGGTGCTAACGAGGGGATCATCTACATCCGGGAGGAGTATCCGCTTGCGATCAAGCGGCTGAACCGTGCGATTGATGATTTGCAGGAACACGGGTTTCTTGGACGCAACATTATGAATTCCGGGTTTAATTTTGAAATCAGTCTTGTCAAAGGTGCCGGGGCATTTGTCTGCGGTGAGGAGACTGCTCTGATCGCATCCATCGAGGGTTTTCCGGGTCGATCCCGGACCCGTCCGCCATTTCCGGCTGAAAAGGGCCTTTTTGGAAAGCCGACCAACATTAACAATGTGGAGACCTGGTGCAATGTGCCTGTAATCCTTTCCTGCGGGGCGGATTGGTTTGCCCAGACCGGTACCGGGCGAAGCAAGGGTACCAAGGTGCTTTCGCTGGTGGGTAAGGTGAGCCAGGCCGGACTTGCGGAGATTGCTCTGGGAACATCCCTGAAAACACTGCTGTATGATATTGGCGGGGGCGGGCTGGAAGGTAAGCAGATTAAAGCGGTGCAGACCGGCGGACCCTCAGGCGGCTGTATCCCTGCGGCGAACTTTGATTCGCCTTTGGACTATGAAAGTCTGGCAAAACTGGGCTCGATCATGGGCTCAGGCGGTGTGGTGGTTGTGGATGAAGATACCTGTATGGTGGACATGGCCCGGTATTTTGTTGATTTTACCAAGGAAGAGTCCTGCGGCAAGTGTGCGCCCTGTCGCGAGGGGCTTAAGCATATGCTTGAGATCCTGACCCGTATTTGTGAGGGGCAGGGCAGTCTGGATGACCTGGATGTATTACAGGATCTGGCTAACCTTATCAAAAAAGCTTCCCTGTGCGGGCTGGGCCAGAGTGCCCCAAACCCGGTGCTAACAACATTACAGTATTTTCGCAATGAATATGAAACTCATATTAAAGAGAACCGGTGCCATGCGGGCGCATGTGCCAACTTATTCCTGGCGCCATGCGAGAATGCCTGTCCGCTTCACATGAACATTCCGGGATATATTTCACTGATCAAGGAGGACCGGATCGATGATGCTTTTGAACTGATTCTGCAGGATAATCCTTTGCCGGCCAGTACAGGACGGGTTTGTCATCACCCCTGCCAGGGCCGCTGCCGCCGAAACGAGGTGGATGCTACTGTTTCCACGCGGGAGCTGCACCGGTTTGCGGCCGATTATATGGCTGCGCATTCCAGTGATATGCGGAAGGTAATACCGAAAAAAATAAAAAGTTCTGGCAAGAAGGTTGCCGTTGTAGGGGCGGGTCCGGCAGGTCTGACCGCAGCGTACTATCTGGCCAAGCTGGGTCATGTGGTAACGGTCTATGATAACTACCCTTCGGCCGGCGGCATGATGGCCTGGGGAATTCCAGATTTCAGGCTGCCGCCTGAGGTGCTTAAACGAGAAGTAAAGGTGATCAGTAAATTGGGTGTGAAATTTGAATTTAACACAACGATTGGTAAGGACAAGAGCCTTAAGGCGATTCGCAAAGAGACGGATGCTGTGTTCCTGGCGATCGGTGCTCATCTGGAAATTGCATTGCGCATCAAGGGCGAGGATTTGGAAGGTGTTCTGAGCGGTATTGCGTTTCTCAGGGACGTGAACATGGGTAAGACTGTTGAAATCGGCAGGAAGACTGTGGTGATCGGCGGCGGAAACGTGGCCATTGATGCGGCCCGTGTTGCCCGGCGTCTGGGCTCGGATGTCACAATTTTATACCGGCGCGAACAAAAAGACATGCCGGCGGAGGAAGAAGAGATCAGCCAGGCCCTTGAAGAAGGTATCCCGATTATGATGTTGGTGGCACCGAACCGGATCCTGGGTACAAAGGGTCAGGTTAAGGGTATTGTGGTGACGAAGTGCCACCCGGGAGAGTTTGATCTTTCCGGACGGCGCAGGCCGGAGCCGGGGGATGAAACGATCACCATTGATTGTACGACCGTTATCAGTGCTATCGGTCAGCGTCCCGATTCGGACTTTATCCGAAAACTCGGCGTAGAAGTCAATCGTTACGGAACGGTCGAGGTCGACCCCTTTACGCTTGAGACCAGTATTAAAGGGGTGTATGCCGGCGGGGATTTGGTAACCGGGCCGGCCACGGTCAGCGGCTCTATGGGATTGGGAAAACGCTTTGCCCAGATTCTGGACAGTCGGCTGATGCCGGAAGAACGTACTCATAAACTGTTAAAGCCTATAATATACAGCAACGAAGTTGCCCTGGAACCCCAGGGCGGAAACCGCAACCTGATGCCCATCATTGATCCCGAGAAACGTCATGGGAATTTTGATGAGGTGACCGGAAGTTATTCGCTTTCCGTGGCAAAAGTCGAGGTGACCCGTTGTTTAAGATGTGACGTGAAAGAGTAAATATGAAAACCATAACGATTTTACTAGATGGAAAGAAGTATTCGGCAGAAGATGGCGAGCCTGTGCTGAAAGTGGCTCGCAGAGAGGGCATTGATATTCCGGCTCTGTGCTATCACGAAGGGCTTGCTGCTTATGGGGCCTGCCGGTTGTGCATGGTTGAGGTTGTTGCCGGCGGCAGACCGGGCATGACCACCTCCTGTACACTGGCCTCAAAGGATGGTCTGGAGGTGAAGACCGACACCGAGGAGATTCGAACGGTTCGCCGCGGACTGCTTGAGCTTTACCTGGCTGAAGCTCCGGACTCGGATTTTATCAAGGAACTGGCTGCCTCGCACGGGGTCAGTGGTTCCCGGTTTGTTACCCATCGAGACCCAGCCGCTGCGGAGGAGAAATGTATTTTGTGCGGGCTTTGCGTACGGATCTGTAATGAAGCCATTGGTGCCGGAGTGATCAGCTTTATTGGCCGGGGTCCGGAAACCAAAGTTAACTCGCCTTACATGGAACCTTCTGACAAGTGTATCGGCTGTACGGGATGTGCTGATGTTTGTCCCACGGGGATGATTAAAATTGTAGACCGTGACGGTGTTCGTACGGTCGAAACCTGGTCCAATACTGAAGTGAAAATGCAGAAGTGCAGCATGTGCGGCGCTGTTTGCGGTCCGGCGCCCTTGCTTGATGCCGTATATAAGGGCGGAGGCTCGGATCTGACCGAAGATTTGCGGGGCCTCTGTACCAAATGCCGGCGCAGGCTGAAGATCCGCAAATTTTCTCATATGTCCATGCATTAACATTGTAACCTATTTAAGACTTTTTTGATCCCTTCTATGGTTTTTCCGCAGAGGGGATTTTTTATGCAAAACCTTGTCTGCGTCGAGTTGCTTCCTTTACCTCTTCTTGTAAGTGCTTAATTTATAATCATAAATTATTATCAGCGGGGTATTTTTTCAGGCCTATTCTGCAACCCCATTTTGTCATAAACGTTGACATGCCTGGGTGTGTATGATAAAATTTTGGTTTGCACGCAAACTAGATGTGTGCGGAGTAAACAGCAGATTCTGGCGGTTTCCCACTATATAACATATATAGGGGCCAGGTAAACACGTCAAAATTGTCTGAAAACGAGTCTAAACTGTCTGCTGATGCAAAGAAGCCAATATTTCCACAGGATACTTATAGTCAGGTTTTATCCGGAAGAAAGGAAAACCCGACCTGCTCAGTCGGTGCATGCAGGAAATAAATAAAGTTTTATTTTTACATATATATAATTTTAATGTAGAGGAAGTGCCATATGAAAGCGTTTGTATTTAAACATGACAATTGTGATGTTTGCCGTGAGTGTGAAGTGGCCTGTGCCGAGGCCTGCGGCAAGTCGAATAATGATTCTGCCAGGTATGCTCCGTTTATTAAGGTTTACCAGAGTCCTGATGGGCCGTTCCTGCGTTTGTGCAAGCATTGTGAGGACACGCCCTGTGTGGATGCCTGTATCGGCGAGTCGTTGCAACGGGGGCCTGACGGTCTTATTATTCAGGATGAGAAAAGATGCATCGGTTGTTTTATGTGTAACATGGTCTGTCCCCACGGGGCGATCAAAACCGTCATGAGCGTGGAAAAAGCATTCAAGTGCACGCTGGTTTGCGGAAAGGAAGACGATCCGCCCTGTGTGACCGCATGCACCCGGGACGCACTGTTTTTTGACGATTTTATAAGTACGGTCAAGAGAAGACGTAACAGAAAGATAAAGGGGTTTATAAAAAAATGAAAAAAGCCACTAAGAAAACAAAAGTCAAGAAAAGTACCCGGCAGCACGTGATTGTCGGTAACTGTATTGCGGCTATTTCTGCTGCGGATAAACTGCGTGAACTGAATCCGAATGATAATATCGTGATCATAGGTGATGAGGCCGTGCCATCCTACTCCCGCTGTTTAATTACTTATTATCTGGGTGATATGATTACAAAGGACCACCTGCTCTCGCATACAAAGAAATGGTATTCAGAAAGAAAAATAGAACTGCATCTTTCCACCAGAGCAGAAGGTGTTGACACAAAGAAGCGTGTTGTGCACGTTCTTACAAAAGGAAATAAAAAAGATATTCCTTATGATACGCTGCTTGTGGCAACCGGGTCTTCGCCGATTTTTCTGCCGAGTTTTCCATATGACAAAAACGGAATTATAGGCATGAGGGATTATAAAGATGCATGTATGCTTAAAAAATGGGCCAAAAAAGGTAAAAAAGCAATTATTATAGGAGCCGGATTTGTCGGGCTTAAGAGTGCTTACGGTCTTGTAAAACACGGGGTTAAGGTTAAAATTGTTGAGCTTCTGCCAACAGTTCTCGGTCGTATGACTGACCTTGAAGCAAGTTCAAGGGTTCGTGACCGTATGTGCCGGAATGAACTTATAGAGATTGAACTTAAAAACTCTATTATTGGCACAAGAAAACATAAGGATGGATATGTTGCGACCTATCAGAACGGTGATGAGGAGTATGCCGACTTTATTGTTGCTTCTGTCGGTGTGAAGGCAAATACGGATTTTCTGGAAGGTACCGGAGTTGAGATCGACAGGATCGTAAGTGTTGATGACGGACAGCGGACAACTGCGGAAGATATTTATGCTGCAGGTGATGTGTGCCGTTCCCGTCACATTGTGACCGGTGACTGGATATATAATGCGATCTGGCCAGTGGCTGTGGCCCAGGGACGTATAGCCGCCTGCAATATGTCCGGTCAGAAGCGATCCTATGAGGGTAACATCCCCATGAACAGTGTTGACTTTTACGAACTGTGGATTACCGCTATTGGCGATGTGCAGCAGGAAGGTCCTGACATCGAGGATGTTACGTATTCAAGTCACGGAATTTACCAGAACGTTAAGCTCAAAGAGGGGGTACCGGTTTCGTTTATGGCCGTGGGAAATGTGGATGGTTCCGGGATTATTCGGGGCGCTATTGTCGGGCAGACCCCCTGGAAAGAGTTTGTCAAACGGCCCCATGCTCAGATCATACCGGTTGTCAATAAGCTCAGCGGTTTGCTGGCTCATGCGATTTAAGCTGGAAGGGTTTTAGGGCGATTTATTAATATAAAAACGGGGTTGCCTGAAATTTCTTGCGCAGGGCTGTTTTATATGCTCTATTATTAGTGTTTAAAATAGTTTGGCCGTCTCGTTGTATGAATGGCTTATACTGCTCTGCACAGGCGGTACTTACGGCTAATCGAATATTTTATGTAATAAAAATAAATACCTTTTTATCCTGGCGGGGATAAAAAGGTGACAAAAAAACCAGTCGAGGTAAAGGTTTATGGCTAAAAAAAGTATAGAAGCAAAACAGAAAGAGCTTGTGGTGGCAAGGGTAAATGGTGCTGTCATAAAAGCGTTTCAGGTAGAAGCAGGACTTCAGGCAATGCTTGAGCCTTATAAGGATTCCAAGGGGAAGGTTCGTCTTAACCAGCAGGAGCAGTATAGTGCCAGGAACTATGTTGTGGAAAACCTGATTAAACGAGAGCTTCTTTACCAGGAAGGCAAAGCCAAAGGGGTCGAAGCAACAGAACTGGAACTTGATACTCTTATGGGTGATGTGCTTAAAGAGCATACCTCTGAAGCACATTTTAAGTATGAACTTACCACTCAGGGCTTAACCATTGAACAGTATAGAGAACAGATGAAATATGATGTTGTGGTAAATAAAATCGCTGCTTCAATCGTTCAGGATAAAAAGAAAGATGTGTCTAAAGAAGAAGCACGAAAATATTATGATGAGCACCCGCAGGAGATGGTGGGTCCTGAAGTCAGGCATATTCTCCATGTGATGATAACACTTGACCGTTACGCATCTGAGGACAAAGTAAAGGATGCAAGGGAAAAACTTGAAAAAGTGGCAGCGGAACCTGCGGAGTTTGAAAAAATAGTTAAAAAAGGCCCCGAGGCTGAGGGTGAAATAAAAGGCCTTGATGCAGGTTTTGTTGCGCGCGGCAGTATCCATCCCATGTTGGATTCAATCGTGAGCAGGCTTGAGGAAGGGAAAATATCAAGAGTGGTAAAGACTGATGAGGGCCTTCACCTCATGATGGTAAAGAAGATACTTCCGGCTGACAAGCCCAGGTCTTATGAGTATGTGGAAGAAGAACTGATAAAAAAGCTTTATGAACAGCGTTCTGTCGCAATCCTGGATGAGTATATGGAAAAGCTTAGGGCAAAAGCTGATATTGAAGTAGTAGACAAGATGGCGTCAAACAAGCTTGAACAGGAAAAGACCCTGTAAATCAGTGCCGGATGAATAGCTTTAAAAGGGCCGATTAAATTATCGGCCCTTTTTTATGGATGTACAATCCTTCCCTGGACAATAAATTTTCTTGATAATGACAGGGTAATCTAATATTGTCTTTCAATAATAAATATTTAATAATAAAAGGCAGGCACTTCTGTTTAATAACAGCCGATGCCGGTTTTTAGAGGCTTTTAACTTTTGAAAGAGAGGGTAATATGATTGACAGATATTCACGTGAAATTATGACAAAGATCTGGTCGCCTGAGAACAGGTTTAAGACCTGGCTGGAGATAGAAGTGCGTGCCTGTGAAGCGCTTTGCAAACTGGGTCTGATTCCTGAAGGCTCACTTAAGAATATACAGGAAAAAGCGGATTTTAATGTTGAAAGAATTGATGAGATCGAGCAGGTGACCAAACACGATGTGATCGCTTTTACAACCTGTATGGGTGAATATGTAGGAGAAGACTCTCGTTATATTCACTGGGGGCTCACCTCTTCCGATGTTCTGGATACCAGTTTCAGTATGCAGCTGAAGCAGGCCTCAGAAATTATTTTAAAAGATATTGATGCGCTTCTCGTTGTCTTAAAGGATAAGGCCATGGAGCACAAAAACACCATGATGATCGGCCGCAGTCACGGAATACATGCCGAGCCCATCACTTTCGGGCTTAAGATGGCGCTGTGGTATGACGAGATGAAAAGGCAGAAAGTCAGAATGGAGCGCGCAAAAGAAGCTATCAGTGTGGGTATGATCTCAGGTGCGGTGGGGACCTTTGCCCACAATCCGCCTTTTGTAGAGGAATATGTGTGTGAAAAATGCGGTTTGAAACCGGCTCCGATATCAACCCAGATCATCCAGAGAGATGTGTATGCGGAGTTTTTTACAACCCTTGCGCAGATCGGGGCATCCATTGAAAAGTTTGCTGTAGAGGTACGGCATCTGCAGAGAACAGAGGTTTCAGAGGCCGCAGAATATTTTTCAGCCGGTCAAAAAGGATCATCGGCCATGCCCCATAAAAAAAATCCGATACTTTCTGAAAATGTATCGGGTCTAGTTCGCATCTTAAGAGGAAATGCGCTTGTTGCCATGGAAAATGTTGCGCTCTGGCATGAAAGAGATATCAGCCATTCTTCAGCAGAAAGGGTTATCGGCCCTGACAGTACCATTGCTCTGGATTTTATTCTGGTGCGCATGACCGGTGTTATCAAAAAACTCATTGTTTATCCTGAAAATATGCAGGCAAACATGGAAAAGACCAAAGGGCTGTATTATTCTCAAAAGATCCTTCTTGAACTGACCCAGAGAGGTGTTTCCAGGGAAGACGGTTACCGGATTGTTCAGAAAAATGCGCTTGAAGCCTGGGACAACCAGAAGGACTTTAAGGACATGGTGCTTGCAGATTCTGAAATAACCGATGTTATTTCAAAAGAAGAAATCGAGGACTTCTGCTCCCCTGAGTTTTTTACAAAACATGTGGATGATATTTTTGAAAGGGTATTTAAAGACTGATTGGATTCGGATTTCGGAATGCGGAATTTTATAAAGGTCGTAGATGTTAAGGTTAAAACGGGATCCTTGTTTTTTTACGGTTTCCTTTTGGTTTTTCTGAGTTTTCCGTTTTGAGGGATTATTATGGCTATGAAAAGAGCGGTCTTTCTTGACAGAGACGGAACCATAAACAAAGATGTAAACTATCTTAATCATCCTGACCAGGTGGAGCTGATTGCCGGTTCTGCAGAAGCGGTTAAGCTCTTAAATGATAAGGGGTTTACTGTTGTTGTCATCACCAATCAGTCAGGCGTTGCACGGGGCATTATTGATGAGGAAAAACTTCCGCTTATAAAAGAGAGACTTTGCAGTCTTTTAAAAGAAAGCGGTGCTAAAATAGACGGGTATTATTACTGTCCCCACTATCCTGAAGGAAAAGTTAAAAAATACGCTATTAAGTGTGACTGTAGAAAACCGCAGCCCGGAATGCTTAAAGCCGCTGCAGAAGACCTCGATATAGATCTTGAGAAATCATATGTTGTGGGTGATAAGATCTGTGATGTAGAACTTGGTCGGAATGCGGGTGCCGTCTCCATAATGGTGAAGACCGGTTATGGTGCAGCGGAAGCTGCAAAATGTGATCCGCCTCCGGATTATACGGCAGACAATCTGCTTGATGCGGCACAATGGATCATAAAAAATAATCAAATTCAGCTTTAAGCTGATCTCATGATGGAGGGTTTTATACGATGGAAGAAGGCAGTCTGACTAAAATAATTATGGGCCTTTTATTCGGCTTTGGGGTAATGGCCCTTGCGCGTTTGATGCTTCCCAAGTCCCCTAAAAATGACGCGCAGAAAAAAGAAATTTCAGAAAAAGATAAAAAATAATTTGTAAAAGTCTGAACTTGATATGACGGCTTGGGGGACAAGGATGGAATTTAATCTGACACCGAGGTAAAACAGGGCAGTTGTGTTGACCGGAGTGTGTTACGAAAGTTCTCCCCGAGTCTGGAGAGAGTAATACTAATCATGAAATCAATTTTAACTACCGGGAAGCCCCTGCTTAGCAGGAAAGCTTCACTTTGGTAACAATCAAAGGCACGCAATGTTGACTCTGGGTTCTGTTACTATTACTCGTGATTACGTAAACTTAATATGATTTGCAAAGAAAAAGACAAAGCCCGCTTTGTTTCTAATTTTAAAGTACAATATTTACCTGTTAAGAACATGCTTTTTCACAGGCAGGCGCCTCGAATATTTTCCCTTCTCAAGCCAATTTACTCCGTTGGAAATGCAGCCTGACACATGGGATCGGCTAAATCACCAAAGGTGTCTAGGCATTCGCCCTTAATTCCTTCCAGAATTATACGGATTTTTTCATCAGGTTTGAATTTACGGTGGGTATTTCTTTTGATTTCTCTGACTATTGCTTCAGGAGCTTTTTTAGTTTTAGGTTTCATATTTTTTCCTCTTTTTAAGGATTATTATAACCTAAAACCCTCTCCTGGCTATTCTCTAAATCTGTCCACTTTCCTTTGAACCGCTACACTTGACATATTATCAGTATTTGGTAGAGTATTGTATAAAATATGCACATACTTATCTAGAGGATTTTTTATGCAGGAATTAGACATAAAACAAGATCAGGTGAAATTATTTGATGGGATAGTCGGGCAAAGCAGAATTATGGAGGATGTCTACTGGAAAATAAAGCTGGCCGCAGACAATGATGTCACGGTTCTGATTACCGGTGAGAGTGGAACCGGCAAAGAACTTGTAGCCCGATCAATTCACACACGCAGTCAAAGATCTTCTGGGTCCTTTATTGCTGTAAATTCCGGGGCAATGGTAAAGGACTTGGCACCAAGTGAGCTATTCGGGCATGAAAAAGGAGCTTTCACCGGTGCTACAGAAATTCAGGATGGTGTTTTTGAAAATGCAAAAGACGGGACACTGTTTCTGGATGAAGTGAGCAGCATGGATTATAAAGCCCAGACAAGTATTTTAAGAATCCTTGAAAACAGAGAGTTTCGACGGGTAGGCGGGAAAAAAATTCGTAAAACGAATGCCAGGATTATTGCGGCAACCAATAAAAATCTTCGTAAAGCCATTGAGGAAGGTAAGTTCAGGAAAGACCTTTTCTATCGATTTGAGGTGTTTACAATTAATGTGCCGCCGTTGCGTAAACGATGGAAAGATATCCCTTGTCTAGTTAAAGAGTTTGTTAATATCTTTAATGCTGAACTGAGTAAGAACATAAAAAAGGTTTCTAAAGGAGCCATTGATATGTTAATGAAATATGAGTGGCCGGGTAATGTTCGCGAACTGAAGAATGTGATCCAGAGAGCTATGCTTTTAGCAAAAGGAAATGTTTTGCAGACAGAGCACTTACCGGAACGCCTCCACACAGCAGACCCTAAAAAAAAATACCTTGATGTTGAGATTGGAATGCCGCTTTATGAAGTTGAAAAAAAGTATATTGAAAGAACCTTGTGGTGGCATGGAGGCAACAAAGCAAAAACAGCGGAAACCTTAAAGATCAGCAGGCGCGCTTTGTATAATAAAATAGAAGAATATAATCTCTAAAAAAGTAAATCAGTTATATTATGTAAATTAATTACACATAAGAATATATCTAATATGTATAATAATATTACATTAATTTTTTTTTCCTGTTTTTTCTAAAACTCACCTTCCTTGTTGTAAGTTTATAACCATTCAATTTTGCTTGTTATTCTTTCCTTCCCAGACTGCTTCTTATAGTTGGCATTAACCTTGCCTTATAATTAATCATAACAAAAATTGTTAAGACCTGTTTTTTGGTTAAGTGAGAATTTATAAGTTTCTCTGTGATTTAAATTATGAAAAAAATAATGTTTCTTGAAAGACATAAAAGCATACAGCTTCTCGGTATGGCAGAACTGGAGAAAGAAGGTTTAAAAGTTCTTCTTCCCCAAAGTATTGAGGCAGCACTTGAGCTGCTGAAGAAGAATGTTCCTGATGTATTAATAACAGATTTTTTAAATTTTCAAACTGCCGATTTAAAAAAAATGCTGCGCATAAGTTCTATACAGGAAATCCCCGTGATTATTCATACAAACTATCCGCATTCTTTTATTAATGAAACCTTGTATGAACAATATGACTGTATTAAAAAATCTCATGACTTTACAGAGCTGAAAAATAAAATTAGAGAAACCGTTCAATACCAACCTGTGATTTGCCATAGGTTTTAAAAGGGTTTTTTATTTATGAAAAAAAATATATCGGAAAAAAATCAAAAAGGAACGATTCTGATTGTAAACAATAGTAAGAGTTTTAATGCCTCGCTAAAAAAACAGCTCTTACCCTTTGGGTATAAAGTTATTTTTTCAGAGAATTCTCTTAATGCTTTAGATATCTTAAGAAATTTAATGATAGATTTGATAATTACTCCGCTGCATATGAATAAAATGGATGGTTTAGAGTTTATCCTGAACCTGAAAGATCTTAACATACAGTGCCCGGTACTTGTAATAACTGAAGAGCAAGATGAAAATTATAAGGACAGCGGCATAGGCACTTGGGGTTTTTGTATGGACCCGAGCTCTAAAAAAATGGTTGTTGAAATAACAAGTATGCTTACTTCAGGAGCATGTTCTTGAAATATTTATAAGTATCGTAATAAACATTTATCTCATCTTATTTATGAAGGGGAAGCCTATGTTTAACGTGACAGATAGAGCAAAAGAGTTAATTTCTGTATCATTATTTGCAAAAGAGATTGATCCTGACACGGTGCTACGGATAAAACACTCAGAAGCTGAACCAGAAAAAATGAAGTTTACACTCGATCAGGAGCGTGAATCAGATAGGGTTATAAAAAATAAGGAGGGGTTGAAAGTGCTGGTTATCAATTCTGACCTGGCAAATATTTTATCAGCAGTTGTCCTTGATGTTCAGAACACCTCAAAAGGTGATCAGTTTGTTCTAACGGATGATAAAATCGATGTATAGGAGACAGCGCTAGATGTTTTTTGATCGCTTTTTTGGCCTGGTATCAAATGATATGGCAATTGACCTCGGGACGGCCTCAACACTTGTTTATGTAAAGGGACAGGGCTGTATTGCCAACGAGCCTTCGGTTGTGGCGATTAGGGAGTCAGCTTCAGGCAGGCAGATAATGGCAGTGGGGTCAGAGGCAAAAAAAATGATCGGCAGGACACCTGCCCACATCGCTGCAATTCGTCCTATGAAAGACGGCGTTATAGCAGAGTTCACAATCACTGAGGCCATGTTGAAATATTTTATTGAAATTGCTCATAAAAGAAAGAAATTTGTTCGGCCTCGTATTATTATTTCAGTTCCTTCCGGAATAACCCCTGTTGAGAAGAGGGCTGTAAAAGAGTCGGCCTTTTCTGCAGGTGCACGTGAAGTATACCTCCTTGAGGAACCCATGGCCGCAGCTATTGGTGCGGGTCTTCCCGTGAGCGAGCCTGTAGGCAGCATGATTGTTGACATCGGTGGCGGAACAACAGAGGTCGCAGTTATTGCCCTTTCCGGGATCGTTTTTAGTTGCTCAATAAAGTCAGCTGGAAATAAATTGGATGAAGTCATCGCTCAATATATAAAACGTAAATATAATATCCTGATCGGTGAACGTTCAGCAGAAATGATAAAGATAAACATTGCCACGGCATATCCTGAAAAAGAAATAAGGACTGTTGACGTAAAAGGAAGGGATATTGTTGCTGGAATACCCCGGACAATCGAAGTTAGTTCTCAAGAAATAATGGAGGCGATAAGTGGTCAGCTTAACGCAATTGTTGTAGCAATCAAAAATACTCTGGAGAAAATCCCTCCTGAATTATCTTCTGACATCGTTGACAGTGGAATAGTTCTTGCCGGCGGGGGAGCTCTTTTAAGAAATTTGGACGTTTTGCTGCATAAAGAAACCGGGCTTGTAATAACCATTGCAGAAAGTCCTCAAACTGCAGTTGCCATGGGTGCCGGTATGGCGCTTGACGAGATTGATATTTTTAAGGACGTTGCTTTTGTTTAAATTGAAAATTAAGATAGAAAAGAGGTTTTAGGTATTTATAAACATAATATGATTTCCGTGCTGGTAATTACTGGTCTCATTATTTGTCCTGTTATTTGTTCTTCTGCTTTTGATGACAGTGTCATTGTAGAAAAAAATCTTTTTAGTCCTGATAGAGAAAAATGGGTAATGCCGCCGAAGGGGAGCAAGACAAAAAAAAAGAGCAAACGCAGTAACAAAAATGTTAACGACATACAGCTTTCCGGCACAATTGTTTCTGCACAGATAAAGTCTGCTATTCTTACCTTAATTTCTAAAAGGAGCAGAAGAGGAAAAAGAAGCAGAAAAAGAAGCAGCAGAAGAAATCATGGAGAGACAGGTCTTTATATGGAAGGGGATTATATGAGCGGATATTTCGTTAAAGAGATACAGGAGAGTAGCGTTATCCTTCATGATGATACCGAGAATAAGGATTATCAAATATTTTTACATGCAAGCAATAAAGACAGAACAGCGGTTAAGACAGAGATAAAGGAAGTGTCTAAACGAATAAGTGCTGACAATCATTTTCAAAAGAAAAAGAACAGGGGAAAAAAGAGGCGGAGAATAGTCACCACGCCGGCTGAAACTGGCTTAATGTTAAGAAAGAGACTTGATCAAAGCCTTAAAATTCTTGATCGAAAACATAGCCGGCTTGTTATGAAGCAGGCAAACATTGATCTTAAAAAACTGAAGAAAGTATTTCCGCACATGTCTAGAAAGGATAAAAGAGATTTCAGGAAAAACAAAAAGAGACTTTTGGAGCTTAAAAAGAAATACAGTAATAAATAATGCTTTCAATGTCTTTTAAAGAGATAAAAGCAGGTGTTAGAGATTGGTATTTTTGTGAAAAAACATCAATGCTGTTTCAGGTAGTTAAGTAAAAACTTTGATAAAGAAGGCTTAGTGGTTTTTCTGTGATGGTATGTATAATTTAAAGGGATTGTTTATGAAGAATATAATGGAAACAAAATGTTGTAATGACGATGGTCAAATCCTCAATAAACAAAATATAGATTTTGAAAAAGTAATTGATTTCAGTATAAATATTAATCCAATGGGTTGTTCACCACGAATCAACTCTGTTTTGTCTTTTCTAAAAAAAGAGATCTGTACTTATCATGATGATAATTTTATTAATGCTTTGTCAAACTATCATGATCTTCCCCAAAATAATTTTCTTGCTGGTAATGGGGCTAAGGAGTTTCTTTATCATTTCCCAAAAGTTTTCCGGCCTAAAATGGTTTTGGTAATAGAGCCTGTTTTTAGAAATTACGAATGCGGATATCAAAAACCAAAAGGCAGGATCTTTTACAAAAACATAGCTGCAAATAAAACTTTTGCTATCAGAAGAGATGATTTGTTTAAAGAACTGGATCGAGGATACCGTGCTCTATATATTACCAATCCGTTGTGTCCTGCCGGCAAGATAATGCCTCGGTACATTATGGATGAAATAATTAAATATTCACAAAAAAAAGGTATAAAAGTTTTTCTTGATGAGACATCTATTGATTATCATGAGGACCATTCCATGAAAGACTGCGTAAATGAGAATGAAAATTTGATCATACTCAGATCAATGTCTAATTTCTTTGCTCTTCCCGGACTGCAAGTCGGATATATTATATCTCATCCGAATAACATAGAAAAAATCAAAGCCTATAAGATTCCAGGAACGATAAGCTCAATATCGCAGTTGATTGCAGAGGAATCTTTAAAAGATACGGCATACATACAAAAAAGTATCCGGTATCTTAATGCGGCACGAGACTCTTTTGTTATGAAGTTAAACAAATTCCCTTTTTTCACACTTTATCACGGAAATTCAAACTTTATTCTGGTTAAGATAAATGATTCGGATCGGACAAGCGTAAATAAAGTTCATGAAAAACTGTTAAAGGCGGGAATTATTATACAGCCATGTGAAAACATCCGCGGACTTGGAGATGGATATTTCCGCATAGCAGTGAAGAAAAAAAATGAAAATAACCGGCTGGTTTCTGAACTGAGAAAATTAAAGATTTCCTGATGTGAATGGGTGAAAAAGAATATTTATTGATTAAGCAGGCACAGTTTTATGTTTTGATGTGCCTCCCTTTGACGAAAACAGGATATTCGTTAGACAGGGGGAAGGATTTACGCTTGATTAAAATATTAAGCCAACTTTTAAAGGAGTCCAGAGATATGAAAATCGGAGGTAAAGCGTGCGATCATCTTGATTCATATATTTTGTTTTTAATCAGCAAATCAAAATTGATTGACGCAAAAACAATCCTTTTCAAGGTGAAGTATGAATATGGAGAAACTCTCCAGTATAATGAGTTAATGGTACGGCTTAAAATATTAAAGTCTATCCACGAGATAGAGCCGGTTGTTATGGATGAGAAGAAAATAACTCCTTCAGCACTCTGGAAATTATGCAAGTAAAAATGAGAAACCCCGGAGATATGTAAACTCAATGCACACATTTAGCAATTAATAATGAGCATATTAAATAATTGTCGTCTATTCAATATTTAAATTTATATGAATAAATATTTTTTTTTCTTATTTATAACAATTTAGATGCCTTTAACTCCTGTCAATTTTAACAATAATTGTAAACAATATATACACTTATTTTAAATCCTGAAAGGATAAACCGTGAATTGAGTTGATGATTGTTTTGCCGTGTCTATTTAACCTTTTGATTTTTAATGTTTTTTTTATCACACTTAAAATTTTAAAGTAAAAAAAATGGCACAGTTATTGTAAATATAAAAAGATATGGCAAACAAAAAATAAATTTTATCAATCAACCGGAAAAACAGAATGGCTGTCAACCCAAAGATAAAACTACTCCTTAAAAATTTAGTTATTTTTTATTCAGTACATACTGCGAATCAAAATTTACAGCAAAAAACCAGTTTTAAATCCCGTATCAGTCCTTCCTCTTTTTACAGTTAGCAATTTCCCCGATGGCCACTTGAAAATCCCCCACCTGTGGCCGGGTCAAAATCCCCCACCCTCAGACAGCAGAACGGTTGTAAGTTAATCCAGTTTCTTTTTTAATGCAAGTCTTTTAGAAGCTTCTTTGAGC
>Ga0207996_1000686_pt1 | contig 28332 bp, 24 predicted proteins | sample AntAceMetag02UKG_FD_184773 | JGI IMG/M metagenome (GOLD analysis project Ga0207996, IMG submission 184773) | Saline lake microbial communities from Ace Lake, Antarctica - Antarctic Ace Lake Metagenome 02UKG (SPAdes) (version 2) | ecosystem: Environmental > Aquatic > Non-marine Saline and...
TTTGAGTTTCTGGGTCAAAAAGCAAACAGGCTGCTCAGTTTTGATGCAGATGGTCTGATAGACATGGCTAAGTGATTGCCTGTCTGTCCATTAAAACTTGAAATAAGCAAAATTGGGACAGGCTCTAAACTACCTGTCCTTTAAAAACAGCCTGTAGCACAGTCGGTCATATGTATCCGGACATTCACCAAGAACTGTTTTCTCTTCAAAAGCCCAGGGAGGAGAAGCACCGGATAAAAGTACATGCATATAGGGATAGAGCTGTGAATATAGAAAACTGCATGCGCCTCCCACATTAAACGGATCCACCTCAAAAATATCACCGATCTTATGCCCCCAGTAACAGTTCATAGCAATATCTCGGACCTCCACAAAAAGCCTGTATTTATCCAGAGCCGGATAACCTTTGTTTGTCATATCAACAGTCTTAAGCGGCATCTTTAAAAGAACATTCTCATTTCTTTCCACTCTTTTAATTTCCACCTCTACTTTTCCGTCCTCAAGACAGGAAGATTTAATAATCCCTTTTTTATTTTCCCAGATCATACTGCCGCCGTAATGTTTAACAATAACAGAATGAAATATGGATTTTAACAGCGATCCGCAGATAGAATCGCTGTTCATGCAGGTCACCTTAAATCTGTCGCCCTCCCGATGACCGTAAGGACATTCTCCGTTGATCTTTGTGATTGTCACCTCCTGGTAGTACCGGTTCTCTGCCTTAAGGACATTTAAAGCAAATTCGTCCATTTTGTTTAATTCTTTTTCTTCTGCCATTTCAAACCTCATTTATAAATAAAGTTATTTGCTTTTCTTGAACAATATTAAATAACGGAACAATTTTCAACAAAAATCAGAACCTGACAGGCACCGGCTATTTGTTATATCTCAGGAATCTTTGTTTTAAGACCTGTTTTAAAATTTTAAGAAGGTATATCTTGACGAAAAAAAGACATTTATTTATACTTTTAAAGAACTTAAATAGAAGGGAAATCAGATGGCATTAATAAAAACTCTAAATAACAAGACCCCCCAATTCGGCGACAACTGTTTCCTGGCTGAAAACGCCTCAATTATTGGAGATGTTATCATGGGAGATGACTGCTCGGTATGGTTCAGCGCTGTCGTAAGAGGTGATGTCCATTACATCCGTATCGGAAATAAAGTAAATATACAGGATAACGCCGTCATACACGGGACGTATCAGAAATCACCGACAAACATCGGAAACAATGTATCTATCGCACATAATGCAGTCGTCCATGGATGCACCCTAAAAGATAATGTTCTTATCGGCATGGGAGCAATCGTAATGGATGACGCCGTTGTTGAGAGCAACACGATAATCGCATCCGGATCTGTGGTCCTGCAAAAATCCGTTCTGGAACCCAACAGTGTTTACGCAGGCGCACCGGCAAAAAAGATAAAAGAAATAAGCGATGACCTGTCTAAAGGCCAGATCGAGAGAATAGCAAACAGCTATGTGAAATATTCAAGCTGGTACAAATGATCTTCAAACATGAAAAAGGGCCGTAAAGGCCCTTTTTTTCAGCTACATCCCGCGTTCATATTCAATAGTATCAGCCTTACCCTTTATTAAACTTTTAGACTTTACAAACCCCTCACCGTTTAAAAGGCTGTTTATCTCTTTAAAAGAATCTCCTGTAAAATCAAGGATCAATTTAAAATTTTTCTTTTCATCTTCCAGGGACTGTTTAAGGCTCTCTACATATTCATTTGACTCTGAGGCTGCCCCCTTCGGCGCAAGTTTTTCAATCAGAGCTTTGTTGTCACGGACAGCAGAATCATATTTTTTTTTGTATTCCTCACTTATTTTCATGGGATTCGGCATTATGATCCTGTGCTCTTTGACATCAAAGTCCCAGGGATGCGGATCCATCATGGAAAAGGACACCACACAGCAGGGATCATCTTCACGAAAAGTTTTTGTTCCCTGAGGATAATAGCTGGAGAAAAGAGTTGATGTTATCTTCAGGCCGGTACGCCGATCAAACAAGATTTCCTTTATCCTGGATCCTATTTCTTCAACAGTAAGATTCTCAAATTCTTTTGACATTTATCCGCTCCAGAGCGTAAAGGGTATTTGGCAGAATATAACGGCAGTGCACATCACGTTTATTGAGTATAAAAAAGGTCTGGGAGGGTGTCAAGACTAAAACCATCAGTAGCAGGGCTAAGAGACCAAACTTCAAGCTTTTGATGTTTTTTACGACGGAGAAACGTCTTTTAAGGAAACTTTGCCATTAGCTGTTGAATTTTAACTGCCTTTAACTTTTACTGTTCACACCTGCCGCACATTTTGAAAAGCATATATTAATTTCACAATCGCCTGCCTTATCTTGTCAAACTCACCTTTTTCGAGCCATTCTCTTTTAAATATGCTTCCGCCAAAGGATATTGCAGAAGCACCGACTGAAAAACATGTTTTAATATTTTTATCACTAACCCCTCCGCAGGCAAGCAGCTCGATATCCTGAAACGGGCCTTTCACCTCTCCGAGATATGAAGGACCGAAAAACTTGACTGGAAAAACTTTTACCATTGTTGCGCCGGCACACCACGCATCATATATTTCCTGCGGGGTTAAGGCTCCTGGAAAAACAGGTATATTGTTTTTACAGCAGTACCGGGTAACATCATGCACCAGTGTGGGCATCACAATAAAAGTTGCGCCCGCTTCAAGAGCCGAATGCAAATCGTCCATAGACAGAACCGTTCCCGCCCCAATCATTAAACGTCCTCCGGCAGCATCCTTCATCTGCCGTATAAGATCAGGAGCACCGCAAGTATTCATCGTAATCTCGACTGTCTTAAGGCCGGACGAAATTATTGCCTCACAAAGAGGTGAGATCATGGAAGCATCAATACCTCTTAATATGCCCATTACTGGCAATTTTCTAAACTCATTAATATTCATATTCAGTTCCATATCTATCATATTTTAAATAAGCAGAAATCTAACCATAGCTGCGTGTCAAAATCAATTAAAAAGGCTCTATAAAAATAACGAGTAAACTCTTGATATATATAAAAAAATATGCAAAAAAATATTACAGACAAAAATCGCAAGAACAGTCTCCCATAAATAAAAGTTAAAAAATGGCTCCTGACACAACATATGAAAATGATGCGACCATCATCTGCTCTAAAGCTAATTTTAATGATCTGAAAAAAAGCTTTGCCAACCTGATCGTAATGAAGGGCAATGATCTTGGTAAACGGTTCAAGATCAAAAGGGACAGTCTTATTATCGGCAGGACCTCTTCAGCCGATATCATGCTGAAAGATAAACAGGAATGCCGATCAACTTTATGCTAAGAGAAATAATGGAGCAGGCATCAACCCTTGACGAAGCCGTTTCCGTGCTTCAGGACTATCTTGATGACGGCGGAAACTTCGGTATCGCCGGCGCTCTTTTACACATTGTAGACTTTAACAATTCCACCATGGCAAAGATTCAGGTCATGTCTAATGAAATAGACATTTCTTACGGTGAGGAATCACCTTAAGAAAATACCTATGTGGATATAACCTCTATAGATGTAATGAACAAAACGGTACTTATGAAAAAATAAACACATCGCTTCTAACATCGACCGAATATATCGACAAATGGCTGCCCAACAGAAAGAGATTTTACTACAAGCTGGAAATCGTTTTTAATGATGACACGAAATCAATGAGAAGCATTAAAAATGCAACTCCTAAGCTGAAATACGGGTTCTAACAAAAGCCGTGAAAAAGTAATTTCAACAAATCATAACCATAAAAAAGGCGGGTTTTTAAAACCCGCCTTTTTAAGATTCTATTGAATTCCTAGTCCATGATCTTAATAGGATATTTTTTCTTTAAACTTTCAAGGTACGTATCATAGGTTTCTTTCTGTTTTGCCTGTTTTAAGCTTCTTTCGATCCTGGGCTTCACTTCATCCAGCATCTGTTTTTTCCCCGCCTTTTTCTTCGCAAGCTGCAGTATATAGAAACCGCCTTTTGATTCCACAACATCACTTAACTCACCCGGCTTCAAAGAAAACGCTTTATTTTCAAAGGCCTGTCCATAGGAATTCAGCCGTCTGCCTTTAGCAAAAAAACCGGTTGTTCCTTTGCGCTTTTTTGTTCTCACATCATCTGAAAGCTGTTTTGCCAGGGCCGCTATTTTTTCGCCCTTTTTAAGCCTTGCAAGAATTTTTTCCGCCTTAACCTTCTTTTCCTTCTTAACAGCGGCAGTATCATCTTTGACTTCAATAAAGATCAGACTTACCTTGACTTTTTCAGGCAGGGTAAATTTGTTAACATTCGCATTGTAATATTCTTCCATATCTTCATCAGATACAGTTATTTTACCGGACACCTCCTGTTTGGTAAGCTCCTGGATAATAATATTATTTACAATTTCTTCCACCCTGTTTTTAACTTCCGCCTGCTGATCAATACCGAGCCTGCGAGCTTCCTGAGAAAGAAGGGAAAATTTAATGGTCTGGTCAAGAAGTGTTTTTCTGGCTTCCTCAGATTGATAACGCGATTTAAACTGGGGCGGCATCATCTCAATTTTCGCAAGAACATCAGACTGCATGATTTTTTTATTTCCCACAACAGCAAGCAGCTTATCCTCTTTTTTATCTTCTGCAAAAGAAATGACCGGAATTAAGACTGCAAAAAAAACAATCAGCATAAAAACAATCAGTTTATTTTTTAAATTTTGTGTCATGGTTCTTTCCTTTCACTCAAGTTATTAATCAACAAGGGAATATGACTTCAAAACCTCTTTCAGCTTCACGTCAAATGATTCAGGCATCCCGCATAAAGGGAGCCTGACTTCCCCGGATACCAGCCCCATCATTGCAGCGGCTGCTTTTACCGGAATTGGATTTGTCTGAATAAACATTGATTCATGAAGATTAAAAAGCCTGTGATGGATCTTTTTTGCATCTTCAAGTCTGCCTTCCATAAATGCATGTACCATTGACGAAACTTCTTTAGGCGCGATATTTGCGGTAACTGAAATAACACCCTTTCCGCCGACAGCCATCAGGGGAAGAGCATTAGGATCATCTCCTGAAATAACATCAAATCCTTCACCGCATCTGTTTATGATATCACTTCCCTGAGCGATTGATCCGCTGGCTTCTTTGATCCCGACAATATTTTCTATTTTTGCCAACCGCTCAACCGTCTCCGGAAGCATATTGACGCCTGTTCTGGACGGCACGTTATAAAGTACAATTGGAATATCAACGTTTTTGGAGATCTCTTCAAAATGAAAGTACAAACCCTCCTGGGTAGGTTTGTTATAGTAGGGCGTAATAAGCAAAGCGCCTGCTGCGCCCGCTTTTTTTGCGGCGGCAGTAAGGTCAAGTGCTTCTTCCGTACTGTTTGAACCTGTTCCGGCCATAACAGGAACCCTGCCCTGTGCAGCATCAACGACAATCTCAACCACTCGGTGGTGTTCATCATTTGAAAGAGTGGCAGACTCTCCTGTGGTACCGCACGGACAGAGAACATCCGTACCATTCTCGATCTGAAAGGCAACAAGCCTGCGCAAGCCTTCCTCATCGATCTTTCCATCCTTAAAAGGCGTTATCAGTGCAACCATTGATCCTTCAAACATATTTTATCTCCTTAAATTAACTATAAAAACATCAGATTTCATGATGTATATGCCTCATCCCAGATCTCCCCTTCAGAAACTACCCGTGCCCCCCCCTCGAGATAAACTTCCTTAAAAGGCGGCAAATTCTCATTCGCAAAAACATTAAGGATCTCATTGCTGCGGGTTTTAACTTTTACCGGAGACGATGCTTTCCCCATGGCAACCGCAACAAGCGCTGCAGCCACCGCACCGGTTCCGCAGGCAAGAGTTTCGTCTTCCACACCGCGCTCATAAGTCCTTATATTTACAACATTATCACTGCCGATAGAAATAAAATTAGCATTTGTTCCTGCCGGCTGAAAATTTTCATGAAATCTTATTTTTTTTCCGAGTTCCTTAACCTTAACAGATTCAACATCCTCTACAAAAACGATTGCGTGGGGCACCCCTGTATTGATTGTGCTGAGGTTTATACTGTCGCCATCCACATCCAGTTTAATACCGGTTTCCATTGCACCGGGCTCCGGCAGACGGATCTTAACAGTTGAACCCTTCACCTCTGCGGTTATTGTTCCGGCAACAGTCTCAAAGGCCATAGGGGTTCCGGCAATACCGTTTAAAACTGCAAACCTTGCCGCACACCTGGCGCCATTACCGCACATCTCAGCCGCACTTCCGTCTGAGTTGTAAAAACGCCATACAAAATCACAGCTGTCAGAGTTTTCAATAAAAATAAGTCCGTCTGCACCTATTGATATACTGCGCCTGCATACAGCTGCAGCAAACTCGGATGTCCGTAATTGATTATAGACACCTTTTCGGTTATCTATAACAATAAAATCATTTCCGCTTCCGCTCATCTTGTAAAAAGGTATTTTAATCATTGTAAGGTCTCAACCCGTAATTCATAATTCTTTATAACTTCCCGGCCTTTTCGCGTTTCAATTAATCCTTATTAAGGTTACTCGTCAATCCGCATTCCAGATTCCAGATTCCGAATTTGTTTCACTGTTTGCTTTCGACTCCCTGCTTTTCCAGAAAACCGTATAACCTTTCAATATCTACTCCCCCGCTTTTTTCAGATGAACGGGCACCTCCTCATGCCTGATCAGGTCCTCATAGGTCTCCCGCTCTCTCACGATGAAATATTCTGCTCCGTTGACCAGGACCTCTGCGATTTTTGGTCTTGAATTATAATTAGAAGACATGGTGAAACCATAGGCCCCCGCACTTTTCACGGCAATATAATCATCCTGTTCAAAATCGGGCATTTCCCGTCCCTTTGCCAGGAAATCACCTGTTTCACATATCGGGCCGACGATGTCTGCAATGATCTTCTTTCCTTCTTTTTTATTTACAGGTAGTATCCCCTGATATGCACCATAAAGACTCGGCCTCACAAGATCATTCATTCCCGCATCAACAATAATAAAGTTCTTTTCCTCTGCCTTTTTTGTGTAAAGAACACGGGTCACCAGCATCCCGGCATTCCCGACGATAACCCTTCCCGGCTCCAAAATTAAAGTACAAGGGAGAGTTCCTATCCCTTCAATGACCGCGTCAGCATATTCTTCAGGACTCGGAGGAATTTCCTTATCATAGGTAATCCCAAGACCGCCGCCGATATCAAGATAGCGTATATCCATTCCCTCCTTGATCAATGCACCCACAAACCCCTTCACCTTGGCAATTGCGTCCACAAAAGGTCCGGTCTCTGTAAGCTGTGAACCAATATGACAGTCCACACCGGCCACCTCAATATTTTTCATCCGGGCAGCCCTTTTGTACTCATCCATTGCATCTTCTATCCGGATACCAAATTTATTTTCCTTAAGTCCGGTTGAGATATAGGGATGTGTTTTCGGATCAACATCAGGATTTACCCTGAGCGCGACTCTGGCTTTCTTTCCCATGCCCTTAGCCACACTGTCAATAAGGTCCAGTTCCTGAGGAGATTCAACATTAAACATCAGGATATTAAAATCAAGAGCATACTCTATCTCCGCCCTTGTTTTCCCCACCCCTGAATAAACGATCTTTTCAGGGGACACCTCGGCCCTTAAGGCCCTGAATATCTCACCGCCGGACACAACATCAAGACCGCTGCCAAGATCCGAAAAAAGCTTTATCAGTGAAAGATTTGAATTTGCTTTAACTGAATAACAGGTCATATGCGGCACAGCATTAAAAGCAGAATCAAAAGCCAGAAAATGGTTTTCAAGGGTCTTCTGACTGTAAAGATAAAAAGGCGTACCGGCACCTGCTGCCACACCTCTCACAAGCACATTTTCACAATAGAGTTCATCTCCGCGATATTTAAATTCGTTCATATCCTAAGCTGTCTCCTTTTATACCGTTTTGCGCATTCAGATTCAAATCAAAAAAGAGCTAAAAAAGGGGGGGTAAACCCATTACTTTAAGATGTAAAATACTGCTGCCGGTTCTGAAAAAGCACTTTCATTGGCAGCCGCTGAAGAATCAATAGAAGTAACAGCATAAATGTATCTATGTTTAATATCAGCAGACACGTCCGTCCACGAGCTTGACTTTATCAGTTGACGGTTCATCTTAACAAATGCCGTTTCCTTACCGGTTTTCCGGTAAACATTAAAACCGGAAAAATCTTTTTCCGCTTTGGGTACCCATTTTAAAAGCACGCCCTCATCAACAGGGATCGCAGCAAGTCCTTTTGGAATACCGGGCGGCGTAATATCCATATATGAAACAGTCACTGGACGGGAAGAAACACTTTCAACCCGGCTATCTTTAACCTGTCTTACCGCCCTGACACTGTAATAATAGACCGTATCATCTTTAGGCGGAATATCCTCTACGGCTGTCTCCCTGATCACTTCACTGTTTAACGGAAAAAGCGACTCCACACCCTCTTTTTCAGACCGGTAAAGATTAAAGCCAACAAGTTCATCAGCATGTGTTCCATCCTCATACGTCAGTGGAGAATCCCACGACACAGTTGTCAGCCTTCCGTTTTTTTCTGCCGTTACCTTCACCGGTTTTAACGGAGGCGCGTCCCAGAAAACATCAATAGCCTTTGACAAACCACCGGCATCTCCGTTTTCATTATAAGACTGCAGCCGGTAGGTATACATATTCTTAAACTGCAGCGCACTGTCTTTATAAAAAAGTTTTGTTCTTTCAGGAACCTTATTTTTCGCTCCCGCATGAACATAATCAAATATCTGTCTGAAATCCCTTGGACAGCTTAAGCATATATTTTCAAATTCCGTCTCTGCCCTGAATATCCGGGTCCCTCCAAGATTTAAAAGAGGCGTATCGTTCGTGTTCTCAGGCGGTGCCCGCCATCTGAGGAAAACCCCTTCTGACCGTGCAAACACCTGAAGATTTTTTACCGGTTTTGGAAGTATCTGAATCGGAAGATACGGCCCTGCCTTTATTCCGCACGAGACAGAAAAAATACAAAAAACCGATAAAACCAATACTGTTTTAAATGATGCGCCCGTCATCGTGATTGATTACTCTTTTGAGTTAACTCTTTTTTAGCTTTTGTTACAGCCTTTCTTACCTCAGTGACCCCTGTGCCGCCCTTGCTTTTCCGGCTGTTCACAGAAGCAGAAAGCGACAGACCGGGGAGTGCGTCTTTTCCTATTTCAGGACTAAATGTCTTAAACTCGGCAATTGTAAGCGATTCAAGGGTCTTTCCCCTGCGGACACAAAAACCGACGATACGCCCGACGATTTCATGAGCAGTCCTGAACGGCAGCCCCTTTTTCACCAGATAATCCGCAAGATCTGTTGCGGTTAGAAACCCGTTTTCTGCTGCTTTTAACATTTCACGGCTATTGACCTTTACTTCAGGTAGCATGGCAGAAAAAACACGGAGACATTTTTTCACCGTATCCGCCGTATCAAAAAGCGGCTGTTTGTCTTCCTGCAGATCCCTGTTGTACGCCATGGGCAAAGACTTCATAAGGGTCAAAAGGGACACAAGGTTCCCATATACACGCCCGGTCTTTCCGCGCATCAGCTCAGGAATATCAGGATTTTTTTTCTGCGGCATGATGCTGCTGCCGGTACAGAAAGAATCAGATATCTCAACAAACTGAAACTCGGGAGAAGACCACAAAATAAGTTCTTCACAAAAACGGCTGAAATGCATCATGAGTATTGCGGATGCGCTGCAGAACTCTATCAGGCTGTCTCTGTCTGAAACTGTATCCATGCTGTTTTCTGTTACACAGGGATAGTCAAGGAGCTCTGCCACATACTGCCGGTCAACCGGATAAGGCGTTCCCGCCAGAGCCCCGGCGCCCAGCGGCATTCTATTTACACGTCCGTAACACGACTCCATCCGTTCGGCATCTCTCTTAAACATCTCACCGTATGCCATTAGATGATGAGCAAAAAGAACCGGCTGCGCATGCTGAAGGTGAGTAAAACCGGGCATGATCACATCCATGTTCTTTTCCGCAAGGTCTACAAGCTCAAGCCTTACTTTTTTGATAAGACAAAGGACGTCCTTTATGACGTCCCTTAAGTAAAGATTCACATCAAGTGCGACCTGATCGTTGCGGCTTCTGGCCGTATGAAGCTTTCCGCCGGCGGGACCGATCTTTTTTATAAGACTTGATTCAATAAGCATGTGAATATCTTCAAACTTTGGATCAAGCTTAACTTTGCCGCTTTCGATCTCTTTTTCGATCTCCTTTAACGCTTTGATGATTGCCTTCGAATCTTTAACTGCAATGATTTTTTGTTTTGCAAGCATCCTGCAATGGGCAATACTTCCCATAATGTCATATTTATAAAGGATACTGTCAAAAGAAATAGACTCGGTAAATTCTTCTACCAGGCTGTCTGTCGCCTTTTCGAACCTCCCCCCCCAGAGCTTCTTTTTTTTCATTTTCTACCCTCTCTGCATAAAGTCCCTACGCGAAGGCGCAGTGCATTTAAGCGGATAAAGCCATCTGCGTCTGACTGGGTGTATACTGAATCTTCATCAAAGGTAGCCAGATCCTCAAGGTAAAGACTGTACGGAGACTTCCTTCCCACAACAAGACAGTTGCCCTTGTAAAGTTTCATTCTGACCGTACCGGTAACATTTTTCTGGGTCTCATCTATGGCTGTCTGCATAATTTCGCGTTCCGGAGCAAACCAGTAGCCGTTGTAGACCAGCTCAGAATATTTAGGTACCATACCGTCCTTAAGGTGCAGAACCTCGCGGTCAAGGGTCAAAGATTCCATTGCCCGGTGTGCAGCATAGAGCACTGTTCCGCCGGGGGTCTCATACACACCGCGGGACTTCATCCCCACGTACCGGTTTTCAACAAGATCTACCCTGCCGATACCGTTTTCACCGCCAAGCACATTGAGTCTTTCAAAAAGTACTGCCGGACTCATCTTTTCACCGTTTATAGCAACAGGATCTCCCTGCTCAAATTCAATTTCAACATAGGCGGGTTTATCCGGCGCATTTTCAGGAGATACACTCATAACAAACATATCCTCTTCAGGCTCTGTCCATGGATCTTCCAGGATACCGCCTTCAAAACTGATATGAAGCATGTTGCGGTCACTGGAATACGGTTTTTCAGCTGTTACCGGAACAGGTATATTATATTTAGCTGCGTATTCAATCATTTTATTCCGTGAGGTAAGATCCCATTTTGAATCTCTCCAGGGCGCGATGATCTTGATGCCCGGATTAAGCGCAAGATATGAAAGCTCAAAACGCACCTGATCATTTCCTTTTCCGGTTGAACCATGAGAAACCGTATCGGCCCCCTCTTTTACAGCTATCTCAATCTGTTTTTTTGCAATCAGCGGTCTTGCGATCGACGTCCCCAAAAGATAGGACCCCTCATAGATGGCATTGGCCCGAAACATGGGAAAAATATAGTCTTTCACAAACTCTTCACGAAGATCCTCCACATAAACTTTGCTGGCACCGGTGCCAATTGCTTTTTCCTCAAGACCGTCCAGTTCTTTTCCCTGGCCCAGATCAGCAGCAAAAGCGATTACCTCACAGCTATAGGTCTCTTTCAGCCATTTTAAAATAACCGAGGTATCAAGACCTCCGGAATAGGCAAGCACTACTTTTTTAATATCACTCATTTTACTCTCCTGAAACTTTTCTAGATTTTATAATATTAATTCTTTTCTAAACAGAAAAAAACAATCGGCTTTGTAAAATGCTTCAGCTGCAAGGCGCGCAAATCTGAAGGAATGAGGCGTATTCAGTTGTACGCTGCAATGATCCCGCCATGGCGGGACGCAACACAGCAGATGGACTTTTTACGAAGCCGTCCTGTTTCCCATCAGTATTTCAAGCACTGCTTTCTGGGCATGCAGCCGATTCTCCGCCTGATCAAACACCACTGAATTTTTACCGTCAAGCACGCCGTCTGTAATCTCCTCACCCCGATGAGCAGGCAGACAGTGCATCACCATTACATCTTTTTTTGATGCCGCAATAAGTTTCTCGTTTACCTGAAATCCCTTAAAAGCATCAAGCCTCTCCTGACGTTCCGCCTCCTGCCCCATACTGACCCAGGTGTCCGTACTGATCACATCAGCATCCTTTACCGCTTCAAAAGGATCCGAAACAAGAACCACCTTCGATGATGTCTCTTTTTGCGCCCGGCTAAAAACCTCTTCATCCGGGCCGTGGCCATCCGGGCATGCAAGGGTTAGATCAAACCCAAGTCTCAGCGCAGCGTTTATCCATGAAGCAGCAACATTATTTCCGTCACCGATATAAACCGCCTTCAGCCCTTCGTAAGACCCTCTTCTTTCATTAACGGTTAAAATATCTGCCAGGATCTGACAGGGGTGACACTGGTCCGTAAGACCGTTGATAACAGGGATGTCGGCACAGCTGGCAAGATCTTCCACAGAACTCTGGGAAAATGTCCTGATCATAATACCGTCAATATACCGGGAAAGGGCCTTTGCCGTATCATGCATGGACTCGCCGCGTCCAAGCTGGGTATCATCCCATCTTAAATATATTGCCTGTCCGCCAAGCTGAAAGATACCGGTCTCAAATGAGACACGTGTCCGGGTGGAAGGTTTTTCAAAGATCATTGCAAGGGATTTGCCCTTAAGCGGATAATATCCTTCTCCCTTTTTATGCATCGCTTTTAAAGTGGAAGCTTTCTGAAGAATCTTATCAATGTCCTCTTTTGTAAGATCATAAAGAGATAAAAGATCTTTTTTCATTACAGTCCCTCTTTATAAAGCTCTTTTAAAATACTTTCCAGCACATCAAGGCACTCATCGATATCTATTTTTGTCACATTTATCGGCGGAAGGAACCGAAGTATCGTATCACGGGTACAGTTAATTATTAAGCCTCTGGCAAGACAACGCTTTACGATCTCTTTGCCGTCGATATTAAGCTCTGCCCCGATAATAAGACCTTTGCCCCTGATCTCCTTAATAATTTCCGGATACTGATCTTTAAGCGCGTTTAGTCTTTCACAGAAATAGATACCCCTTCCGGAACAGTTCTCAAGCACAGCTGTCTGGGTAAGTTCTTTCATAACAGCAACACCGGCAGCCATCACAACAGGGTTTCCGCCAAAGGTCGAAGCATGTGTCCCCGGGCTGAAACTGTCCGAAATCTTTTTACCGGCCAGCATGGCACCTGCCGGCAGACCGCCTGCCAGTGCTTTTGCCAGGGTCATAATGTCCGGCTCAACACCAAAATGTTCATAGGCGAAAAGTTTTCCGGTACGGCCCATCCCCACCTGGACTTCATCAAATATCAGCAGAATATCCTTTTCATCACAAAGCGCCCTGACCTCCTTCATAAAGTTTTCTGAAGGGATATTTACACCGCCCTCGCCCTGAATCGGCTCAAGCATGATCGCGCAGGTGAGATCTGTCACAGCTCCTCTCAGCGCATCAATATCATTGAAGGGAACATGCTGAAATCCGGGAAGAAGCGGCTCAAATCCCTGTTGAAACTTTTTCTGTCCTGTGGCAGAAAGGGTGGCAAAGGTCCTGCCGTGAAAAGAGTACCCCATGGTTATGATCTCGAACCGTTTCGAACCAGGATGTTCACTCTCATATTTACGGGCCAGTTTAATCGCGGCTTCATTTGCTTCTGCGCCGCTGTTGCAGAAAAAGATCTTGTCCGCAAAAGAATTATCTGTCAGGAGTTCCGCAAGCTTTGCCTGGGGCTCTGTATAGAAAAAATTTGAAACATGTATCAGTTTTTCAAGCTGGCCCTGCGCCGCTTTTACAACTGCGGGATGACAGTGCCCCAGATTACACACGGCAATCCCCGAAAGAAAATCAAGATACTCCTTACCTGTCTCATCCCAAACCCGGGACCCTTTACCCTTGGCCAGCGTTACCGGATACCTGCTGTACGTTTGAAAAATATTTTTTTCGGTTAAACCTGCTGTACGATCCATTTTTTTAAACCCTTTATAACAAGTTAAAAGTATTCCCCTTTTATTTCATTATCTGCGTACCGATTCCAACATCCGTAAAGATCTCAAGAAGAACAGCATGTTCGACCCGGCCATCTATAATATGCGCTTTACCGACTCCGTTATCAAGTGCTTTACAGCAGCAGTTTACTTTAGGGATCATACCGCCGCTGATCTCGCCTGTTTTTATTGATTTCCCGGCCTCTTCTTCAGTAAGCGTCGAAAGCAGATTACCCTCCTTATTTTTAACCCCTTCGACATCTGTTAAAAGTATCAGTTTTTCAGCCTTTAGTGCAGACGCTATTTCACCTGCAGCCGTATCAGCGTTTATATTGTAGGTCCCCCCATTTTTGCCTGCAGCCAGAGGCGCTATCACCGGAATAAACTGATCTGTGTCAAGCGTATTAATAACATTAGGGTTAACCGATTTGACTTCTCCCACCATGCCGAGGTCAACTGTTTTTGAAGGATCGTTTTTATCTTTGTGAACTATTTTTTCTGCCATCAGCAAATTACCGTCCTTACCGCTTAATCCCACCGCCTTGCCGCCGTTTTTATTAATATGGCCGACGATCTCTTTATTGATTTTACCCACCAGGACCATCTCTACGATCTCTATGGTTTCCTGATCGGTAACCCTTAAGCCGTCTATAAACTTTGACTCCATACCGAGTCTGTCCATAAACTCACTGATCTGGGGACCGCCGCCATGGACAATAACAGGACGGATCCCCACATAGTTAAGCAAAATTATATCCAGGGCAAAACCGTGGCTTAATGCCGGATTTACCATTGCATTGCCGCCGAATTTGATCACAAAAGTCTTATTATTAAAGGCCCTGATATAAGGCAGCGCCTCCATCAGTATATTTGCTTTATCAATTGCCTGCTGCATAATTAAACACTGTAATTATAAATTAAAACGTCAGTCGTCCGTTGTAAATCGTGACCTATCACTCACCCTTCGAACATAAGCCTTTAAATCGCGATGACCACACTTCAAGTACTTTAGACACTTTAAGTACTCTAGGCACTTTAAATACTTTCCCTACAAGATGAACCTGCTTAAATCTTCATCCTGTATCAGGTCATCCAGTTTTTCAGAGACAAACGGAGCATCGATAACAACTGTTTGTCCAGAAAGCTCAGGCGCATCAAAAGAAAGTTCCTCTAACATTTTTTCCATGATCGTATGAAGTCTGCGCGCCCCGATATTTTCCGTTTTCTCATTTACCGTGGCTGCTGTTTCGGCTATCTTCTCCACTGACCCTTCCTTAAAAACAAGATCGACCCCTTCTGTCTTCATCAGTGCAATATACTGTTTGGTCAGGGCATTTTGCGGTTCCTGAAGAATTCTTACAAAATCCCCCTTTTCAAGTGATTGAAGCTCCACCCGTATCGGGAACCTTCCCTGAAGTTCAGGAATCAGGTCAGACGGCTTGGACATATAGAAAGCGCCTGATGCAATAAAAAGGATGTGATCTGTCTTGACCATACCGTACTTTGTGGTAACCGTAGACCCCTCTACAATGGGAAGAAGGTCTCTCTGTACCCCTTCCCGGGAAACATCCGGCCCCTGACCCTGATTACGGCTTGCAACCTTGTCGATCTCATCAAGAAAAATAATACCGGACTGCTCAACTCTTTGAACAGCCATTTTGGTAACATCCTCCATATCGATCAGTTTCTGGGCTTCGTCCTTGGCAATGATCTCCATCGCATCGGGTATTTTCACCTTCCGCTTCTTTGTCTTTTTGGGAAACATATTTCCGAACATGTCTTTTATGTTTATATCCATGTCCTCAAGACCAGAAGCTGAAAAGACCTCCACCACCGGAGTGCTCTGCTGGGTGACTTCAAGCTCAACTTCACGTTCATTCAGTTTACCGTCTTTAAGCATCTTATATAGTTTTTCCCGGGTTGAAGAGTCTTCTCTCTCCTGCTGCTTATCCGTGTCTACCTCAAACTCGGCATCTTCCTGCACCGGTACAGCAACTGCGGGAGAAACGGTCCCCGGCGGTTTTGCAGGCATCTTCGGGCTGGGCGGCAAAAGAAGGTCGAGGATCTTTTCTTCTGCGATCTCATGTGATTTTGCCTGAACCTTTTCCGCTTCCTCATCTTTCACCTGCTTAACAGCAAGCTCAGTAAGATCACGAATCATAGACTCCACATCGCGTCCCACATAACCCACTTCAGTAAATTTTGACGCCTCGACCTTAAGAAAAGGGGACTGGGCCAGTTTTGCCAGCCGTCTTGCGATCTCAGTCTTTCCCACACCTGTAGGGCCTATCATAATAATATTTTTAGGAGCGATCTCATCTCTTAAGTCTTTCGCGACCTGCTGCCTGCGCCACCTGTTTCTAAGGGCGATGGCAACGGCTTTCTTTGCCATATCCTGTCCGATAATAAACTTATCAAGCTCTGCAACCGTCTCTTTTGGAATCAATGTCTTCATACTTTATATATATCCTAATAATAATGTTTATATCCAATAAATCTTACAATTAAAAAACCCGGCTACAGTTCTTCTACACATATCTCTTCATTTGTATATACGCAAATTTCTGCAGCGATCTTCATGGATTTTTCCACAACCTCACGCAGACTAAGATCTGAATGCCTTACAAGAGCTCTGGCTGAAGACAAGGCAAATGTTCCTCCCGAGCCTATTGCCGCAATATTGTCATCCGGTTCGATAACATCTCCGTTTCCTGAGATAATAAACAGATGTTCTTCGTTTGCCACAATCAGGAGCGCCTCTAACCGTCTTAAAACCTTATCAGACCGCCATTCCTTTGCCATCTCAACCGCGGCTCTGGCAATATTTCCATTATACTGCTCAAGCCTTTTTTCAAATTTCTCAAAAAGGGTAAAGGCATCGGCTGTTGCACCGGCAAAACCGGCAAGCACTTTGTCTTTGTATATCCGCCTTATTTTTTTTGCTGTGGCCTTTAAAACGGTATTTCCAAGCGTTACCTGACCGTCACCGCCTATACAGACCCTGTTTTTATCCTTCACCGCAAGGATCGTGGTACCATAAATGGGTTGCATCAGATTATGATCCTCCTTTAATTTTTTCTGCTTCTTGGATGTGATTTACCATATGCTTCCATCTACTTATCACATTAACTTTTTTTGCTTCTTGGATGCGAGTTGTCATATACTTCCATCAGCTTATCAATGTTTAAATGCGTATACTTCTGAGTTGTAGACAGGCTTACATGTCCCAAAAGCTCCTGTATCGCCCTGAGATCAGCACCTGCGTTTAACATATGTGTTGCAAATGAATGGCGTATGGCGTGGGGACTGATCTTCTGTCTCAGCCCGCATTTCATAACATACTTATCCACGATCCTTGCAACACTTCTGGCCGTTATCCGTCCGCCCCTGTTATTTAAAAAAACAGGTGTTTTATCATTCGGCAAGCCCGGATAAAGTCTTCTTCTAACCGGATCGCTCCTATCAAGATACCTTTCAAGACTTTTTATCGCCTTTTCGCCAATAGGTACGATCCGTTCCTTACTTCCCTTTCCAAAGACTTTTATCAGTCCCGACTTAAGATCAATGCTTTCAAGCCCCAGCCCCACCAGCTCACTCACCCTTATCCCTGCGGAATAGACAACCTCTATCATCGCTTTATCTCGGGCTTCAAGCAGTGTCTTTTCCGGAATAGAGTCCAGAAAAGCAAATGTTTCATCAACCGTCATATGCCGGGGCAGATATTTCCCCAGTTTTGGAGCACTTATATCCTGTGCTGGATCAAACCTGATTTCTTTTTCTCTTAAAAGAAACTTAAAAAATGTTTTCAGACAGGAAAGCTTCCTTGCCTGAGTAGATTTTTTGTTCCTCTTTACAAGAGAAGCCAGATAAGACCGTATCTCGATGCTTCCAACCTCATTTATATGAGAAACAGTGCCGGACCACTCCTCCGACAAAAAGTCATCGAACTCACTTAAATCATTGAGATAATTTCTGCATGTATGCTCAGAACTGTTTTTTTCGACCCGCAGATATCTTTCAAAATCTTTGACATGGTGCTCAAACATATGACTCCCCGGACAAAGAAAAAAACATATAATCTTTTCTAAAAATAAGCAATTAAAAAAAATAGAGCTATTTTTCTTTCATTCTTAACAAAAATATAAATCCGGACAGGTCTAAATGTATCACTATAGCACAGTTTAGCGGTCCTAAAAAGAAAGAAGATTTCAGCCTAAAAAGAAATAAAAGCATGGCAATAAAAGAACTTGTGCTGTTATTTGTCTTTTTTGTATAAAAATCCCTGATTCACCATCTAAAAAAAAGAAAAACTCGTTGGTCCCTGTAAACAGGGGAGATCTAATGTTATAGAGTCATATAAGGCGGTGGCGGAAGTTGAAGAGTCTGATTGGCATCCGATACACAGAGCAGTCAACGGTAAAAAGGAAAAGACGGGCCCCTCATGGCCCGAAGGTGGAAAGCTGCGTTTAGTTTCCTCACCACAGCGCTGTAGTGCGGAAACACGTGAAGAAAACCCTGCCGTCAGGTATTGGTTTTTAAAAAACATCCCCGGTGGCTTGGAAATAGTGCGTCTGTTAATTTAGGCGGCGGATTTTGGTTTTTAGATTAACTTTTCAATAAGAAGAAAATGTGATATTCAATAGAGAATTTAATTTCCCAAAACTGCTGATGAAAATTCAATCCATCAATAATATTATTATATAATCACTTTTAATAAATAAATACCCCAAAGGAGATGTTTTATGGCAAAAATTGCTGATATTAATAAGGTAATGATTATCGGATCCGGGCCCATCGTTATTGGTCAGGCCTGTGAGTTTGATTACTCCGGAACACAGGCCTGTAAGGCCTTAAGAAGTCTTGGATATGAAATTCTCCTGGTTAACTCCAATCCTGCCACCATCATGACAGATCCGGGTACCGCAGATATTACCTATATTGAGCCGCTTACCCTGGAATCCATGACAAAGATCATTGAAAAAGAGAGACCTGATGCCTTATTGCCGAATCTTGGTGGTCAGTCAGGGCTTAATCTTTCTTCTGAGCTTCATCAGGCAGGGGTTCTGGAAAAATACAATGTCAGGGTCATCGGTGTGCAGATAGATGCCATAGAGCGCGGCGAAGACCGTCAGATCTTTAAAGATACCATGAATAAGCTTGGTATTGAGATGCCGAAAAGTGCCGTCGCCAACAGCCTGGAAGAGGCTGAAAAGATCCTGGAGGAGATCGGACTTCCCTGTGTTATCCGTCCTGCCTATACTATGGGTGGAACCGGTGGTGGACTGGTTTATAACATGGAAGAATTTCGCAGGATTGCAGCCGGCGGTCTTCAGGTCAGTCGGGTCACTCAGATCCTGGTTGAGGAATCGGTTCTGGGCTGGGAAGAACTTGAACTGGAAGTTGTGCGTGATGCCAAGAACCAGATGATAACGGTCTGTTTTATTGAAAATGTAGATGCCATGGGGGTTCATACCGGTGACAGTTACTGTACGGCTCCGATGCTGACTATCAGTGAGGCGCTTCAGAAAAGACTACAGAAATATTCATATGACATTGTAGAGGCAATCGGTGTTATCGGCGGTACTAATGTTCAGTTTGCCCATGATCCTGTTTCAGACAGGGTGGTTATTATAGAGATCAATCCCCGGACATCCCGTTCATCTGCACTTGCATCAAAGGCAACGGGTTTTCCCATAGCCTATGTATCTTCTCTTCTGGCCGGCGGACTGACCCTGGATGAGATCCCCTACTGGAGGGATGGAACTCTTGAAAAATACACACCATCGGGTGATTATGTGGTGGCTAAATTTTCTCGCTGGGCTTTTGAGAAGTTTGAAGGGCTGAAAGATAAGCTGGGTACTCAGATGAAGGCTGTGGGCGAGGTGATGAGTCTGGGCAAGAACTATAAGGAATCATTTCAGAAAGCGATCCGTTCTCGTGAAGACGGCAGGTACGGGCTTGGTTTTGCAAAGGACTATAATGAGAAATCTCTGGATGACCTGATGGTGCTGCTGGATGAGCCTTCAAGTGAGCGGCAGTTTATCATGTATGAGGTGCTTAGAAAAGGTATCAGCGTTTCAGATCTCTGCAGGAAGACCTATATAAAAGAATGGTTTGTTAAGATGATGAAAGAGCTGGTCGATCTTGAAGAGAAGATTCTTGAATATAAGGACAAAAACCTTCCGGATGAGCTCTTGACTCAGGCTAAAAAGGACGGTTTCTCCGACCGTTATCTGTCTCAGATTCTTTCAGTTCCTGAAAAAGATTTAAGAGCACAGCGAAAGAAACTGGGAGTGGTTGAAGGCTGGCATGCGGTTCCTGTGAGTGGCGTAGAAAATGCGGCCTATTACTATTCGACCTACAATGCAGCCGATGAAACTGAGGTCTCACCCAACCGGAAGGTGATGATCCTGGGCGGCGGACCCAACCGGATAGGCCAGGGGATTGAGTTTGACTACTGCTGCTGCCATGCCGCTTATACGCTTCGGGATGAAGGGGTCGAGTCGATCATGGTCAACTGCAATCCTGAAACGGTTTCTACCGACTTTGACACTTCCGATAAACTCTATTTTGAACCGCTGACGGTTGAGGATGTATTAAGTATCTATGAAAAAGAAAAACCCGAAGGTATTGTGTGTCAGTTCGGCGGACAGACACCTTTAAACATCGCTGCAGAACTCGAAGAAGCCGGCGTTAATATTATAGGTACATCTGTTGATACTATTGAACTTGCTGAAGACAGAGACCGGTTTCATCAGAAGATGGAGAAACTGGGTATTCCCCAGCCTGAAAGCGGGATGGCAAGTACTATTGAAGAAGCATTAACGATTGCAAAAAGGATAGGCTATCCGCTGATGGTCAGGCCGTCATTTGTTCTTGGCGGCCGTGCCATGGAGATTCTCCATGATGAAGACATGCTTAGAAGATATGTCAATGCGGCAGTTGATGTCTCTCCGGAAAGACCGCTTTTAATCGACAGGTATCTTGAAAATGCCATCGAAGCAGAGGCTGACGCTATTTCAGATGGAACCGATGCTTTTGTACCTGCGGTGATGGAGCACATTGAAGAAGCAGGCGTTCATTCCGGGGATTCCGCCTGTGTTATTCCGCCCATAAGTATTTCTGAAAAACATATTGAGACGATTATTGATTATACCCGGAAGATCGCCATCGAGTTTAATGTGATCGGGTTGATGAATATTCAGTATGCGATCTGTGATGATAAGGTTTATATCCTTGAGGCAAATCCCCGTGCCAGCCGTACTGTTCCTATTGTGAGTAAAGTCTGCGGTATTTCAATGGCGCGGATTGCGACCCAGCTGATGTTCGGCAAAAAACTGAAGGATCTTAATCTTGAAAGAAAACCCATTCCCCATTATGGTGTCAAAGAGTCGGTTTTCCCCTTCTACTATTATCCTGAAGTCGATCCTGTGCTGGGGCCGGAAATGCGGTCTACAGGTGAAGTGCTCGGCCTTTCAGATACTTTTGGTGGTGCTTTTTACAAAGCCCAGGATGCAGCCCTGAGCTGTCTGCCTGTATCTGGAAATGTGGTTTTTACGGTTGCAGATAAGGATAAGGATGCATCTCTTGATGTTGCCCGCCGGTTTGTCGCTATGGGTTTTAATATTATAGCCACTCAGGGAACGCATGATTTTCTTAAACAGAATAACATCGAATCAGAACGGGTTACCAAGATGCATGAAAAACGGCCGAATGTCGCGGATATTATTGCGGACGGTAATATTCAGATGGTCGTCAATACGCCCCGGGGCAAGGCAAGCAAGGCGGATGATTCATACATCAGAAAAGCAGCGATTAGAAACAAAATTCCGTATGTTACCACAATGGCCGCTGCCCTGGCCGCAGCAAAAGGAATAGAGTCATTTAAGGATAAACCCACAGAACTTAAATCTCTTCAGGCATATCATAAGGAATTATAATAAATTAAATTTTTAATTATTAGTTAACGTTTGACTACGAAAGGGAAGAACATGGGCGGTTTTTTTGGAGTTGCATCAAAAAAGGATTGTGTGCCGACACTTTTCTACGGTACTGATTATCATTCCCATCTCGGCACTAAGAGAGGCGGGCTGACCACATTAAGTGACGGCAGCTTTATCCGGTTTATTCATGATATCACTAATTCCCCATTTAGAAGCAAGTTTGAAGATGATATCTCCAAAATGAGTGGAAACATGGGAATAGGCGTGATCAGTGATTATGAAGATCAGCCGCTTATTATAGGATCTCATCTCGGGCGTTATTCCATCGTTACGGTGGGGGTGATAAAAAATGCTGAGGAAATCGCAAAAAAAACCTTTAAAAAGGGCGGCCCTCACTTTTCCGAGATGACAGGTAACGAGATAAATCCCACAGAACTGGTCGCTACCCTTATTGATCAGGAGGATAGTTTCGAAGCCGGGATCCAGAACGCTCAGGAACAAATCGAAGGGTCATGTTCAATACTTCTTTTAACCAAAGAGGGTATCTATGCTTCCCGTGACCGGCTTGGAAGGACACCGGTTGTTTTGGGAAAGGGTGAGGATGGTTTTGCGGTCACCATGGAAACCTGCGCGCTTCCGAACCTCGGATTTAATGTGGAAAAGGAACTGGGGCCGGGGGAAACCGTTTTCATTACCGCAGAAGGTGTTGAACAGAAGACCGCGCCCGGCGACAAGATGCAGATCTGTACTTTTTTATGGATATATTATGGCTATCCTGCATCCAGTTATGAAGGGATCAATGTGGAATCATCACGCTATAAATGTGGCGGTGCTCTGGCAGACAATGATGATGTTGAGGTTGATGTTGTTGCAGGAATACCGGATTCCGGAACTGCCCATGCCATCGGATATGCCACCCGGGCTAAAGTAAGGTACAGCCGTCCCTTTGTAAAATATACGCCCACCTGGCCCCGGAGTTTTATGCCCCAGCAGCAGAATATCCGGGACCTGGTTGCCAAGATGAAACTTATTCCCATAAAAGAACTTACTGAAGGCAAAAGAATCTTATTCTGTGATGACTCGATCGTTCGGGGAACGCAGCTTAGGGATACCCTGGGACGTGTTTATGAATACGGTGCGAAAGAGATTCATATGAGGCCGGCCTGTCCGACGCTCATTTTTGGCTGCAAGTTTCTTAATTTTTCACGCTCACGCTCTGAGATGGACCTGGCCGGGAGAAAAGCCATACAGGAGCTTGAAGGCGATAAATTTGAAAATTTTGAAGAATATGTGGATCCGTCATCTGATAAATGCCATGCCATGGTCAAAAACATCGGGGATAAAATGGGGGTGACCAGCCTTAAATATCAAAGGCTGGACGACATGATCCGGGCAATCGGTATGCCGAAAGAAAAATTGTGCACCTACTGCTGGACAGGAAAAAGTCTATAAATGTTTCGGATTAATTATAGGATTAAACCACGGCTTTTAACCGTGGATAATTACTTAAAATGGGGGGGGGATGTTAAAAAAAATCGGTTTTGATAATGAGCTGTATCTGAAAGAGCAGTCTGCTTCGATTATTGAGCGTGTGGAAAAGTTTGATAATAAACTCTATCTTGAGTTTGGCGGGAAACTTTTGTTTGATATGCACGCATCAAGGGTGCTGCCGGGATTTGATCCGAATGTAAAGATGCGGCTGCTTAAAAAATTGAAAGCGGACGCGGACATCATTCTTTGTATCTTTGCGGGGGATATTGAAAGAAAGAAGGTAAGGGCTGATTTCGGGATAACCTATGACTCTGATGCGTTAAAGCTGATCGATGATGTTAAAAACTATGGTATAGATATAACTGCTGTTGTCATCACACGGTTTAATGATCAGCCGGCAGCCAAAGCGTTTAAGAACAAGCTTGAGCACAGGGGAATAAAAGTCTATACCCACCGCTTTACCAAGGGGTATCCCACCGACGTGGACATGATCGTCAGTGAAGAAGGATACGGGTCAAATGAATATATTGAAACGACTAAGAAACTGGTCGTCGTTACCGGCCCGGGACCTGGAAGCGGAAAGCTTGCCACCTGTCTTTCCCAGCTTTATCATGAGCACATCAGAGATGTTGATGCGGGTTATTCGAAGTTTGAGACTTTTCCGGTCTGGAATATCCCGCTTAAGCATCCTGTAAATATAGCCTATGAAGCAGCGACCGCAGATCTCCGCGATTTTAATCAGATTGACCCGTTTCATTTGGAAACTCACAATAAAACAGCTATAAATTATAACCGTGATGTGGAAGTTTTTCCTGTGGTAAAAAGGATTCTCGAAAGGATCAGCGGGGCGGAATCTGTTTATCAGTCGCCAACGGATATGGGCGTCAATAAGGTCGGTTTTGCCATAACCGATGATGCTGCTGTTCAGGATGCGGCAAAGATGGAGGTCATCAGAAGATATTTACGCTGTAATTGTGAATACATTATGGGATTTGTGGATAAAGAAGCTGTTCAGCGGGTGAATCTTTTAATGAATGAGCTTGGGATCTCAATTGCAGACAGGAATGTGGTGGGAAAAGCAAAGGAAGCACAGGCTGAGGCAGAGGCTGATAATAAGGGCAATGCGGGTATTTTTTGCGGTGCTGCCATAGAACTTGCGGATGGAACCCTGATCAAGGGAAATAACTCACCGCTGATGCATGCGGCTTCAAGTCTGGTGATAAATGCCATAAAACATCTGGCCGAGATTCCGGATAAAATACACTTGATGCCAAAAAACATTACCGGATCAATTGGAGAGTTTAAGACCAATATTTTAAATTCCGGAAATGTCAGTCTGGATCTAGAGGAGACGTTGATCGCCCTTTGTGTGGGAGCAATGTCAAATTCTGCTGCGCAGCTGGCTATTGAAAAGTTGCCGGAACTGAAGGGCTGTGAAATGCATCTGACCCATCTCCCAACCCGTGGTGATGAAGAGGGCTTAAGGAGTCTGGGAATCAATGTGACCAGTGATGCGAATTTTCCAAGCAAGAATCTGTATATGAAGTAAGCTTATGAAAATGTAAGTTTTAAATTAAATACTATATTTGCAAATAGAAAAAAGGCTTGTTAAAAAACGGGTCTGTTTTTGTCCTAATAATAACTATCCCCTGAGAATTTTCTTTGCAGATTTGCCCTCAACATCAGTGATAAACCGAACTTTTGTTTCAGCTTCGGTTTCTCTGTTTGCAAAGAAGATCTCGTTTCTTGAGATCTCGCTTAAGTTAAACGAATGAAGTCCTGGTGGAAATAAAAAAGCATAAATCCCGTTAGAGAAATTAATCTCTAACGGGATTTTTTGTTCTTCTAAATTGGGCCAGTTATTAAACTACGCCCTGGTCTATCATTGCATCGGCAACTTTTACAAAGCCGGCAATGTTGGCGCCCATAACATAGTTTCCTGGCTGACCGTATTCGTTAGCTGCATCAACACACTGTTGATGGATAGCAATCATAATGTTGTGCAGCTTTTCATCGACTTCTTCACGGGTCCATGAAAGGCGCTCTGAATTCTGGCTCATCTCTAACCCTGAAGTGGCTACGCCGCCGGCATTTGCAGCTTTTCCGGGGCCATAAAGAATCTTTTTTCCAAGGTAAAGTTCTACTGCTTCAGGTGTTGAAGGCATGTTTGCACCTTCACTGACCAGAAAACAACCGTTATCTAAAAGCGTTTTTGCATCATTGGCATCAATTTCGTTCTGGGTCGCACAGGGCAGCGCACAGTCACATTTGATTCCCCAGGGTTTTTTACCTTCTAAATACTCACAGTTGTATTTATCAGCATATTCCTTGATTCTGCCTCTTTTCACGTTCTTAAGTTCCAAGACAAAAGCTAACTTCTCAGCGTCTATTCCGTCAGGATCATAAATTGTACCGCTGGAATCTGATAAAGAGACTGCTTTGCCGCCTAAATGATTAACTTTTTCTACCGCATACTGCGCAACATTTCCTGACCCTGAAATAACAACAGTTTTTCCTTTAATGCTGTCACCTTTAGTTTTTAACATTTCTTCAGCAAAATAAACTGTACCATATCCGGTAGCCTCAGGACGAATCAGTGAACCTCCCCAGTTTAATGCTTTACCGGTTAAAATGCCGGTAAACTCATTTCTTATTCTTTTATACTGTCCGAACAAAAATCCGATCTCGCGACCGCCCACACCAATATCTCCGGCAGGAACGTCGGTATTCGGTCCGATATGACGATAAAGTTCAGTCATAAATGACTGACAGAAGCGCATAATCTCATTATCAGACTTACCCTTGGGATCAAAATCAGAACCGCCTTTTCCACCACCCATAGGAAGGGTCGTTAAAGAATTCTTGAAAACCTGTTCAAATCCTAAGAATTTCAATATGCTCTGATTTACTGAAGGATGTAAGCGTAATCCGCCTTTATAGGGTCCGATGGCGCTGTTAAACTCAAAACGGAATCCCCTGTTTACCTGGACATTACCCTTATCATCGGTCCAGGGAACACGAAAGATGATCTGTCTTTCCGGTTCAACGATTCTTTCCAGGATTGCTGCTTCTTCATATTTCTTATTTTTGTCCAAAACCGGAGACAATGTTTCCAGCACTTCGGTAACTGCCTGGATAAACTCTATTTCACCAGGATTACGTTTTTTTACTTTTTCTAAGACTGTCTCAACATACTTTGAGTTTTCTGACGCCATTTTTTTCTCCTTATTTGATAGATGTTAATGTGCTGCTGTTATGTGTTAATTTGGTGGCTGTTGGTTGCCACTATTTCGTCGAAATTTTAATAAATTTATCATTAGGCTTTCAGAAAGTCAATAAGTTTTAAAAAGATTCGTTTGTATAAAGACAGTACATTAGTAATTTGTAATATTTAATCCGGAATAGTTTTGTTTGTTAAATTATCCTAACATGATGTTCTCTTTTTATATAAAAACAAATAAAAACAATACATTAGGGTTTTTTTAAGTAAATGATTTTAAATCAGCAGCTCTAAATTTTAGCTATTATACAAAGGCTGATTTTTAGTTTGTGTGTTTAAGGTTAAATTGTTCTTGTTTTTTAATGCAATTCATTTATTATGAATTTGATTGGCAAAATTGCCACGATATAAGGTATTCGTATGATTGAAAAAATTAAAAAGAAACAACAGACAATTTTAAATATTCTCAGTAAAGTTGACCTGCCGCTCAGCAGTTCCAAGATCGCTGATGAACTTGAAATGCTTGGTTATGATATGAGCCAGCGCACTGTACGTTTTTATCTCGTAAAAATGGATCAGGCCGGTTTTACTGAAAATATTAAAAAACGGGGTCGTAAAATAACGGAGCTTGGACTGAATGAACTGGGCGCATCCAGTACTATAGACAGGGTTGGTTTTCTGTCATCTAAAATCGATCAGATGACTTATGGGATGAATTTTGATTTCAAGACAAAATCAGGGACGGTTGTTATTAATCTTTCGATTGTTGAACCGTATAAGCTCTTAGAGTGTCTTGATGTTATGAGCAGGGTTTTTGAATATGGGTTTGCCATGGGACATCTTATGACTCTTTTGGGGCCAGGTGAACGTTTTGGACATGAGACGATACCTGAGAACAGAATCGGAATTGGAACGGTTTGTTCTATCACTGTTAACGGTGTGCTTTTAAAGTACGGTATCCCTGCAAATTCAAGATTCGGGGGTCTTCTTGAACTTAAGGGCGGAAAGCCTGTACGATTTGTTGAGATCATTAATTATGATGGTACAAGTATTGATCCGCTTGAGGTTTTTATAAAGAGCGGGATGACAAACTGTACAGGCGTAGTTAGGTCAGGCAACGGCCGTATCGGGGCAAGCTTTCGTGAATTCCCGGCCGAAAGCAGGGGGCGGGTTGAAGATCTGTCTCATAGGCTCGAAGATGTCGGTCTCGGGGGCGTTATGAAGGTTGGCAGACCTAATCAGTCTCTTCTTGAAATACCGGTTAGTGAGGGGCGTGTCGGTGCAATAGTGATAGGCGGGTTAAATCCGGTTGCCATACTGGAAGAAATCGGTGTGAGAGTTCATTCCCGTGCTTTAGGCGGATTGATTGATTTTAATAAACTTTTTCATTACACGGAGTTAAAAACAAGACTGGAGGCTTTTCTATAATATAGCAGTACGAAGAGAACGGCTCAAAACATTTTAGAGAATATACGAATTACAAAAAGCCTGTGACCGATCTGTGGTCACAGGCTTTTAATCTAGAGCCTGTCCCAATTTTGCTTATTTCAAGTTTTAATGGACAGACAGGCAATCACTTAGCCATGTCTATCAGACCATCTGCATCAAAACTGAGCAGCCTGTTTGCTTTTTGACCCAGAAACTCAAA
>Ga0207996_1000687_pt1 | contig 28300 bp, 18 predicted proteins | sample AntAceMetag02UKG_FD_184773 | JGI IMG/M metagenome (GOLD analysis project Ga0207996, IMG submission 184773) | Saline lake microbial communities from Ace Lake, Antarctica - Antarctic Ace Lake Metagenome 02UKG (SPAdes) (version 2) | ecosystem: Environmental > Aquatic > Non-marine Saline and...
TTTTCTGATAAACCGATGATCAGTTTATATTACCGGGTGGTTATTTCACTATTGATATTGATCAGTATGATATTGGGGGTCATGTTTCTAAACCGGCTCTCGCATTACAAGCACCTGCTAAATGCGAGTGATCTTAAATACCGTTCATTATTCATGGAAATGAAATCCGGTTTTGCCTTGCGAAAGATCTTCCGAGATGAAGATGGGAATATTAAAGACATCAGGTTTTTAGAAGTAAATCCAGCTTTTCGTCAGCAACTTGGAATTGAAGATATAGATATTTCTGGTAAAACAATCAAGGAAGTATTTTCGGAAATTTCGGAAAGTCTTTTAGAGGATTATGATAAAATTGCCCGTTATGGCGGTTCATTTACCAAAATTCATGAAGCAAAGGGTTTAAATAAAACCTTGAGAATCACTGCTTATCAGCATGAAGAGGATGTGTTTGCAACTCTGGTGGAAGATATAACTAAGGAGAAAAAGATAGAAGATGAGCTTGTGGAATCTAACCAGTTAAAATCAATATTGCTTGATACTATCAATGAGGGAGTTTATTTTATTGACGCAGATCGCAAAATATTGTGGGCAAATCAAAAAGTAATTGATCTAATGGATGCAGATTATAAAAAAGTCTTAGGAAATAAATGCTTTGAAGCCTGGTATGAAAAAGATAAATCCTGTAAGAAATGCCCTGTAGATGTCACCCTGGAAACTCAAAAACCTGCAAGGATGGAAATTATCAGTGAAACAGGGAAATACCTGGAAATATATTCCAATCCGGTATATAATTCTCAAGGTGCACTTAATGGTATGGTGATCACAATTTATGACCTTACTGACTGGAAGTCCGCTTTAGATAAATTGGAAAAGAAACAGGAACATCTGAATCTTGCTCTGGAAGCAGGTAAAATGTCCAGTTGGGAGTGGAATGCAGACGATAATATAGTAATCATGGAAAAAACTATTTTTAATGAGCGATTTGCTGATCATAAATGGTCGCCAGCCAGACTTTTTAAATTTATCCATGAATCAGACCGGAATAATTTTATGGAACAATTTGATGCAATACTGGAAGGTAGACTTAGTGAAATGATTGTGGAAGCGAGAATTCCAAATCGTGAAGGGGAATGGGTCTGGTTCAATATCCTGGGTAGGATCAGGGAAATGGATGAGCAAGGTAAACCCCTTAAAATGATCGGTATTGTCTATAATATTGATAGTTTGAAAACTATTGCCCTGGAGTTGGAAGAAACTAACCAGGAATTGATTGACCTTAAAAATAAACTGGAAAAAGAAGTAGAAATCCGCTTAGCTGAACTGCGTGATAAAGATCTTTTAATGATCCGCCAATCACGTCAGGCAGCAATGGGTGAAATGATTGGAAATATTGCTCATCAATGGAGACAGCCATTAAACTCAATTGCTGTGATCATCCAGGATTTTCTAGATGCCTGGGATTTCGGAGAGATCAGCAGAGAATATCTCTCAGAAAAAGTAAACCTTTGCATGTCCGTAATCAATCACATGTCTCAGACAATTGATGATTTCAGAGATTTCTTTTCTCCTGACAATTTGCCCATGCCATTTGAATTAGATAATCAGATCATGAAAACCATTAATATTCTCAAGGACATGTATGGCAAACAGGGAATTGAAATAATCCCTGAACTTAAAAAATGTTCTATAACAAGTTATGCCAGAGAGTTTTCACAGGTTTTAATTAATGTGCTCAGTAATTCCAAAGATGCAATTCAGGAAAATAAAGCCAAAAATGCCAACATCAATGTGATCATGGAGACCATGGGGGATAAGGTGAAAATATTGGTGAAGGATAATGCTGGCGGAATAAACCCTGATATTCTAGAGAAAGTATTTGATCCCTATTTTACTACAAAGCAGGATACAAAAGGAACTGGTTTGGGTCTATATATGAGTAAAACGATAATTGAGAAGCATATGAAGGGAGAGATCAAAGTCGAAAATCTGGAAAAGGGAGCTGTTTTCACTATTATACTCCCCTTGGATATCAGATATATAAATAAATAGAAAACAGATTAGGTTTAATTAATCAAAAATAGCCTTTAAGAATTCATCTACAGAGAAATCACGCAGATCTGCGTTTGTTTCTCCCACTCCAATTAATTTTACCGGTACATCAAGATGGTGCTTTATTCCAATTACAATTCCACCCTTGGCAGTACCATCCAGCTTAGTGAGAACCACTCCACTCAAATTTGTTGCCTTACCAAATATTTCTGCCTGAGTTAAAGCATTCTGACCTGTTGTAGCATCTACCACTAATAGAGATTCGTGAGGAGCATCTGGAATAACTTTCTTGATAGTCCGATCAATTTTATTCAATTCATTCATCAAATTGATCTTAGTGTGCTGCCTGCCGGCAGTATCAATTAATACTATATCAATATTTGAACTCAACGCTTTTTTTAATCCGTCAAATACTACTGATGATGGATCAGCTCCCTGATTTTGGCGGGAGATCTCAGCTCCGGCACGTTCTGCCCATATTGCCAGTTGATCAATTGCTGCTGCCCTGAATGTATCTGCTGCAATCATCAATACTGATTTTCCAGAATCTACATAACGTTTTGCCAGCTTGCCAATAGTAGTAGTTTTACCCACTCCATTTACACCCGTGAATAAAATCACTAAAGGTTTGGTATCCTGATGGAAGATACCCGGCTGCTTCCCAGCATAATCTGCGAGCATCATATCTTTGATGATCTTGATAATTGTACTCTGAATTATTTCTGTATCAGAAATTTTATCTTCCTTGATCCTCACCCGCAATTTGTCTATTATATCACAACTTGTCACCACACCTACATCAGCCTTAATAAGAGCCTCTTCAAGCTCCTCAAGCAATTCCTCGTCTACTTTGCTCCTTAGCTTCAAGAGCTCTGAGATCTGACCCAGAAATCCACTTTTCGTTTTAGCTAATCTATCCTGAAGAGAGACTTGCTTTGTCTTGTCTATTTTAACAGTTCTATCACCAGGGACAGTTTCTATTTTTTTCTTGTTTCTTTTATTAAGCAGCAGCCAGATGATCAATCCGGCAACCAGCACGAATGCTATAATGATATAAAGCAGATACTCCCGCATTTATCCTCCTGAATTTAACCTTTTGAGATGCAATCAGTGATTTGGTAAAAAACCAGTCAATAAAAAAAGGGCAGGTTATATAAACCTGCCCGATTATTTAGTTGGCACTATTCTTTAGTACTATTTTTTTCTTTATTAAAATGTGCTGCTAAACGTGATTTACGCCGTGAAGCAGTACGTTTGTGGATAACTCCCTTTTTGGCAGCTTTATCCAGTTCAGAATAAACTTCCTGCAAAACCTGTTCTTTTTCTTCAATTGGCACATCACTGTGCATTTTCTTTTGAAGAGTATTTATTGTCTTTTTCACGTAATGATTACGTGCAGCTCTTTTCTTTTCCTGCCTCAGTCTCTTTTCACACGATTTATGATTAGGCATTCCCAATCCTCCATATCTTCTTAATTAACGATGACAAAAAAGGTTAAGCCGAATAAGTGTCAAATACTTTAACATTTTTTATTATAAAATATATATTTCAAGTTATTTATGACCTGTTTCTGTCACTTTTATGCCGACTCTAATCCTTTGAATAATAATTATATATGACCCTTTTAAGGATCAATGCATTAATTCTATACGGCGTACAAAACTATCAATTCCCTGATACAATGCTTCGGCAATTTGGTTCTGATAGCCGGCTTTCACCAGCTTACGCTCCTCATATTTATTAGTTATAAAGCCGGTTTCAATTAAAACAGCTGGCATAAAAGCACCACGCAATACATAGAAATTGGCTTGTTTAACCCCTCTATTTTTGCTCTCAGTAACTTCGACCAGATTGTTCTGTAAATTTACACAAAGATCGTGACTCTCCTGAAGATGCTCGTTCTGTGCCATATCAGTGAGGATAAAATCAAGATCATTATATTTGGCAAGTGCTTCTTCTCCACCTTCATAATGATATACAACAGCATTTTCCAACGCTTCTGTGGCTCTGGCATCATCAGTTTTGGCTGTGCTTAGATAGTACACTTCGATCCCGGATACATCTTTATCATTATGAGCATTAATATGAATGGAAACAAATAGATCTGCTTTCACCTCATTGGCAAATTCAGTTCTTTCCCGCAGTGATACAAACCGGTCATCTTCTCTTGTAAGATATACTTTGATCTGAGTATTTTCTGTAATCCTGTCCCTGAGCCTCTGAGCAATTGCCAGGGTGATATCCTTCTCATAATTCTTATTTGAAAATCCTACTGCACCAGGATCTTCCCCCCCATGCCCGGGATCGATCACAATCGATTTGATTCGGTTGTCCACCGGGATTGGGGCAATTATTTCATCAATTTTATAAACCACCTGATCAGGGAAGAGCAAAGGTAATATCTCCTGCAGAAAATTTACCGGTATATAGTATTTCGTCTCATTTAGGATTACGGGAAAGGTCATGTTATATACTTCTCTACCAGATGTTACATAGCTTGACTGAAGTAAAAAGATAATCTCCTTTTCATACATATTCACCCGCAGTCTGCCATCAAGCAGATCAGGAGTGACCATTGCCCGGAATACTTTGTTCAACTCATAGACATTAAAATATTCCACTTCACCAAATTTTCTGACGTTTATCTTTTCTCCGTCAATATCACCATCATATTCAATGATCACTGATGCACTTAAAATCCCGGTAATAATTAGTAAGAGACTAAGCAGAATTCTTTTCACATTTTCCTCCAGTATTATTAACTGATTCCTCTTCCCAGTTCTTCCACTTCATCAGTGGTTATATTTAATTCCTTGGCTATTTCTTCGGTCTGCCAGCCATTCGAAAGCAAACGTCTTATTGTTACTCTTTGAAATTCCAGGGTCCCGAAACTGTTTGAGGGACGCTCTTCTGTTACTTTTGCAGGTTTATGAAATCTTCTTATCAATGACATCATCAGCATGATAAAAATTACCCCAAACACCACAATTATGCTGAACATCAGCATTTTATCAAGATAAATATCCTCAAGTACTTCATACACGCTGGCTGGCAGATTTGCCTTCAAGAAATTGTCTTTCTCATCTCTATCGGGAACCTGCTTTGTCTCAACTGGTTCTTCTTTGATTGTTTCCTTTGGCTTTGAGACCACAGGATAGCTAGGTTCCTTTTTGGGTTCTTCTTTGATTTTCTTCGCTTCTTCAGCGGCTTTCTTTTCTGCTTCCAGTTTCTTAATTTCTGCTCTTTGATTTTCAATTATCATACTGTCAGCTACATTTTCAAAATAAAGTGCCTGGTTATATTTATTAACATTCCGGTAAAATTCCGCATATTCCCTTGCTTCTTCCGGAGTCAATGGTTCTTTATGTTGAAAAATATCCAAAACCAGCTTATAATCATCATCGCTTTTTAATAAAAATGTGTCCAGACGATATTCATCATGAGTATTTATCAGCACTCCCACAAAAGCATCCGTAGGAACAAAGGTGAAATTAGTTATTACAGGATTATCCTGAACTCGGATTGATCTGATCGTTTCCACCTTTCCACATTCCAGAAAACTAAGGTTCACAGATAATATATCCTCACGCAATCTATATCGTGGGTGTTCATCAAACACAAAAACCACTCGCTCTACTGGTCCATAATTTGAATGATAATAATCTTTGAGCGTGTTAGCTAATAGTAATGAATTCATTAAACAAAAACCGACAATCAACAATAATCTGATCTTCCTCATATTCACTCCGGTTACTTCCTCAGTTTATTCCGCACAAGTGCCATATTCTGCCGCAATTTCCTATTCTCCGGTTCCAGCAGCAGAGCTTTTTCAAAATAACTGTATGCCTGAGTATAATTACTTTTTTTTAGATAAAGATACCCGATATTATTTAATAATTCCACATCATCTGCAGCAAAATTCAGTACCTCTTCGTATTGCTCCAAAGCTTCCTTATACTTGCGCTGCTTCATCAATTCATATGCTTTGAAACCCAGTATTTTTGCATTCCTGTATTTCTCACGATGCACTACATCTTCAGCCATTTCCTTCAATATCAGAAATCTCTTATTCTCCGGCTCATATCCGATGAGTGCTGTAATCTGATCAATAGCTGCCTGCCATCTCTCCTGTAGTAACAATACTTCAAAATATGCCAGTCCACTGATAACATTCTCAGGAAATTCGCTAGCTACCTGGCTCAGGTATTCCTCAGCTTCTTTAAGCTGCATCTGGTTCAATAAACCTAACCCAAGATTAAAGACATTCTCAGTATTTTTTGACAATTGCAATGCCTTCCGGAAACACTTCACTGCCTTATCATTATTACCCTTCACCAGAAACTTTTGACCCCGTTTCCGACATATCTCAGCCCTAATTCCCGTTACATGTTGAAACATAAGTCAAGTTTGCTCTTCAAAATAAATACGGCAAGATTTTTCTGGTTATTCATATCATTCTGCCTTGTTTTTTATGCAAGAACCCCTTTTTCCAGGGGGCTCACACATATTATTTCACTTGGACAACCTGAATTGGGTTATTCACCCTTTTCTGCTGCTGCCTGTTTTGCTGCTTCTGCTTTCTTTTTGGCTTCAGCGCGTTTGCGTGCCCTCACTTCTTTCAAGGGATCAAAGATGGCTCCCGTGGGGCAGGCATCAGCACATAATCCACACATGATACAAAGATCATAATTCAGCACTGCCAGATTATTCTTCATTTCAATTGCATCTTTTGGGCATTTCTTCACGCACATTGTGCAGCCGATGCAAGCTGTTTTATTACCGCAAACCTTACGCGATTCTGCCCCTTTATCATGTGAAGAACACAGGATATGAACGCGTTTCTTCTCTCCTGCAAGCTCTATCAAATCCCTCGGACAGGCTTTTACGCAAGCTCCACAGCCAGTACACTTTTCTTTATCAACAATACGCATCTCGTTTTCATCAAGAGAGATAGCATCAAATTGACAGGCTGTAATGCAGTCATTTTGAAATACACAGCCCCAGGAACAAAGATTTGGACCATTATTGATCATCACTGCTGCTTTACAGGTAGTCACACCCTGATATTCATATCTGAAAAAGGTATTATTTGCTCCACCACTCTGGCACTTGATCACAGCAACCTTGCGTTCAGCTGCTGAGGCTTCCTTACCCATGATCGTGGCAATTTCTTCTACTACTGCAGCTCCACCAGGTGCACATTTATTCAGCTCTTCATCATTCATCACGATTGCTTCTGCATAGCCAGCACATCCCGGGTAGCCACAGGCGCCACAATTTGCACTAGGTAACGCTTCTATTATCGCTTCTATCTTAGGGTCAACTTCCACATGAAATTTCTTGGAGGCAAATGCCAGTCCCAATCCATAGATCAATCCCAAAGCTCCCAAAATTATTATTGCATATATCATTATTTCCCCCGCTTAGAAATTAAGTCCTGAAAATCCCAGAAAGGCAAGTGCCATACATCCGGCGATCACAAAGGCAATTGGCATTCCCTTCATCGCTTCCGGAACCTCTGATTTTTCCAGTCTTTCCCGTAATCCTGCCATCAATACAAGTACAAGGGTGAAACCCAGTCCGGAAAATAAACCATTCAATATCGCTCCCAGAAAATTATAATTTTCCTGAATATTAAGAATGGAAACTCCCAGCACTGCACAATTGGTGGTGATCAATGGCAAAAATACTCCCAACGCTTTATAAAGCGAAGGAGCTGTTTTCTGGATCACCATTTCCACTAACTGCACCAGTGAGGCAATAGTTAATATAAAGGCGATTGTCTGTAAATATTCCAGATGATTGGGAACTAATAAATATTCCTGGATCAACCAGGTAAAGGTTGAAGCCATGGTCATCACGAAGATAACTGCCATTCCCATACCTACAGCAGAATCTATCTTTTTGGATACTCCAATATATGGGCACAAACCTAAGAACTTTGATAATACAAAGTTATTAACGAATATGGCAAATACCGCCAGTGTAAATATTTGTGTTATAAATGACATCTGTTACCCCCTATTTGCCTTTATTCACTAATTTGATCAGACCCATCAGGAGTCCCATGATAATAAATGCACCAGGTGCCAGTATTGCTACCAGCATAGGACTTTTTATATATGCCATGGGCATCACATTCATACCCAGCCATTGACCTGCTCCCAATACTTCTCTAATGGAGCCGATCACTACCAATGCAAGAGTGAAGCCTAAGCCCATACCCAGTCCATCCAGAATGGAAGGCAACACTTTATTCTTACTGGCAAATGCTTCTGCTCTGCCAAGAATTATGCAATTTACCACTATCAAGGGAATAAATAAACCCAGACTCTTATGAATTTCCGGTGTGTATGCATTCATCACCAGATCCACAATTGTCACAAATGATGCTATTACTACAATGAAGCAGGGTATTCTGATCTTACTGGGTATTAAATCCTTCACCAGAGAGATGATAATATTTGAACATGTAAGCACAAACGTGGCTGCCAGTCCCATGCCAATTGCATTTTCCACTGATGAAGTAACTGCCAGCGTGGGGCACAAACCCAAAGCCATGATAAAAACAGGGTTCTCTTTAATGAATCCTTTAGTAAATTCTTTCCATAAATTCATTATTTATCCTCCCCGCTTACTGCATCAGCAAGTATTTTCATACCATCCGCTATGGAATTTGTCACGGCTCGAGAAGTAATGGTTGCACCCGTAAGTGATTTAATTGCTCCACCATCTTTATCTACCTTAAGCTGCTCCTGATTCATACTCAGAAACCTGCCCTGAAATTCTGCGGTGGAGGCATTGGCACCCAAACCGGGTGTCTCTGACTGTTCGATAACTTTTATTTTGGAAATGGTCATATCAAGATTCACTCCCACCATTGTTTTCACTTCACTGGAATATCCATATAAACTGGCTACAAAAGTATAACCAGACAACTGATCATCTTTATCATATCCCAGATAATACATAAACTGCCTAGGACCTTCCTCTGCCTTATTCTTTAAGGGATTAGGCTCTTCTGCTACTGCCGGCAAGGTCACTGTACGCTGCTCAAACCTGCTGGCATCACTCAGAACTTCTTTACGTGCTTCTTGCTCAGCAAGGACTTTATTTCCCTTGATCTTATCTGCTGTTATACCATTCACATAAGCTAATATCCCGCTCGCAATGGCTGTTATCAATAATAATACTAATCCTAATTTGATAAAATATTTCATTTGCGCACCTCCCCAAATGGCTTGGGTGCTGTCCATCTATCTATCAGTGGCACGCAGCAGTTCATTAGTAATATCGAATAGGATACTCCTTCGGGATAACCTCCCCAAAGACGGATAACTGCCGTTAATACTCCCGCTCCTATTCCAAATATCAGCATCCCTCTTTTCGTAACTGGAGATGTCACCATATCCGTTGCCATAAAGAATGCTCCCAATATTAAACCACCGGAAAATATATGATAAAATGGTAATAATATACTTGCTGAGAACAATCCACCCAGTCCGCCAAAGGCAAAGGTCAGTAAAAATACGGTTAATATATAACTCATTGGTATCCGCCAGCTGATTATATAACGGAACGCCATATACGCTGCCCCGATAAGAAGTGCCAGGGCTGATACTTCTCCGATAACCCCGCCAATATTACCAATAAAAAGCTGTGATATTGTATCCAGACTTGCCATCCTGTCCATCACCTGCTGAGCAAGATCAGGATTTGTCTCTGCCAGCTCACGTACTGATTTCACTGCTGCCAAAGGTGTTGCTGATGTAATCGCTTCCGGCACATTCTGCAAACTGCTCAAATTCAACCCATTAATGCTCTTGAACATCATGGAAAATGCCGGCTGGGTCTTGGTCCAATGCGCTGTTACCAGTGAGGGCCAGCTTGCCAGCAGAAAAGCTCTTCCCAGTAAAGCTGGATTAAATAAATTATGACCTAATCCGCCAAACACCTGCTTGCCTATTGCGATAGCAAACACGCTGCCGATAACTGGCAGCCACCAGGGACTTGCCACATTGATATTAAATGCCAATAATATTCCTGTAACTACTGCTGAGCCATCTGATATTGTTACTGGCACTCCGCGGAGTTTCTGAATTATATACTCTGTGAGAACCGCTGCCACTACAGCATAAGCCGTAAGAGCCAGTGATCTGATCCCAAAAAAGAATATCGCTGCCAGCATCGCCGGCACCATTGCCAAAACCACCTGCCACATAATGGCACTCACAGTCATATTCCTTGCCTTCAAATGAGGAGCTGCTGAAACTTTTAAATTATTAATCATTTTCTGTTTTTCCTCCCCTAAGCCTTTCCAAGTTGAGTACGGGCTCGCATTCGCTTACCCACTTCCAGCTTGCCTATATCTATCCATTGTATCAGTTTGATCTGTGCTGGACATATAAATGAACAAGAACCGCATTTCATGCAGTCCATCACTCCATATTTTTCCACCAGATCCCAGTCCTGATACTTGGCATTTTTAACGATCAGACTTGGTATCAGATTCATTGGACACACTTCCACGCATAATCCACAACGTACACAAGTATGCTCCGCATCCTTTGCAGCTTCTTTTTTATTGAATAAAAGCAGTCCTGAACTGCCCTTGACCATCGGAGTATCCAGATCTGATATCGCAAATCCCATCATGGGGCCACCTGATATTATCTTAGATATATCCTCTGTTGTCCCCCCGCAAAAATCAAGCAATTCACTATATAAAGTTCCGATCCTTGCCTTGATATTTTTGGGATTCTTCACGATCTTCCCAGATACTGTGATCACTCTTTTGATCAATGGTTTCTGATAACGGATAGCTTCATATACTGCAATTGCTGTACCCACATTCTGAACCACTACGCCCACTGCCATAGGTAATCCACCCTTATTGGGCACTTTACGCTTTGTGCAGGCATAGATCAATTGCTTCTCTGCTCCCTGCGGATACTTTAATTTTAAAGCATCAATCCGAATTGCGGCATCATCTGCTGTCAGATTTCTTAATAACTTGATGCAATCAGGCTTATTAGCTTCGATACCAATAACACCCTGTTTGGCTCCCACTATCTTCATGATCAGTTTCAAGCCTTCCAGAATCGCTTCCGGCTGCTCAAGCATTAAACGGTAATCTGCCGTTAAATAAGGCTCGCATTCCACTCCATTCAGGATTACTGTGTCAATCGGCTTATCTGCCGGTGGTGAAAGCTTCACATGAGTGGGAAAGCCTGCGCCGCCCATTCCGCAAATACCAGCTTCTGATATCCGCTTCTTCATCTCATCCACCTCCAGACAACCATAACCCGAATCATCTGTAAGCTCCACCCATTTGTCTTCACCATCACCAGTAATCTCAATTGCTGTCCCGGTAGTTCCCGCTGGATGTGGATATGAAGCAATTTTGGTTACCTTGCCTGAAATCGGTGCATGCATTGGTATTGATACAAATCCCCCCGCTTCGGCGATCTTTTGACCAGCCAGTACTTCATCACCTGGCTTAACAATCGCTTTTGCCGGCGCACCTATGTGCTGTGATAAATGCACATAAACCTTTGCTGGAATTGGCATTGGCTCGATTGCTGCTGAACGGGAATATTCCTTGTTATCGTGGGAATGTACCCCACCAGGGAACGTTTTCAATCCCATAGTTACTCCCCTTATAGATTTTCTCTGTTTTGTAACCAAAATTCACACTCTTTCTCAGATAGCAAGTTATTTTTCTTTGATTTCGTTCTCTTTTACAATTGTTATAATTCCACTCACTGCCCCAATCCCAAAATTCATTACCTCATAGACCCAATGGACTAAATGGACAAAATAGACCTTTCACACAATGTCCATTCAGTCCATCATGTCCATTTCGTCCATAAAAAATTCTTCCTCCTACTTCATCAATACCAGCTTATGCACTCCTTGCCAACCTGCACTTTTCATTCTCACAAAATAGACTCCACTGGGTACATCATCTGCTCGCCAGTTCACCTCATATTCGCCTTCAGCTTTATGCTCATTAACCAGTTCAGTGATCTTCTGCCCTCTGATATTATAAATACTCAGATTCACATCCCCGGTAGCTGCCACTTCATAAATGATCTTAGTTTCAGGATTAAAAGGATTGGGATAGTTAGTTATTTTTCCAATTCCCGAGCTTATTTCTTCTGCACTCACCTCACTAACTGACTCAAAATCTATTGCCAGACTGGCATAATATGTAATAGCATCACTCCAGTTAAACATTTCCATATCACTATCACCAATTATACTCAGATGCAGAATACCAGTGCCATCACCAGCATCAGTTATCCGTTCTGCCGGATATACAATACAGAGAGTTTTGTCCTCAAGCTCTGCAACGAAATTCTCGCTATTGGGATTACCATTTAAAAATACCGGTTCACTCCAGGTAATACCATTATCACCGGATACGCAAATCGCTATCTCCGAATATTCCGCCCATTCCTCATAATTTTCATCACCATAATAGAATCTTTGGGCATTAGTCCCATCCACCCAAACATAAGCCAGCCAGCCTTCATCACTATTTGAAGCAATAAAATTCTCATTGGTATAAAAAGCACTTTCCATCCCTGGATAGAATATTGGCCAGCCATGCACCCACATCGGATTATTTCCCGGATCATACTCATCAACTTCCCCATCCTCATCCAAGTCCCACGGCAGCATCGGATTATCATCATTAGCCGCTGCTCCAGCAGGATAAATATCTGTAAAACCAAATTCCTCGGTAGTAAGATTAAAATTGAATAATTTGGGATATACCATCTGATTTACTGGATCATACCAGCCAATATGATTAACCAAATCAAACACTATTCCCATATTCCCAGCCCAGCAAACCAATTGCTCTCCATCTCGGTTCACTGGCAGCATATTGAACTTATCACTTAAAAATTCTATCTGATAAACCCGCATTGTTGCCGGCAGCACTTCTCCAGCTTCCTCTGTTATATCAAAAGCCCAGTCAGATTGATATACTTCCCAGTCTCCCTCACCGTAATTATCATTTACCAGACAAAACATATCACCGAATGCCTGCTCATCCAATCTTACACTCCCCATACATACAAGATAATTATCAACCGCTGTAATACTATAATGCGGATAACCCCACTCCGGCACTTCCTGGTTCCAGCCATCAAGAGTTGGTATAGAAATGTAAGTCCAATCTTCAAACTCTCCTGCCAGCATATCCTCAGCATTATAATCCAGATAAGCAATGACAGCATTTTCACTTGGCAATGCCATCTCACCGTCCGAACATTCCATATTTCTGGCAATATAATACAACCGACGATATGATGCTCCTTCTGGTGATGCTCCTATCACTAATTGCGGAAATCTGAAAGTATCATTATCTGTAAATGTTGGAGTATCTTCATCAATTACAACTATGGCAGGATGTATCCAGCTTAAGGGTATTCCACTTTGGGCATACTGATTATAAAATAGATTATTCTCATAGTCCATCCCATCAGAAGCAGTAAAAACACCCAGATAATTACCTGTTAATGGCTCTTGAATTAAAGCCGCTGATATACCGGGATAATCAGCAATCTCTTCCACAATTTCTCCTTCAGAAGAAATACTCGCAGTATATAAATTACCCTCGGTACTAAAAATACGTTGAATTAAATAAATCCTGTCATCTTCAACGCCACTTACAGCTATCGGAGCCTGATGCTCACCCTGAAAATCTGCTCTATTATGCTCAACCATTTCTATGGGAGCTGTATCCCATTCCCAGTCAACCACTATCCTTTCTGCTCCTGCTAACATTGAACCTGAAAATAAAAATACCAAAATTACTAAAAACTGTAAATTACTGATTCGTACTTTCATAATAACTCCTAATTTGATCTTCACTCTTAAGCGCTCCTAAACCTGATTTAAATATCATATTTCCTTCTATCCCTGTCAAGTAAATTCATCATGTCCATCCTGTCCACTCCCTCCATCCTGTCCATTGAAAATAATAAAATACTCTCTCACATCTTCTCATCATCATACGTTTACCCCAATCAGAATCGTTTTATGAACCTTTTATCCCCAAAACCTGAAAATATTATGTAAACTTCACCTCCCAAGACATATCTTATTATTTCACAATCTTTTGCTCATCAAAGATGTCAACAGCCGACTTAGAAGTGGAACAACAAAGCACATAGTGACATTTTTTTGTTAGATAGTGCTTTGTTGTTCCGGGTGTTCTACACTTACGCGCCTGAAAATGTTTTGGTAAATGATGATTTTTTTCTGATTAAAAGTTACTTTTCGGGTCATTTTTCTTCTTAACGATTCACGCTTTGCATTCACTTTCCCCTTCTCCCTTGACATAAATGCAATAAAAACCAACTTCTTGTTCAGGAGTTATTATGGAAGAGTTACGATGTCAGAAGATTACTTTGTTTTGCCGGAATTTCACGCGCTGGTTTCTACTGGTGTTCACGATCCTGATATTTATATTTGCTCTGCTTTCAGGTTCAGAAGGTTATGGTGGTGGGTTCAAGGGTGTTATCAAGAATTCTCCTAATGCCTTGCCCTGGCTGCTGCTTTTTATTATCAACTGGATAGTCTGGAAATCTGAATTGATCGGCAGTATTATACTGATAATTTTTGCCCTAGCAGCAGGAGTATTTTTTGGAGCATTCACGGATAATCCCTTTGCCTTATTTGCGATCACAATACCGCTATTCATCCTTGGATTAATGCTGCTCATGTACTATAACTGCCAGAAGAAACAGAAGCAGATTTAAATACTAAAATTCGTTTACCAGTATTGTTTTATTCTGTTATATACTTCTATCCAGGAGAAATTTCTGATATCATTGCAAAGGTCATATTCCTGGGATTTAAGTTTCAGACTATGATGTATGGCCTCCTTTAATCTCAGGCAATAGGCGGGTATTTCTGCAGGGAGGGGCTCATAAACATCATTCAGCTCGGGAGGAGTAACAAAATCTATCATCTTTGAATTGCTGATCGCTTTCTCCAGCCATTCTTTGAGTCCTGCAAGGTCATTTACTATCACCTGCAATCCACAGGCAAGAGCTTCAATCAACACAAGCGGTAATCCTTCATAGTATGAAGGCAGGATAAAAATATCTGAAGCTCGGAAGATATCTGCCAATTCAGGCTGAGTAAGATTACCCGTAAATGTGATCGGAAAAGTACACTTTTCAGCTAAAGACTTTATTTCCTGCAGTTCATTACCAGCACCAGAGCCGCATAGCGTCAGCTCAAATTTTACTTCGGAAGCGGATATGGAATTCAAAGAAAATAGTAATTCACGGATTCCTTTGGCATAAGCAATTTTTCCTGCATAAACCAGTTTCTTAATTTTATTTGGCTGTCGCTTCTCAAAATAGAAAACGGCTTCATTATAGCCATTACCAGTAATTTTTATTTTCTCAGGATCAAGCTGGAATTCTTTGATGAGTTTATCCCTTTGTGTTTCATTCAGGGCATACACCAGATCAGCTCTTTGCAAATGTGGCACGATCTCAGCAGCGAGGTGGGGACAGAATTTTGTTTGCCTGAGTGCAGTGCCATGATTGATCAAATATATGGGAATATCAGAAGTAATCTGCAAAGCAAGAGCTGAGAGCAGCCAAAGATGGTGACTCAGGATAATATCCGGCTGAAACTCTTCGATAGCTTTGGTTATCTGCTGGGTAAATGCAGTTTTCCACTGCTGGAGCATTTTACCTTTTAACTGATTATAACGCGTGCTTTTATAGGGCATCACATTGCTCATACCCGTAACTGGGAAAGGTAATTCAGTGGTTTCAAAAAATACGGCATATTGCTCAGGCTGATATTTTGCATCAAAACTTATCACCTCTCCAGCCGGGATTCCACATATCACGGCCTGCTGATGCCCTTCAGCATCTGCCAGTCTTACTATTGACTGCAGATATACTCCACTGCCAGTGAGACCAGGTCTTTGTGCCAGTAAATGAAGAATTCTCATATTTCCATAAGCCCTCTATTTTTTATTTCCATAAATAAGATAATAGACTTTGAGGCAAGCAGAAACTAAAATAAACTGAGTGGACAGTTGAATCACTTGACACCTCATAAAGTGAATTTATAGTTCAACATATAAAAATACTCTGAATTGAAGTAATAAAGTGGAGGTAATATGAGAGCTTTGATGTTTATAATAATTCTTTTCTCTATTGTTTTTTTATGTGCAGAAGGTACTCTATTTGTTGGGTTGGAAGGCTCATCACCAGTTACTTATCAAAGTGATATGGAAGGATTTCCTGAGATAGAATGGAGCAGTCTTTTCTCTATGGATGTGAGTGGGGCAGCAGCAACACCTGATGGCAGGATATATCTCTGCGAAGGAGCATTTACCACTCATCTCTATCAGGCAAGCCTAATCCTTGATCCCCAGCAGATATGCACTATAGTGAATGACATGAGTGCCCTTGCCTATGGTAGAGATACGCTGTGGGGTTATTCTAATTATGCCACTCCCCGCGGGATCTACAGCATTGATACAGATACTGGTGCTACAGAACTGGCACTGGATGTGGGAGCTTTCCGCTTTTTTGCGCTTGATTATAATCCTGATGATGATCTTTTTTATGGCTATACTGAATATGGTGCTTCAGGGCTGTATTCCATTAATATAGACAGTGGTGAAATGATCCAGCTTGCCGGGAGTATTCCCGCTACTAATGGACAGGGACGCGGGATGGCAGTGGGCGATAATACCGTATTCCTGACAGCAACCCGCGGAGATGACGGGATTCCCTATTTTGCTTATGACATCGCTCAAGGTGCTGGCGGTGAATGGGTGGAATTCCCTAATCCCTATCCCACATATCATTCCACAGGCGGAGCTGCCTGGATTGCTGCTCCAGATGAAATTGTGATCGTCCAGGGACATGTGGTCGGCAATGATTCTCCTGAAACCGGCCTGCCGGACTGTCTGGTAACACTTGCCGGAAATACTGATTATGAAACAGAAACTGATGAGAATGGTGATTTTATTTTTGAGGAAGTAGATTATAATGCTAATTATGATCTGGAAATATCCAAAGATGGCTATGATCTGTATAGTGACGAAATTATGGTGAGTCTGGATGATATTGATCTGGGTACGATCATCTTGATGGAAACCCCCTACCCCGTCGAAAATGTTACAGCAGAAGAAACAGTGCAATATGAGGAAGTTACGGTTAGTTGGGATGCTCCAGACTTGAGAATGCTGGAAAGTTACAGTGTTTATCGTTTCCTGGAATGCTTCAGCGGAAATCCTGAACTCTGGGATTTAATGATTGAAGACACCTTGGAAAATGAATATATTGATGAGGGATGGGCAGAATTACCAGCCAATATCTGGCAATATGCCGTGATCGCTCATTACACAAGCGGGATCAATTCCGAAGCTGCACTATCTAATCCCATTGAAAAAATAGTTACCGGTACAACAGAAGATAATGCTTCACCAGTTCAGATTTGCACTCTGAAATCAGTCTATCCTAATCCCTTTAATCCAGAAGTCACTATCGCCTATCAGCTTTCAGAAGCAGCACTTGTGGAAATTGGCGTTTATGATATCAGGGGACGGCTTATTCAAACTCTTTGCCGCGGTAATTTTGCAAGTGGAGCACATCAGATCAATTGGATGGGCAGAGATAAATCTGATAATATTCAGCCTTCTGGTGTATATCTGGTGAGAATTTCTGTTAATGGTAAACTCAATAAAACAGCCAAAATATTATTAATGAAATAAGGTATAACTGATAATTGTATCTATCAAAAGAACCTTGCTTTTAAATAAGCAAGGTTCTTTTTTATTTAATTTAAAAAATATATTCTATTTCACTTTATATTACTATTGTTATAGATTGAATCTCTAACTTAATTGTTTGCTAATTAAAGCCACAGGGAACCCACAGGGAGGGTCCAGGGGGTGAAGATAGAGTTATGGGAGTAATGTAAGTTATTGTATAATATAGAATAAGCGGTGGGGAGGGGATTTTCTGCATGACAGCAGATGAATTTGAGCAGTTACGAGATTTAAGATATAATTGGTTAGAATAAACGATCGGGGAAATATGATGAGTTCCATGAGAAGTAGGGACTAGATTAAGTCATCATCTCAGAGACTATTCAATGCAGTAATTGATATCATTGCATGTTTTCAATTTTTGTGAAATAGACATATTCCCTGAAAGGGATAAATCAATTACAAAGAACAGTCTCACTTATGAGATTTAGATTTTATAAAATATTTCTTGACAGAAAGTACTTTATAGCTATATAATAACGTCAAAGAGAAAGGTAATGCAATCTTCTCTATAAAAGGAGGTAAACTTATGACTAAATTACTAGAAAACTCGCTGAAGGCTATAACAAGAAGGGTAAATCTTTCAACAGGTCTTGCAAATCCAGATGATATGAATCCCACAAAAGATTTATTTGTTAAGCTTCATGATAATGGTGAAATACTCCTAGCTAATGAAATTACATTATGGGCAGAACAAAAAGGGTGGAAACCCAAGGATGCAGAAGAACTTGGTGCTCTTGCTCAGCAGATAGGAATGGGTAAACGAGTTCCTATTAAAGAAAAGGGAAATTGGTGGAAAAAAGAAATCCTTAGTATTTTAGAAAAAGGAGAATAATTCTGAAAAACTCCTATAAATTGTAGATAGCGTCAATTACATGTAAAAATAATGATTTCAAAATCAGAATAGTATTAAGAAAAACTGGCAACATGTAAAAGATTGACATTATAAATTGGAGTATTTTAGTTTGTTTCATAAACGTTAAGGAGATTTAACTATGACAGAACAAATGAGAATTAATGGGAAAATTTTAAAGAATCTTATAATTTTTAAAGAATTCAAAGAAATTGGTTTCGATTATATCTTAAACCCAGAAACAGAAGAATTGCATAAAGTAGATGAAAACTTTTATGATTCACATAATTTGCATATTGCAAATTTAGAAAATTATATTGGTATTACAAATATTGGAATTATTCCTATTCACTACTTCAATGATGGCACAAAAATCCCGATTTATGATTTAATAACTGGTGATTTTCTCGGTGAATATAAACTTAATAAATGTAAGCATTGTAGCTGGTAATATAACTTATTTGATTTGGATGATATAACTTAATGGAGACGATATGGAAAAGACTTTAATTATTTCTGTTTTACTGGTTTTTTCGTTATTTGCTTTTGCTCAGAATACTTTTGAACTTGTTTCAGAAAGCTTCAATTCAATTGATGTTGAGTATAGTTCAGCCCCAAGTTATACTGATCTTGATGGTGATGGATTACTGGATATGTTAATAGGAGAAGATTCTGGTCATATAAATCGTTACGAGCAAAATTCAGAAAACTCAACTTCATTTAGCTTAGTAACAGAAAACTTCAATTCAATTGATGTCGGGAGTGGTTCAGCACCATCATTAACTGACCTTGATGGGGATGGTTTGCTAGATATATTGATCGGAGAAAGTGCTGGTAATATAAATCATTACGAGCAAAATGGAATAAATTCTGCCTCATTTCATTTAGTTACAGAAAACTTCAATTCAATTGATGTTGGGTATAATTCAGCCCCAAGCTTTATTGACCTTGACGGGGATGGATTACTGGATATGCTAATAGGAGAAAATAATGGTAATATATATCATTACGAGCAAAATGGAATAAATTCTGCCTCATTTCATTTAGTTACAGAAAACTTCAATTCAATTCATGTTGGCAGCAATTCAGCCCCAAGCTTTATTGACCTTGACGGGGATGGTTTACTGGATATGCTGATCGGGGAATGGGATGGAAGTATTAATCATTATGAGCAAAATTCAGAAAACTCAACTTCATTTAGTTTAGTAACAGAAAACTTCAATTTAATTGATGTCGGGGAGAATTCAAAACCAACTTTTACTGATCTTGATGGAGACGGTTTGCTGGATATGCTAATCGGGGAATATAATGGAAATATCAATCATTATGAATTTGCATTTATTGTATCAGATTTCTCTTACAACCTTATGTCCGAACAGGTACCTATAGAAGTACAATTCACCGATTTATCCCATAGCTATATAAATGAAACATGGACTTGCGAATGGGATTTTGATAATGATGGGATTATTGACAGTTATGAGAATAATCCTTCTTTTAGCTATCTTTTTTATGGTGAACATACTGTTTCATTAACGGTAACAAATAATTATGGTGCCAGCACAAAAACAGATATAATTGAATTGCCGGAATTTTCATTAATAACAGAAAACTTCAATTCAATTGATGTCGGGGAGTATTCAGGACCAACTTTTACTGATCTTGATGGGGATGGTTTGCTGGATATGTTAATTGGAAAACAAGATGGATATATATATCATTGCGAGCAAATTGCAGAAAACTCAACTTCATTTAATTTAGTTACAGAAAACTTCAATTCAATTGATGTTGGGTTACTTTCAGCACCAAGTTTTACCGATCTTGATGGGGATGGTTTGCTGGATATGTTAATTGGTGAACTGGTTGGGAATATATATCATTACGAGCAAATTGCAGAAAACTCAACTTCATTTAATTTAGTTACAGAAAACTTCAATTCAATTGCTGTTGGGGATTATTCAGAACCAACTTTTACCGATCTTGATGGGGATAGTTTACTGGATATGATTATTGGAGAAGGTGACGGAAAAATTAATCATTACGAGCAGATTGCCGAAAACTCTACTTCATTTGTTTTAGTTACAGAGAATTTCAATTCAATTGATGTTGGGAGTTATTCAGTACCAACTTTTACTGATCTTGATGGGGATGGTCGATTAGATATGCTTATAGGTGAAAGGTATGGAAATATTTATCATTACGTGCAGAATGCCGAAAACTCTACTTCATTTGTTTTAGTTACAGAGAACTTCAATTCAATTAATGTAGGGCAGTTTTCGAAACCAACTTTTACCGATCTTAATGGGAATGGTTTATTGGATATGTTAATTGGGGAGATTTACGGTAAGATATATCATTACGAGCAAAATATTCATTCTATTACGGATTTTACTTTAGATCACGCAACAGGTACAATACCTTTGGAAGTACAATTTACCGATTTATCCCGTTTAGATGTTACAAACTGGCAATGGGATTTTGATAATGATGGTAATATTGATAGTTATGAGCAGAATCCTGTTTATACTTATACAGAAACAGGAACTTACACTGTATCATTAACTGTTTCTGATGAAGATAATACATATACGGAGACAGTAACAAAGAACGATTTAATAGCAACCTTTATATTCAGCGAGTTTACTTTATTATCACCTTCCAGTTATTCCGTTGATATCGATATATTTCCAAGATTAGAATGGACATCAGCTCTTTCAAGCAGAAATTTATTGCCGATTTATGAAGTTTACATATCGAAATCTCCAATATTTACAGCAGAGCAAACGGTAATATATGAAACACAAAATACATATTTATATCCTTCTCGAGATCTGGAATTAGGGACTACCTATTTCTGGAAAGTGAAGGCAACTGATCATCTGGGCAATGAGATATGGTCTAATTATAATGGGACATACTGGATGCTGACGACTGTTTATCAAACAGAACAGCAATTTCCCATGATAGATGGTTTGATAGCTGATAATAGAACTCTTATAAGCGAAAATTCACCTTATTGGTTATCTACCGAACCTCACACGGCTTTTAACAAGGATTTGACCATTGAATCGGGAGTAACACTTAAATTCAATAGCGGAGTAAAATTAGAAATTGGCGGTAATCTCTTTATATATGGGACAGTAGATGATCTAGTAAATATTGATGGATATTCTGAGACATCAGGTAGATGGCATGGTATTGAATACATATATGTTACTTTTGATAGAGATTCGTTGTTGATTGATGAGAATTATCAATATATTTCGGGTAATACGATGCAGTTCGTGAATTTTAATAATTGCAATACCCCCTTAGTGACTACTGCGGATATGTATATTAATAGCTGTAATATCGAAAATACACTTAATGGGATATCTCAAGGAAGTAATTCATGTATAATAAACACAGCTATTTCAAATTGGAATAACACTAATTTTACTACTGGCATAAATGGAGGTAAGATATTTATAAACAATTCGATAACCGGTACCACCGGTACCAATTTTAATGGAATACATTCTTTGACATCTAATGCGGTCTTTGATGCTAACATAATTACCTATAATGGAGGATACGGTATTCATGGTTCTTCTGGAGTTTATACTAATAACATTGTAACTAATAATGGAGGTTTCGGTATTCGTGGTTATTCTGGAGATTATCTTGATAACACAGTAAATGAAAATGGGCTTTATGGCATCTATTGTGGGGGTAATGGCAATTTTACTAATAACACAGTAAATGATAATGGTGGAGACGGTATCTTTGGAGGTTCGGGAGATTATATTGATAACATTGTAACTAATAATGGAGGTTACGGTATTCGTGGAGGTTCTGGAAATTATACAAGTAACACTGTAAATGAAAATGGTGAATACGGTATCTGGGGAGTTTCGGGAGATTATACAGATAACACTGTAACTAATAATGAAGGTTACGGTATTAATGGCTCTTCGGGAAATTATTCAAGTAACACAGTAAATGAAAATGGGCTTTATGGTATCCATGTTGATGGTAATGGAGATTTTACAAATAACACAGTAAATGAAAATGGTGAATACGGTATCTTTGGAGGTAATGGAAACTATGATAATAATACAGTAAACTTGAATAATGGATATGGAATAGACTGTGGAGAAGTTGCAGTATTAAATCAGAACGAAGTATCAAATAATGGTGGTTTTGGCATAAAAGATGGTCTATCTTTCCAAAATAACATCATCGATAATAATACTGGTTATGGAGTTCAAGCTTTTATTGATGCAATATTAAGCGATAATACTATTACTAACAGTGGTGATTACGGCTTGCTAAATGGTGTTTTAATAGAGAATAATGAAATATCCAATAATGGGGGATTTGGAATTGATGCTGATGAAGAAGCAACAATCAATAATAATGTAATCCATAATAATGACGGATTTGCTATTCATAATGGTAAGATAATCACTAACAATACGGTTACTTACAATGAGATTGATGATGTTTTGCAAATTAATACAGATCTAATAAACAGTAACAATATTAAGCAGTTCAGTCTTAACACGATCCAAAATAATATTCTGGAGGAGTATTTAAATGATAGTGAAGCATATTCAATCATAAGCTTTCCTTTATGCGATACCCTTGAGTTTGATAATAATATAATCGAAAATAACGAAACAGATGATTATTGCATAAAAGTATCAGGAAATGATCTATCAATAACTAATAATATTATAGCTGAATTCATCTATAGTGATAGTCCAGAGCAAAATGAAGAAGGCGTTGCACTATGGATAGAAGCCACGGGCTTAAATAACATCATTGATAATAATACCATTATTGATAATGGAGAAAACTATAGAGATGCTACAATTTATATAGCAGATGCAGATTCTCTATATATAACCCATAATGTAATATCCGGAAACTTAAGTGGGGGAATTTACTTAAATACAGGCAATATTGCTATTACAGACAATACTATTACTGGTAATGACATTGTTGGTTCTGCCTCAGCAATTTACTTAAACGGGATTTCAGCACATTCAGTTATTGAAAGAAATGTGATAACCAATAATATTGGGAGCTATGCTATTTATGGCAGTCCGGAGACTTTTACACAAAATAATATATTTTATAATTATTCAGCAGCAAATGACACAGTATTGTGCAATCTACGTTATACTGGAACTGATCAAATATCCTATCCCTATAACTTTTGGGGAACCAGAAGCGATCAGGGCAACATTGATCCATCTATTTATGATGATAATGAAAATGGAAGTATAGGTATGGTTTTATATCAGCCAATTCTGACAGCTCCGAGTCCCTTGACACCTGGGCAATTAACGATGATAGATACTGTGGTGGTGACAATAAATGGAGAAGAACTTTTGCCAAATACAAGTGGCGTTGCCGATGGTCAGACGGTCTATCTCTGTTTAATTGGTGAAGATGGTAATGAATTTTCTGTAGATTTAACTGAAGTGAATATTATTAATATGACGACCTTTTTCCCATTACAACCATTAATGTGGGAAACAGGCGAAAACACAGGGATATTCCGGTCGGAAATATCAATTTCATCTACAATATATAATCCAGAGCAGAATATTATGAGAGCAAATGCAGGTGATACATTGATGATTAGTTCTGTGATTGATCCCAGCAAAGTATTTTATCTTCCCATAATTGAAATGGGCTTTAATATGCCTGAGAGTATTACTATCAATGAAGATGAGAGTTTTTCTTTGGATATGACAGATTTCATTACTTTTCCCGGCAACGATGAATATTTGCTGTTTGGCGAGGGTAATGAATTTATTGATATTGCTATCGATGGCATGATGGTAACTTTTTCACCGCAGGCAAACTGGAATGGCGCTGAGTTGATTACTTTCGGGATAGATGTTCAGGAGCAAAGGTATGATTATCAGGATTCACTTCTGGTAATAATAAACCCGGTTAATGATGCTCCTATCGTAGTTTCAGAGATTGGTGATATAGTAATGAATGAGGACACTAATGATAATTCGATTGATCTTACTGAAATATTTACTGATATTGATGATGATGAATTAGCATACAGTTATTCTGAAAGTACAAATATCAGTGTGGAAATAGCAGCGGGAATAGTAACCTTAACTCCGGCTTCTGACTGGTTTGGTGAGGAAACTATGGTTTTCACCGCTACAGACAGCGACAGCGCAAGCATTAGCAGTATTGCCAATGTAACCGTACAGGGAATTAATGATGCTCCGGTCATTGATTTACCGGAAAACATCAGTTATTATGAAGATGAGTCAATGACGGTAGATATTAGTCAGTATATCATTGATGTTGATGATCCGCTGGATGAGTTGATCATTTCAATTTCTAATAGTGAGAATATCAATATTACGCAGGATAGCTTGCTAATAATCTTTTCTTCGCCGTTAAACTGGCATGGAGAAGAATTATTTACATTTACTATAGATGATCAGCAATCCAGATTAAGTGCTTCCGATAATGTGAATGTGATAGTAATGCCGGTGAATGATCCTCCCGTGATAGAATTACCGGATGATTTCACCTTTCTCGCAAATGCGAGCATTACAGCAGATTTTACTGATTTCGTAAATGATGTTGATGGTGATGAGCTAAGTATTACAGTTGCTGATAATGATAATATCATCGTAGATATAAATGGCTTAAACGTCACTTTTTCTGTTCAGGAAGAATGGTTTGGTGAAGAAGTAATATTTTTCACGGTTTCAGATACGTTAGTGAGAGCATCTGCCAGTGATGAAGTTAATATAATAGTTTTGGCTCCTCCTCTAGAACCAATTCTAATTTTGCCGAATGCTTTTTCTTTCAACGAAGATGAGTCTTTAACAATAAACTTTTTGGAATATCTCTCTGATGATGAAGTTGACTCTTTGTCACTTGCCGTAACCGGTAATGAAATGATAATTGCAGATATAAACGGAACGGAAGTGACATTCAGTGCTTATGAAAACTGGTTTGGAAGTGAAGAGGTGTTAGTAACAATTAACGGTGAAATGGTAAGGTTTAGCACCAGTGATAATGTGATATTGAACGTAGAACCTGTAAATGATATACCTGAGCTGAATATGCCTGAACAACTTTTCCTTGATATAGCAGGACAGCTTACAATTGATCTAGATGAATATGCCTTTGATATAGATCAAGATTCTTTACTATTTTCTGCAATACCGGGAGATGAACTGGAAATAGAAATTTTGGGAAGCCTGGCTATAATTTCATCTGAAATATACTGGTCAGGAGCAGAAAATGTGGTATTTTATGCAGATGATCAGCAGAGTCGAGTTAGCGTCAGTGATACAGTTCTGGTAATAAGAGAGTTTAGTCCTTATCCCATAATCGAAGATATTATTGATGTGCCTGATGATCAGGGTGGCTGGGTAATTGTCGAATTCACGAAAAGCTGTTTTGACACAGACAGTTTGATAGTGAGACCAGGTGAACAGTATGTGGTGCAATATCTGATTGAAGATGACTGGATGATTGCCAATTCGACAGCCGCTTTTGGTGCTGAAGTATATCAGATATTAACTCATACTTTACAGGATTCTATGTCAGAAAATCCTAATGCATATGAATTCCGTATTATTGCAGCAATGGAAGAAGGGAATTTTGTAAGTAATATTATGTCTGGTTATTCACTGGATAATATATGTCCGGTAGTGCCATCAGAGCTGCTCTTTGATTCTGGTTATCTGGTTTGGAATGAACCCGTTGATGAAGATTTTGCTTATTTCAGCATTTATCGGGATGGTGATTTGCTGGATTACAGTACAGAGCCAATAATGAATATTATCGGAGATTCAGGGGACTATCAGGTTACGGCAGTTGATTGTCATGCTAATGAAAGTGATCTTTCTGCTGCAGTATCCGGGGGTTATCCTTATGGAGATATTGATCATAACCAGGAGGTGGAAGCTATGGATGCTTCATTGGTTTTACAGTATTTCTGTTTGATAGCCACAGATTGGGAAGAATGGCAGATTGAGGTCGGTGACGTTGATGGTAATGGAAGTGTAGAAGCTTATGATGCAGCTCTGATCCTGCGATACACAGTCGGCATTATAGATGAATTTCCGGTGGAAACTATAACAAGACTACATCGGGAAAAGTAATAAGAAAATTACCTTTAAGGGGGTAGATATAGTCTGCCCCTTTAGATTGCTTACAAACCTTGATTGTTAAAATATGGACTTAATTTATTTCATTAAGATCATTTTTTTGGACTGCACAAATTCATCAGTTTTTAGCTGATAAAAATATATGCCCGAAGAAACTACCTGGTCATTATCATCTTTGCCATCAGCCGCAGGCATTTTCAATCGGTTACAATTTGTAACCAGTTCATTTTTTTCTTTTATAAGTCGATGTTTTATTGCTTTCCAGTAATTTCTTGCTTCCTGGTAATCCTCCCCGGAACCAAAACAAAGATTTCAAGATAAAGGGAAAAAACATAAACGGGATAAGATTTTCTTGTAAACACGGTGAACATGGTAAACACAGTAAACTTGGTGAGCAAAAAGTTATAATTGCTTAGTTACCTCTCGGATGGTCTTGCACCTCCGGTATGGTGACGACATGTTATTCCAACCCTATACTAAGCCAATAATAAAATTAATTTCAGGGGGATGTGTAATTAACAATGCAATTGACAAGATAGAGAGATTTAAATTTAATCGCAGCTAAATAATAAAACGGAGTAGAAAGTAATGAGAAATTTAATCAAAGACTGGCTACTGGAATTGGGCTTGCAATCCCCTCAGGCTTCTGTTTCAGCTTCAATCATATCATTAATAATTATGCTGTCAGCCGCCTGGATAGCTTATATATTCACCAATAAAGTAATACTGCGTAATATTAAGAGATTAATTGATAAAACACGAGCTCGCTGGGATAATATATTTTATGATCAGAAAGTATTCAGCCGGCTTTCTCATTTAGTTCCGGCGCTCATTATCTATTTCGGAGTCACACTGGTTTTACCAGATTTCCCACGAGCAGTGGAAGCGATTCAGACAGCAGCCTATCTATATATCGTAATTACAGCCTTATTAGTAATTAATGCCTTTTTGAATGCTTTACATAAAATCTATAATACAATGCCTTCCTCCCGAAATCGTCCCATCAAGGGTATTGTTCAGGTAATCAAGATATTCGTTTACATTCTTGGTTTTGGCATATTTGTATCCATAATCTTTGATAAGGATCTTACTTCATTTTTCACCGGATTAGGTGCGATGGCAGCAGTTATAATGCTGATATTCAAAGATACTATACTTGGTTTTGTGGCAGGTATTCAGCTTTCTGCCAACGATATGGTTAGTCTGGGCGACTGGGTGGAAATGCCCAGCAGAAATGCAAATGGAGTTGTGATTGATATTACCCTGAATACGGTTAAAATCCAGAACTGGGATAGAACTATAAGCACAATTCCGCCTTATGCTCTTATTACTGAGTCATTTACAAACTGGCGAGGTATGGAAGAATCAGGTGGTAGAAGAATAAAGCGTTCCCTTTATATTGATATAAAGAGCATTTGCTTTTTA
>Ga0207996_1000688_pt1 | contig 28285 bp, 33 predicted proteins | sample AntAceMetag02UKG_FD_184773 | JGI IMG/M metagenome (GOLD analysis project Ga0207996, IMG submission 184773) | Saline lake microbial communities from Ace Lake, Antarctica - Antarctic Ace Lake Metagenome 02UKG (SPAdes) (version 2) | ecosystem: Environmental > Aquatic > Non-marine Saline and...
CCTTCTCTCAGGCTTCGCATAATTCGTTGCCTTACTATGCGCTGAGTTCTGTACCGACCTGCTGGTTAGGCTTTAGTCGGGCTGGTTTTCCAGCTTGCTTACATTAGCTTTCTTGGCGCACGGGACAGAACACTTAATTCTCTCTCTTTTTTGGCCCAGGTTTCTTACACCCAAACGTTCTTCCTTCAACTTTTTCAATAAATGGTAGCTAAATGGTAGCAGCTACCATTTATACATTTATCTTTATAATCTTCAGGAAACTTAATAGGCCCTTGAGTTGTATCCGCCTCAAATGAAGGGGCTATTTCACCGATAACCGGCATATGAACTCTTTCATAAATATTTTCTTCTATAACTTCATCCTTTTTTATTTTTTGCTATTTCTTCTTCAACTTCTTCGGCTCCTTCATCGTAAAACTTTTGTTCATCAGGAGATAATTCTTTCAATAACCGCAAAAATTCTCCAGCATGAACTCGTTCTTCATCAGCAATATCTTTCAACACTTCCTGCGCAAGCTTGTTGTCGGTGGATTCCGCAAGTTGCATATAGAGTTGAATCGCTTCGTATTCTGCGGCAATCATAAAACGGATTGCACGGATCAATTCATCTTCACTTATTTTTTTATCTTTTGTTAACCCCGCAAAAGGTGATCCAAATTCTGGCATAATATCCTCCTTTTAATTAGTAATTTCTGTCATTGGGTTAAATGGTTGCTGCAACCATTTATATTAGGTAAACCAATTAATACTTCGCCACTCTACTGCCTACATCTAAAAAGTAACGATTTTATCGCTTTCCTTAACGATTTCGTACATATCCTTCATTGTCGAAATAGGGCATATTTCAGAACTTTCCTGTTCTCTCGACTTTATACAGCTACCACAAGCATATATCTTACCGCCTGCCTGCATAAGCTTTTCCGCTTGTTCAACAGTGTTAAACGTATTAGTGCTAACTTTCTGATACTCAACACCCTTGCCCATGAAAAATACTTTAACTTCATCGTCTTGCCCGAGAGCAAAATTGCCATACCGTAAAGCGTTCCAGCAAGTTTCACCATCATTACTCGCAATAATAATTCCTATTTTCATTATACCGTTTCCTTTCACATTTCTGTCGGATTAGGCGTCTTAAACACCAAAAACGTGGCATCATCATTACCACTATTTCTAACCGTCATCGGCGTTTGATATGCAACCGGTAACAAATCGCCTTCTTTAACCTTACTATCCGTACCATCAAGATTAACCGTTAAATCTCCTCTCATAACCAGTAAATGCACATTTGAATTAGCGTTATGCGGTGGCACGACCTGCCCGGGTTTTACCGCTATTTGCATAACGAGAAGGTGTTTTTCATCAACAACCTTGCGTCTACCCATTCTATCTTCATTATAGGGAATATTTTCCAATACGTTCATATTACTTCCTCCTCTTATTTCAGTTTATTTGCTAGATGGTTACAGTTTTCATACACCGCCCCGGTGTATCGGGGCGGTGAGAATACCGCATCAAATCTTTCGGTCTCTTGAATAACAACTTTTCACAAGCATATTATTCAATACTTCTGTTTTCGTATGTTTGAATTTTAAGTTCTGATCAATATCACCAAATAAAGGAATCCCTTTTCCAAGAAGAATTGGAATTCTGGTAATAATTAGTTCGTCTATCAAATCCTCTTTCAAAAAACTCTGTATTACTTTTCCACCATCAATATATAAATTTCTATATCCCTGCTGATTCAACTTTCTCACCACATCCGTTACATTGCCCGTGATAATTTCTGCTTTACCTGTAAGATTTTCAGGAATCTCTGTGAGGCTATTGCTTAATACAAATACATGTTTAGTATAAGACCATTCACCAAACGTTAAAACTTTCTCAAAAGTATTACGCCCCATCACTAAAGCATCAACCCTATCAATAAAATCGGCATACCCGTAATCGCTTTTGTCAGGATTAGGAATTTCCATCAGCCAATCTAATCCGCCATCACTTGTAGCGATAAATCCGTCAAGGCTTGTCGCTATGTATACATAATTTGACATTTACCAATCCTCTTAACTACAAATAAATAGGGACAGTCTCTATTTATTCTAATTGTTTCCTATCTACTACTCGCGAAGCGATGTCTTACTCTCCATCCATTCATATAGGCACGGTAAAACTATAAGTGTCAAAAACCATGACGAAATAAGTCCTCCTAAAACAACGATCGCTAAAGGCTTTTGTATCTCTGCTCCTGAACCTGTTGCCCATAATAATGGTATTAATCCAAATATAGTTGTTAGAGTAGTTAAGAGTAAAGGTCTCAAGCGCAATTCACATCCTTTACGGATAGCTTCATTCAACTCTAATCCTTTTTTTCTTAACTGTGAAAAGAATGTTACTAAAACAATACCGTTTTCAACCGCGATACCAAAAAGAGCAATAAAGCCCACCACCGCAGATACACTTAAAGTCACTTTCAAGAGAAGAACTAAAAATATCCCTCCTACTAAAGCAAAAGGTAGATTTAATATTACTAACAGTGCCGGACGAACAGAACCAAACGCAGTAAAAAGCATGACAAATATCATTAAGATAACCACAGGCACGACAACAGAAAGTGTTTTCATTGCTCTTTCCTGATTTTCAAATTGTCCTCCCCAGTTTATGAAATAATTTGGTGGAAGATTTTTCTCAATCTTGTCAATTTTTGTTCTTGCCTCACGTACAAAGCTCCCTATGTCTCTACCTCTCACATTACATTCAACGACAATGCGTCGCATATTTGCTTCACGGCTGATCTGCGCGGGTACTTCGTTAATATGTATCTTTGCAAGTTGGGCTAAAGGAATATTCTGCCCAATAGGTGCAGGTATTAAAATATTTCCTATTGCCTTCTCATCTCTTCGGCTTTCGATTGGATATCTTACAAAAATATTAAATCTCCTGTCATTTTCGTACACTATCCCGGCAGTTTTTCCGCCAACGGCTTTTTCTACAATCTCATTAATATCATCGACATTTATACCGTATCGGGCAACGGCGTTACGGTCGATATCTATATCTAATTGTAAAAAGCCTGAAATCTGTTCTACCTTTACATCTTTTGCGCCATCAATACCGGCGACAATGTGTTCTATTTCTTCAGCTTCTTCTTTAAGGATATTGAGATCATATCCGAATACTTTAATCGCTACATCAGACTTAATACCGGATATCAGCTCGTTCACCCTCAAAGCTATGGGTTGGGTAAAATTGAGTTTTAATCCAGGTATCACACTTAACTTGTCGCTAATGCGTTCTATTAATTCCATTTTGTTTTTTGCTTTCCAGTGTGATCGCGGTTTAAGCATGATAAAAATATCATTCTGTTCCGGACCCATAGGATCTTCAGCGATTTCAGCTGTACCGGTTTTTGTTACCACCGTCTTTACTTCAGGAAATGTTAATAAGTTCTGTTCGATTATTGTGCCTATTCTTTTTGATTCTTCAAGTGAAGCGGTAGGATACTTTACAACGTTCATTGCGATAGCACCTTCATCAAGATAAGGAAGAAACTCTGAGCCCACATATCTAAAACCAATAATAGAAGCAATTAATGCAAGAGCAGCTATTGAGACCGTTGTCACTTTATGTCTTAATGCCACATCTAATAAAGCGAGATATATTTTTCTTATAACACGCATTCCAGAATGTACTTTTTTTGTTGTACGTCTCTGCTTTATAAGTAAAGAACAAAGTACCGGGGTAATCGTGAGTGAAACAAAGAGAGCACCTATCATCGCAAACATTATTGTTAGTGCAAGCGGCTTAAACATCTTGCCTTCTATCGACTGTAAACTGAACAAAGGCACAAAAACCAAAATAATGATCAGTATAGAAAATAATACCGGTCGGGCGACTTCTTTAACTGACTCAATACATACGGTGATTTTATCTTTTCCTGAATCTTCCTCTGATAAATGCCGGTAAATGTTTTCCCCGACAACAATATTTGCATCGACGATCATACCGATCGCGATAGCTAATCCTCCTAAAGACATAAGATTTGCTGACACACCGGTATATCGCATAAGGATAAAACAAATAAGAGCAGTCAAAGGTATCGACAAACACACTATTGCGCTTAAGCGCAAATTACCAATAAAAAGAAACAACACAAGGATAACTAAAAATCCTCCCTGTAAAAGCGCTTTTGATATCGTGCCTACACAAGACTCAATGAGTTCCATACGATCATAAAACACATCAAGTGTTACCCCCTTAGGAAGTCTTTTTTGAATTTCATATATTTTTGATTTGACCCTATCAACAACTGATCGCGCATTAGAATCTTTGAGCATGATTACCATACCGCATACCGTTTCACCTTTTGCGTCACGGGTAACTACACCCTGTCGGACCTCATGCCCGATCTGTATATCAGCTATGTCTTTGAGATATATAGGAACATGTTCTCTTGTGGTGATAACAATATTGCCAATACTTGTAATGTTTTCTTCGACATTATCAGAGTTGATGAGGCCTTCACTTCTGGTAACGATTTGCTCTCCACCTTTTACAATAAAGTTTGCGGGAGCACTCGCATTATTATTTTGGAGTGATTCATATACCTCGTTAACACTTATCTGATATTTGAGTAATCTTTTGGGATCAACGACAACCTGATACTGTTTAACAAACCCTCCAAAAGAATTAATCTCAGTTACTCCCGGAACAGAACGAAGCTGTGGTTTTATTACCCAGTCCTGAATGGTGCGTAGTTCCGTTAGATCTACTGACGCATCATCGGTTTTTAATGTGTATTGTAATATTTCTCCCAGCCCTGTGCTCACCGGTCCCAGTTCGGGTTCATATCCTACAGGTAAGTTTTTCTTTGCGTTAGATAATCTCTCAAAAATAAGTTGGCGAGCAAAATATATATCTACACTATCTTCAAAGACGATGACAACCTGGCTTAATCCATATTTAGAGAGAGATCGTATCAGCTTCACATTCGGTAATCCGTTCATCTCTATTTCTATCGGGTATGTGATTAGCCTCTCGACTTCTGCCGGTGCCAGACCTTCAGCATTGGTAAGTACCATAACCTGAACATTCGTTACATCAGGAAAAGCATCTATCGGTATTTTGTACCAGGAATACACTCCCCAGACCAATAACCCTACTAAGCACATAATTACTAATAAGCGCTGTTTTAATACAAATTGAATAAATCTATCCACCTAAATATGATCCTTTATTATTCTGCGCATCCCGATCCGAGCTGCGATCGCAATGCCTCTGATTTAAGGAGAAAACCGCCATCAACAACAACAGCTTCGTTTTCGCTTATCCCTTTACCTATTGCTACTTCATTTTTCGTTTCATCGATTATCTCTATATCTCTTGTCTCAAACTTATTCTGTGCTGTTTTAACAAAAACTATTTTCTTATTCGCAAAAGAAAATACTGCTGATTTTGGTACGGTGAGATATGTATCGTCTGATTCAATTATGATATCGGCGGTAATGAACATACCTAATTTCAAGAGATACTCAGGATTTTTTACCAGTGCACGAACTTTTATTGTTCGTGTATTTTCATCTACTCTCGGAGAGATAAAAAGTATCTCTCCATCAAAAGTTTTCTCCGGATACGCTATTGATTGAGCAATAACTTTCTGCCCTAATTTTATTTGAGCAATATCCTTTTCATATACATTCAATATTGCCCATAGCTTTGATAGATCGGCAATTGCATGTACAGAAGAAATCTTATCTACTTTATCTCCGGGACTGGAAAAATCACCAACAACTACTCCAGATACAGGCGCCTTCACTTCCATCATCTTTCCATCAGGCCCTTTTTTCTTGATAGTACACACAACATCTCCTTTATTAACAAAAGAACCAATTTCAGCGTTGCATGTTATTATTTCTCCTGAACCTTCCGGTACTATGTTGTATATAAATTCAGTATCCTGAGCAATATGACCTATCACAGATACTTCATTTCGTATCTTCCTGCGCACTGCTTTACCTATTTTAACCCCGATCAGTTTCTGAACCTTCTCATCAAGTGATTGTTCATCTGATATACCTTTATGTTCACCGTGCTCATCCTCATGACCATGTTCATCATGAAGCTCATGCCCGCCCTTTTCTTGAGATAGATATTGATACGTTACAGCGCCACCAATAGCGAATGAAAATATAATAATTACGAATATTTTTAGTATCTTCATTTTAAATAGTTCTCCTCTCTAACCGATCTATACACTATCTTTTCTAACTTGGTTATAGCATTATTAAAGTCGAAAAGACCTTGATAGTATCTTGTTCTGGTTTGTGTTGCTGTTCGTACCTGATCAAGATAATTGATAAAATCTATTTCTCCTTCACCATATTTTAGATTTGCCAGTCGAAGGAGCTCATTGGCTTCTTCAATTGATTTTGTAAGTATCTCCAATTGCCTTTGAGACAATTCAGCGTCAAGAAACGCTTCATACACATTATATGCAATTATTTTTTTAAGACCATTTTTTCGTGCCTGCTGGATTTTCTTCTGCGCTTCAGCTTTCTTCACTTCTCCCTGATTCAGATCCCATAAAGGCACGGTCATACCTAAAATAATTGTATAGTCATTATCATAATCAGCCATCATTCTTTCAAAACCAACAAAAGGTGCCGGAAAACGGTTCAGGTGTTCCATTGCTACTTTTTTATCTTTCGAATCTAAAATGAGTTGTTCCTTTTTAAGGTACGGGTTTCTTGAAAAAGCCATTTCTTGCAATTCTTTCAGGTTAAGCGTTAGCTTATCAGCTTCAAGTTCTTCTTCTATAAGAATAGGCTCTGTAAGTGATCTTCCCATGAGTACATTTAATTTTGCTTTATCTGTTTTAATTGCTTTTTCGACAAAGAGATATTCTGTTTCAGCTGTAAGCGTTTCGATTTTTGCTCTTTGAACATCATTTTTAAGTGCTGAGCCTGACTTATAGCGAAGTTGCACCTTACTAAAAAACTGTCTCAGAATAATGAGATTTTCCAGAGCTAATTCTTCTCTTTTTTTATCAAGTATCAATTTAGTGTATGCTTCTCTCACTTCAACATATATTGCACTCCATACTGATTTTAACCCTTCTTCTTCGATCAGAATATCGTTTGATGCTACCATGTTTTTAAGCCAGTAAACACCTATAGGATCAAAATCTTGTGACACATCAAATTTATCAAGGTTTACGATGCGCTGGCCATGTTCCTTTTTGAGACCGCCGATATCAAAACTTATTTCAGGATCAGAAAGAGCCATGGTTGATATCTTATCGCCTTTTGAGGAAAGAATAGATTCTCTTGCTTCAATCATGCGGGGATTATCTTTATATGCTGTCATGAGCGCTGTATCTAATGTAAGCACCCTCTCTGCATGCGCAGTTGTTGAGAGAAAGAGGAGAAGAAAAAGAAAAGGTATTACTGTTTTTTTCATATTAAACATTGTTTAACCTTTCCTGTGCAATAAAACGGTTTTATTTTATACACCGCGGGCGTTGTAGTGTTACTCCACGTAGGTGGCACAAAGTGACTCCTACGCGGTGGAACACGGTTATCACCCCCACCCACCCCGACATATCGGGTCGGTGAAAAGACTACTTCCAATCTAAAAATCGCTGTACGATTTCCGGAATTAAATAGGGACAGTCTCTATTTTTTATTGTATTTCAGAGCCCTTACTTAACCCACCAAGGACTAAATTCGCGAGCCAGCCAACTTGTCTCAAACTTATCATAAGCTCGTCTTGCTTCCAACCATTTGTCAATAGTCCAATTGGGGAGTTCGGAGGTAACAGTTTTGTATTCCTCCTCTGTAAACTCTAATCCTGCTTCTTTAGCAATTTTCAAGCGTTCTTCTTTTGTTTTTGCTTCATTCAACTGATTGCAGAACTCTCGGTCTGACTTAAATTTTTGAATATATGCTCTGGCATTTTCTACTGACATAATAAACCTCCTTTGTTATTTTTTAAGCACTCATTCAATTCACATTGCTTCGCTTGTGACTTTTACAGTCTCAGTGGCGGAGAGGGGGGGATTCGAACCCCCGGATCATTTCTGATCACACGCTTTCCAAGCGTGCGCACTAAGCCAGGCTATGCGACCTCTCCAATAATAAATATTTGTGCCCTTGATAACATATTAACTATATTCAATAGACAGCCCAACGCCAACTTCTTTTAAATTTGCCACCTTTGACAAAGCGATTTTTGAATTTAAGTCTACACAATGACAAGGATGCAGCTCTTTCGATTTTAACTTTTGAAAATAATCGACGGTACATTTCAATTGTTCTTGAGAAGGCTGCATTAAATGAAATCCACCAATAACGTCAACAACACTATTCTCATCACAAACCTTTTTGGCATATTCTACAATATTACAAATCCCAGAATGAGAACAACCCGTAATAACTATCAATCCTTCACTCCCCTTATAGGCCAATGCTGTATCATCTAATAGAAAATCATCTTTTATTCCATCCTTGGAATGAACTTTTCCAATAGGTACTTTGTTTTCAAAATTGTTTGATCTTTCTATTTCACCAAGAAAAACTAATTTATCCGACAACCAAAAAGGTTCCTTTGTTAAATTCATCTCAAAGTGTTGATCAAGCTTGCATTTAGAAATTGTACAGCCGATTTCATTTAAACCATCTACAGTCTTTGTTTCGAATACATTTGGATGAGCTATTAAGGTTGGATTCGTAAAGGGTACTGATTCAATTTTTGCTTCAGTATACATTTTTAAAAGTGGATCAAGCCCCCACGTATGATCTAAATGTCCATGAGAAAGAACAAGATAATCGCTTTGCAGTAAATTTAAATTCAGCTTTTTAGCATTGATAATAAAGGCGTTAGAGTAACCAACATCAAATAATACTTGTCTATTTCCGTCTTGAATTAAATACGATACCCCTGGTTCTCCAAGAAGGTACCTATCTATTAATGTATTGTTGTCGATTAATATTGTTATCTTCATAAATGTCACTTAATAATTAAGGGGACAGGATACTTAATTATAGCTACCAAAAAAGATAGTTTCCCCGTGTTATTCTCAGTAAAGCTTTCAGATCACAGCGCACTAAGCCAGACTATGCGACCTCTCCATATCTTCGATATTTTTTCTTACTCTTCGATATTATTTATTATTTCTGTTTTCCAAGCAAAAAGTAAAGAATCATACCAACAACAGGAAGAAGTATGATTAAGATGATCCAAAGGATCTTCTTCCCTTTGGGTAGAGAGCCTTTTATACAATCTACGATTGCAACTATATCAAGAACCAATACTAAAAGACCAAATAATGTTTTCATACTGCCTCCTTTGCTTTTTTTATTGAACTAACACTGAATAATTTTCTGGTTTACCCTGGAAATCTTTTGGATATACACCTACCTTATCGCTTGCACCGCGAGAACCATGATTATCACTTGAGTTAAGCGAGAAATAAATCTCGTCGTTATCTTCTACGTCAACACTCAATACTATGGAAGACGGTTCTGAGGGGTTCCATGCTATGATAGCTGCATCCGCTTTCATTTCAACCCAATCTTCATCAAATATCTTGAGACTATATGTCATATTGATCACATCATTATTTGCCTGGTACCATGGTTTTTTTACTACTGCACTTATCATAAGCTTTTCAATACCTTCGGAAACCGGTATCTTATAATATCGTGATTCTGTAAGATATATGTCCCCCATAACAAAATCATTTACCTTTATTTCTGATGCGCTCTCAAAGTTCACGCCGCCCTTATCTTCCGCTTCTGGATACTTTTTAAAAGCTACAGGGTTTGGTTTTTCAGGAGCTTTACCCTTTACTTTAAGTTTCAACGTATACTGAGAAGGTGCCGGTACACTATCTTCCGGATATAATTTTATCGGTGCACCTTTCCAATCATGGTTCTTTGATGCCGCGCACGCTATATACACCCACCCGTCCTTATCTGCTTTCCAGGTCGCTTTAAAGGTAACAACGTCGTCCGGATTACCTTCAACATCCTTGCTTTCAAACGCGACTTCATTAAGATCATTATCAAATAATTTCACGGCAAATGTCTGATGAATAACATTGTTCGACGCGCCATACGGTGTTTTCTTAACGATCATAGATGTTTTAATAGTCTGATCCTTATAGACTTTTGCTTTATAAAACTTCGCTTCTTGCATTGCTAAAGTGCCCTTATAATCACCTTTTTCAATTTCAGGGGCGTTTGCTATCCATAATGTTGGTGTTACATCTTTACCTGACGCTTCATACCCCTCAAAAGAACGATTCTTGATTTCTTCCAATGATTTTTTTAGTTGATCAGCATCTTTTGCGTCAAAATATTTACCGCCTGTAGCCGCGGCTATCCCTTTAAGCTGGGCCTTAGCTTTTTCATCGACAACAAATCCGATCGTATAGATCTTTACATTAAAACCTTGAGCAATAAGTTTCTTTGCGACCGCGATAGGATCACCGCCACATGTTTCAATACCGTCACTGACCAGAACCATACTATTTTTATCACTCTTACCTTTTTTAAAATCCTGTGCCGCAAGTTCAAGTGAATGAGCTATCGGGGTATATCCTGCCGCGTTTGTTGAAGCGATTTTTTGTTTTAATAGATTTGCGTCAATCGGACTAATAGGCACCACCAGAACAGAATCAAGACATGCTGCTTTTTTCTCCTGCTTTCCGTCAAAGTTCGCACCATATATTCTTAATCCGACATTGGTATCTTTTGTCTCGGAATAAATATTATCGATAAGATTACTCATTATCGTTTTTGCCGCGTCTATTTTTTTCTGCCCGTCAGGGAGTGTTTCATTCATGCTGTTCGATGCATCAAGGATATATTCAATATAGACATTTTTATCCGCATAACATTGACTGCATACTGAGAAAACAAATGCGATAAGCATAAGTATTGATAACTTGATTTTCATCTCTCCTCCATTTTCATAGTTAGTGATCACTACCATTTCTAACAAACAATAATAGATACCACTCTATTTTGGTATTTGCTGTGTTAAGCAGTGAAACGCTCCAAAACCTAAAACAACATCTGATGCAGGTAACCCCACAACTTTTCTATCAGGAAAATATCTTCTTAATATTTCAAGTACTGTTTTATCATGTTTACAATCAAACATCGGTACTATTACCGCGGCATTCGCGATATAAAAGTTTGCGTAGCTTGCCGGCATTTGTTTTCCGTCGGCAATAATGGAATCAGGCATTGGCAAGGTAACAATACTAAATGGTTTTCCCTCACAATCAGTGTAGGTGATTAATCTCTCGAGATTATCTTTGAGGGGTTCGAAATTTATATCGTTTTCATCTTTTTCTATGACCGTTACAATGGTGTTCTCATTCACAAACCGTGATATATCATCTATGTGACCGTCCGTATCATCACCTTCAATACCTTCACCGAGCCATAAGACTTTTTTCACACCGAAATAATTTTGCAGGACTTTTTCAATATCTTCTCGGCTCAAATCCATGTTTCTGTTCGGATTAAGCAGGCACGATTCAGTTGTAAGCAAAACTCCGTTTCCATTAACATCTATTGATCCACCTTCAAAAACCAGTTTACTATCAAATGATTTCAGTTTGAATGTATCAGCCATCTTTTTCGCTATCTTTGCATCTTTTTTATATGGATATTTCTCGCCCCATGAATTAAATTTCCATACTGTTGCGGCAAGTTCTCCTCGTTCTACATTCTTTACAAATATTGCTCCGTGATCACGACACCATGCATCATCAGTAGGAAAAAGATGTATATGCACATTTTTCGTTACCTTATTGTCAGCAAGCCTTTTCTCAAGATCTTTTTTCATCTCTTCGTCATTAACGTTAACGTGTACCTGCTCACCTTCAGCAATGATCTTTATCATTTCACAATAGGTGTTTCTCACACTATCAAGTTTATCAAAAAATGTTTCCGGTGCATGCGGATATGAAAGCCACGTACCATAATGTGGTTCCCACTCTGCTGGCATTGTATATCCAAGCTGTACGGGATGTTTGCTATTATTGCTCATGCACTGGCCTACTTACCTTTCTTTTCTATGAATCGCTTCACTATATCGCTATAGCTATCTATTCTTCGGTCACGTAAAAATGGCCACATGACACGCGTTGTCTTAACATTGGTAAGATCAAGTGTCGCGGTAACAATTTCTTCTTTGTCACATGACGCTTTTTCGAGTATCTCGCCTGATGTTCCCGCTACAAAACTCTGCCCCCAAAACTCTATTCCTTCTTTACCGTCAGGACTTTTTTCAAAACCTACTCTGTTCGTTGCGGCTACATAGCATCCGTTTGCGATCGCATGAGACCTTTGTATTGTTTCCCACGCATTATGCTGCTGAAATCCATACTCTTTCTTATCACATGGAAGCCACCCTATTGCTGTAGGGTAAAAGATAATTTCAGCGCCATTAAGCGCTGTTAACCGTGCAGCTTCCGGATACCATTGATCCCAGCATATCAATACACCTATATCGGCATACTTTGTCTTAAATACTTTGTAGCCCAAATCACCCGGAGCAAAATAAAATTTTTCATAATAATGCGGATCATCAGGAATATGCATTTTACGATATTTACCAAGATATTTTCCGTCTGCATCAACAACAAACGCTGTGTTGTGATAAACCCCTTCTGCCCTCTTTTCAAATACACTTGAAACAATCACTACATTGTATCGTGATGCAATATCGCCCAATTCCTGCACCATGGGACTTTTTTCATCTACCGCTATAGCACAATCAAAGTTTGCGATATCTTCTGTCTGACAAAAGTATATCGATTGGAACAGTTCTTGTAGACAAATTATCTGTGCGCCTTTTTCAGCTGCTGCTACAATAAGTTTCTTAGCTTTATCTAAATTAGATGCCGTATTATCTTTGCACGACATCTGCACAAGACCGACAGTTACATTTCTTTTATTATCCATATATAGCCTTATCTTTACAGTACTTATACATCATTTCGCCGTATCTATCAATTGCTTTTTATGCGCTCATAACATCGAGCTCGTCCTGTAAATTTTTTGGGAGATCCGGGGGTGCTTTTTCTGGTCTATATTTCCATCCTGCTTCTTTACAGAGGTCATGATCTATTCGCAACCATTCATCGGCAATAAAATATCCGTCTAGATCAATTGTTCCTCTGATTGGTAACGGTTCCTGAGATAGTTGCGGTTGGACAATAAATCGTTTATATGTTGGTGCAAGCCCCTGATCAGTTAACGCAGCAAATGCTTCATAAATATAATCACAGTCTAGGAGCGGTCCATATATCGCAATACAAAAATCATTTTCACGCCCATGCAAGGTATTGTTTGTATCGCCTTCTTTGATAATGGTATTGGTGATCTTTTTTTGATCGATATGTTTCATGAATATTCGCCACGCCTGATATCCGTAGTATCCACCGCCAAGCGCTTCAATATCAAAGACTATACCTATTCCCGGCATATCCATTGTGTATTATCTCTGTATTCTTTTAAATTATTCGTCGTTAGAATGTACTTTTATAAGCATGCTGATAAGGCAATAAAAACAAAAGCATAACAACCCGGCTGACGTCATGATAAGGCCCGGCAACACATCATCTCTCATTTGTTGAACAACAATACCGCTTACAGTTAAAATAAAACCAAAAAACCAGGGACATCCGGTATAAACAAACTTTTCATAACGTGATAATTGCATCCGTTACTCCTTTCACTTTAATACACTTTACGATTTTCCTCAGAGTGCCATTTTTGAAATACTGTAATGTTTTTTTCTCTTAATACACCACTCACAATTTCTACACCCGAGTTACCAATTTTTTTCATTTCTGTGTTTTCGATTTCAAGCTCGTTAAAACCAAATTCTTTTGCATCAGCGATACTTGCTCCAAAAACAATTTTTGATATACGTGCCCAGTGTATCGCACTAAAACACATAGGACAAGGCTCACAGGTAGAATATATTGTGCATCCATCTAGGGTAACAGAATTCAGTTCTTTGCATGCTACTTGTATAGCGTGGATCTCAGCATGTGCGGTAATATCGGTTTGATCCCAGACCACATTATGTTCACAACTAATAACCGTATCACCTTTAACAATACAAGCCCCAAACGGAGACTGCCCTTTTTCTATTCCAGCAAGTGCTATCTCTATTGCCAGTGCCATATATTTTTCGTCACGACTCGTCTCGTTCATACATAACGTCTTTCTATTATTTTTATTGTTCAACTATTAATCAAACAGTTTAGACCAGTTTCTTCTCTTTCTCTTTTTCCAGACATTACTGTGATAGGCACTGCTCACAATAAGAGGAACAACAGACGATGCTTCGGCATACACCATTTGTTCGTATACCGTATCGACTTTGCCCCATGACGCGGCTTCTTTTAAAGTCGAACTCGAACACGCTCCATCTCTTACGTCCGCAACCGTGATCTGTACTGCATACTTATGCATAGGCACTTCTTTACCGAGAACTTCCGCACACACAACAGTGTCCTGCACAAAATTCTTTGGCACACCACCACCTATCATAAAAAGACCCGACACCCCTGCTTCCATCTTGATCATGGTGAGTTCACGAAAATCTTTCACTGAATCAATCGACATATGCCTGTCAGCGTTTTCCCATTGATGTGCAACCAAACCAAATCCAGCACTCGAATCAGTAAACGCAGGGCAAAAGATCGGCACATTATGTTTGTACGCAGTCTCAACCAGCGAATCTTTTTTCTTGGCATGTTTCACGCAATACTTACCCATTTCTTTAATGAATTCACGTGACGAATATGGTCGCGGATCCAAATTATCTGCGATCTTTTTTGTAACAAGATCACATACCTGCAACTGTTCTTCATCGATATAGGTATCATATATTCTATCAATGTATAGTTTACGCAACAAATTGTCATCTATCTGTTCAGGCGCGCTATAATGCTTAAAACCAAGCGCTTCAAAAAAGTCCATGTCAACAATCGATGCACCGGTGGCAACGATCGCGTCAACCATGTTGTATTTCACCATATCGGCATACACTTTCATGCATCCGCCGGCACTGGTGCTTCCCGCAAGGACCAAAAACACTGTCGCCTTCTTATCGCCAACCATTTTTTTTAAGAGATCGGTTGCGCGGGCAGTTTCACGTGATGTAAAAGACATATGTCCCATAGCATCAGTGATTTTTGTCGCGTCAAACGATGTGATATCAATATGTTTGATTTGTTTCTTTAATAGATCTTTTTTCTTCATATGCGCTTCACTCCTTTGTTTATTCTATTGAAACAACACGAGACTTATCGCCATAATAAGCATGCCGCAAATCAACCCACCTATTGCAAGATGTCCTTTTCCATATTCTCGTGCGGCCGGCAAGAGCTCATCAAGCGAAATATATACCATTATCCCCGCAACTGCAGCAAACACTATACCAAACATTATATCGGTAAAAAACATAAGAAAAAACCCAAAACCGATCAGCGCACCTAACGGCTCTGCAAGTCCTGACAAGAAAGAATAAAAAAACGCTTTTTTCTTACTTCCAACAGCATAATATATCGGTATTGCTATTGCTATTCCCTCAGGAATATTATGTATCGCTATTGCTATCGCTATAGGAAAACCGATTTGCGGATCCTTTAAAGCCGCAGCGAATGTTGCTAACCCTTCAGGAAAATTATGTATCGCTATTGCTATCGCAGAAAATATTCCCATGCGATACAGTTTTCTTTGTTTCTCCATTTGCTGACTATCGTCAACTTCTTCAACCCTGCGCAGTTCATGCGGATTTTCGAATGCAGGAACAAGCATATCGATAATCCCGATAAATGCTATCCCTCCAAAAAATGACCCAATGGTGGCCCATCCGCCATATGCATTGCCTAACTGCAGAACAAGAGCTTCTTTTGCTTTAAAGAGTATCTCGACAAAAGAAACATAGATCATTACGCCTGCAGACAAACCTAGTGCAAATGAAAGCAGTTTAGTATTGGTCCTTTTTGCAAGAAACGCAATCGCGCCGCCAATACCTGTTGCCAGCCCTGCACATAAAGTTAATACAAATGCAAATACGACATTGTCTAAAGGCATTATCTATTCCTGTTTGGCAAAAAACGTATCGATCTCTTCTTTTGTGTCTTGCGCGTAAAAATCTTTTAACAAAGTTGTACGCGGTTTTGATAATCCAAGCAAATGACATTTAATATCTTCGTATTTTGATACAGCAACACTAAAACTGGTTAGCCCAGCACTTAAGAGGACAGGATAAAAATCTTCAAAACACGCTATCTCACCGCATATACAAATTTCTTTTTTTTGCTTTTCACCCGCTTTAACAATATGTTCGATTAATTGAATGAGTGCAGGATGCATCACATGATACCTGCTTTCAACAAATACATTTCCTCGTGACGCTGCAAGCGTATACTGCAGAAGATCATTTGACCCAATGTTCGCAAAATCAGAATCTGCCAGTAGTCTATCTGCCATTAGAGCAGCAGACGGTGTTTCTATCATAACACCTTCTTTAATGTCATCTTTGAACGGTTTCTTTTCCTTCTTTAATATGCTCTTTGCTTTATCAAGCACCTTTTTAAATGAGTTGAGATCATTTATATCTGAAACCATCGGGTACAAGATCCGTATATCACCATACAATGAACTACGCAGGATAGCTTTCATCTGCGCGACATAGATATCATAAAAGAAATCAAGTGCTCGCGAACCTCGCACACCCAGTTCAGGATTATCCTGTGGCGGCAAATGCAAATATGGCGGCAACTTATCTCCACCGATATCAAGTAAGCGCACTGTTATCGGCTTTCCTTGAGAGCGCTCTAATACATACTTAAAGAGAGAGAACTGTTCGTCTTCGGACGGGGCTTCGGTGCTTTTCGCAAATAAAAACTCTGTGCGCAGGAGTCCTACACCATCATAATTAATATCCTTCACCAGCATGATCTCTTCGGGTGTGGTAATATTGATTTTTAAGAGTACCCGCTGGCCATGTTTCGTTGTAGGCGGCTCATCTTTATGCAGAGCACAAATAGTTTTTACTTTTGACGTCTTCTCAAGCTTGTTTTTATAGTATTTTTTTGTCGCTGTATCAGGGTTTACGATCACTTTACCGATCAAACCATCAACAATAACATTGTCCCCACACTTAATCGCCTCTTCTACCGGCACATTAAACACTATCGGCACACCAAAACTTCTTGCAAGAATACTCGCATGGGTTGTGAGCCCTCCTTCTTCAGTGACAAATGCCAGAACATTCTCTCGGGGTATTTCCATCACCATTGTTGGCGTAAGCTGTTTAGAAACAACAACAACCGGCTGTTTTTTTCCTACAGAACATGCAAATTCACCTTTTTCACCAACAAACGATGTGAGGATACGATTCCTGACATCTATAATATCCTGAGCAATCTCAGCAAAATGCATCTTTTTTTCTCTGAGCTTATCAATATATTCTCCATAAGCATCGGACACGGCATGCTCAGCATTTACCAATTTTGTCCGTACTAAACTCACTGCTTTTTTATAGATATTGACGTCTTCAAGCATCATTTGATACGCTCGCACAATGCCGTCAGCATTTTTACTATCAAAAAGGATATTTGATCCCTCAAGTATATCGTTCAAGACACTTCGCGCCTTTTTCATAGCGTCATCAAAACGCTTTATCTCGGCATCAACATCGCTCTTTTTTATAAGGTAATGCGGTATCTCCTCATCAACCTTTTCGGTATATACGCATGTTACTCCGAGCGCTATACCGGTAGCCGCTGATATCCCTTGTAACGTCTTCATTCTCTTATGCATATATACACACCTTATTTGGCTATATCATCTATTTTGTACGCCATAATAAAATCATTTTCTGTAAGACCTTTACTTGCATGTGTCGTTAAAATAAGCGTCACCTTATTCCACGAGATTGTTATATCAGGATGATGCCCTTCAGATTCAGCACACTCGGCAATTTTGTTTACAAAAGTCATTGCCTCAGTAAAATTCTTTAATGTAAACACTCTTACAATATGTGAGGTATCAACAAGTTTCCAATCAGATGAAATCTTGCTCATGTATTCATTTATGTCGTCTTCTGCAAGAGGTGGTGTCCCTAAACGACATGCGGTACAATTTTTATTGCATAGTTCATTATCATTCATACATACCTACTATTGTAATGGGTGAGCTAACAAGAGATATGAAGCGCGGGGCTTCGCCCTGCAAATCTTTTCCTCCGAACTCCAAACTCCCGACTCCGAACTAATACTATTTTCTATTAAATCGACTGAAAAGTAAAATAATTAATTTTGTCACGGAAATACGTTTTATGCTAATATGTGTTTGCGAGGAAAAACATATATGACACTTATAGAACTTCTGGAGCGTAGCGTATCAAATTACAGCAATCACCCGGCCTATTTTTATGAAAAAAATAAGGTCACTTACGCTGATTTAAAGATTCTTTCAGAAAAAATTGCTGGAGGATTGCAAGAAACCTGTGAAATAAAGAAAGATGATCGTGTATGCCTCCTCATGACAAATGGGCCGGACTTCATTCCCACATTTTTTGGCATTTTAAAGACCGGTGCATGGGTTGTCCCGGTAAACACGTTTTTAGCTCCTGAAGAAATAAAATTTATTATTGAAGATTCCGGTGCAAAGGTCATCATAACAACAGACGATCTTATAGAACGTGTTAAAACAGCCGTAAAAGATATTGATACCCCGATTACTATTATTCATACCGGTACAGAACATAAAGAAAACTATTTTCCCTTAGAATATATTCTCGCAACAGGTCATTATCACTCTGAATTTATTATACCTGACGATGTTGCGGTACTGATATATACTTCAGGAACAACAGGGAACCCAAAAGCCGCTGTCCTTACACATAACAATCTCACATCAAATATTGCTGACTGTAACAAAATCTTACACCTTACAAAACGTGACCGATTCATAGTGTTTTTACCTATGTTTCACTCGTTTACTATGACCGTATGCTTGCTATTACCGTTATCTATGGGAGCATCTATCGTTATATTAAAATCAGTGAAACCATTTGATAAAGTTCTTAAGACTATACTCTTTAAACGAATAACCGCTTTTGTGGGTATACCACAAATATATCATCTGCTCGGAGAAAAGAAACTTCCCTGGATAGTTAAAAAGCTTATTGCTATACGATTTTGCATATCGGGGTCTGCACCATTATCAGAAGAAGTGTTAACTAAATTCGAGGAAAATACCGGCCTGCCACTTATGGAAGGATACGGCTTGTCAGAATCATCTCCGGTTGTGTCAGTAAATCCTTTGCATGGCCAGCGCAAAGTCAGTTCTGTCGGGCCACCACTAACAAGTGTTAAGGTAAAAATCGTTGATGATAGCAATAATGAAGTACCTATTGGTGAATCAGGGGAAATTTGCGTTATGGGTCCTAATGTCATGAGAGAATATTATAATAATCCTGAAGCGACAGCACAAACATTGGTTGATGGATGGCTCCATACCGGTGATATCGGTAAAGTTGATGAAGATGGATACATTTATATCCTTGATAGAAAAAAAGATATGATCCTTTCACACGGATTGAATATTTATCCCCGTGAAATAGAACAGGTCCTTTACAGACATCCCGCGATACAAGACGCTGCAATTATAGGCATGAAAGATCCTCATAGAGGTGAACTCCCTGTCGCATATGTAACATTGAAAGAAGGCAAAAGAGCAACAGCTCCGGAACTCAAACGATTCTGTAAGGACAAGCTTGCCACATACAAGATCCCTCACAAAATTAATATCGAACAAGACTTACCGCGCACATCAACAGGAAAGATTCTGAAACGTGAAATAAAAAAGGGAGCTTCGCTCCTTTAATTACTCCGAACTAACGATTTTCGCTTTATTCTCCGAACTCCAGACTCCCAACTCCGAACTAAATAAAAGGTATACCCCTTTATTTTTCTGCAGGTGGTAAGAATAATTTCATCCCGAAGGGCACCAAAAGCGTGGTGATAATGGTCATAATGATAATGCTCGAAAATACCGATCCTAGAAGCGGTGTGACCGGTCCCTGCTGAGTAAAGAGACCCATTTCAAGCGCGACAGCGGCTACAACGAGCTCTACCGCGCCACGTCCGTTCATACCAAACCCCATAGAGATACTTTCACGCCATGAAAAACCCAGCATTCGCGCGGGAACACCCGCGCCGACAACCTTTCCAATGATCGCAAAAAATAATAATGCGATCGCAAATAATGGCGCTTTGCCGATCGCCCCTATATCGACATGCAGCCCGACAAACACAAAAAAGAGTGGCGCGAAAAATCCAAGGGTTACAGCAGACAATTTCTGTTTGACGCTTTCTACAATCCCTTCACTGAATACTTCCTTGTTCACTAACATACCGGTAACTAAAGCACCTATAATAAAGTGCATGTGCGCGTATTCTGCCAGAAGCCCCATGGCAAACGCGCTCACAAGAACAAAACTGAATTCTACCTCAACGATCTTTAAACGGGACAGATGCTTTACGCAAAGCGGCATGATAAAACGGCCATACAAGAATGCCGCAATAAAAAAGACGGTGATCTTCGCCAAAAGCAGGCCAAACACACCGAGTGAAAGGACCGCGCCGTCTTTCATTAATCCCATGACTATGGAAAGCAGCAACAGGCCGATAATGTCATCAATAATGGCGGCGCTTATGAGCGTGTGCCCCATACGCGTTTTCAGCAGGTCAAGCTCGATCAAGACTCTGCTTAAAGCCGGTATAGCAGTTATCGACAAGACGACGCCCAAAAACAAACACTGCACAAGCTTAAGGTGTGATGCGGGCAAAACTGCCATACCAAGCGATACGCCGAGCACTATCGGCAGGACAACACCGCCGAAAGCAACCAACAAACCCGCCTTTGAAGCTTTTACCAGTTCCTTTATTTCTATCTCCATGCCCGCCATGAGCATTAAAAAGAAAATGCCCAGATCAGCGAGTATTTTGAATTCTTTTGAAAGCTCGATCTCTGCATAATGACTGAAGGGGCCATAGAGCGTTATAACACCTAAAACAACGCCTGCTATAAGCTCACCGAGTATCGGAAGCTGTCCGAGCTTGCGGGCAATACTCCCTGCAATGCGCGCAACAACCAAAACAACAAGAATAATAAATAAGAATTCGCCCATTATTCACTCCAAAGGTTCAATCCTGTTTGATTATCAGGTTTTCGTATTAGTAATTTTCCGTCTAATTCTGTTATATGGTATTCAGCGGCAAATACTATCGTGCCGTTCATAAGGTGCCCGCCATAACATATCCCGCGGCTGTCAGCGACAGAAACATGCGCATGCACAAATATTTCATCATCTTTAAGTGATATGTTCCCGCTGCAGGATACGATTTCCATTTTTTCAGTCAGGCGCACGGACTCACCGTAGGTTCTCTTATCCTGATCGTAATACCCTAGGACGACATTGCTCACTGCCCCGATAACAGAAATCGTCCCTAACTGTATATTCTTTTTTTTGCACACATCTGTAAGCGCACCAAGAAGATCCTCATTATGTGGCAACCTGCCAATAAAAGTATTTTTATGTTTTGCTTTCATACTCTGCCTTTCACTAATTTAAAATGTAAAAAAATAGATTATTTCCAAGCCTGTATTGATAATTTTCTCAGGTTTTTTGTGACATGTCCATTTTGAAATGATTTTTTCATCAACATTATGATGGCAATTCCTGGGACAGCAGCGTTTATACGGAAAACTTAGTATGGCAGATCTCGCTATGCGCATTACTTCTTGAAAGGCTTCGGCTTGCTTATCCCCGAGATGCTCCCATACCTGAAGCGCAATAAACATGTCATAGGCGTTATCTTCTACCGGCCACGGTGTTATTCGCGCATCATGCATAAAGGTTGGCTTTATGTGACAATCATCGATATTCATCGTGTCCGACCCTTTCACTAAAGGTATATGATGCGGGCCAAGCTCTAAAACACTCTCGGGATTAACTTCACTGATAATGCCCAGCACATATTTGATATATCGCCATCTTCCTTTATAATAAGAAGGATACTGTTTTTTTAATATTCTATATTCTATATATGATATGAGACCATCTGACAGGGCATGACCAATCACGGAACTCTTTATTTCTTCGATTGTATTGAGCATACGAGATACTATATATTGCAATGCATACATAAAAGAGCCAGGAATCCCAAGTTCTTTTATTATCTGCTTCATTCTGAGTATTGCATAGCGCATATTTATCATATAGGTATTTCTGATAATATCAGTTTAAAAGACCCGGAGGGTCTCTTAAGAAGCATATCCATTAACGCACAATATTACACCAAGCCCAAAAAATATTATAAGCGATATTGCCATCACGACTCTCATATTACGTTGATAATCCGCTGCTTTGAGCATTAGGGTTGGAAACATAATAAGGAATATCCCTTTGATAAGAGCGCTCCAACCGATAAGGGTGATAATGAGCGTCCAGTTCATGGCCCACACGTTGTGAAAAACCACAATGAGAAGCCCCGAAATAAGTGCGAGCATGCCGCCGATGTATGTTAACGCCGCATTTTGCTGAAACCCATCGATTATTCTCTGATATGTCTTGAGATTAAACAAGATTCCGGCCGTTACGATAACTAAGTACGGACCAAGAATCTTTGCGAGAAACAGTGATGATTCCATATACCCTCCCTTATGTATTAATGCTTTTATCGCTTTGAAAATAATTACACTGTGAACATTTCTGCCCCATAACGATCTTTTTGTGTCTTAACTCAATAATAAGTGGTGCGACAACAAGCGGTGTTAGGCCAACAAAAAAAAGCATCACGTTATCAGAACTGTATCGAGAAGAGAACGTACCGTAAAGACTAAAGAAGATTATTGCTATTACTAAATATATAAGAAGGTATCCAATACGTGGCGCCCATTTTTTGCGTACAACCATTTCCATTTCGCTTGCACCGCATTTTTCGCATTGCTCAGACAGTATTTCTTGTGAGGGTTTCACGAAAAATCCTTATTTTTCAGCTTTCGCTAATGAAGTACAACTTATTGTCTTCAACTTTGTAATACAGGGAAGCAACCATGATCTTAGGATATTTCTTTCTCAACCTATTTGTTTCACTGACAATAAATTCTATTTCATTGCCTATTTCAAACTTCGGAGCATGGTTCATAAAACACTCCTCAGCCGCTCCCCTACTCCACCCGGCCCTATCAACTAAACCGTTAATAAACTCTTCTTTTTTAGACGCTAAATTAACCATTGCGCAATTATTATGACCGATCAATGCGATATGACTCACCTTTCCTACAGCAATCGCGTACGCGACTTTAAACTCACTATAGCGTAAGTTTGCTCCTCCGGAACGTATAATATATGCAAAGTTGGGAGGGATATGAAGATGTTTGCGACTATCCATACACATGCCTATCAAGAGCTGCGCCTGTAAATATGTATCATACTGACGATTTAAGTTATGATATTCAAACAATAACCCTATAGGATTATCACGATATTCCTCAGGAATATTTTCTTTATTTGTAACTGGTATAATCTTATGTTCCATCTGTATTTAACCCGACTTTCTGAATGCCGTTTTATGATCTCTTTAAATTATCTTTTGCCTTGAGTATTTTTTGTGAAAACCCGTCCTTTTTAAATGCTGTTGTCCACCGCTTCATAATAACCCAGCCGCCAAAACGAATCAACGCGTTACGCCATGAGCGATACCATTTCCTCCATCCCGATTTAATGTCATGCAAAAACAGTATCAAATAGGGGAATGAAAATATATTCACAACAACACCAAACAAGTATTGAAACCGATAAAATCCACTCATGATCTGTTTGACAGATGCATGTATCTCTTCAGCGCTGAGCGGTGCATCCGGCTCAAAGAGAGGAAAATTCCCGTCATAATATTCCCACCCTACATCTTTAACAGAGTAGACCCTGTTTTGTTTCTTGAGCCTACGCGTCAAATCTGTCCCGGGAAGAGGTCCAGCTATCAGTATCTGTATCGTATCAAGTTTTGCCTTTCTAATAAAATTTTTATAATGTTTTACCCGTTCCTGTGCCGACATCTTAAAATCAACGCCTTCCTGCATTGGATATCCAAAAATAAACATCCCGTGTACCAAAAAACCAAATGTATGAAATATTTTTGTAAGAGATATCATATCTTTCGGGTTTATATTTTTATTCATTGCATGCAATTCTTCTGCGATCGGTGACTCAAAACCAATGCATACCAAGCTGATACCTGCCTCACGCATTGCTGCAAGGAGCTCAGTATCATGAGCTTTATCCAAACGTATCTGCACCGTGGCATCCAATTTTCTCCCTGTACGCTTCTGATAATCTCTCAGCATGTGGCAAAACCGTATCGCCTCTTGTCTCTGCTGCCCAAAAAGGTCATCAACAATAAAAAACTGTCTCGCGTCCTTAGTTTCAAGAAGAAAACTAATGCACTCAAGCAATCGTTCAGGAGAAGCATAGCGTGGTTTGCCTTTAACAGTGCAAAACTCGCAATCCATACCGCAGCCTCGTATCCTTTCAACGGGATACAACGTAATTTTCGCGTACCGTACTAAAGAAAAATCAGGTAAAGGTAATTTGTCAAAATCTGTCTGAGGCTGCCTTTCAGGAGTAAGGACAACCTCTCCATTATCTAAATAGGCTATCCCCTTTACCTCTTTTGGATCGCGCTTCCCTTCGATCACAAGCAGAAGCTCTTTAATCGTCTCTTCCGCTTCACCAATAACAACATAATCAATGCAGGAGTGTAACGCTTCGGATATATTCTCATCAACGAAATGCTGTCCACCGGCAATAGTGATTATCCCTTTATCTTTATAGAAACGAGCTATTTCATATAGCCTTGGAATCGTACTTGTTAAACCGCCATACAATCCAACAACGTCCACCGGTCTAATCTGTTCCAAAAACTCGTGATCTGCGTGACCTGAATCTTTCTTCGGCCCATATCTGCGGAGATTATTTTCATCAATAACCTCAACATCCCACTTTTCCATTTCACGTGCAGAACTGGCAACGCATACCGGTCCAAGCGCAGTCGTCTCCCGAGCAATGCGGGAATAAATATTGAATGCCGGATAAGCCGGAACAACAATTCTGAACCTATATCTTTTTTTTGCTGTGTTAATCATTATATTCTCCTCACTCCCCACCGCCCCGATTAATCGGGGCGGTGTGAATTATTAGCATCTGGCGGAAAGGCAGGGATAAAGATTTGCTTCGCAAATCTATCCTCTAAATAATCGGGCTACCAATCTGGTCGGAACGAACCCTTTTTACAATCAAAGTTCTCACCATACCTTCCACCAAAACAAATGTCAGTTCAAAAGAACTGCCTTTCATTTTGGCGGAAAGGCAGGGATTCGAACCCTGGGACCTTTTCAGGTCAACGGTTTTCGAGACCGCCCCATTCAACCGCTCTGGCACCTTTCCTTATTATAAACAATTTTTACTCCGCACAAAGCAATTCAACTCCCCCCTAGATTTTCTCGGGCTTCGCCTCCAAAATCATAATACAGGGGGGATAGTTCTACCCTGAAAAATACTCGTTTCTTTTAGAACTCGTCTTTTCCGGTATCACTACGCTCTGGCACCTTTCCGTAATTCGTTCATAGTTCATGGTTCATAGCAAAAACATTACAGACACCGTATCCATGAAAATCTTCCTACAACGATTGTCCTCCACCGCCCCGATATATCGGGGCGGTGAAAAGACGTAACACCTTTCCAAACTAATTATTACTCTTAGACCTCTGTATCCTAAAAAATTCTTGCAATAATAATTTTGATGGCTCTTCGAGAACACCACCCTCCACTTCGATCATATGGTTTTGTCTTACATCTTGCACAATATTAAGAGCTGATCCCGCCCCACCTGATTTTGGGTCTCTCGCACCAAACACCAATCTTTTAACACGCGCGTTTACTAATGCTCCCGCACACATAAAGCAGGGTTCTTTTGTAACATATAACGTAGTATTTATAAGACGCCAATTGTCTATAGTATTTGCCGCTTGAGTAAGTGCAAGGATCTCTGCATGTGCAGTAGCATCTTTGAGGAGTTCGACTTGATTGTGCGCTCTGGCTATGATCTTTTTTTCCAGTACAACTACTGCCCCTACCGGAACCTCGCCTTTTTCAAATGCACGGTCAGCCTCTTTAAGCGCCTCCCGCATAAAATATTCATCTGATTCTAGATCAATCATACGGCACCAATGTAAATATGCGCCCAAGAGGACTTGAACCTCCGACCCTCTGCTTCGTAGGCAGATGCTCTAATCCACTGAGCTATGGGCGCATAATGTGGTAAACTTACTTTTCGATTTGTTTTTCGCAGTACTCGCCAATAAATGGAAGTTTAAACTTCTTACCGGAAAACGCTGCGAACATTAATACAAGCCAGAGAATTGTTGAGACCACCATTATAATAAGAGCAATTGGTATTAAAATCGGAATTATTGTTGTAATAGCCACTAATATTGATATGCCTACAAAAGTAACCAACGACTGCATAGCATGAAATCTGACAAACTTATTCTCTTTTTCAACTAATAAGAAAAATACTGCGGATACAAAAGTCAAAAAATAACATAATAACCCTTCAATATTCTCTCCAACACCTAATACTGTTTTTACGCCTTCTTTCTTCTCTTCCGTCATAGTACACCCTCCTTTTTGAGTTTTTAGTTGAATGCTACTAGTTACTATTCTCTATTTTCTTCTTAAGCTGCTCATTTTCTTCTTTTATCTCGGCCATCCTGAGCTCCCTGCCAACAGCCATTTTATTAAAAATCTCTAACTCACGCATTTTGTCTTTTAGTTCACATTCAATCTTTTTTCGCTCTATAATCTCACCAATCAATTTTGCCGTTGTATGGAGCTGTTTTTTTGCAGCTTCAATCGCAAATGGTGTACGAACCTTATACGCCCTTGCCAGTTTGATCAGTTCTTTTGGATCAGCACCATATTTTTCTGCGATTTCCCTTATTTTTTTCTTGTCTTGAGGGGGAGTGCCATACCCAAAATTAATAGCACCTACAACTTCTTTTCCCGCTTTAATCGGTACCGCATATAATCTGATTCCCCCACGACATTCAATATCAACGGGTTCTTCTCTTTGTATAGATACTTTAGATGCATCCACCCAGCAAGACTCATGGCAAAGCCATTTTCCTGAATCTAATGCTTTTTTATTGTCATCTGTGCCGCATAAGTTACGTGATGCTTGGTCAAGGCACTGACACCAACCAGAAGAAAACATACCTAAAGCATAGTCCCCGTTTGGTTCATAAACAGCTGCCGAAGTATCAAGTAAATCAAGATAATTATTTACAATATCGGTCAAGGTGTCTGGATCAATAGCATCCAAAATCACACGACTGGTGTTTAACTCTAGTAAGCTACCGTAAGAAGGTATGTACCCATTACTTTTCACCATAGAGCACCTCCGCATATTCGTTGATCGTTGATCGTATAAACACTATAAAATCTCTGATCTTCGGACTTCTAAACTTTGAAGAAACCTACACCGCGGTCAGTGGGATTTTCCACCGACGCGGTGAAAATATTGAAAACCTTAAGTCTATCTTCTGCTTAAAACATCTAAATCGCTATGCGATTTCTTAGGTCGCATTCAATATAATCCCCCCCAGATTTTCTCGGGCTCCGCCTCCAAAATCATGAAGCGGGGGGGACACTTCTACTACGTAAAACTCTTGTTGTTACACACAAGACTTTTACAGTATCAGTACGGAGGGGCAGGGATTCGAACCCTGGGATCGGTGTTACCCAATCAGCCGCTTAGCAGGCGGCTGCTTTCGACCACTCAGCCACCCCTCCTATATTCGTTTATCGTTCACACTCATAAAATTTATAAGTAAATTTTTCTGGGTATTGTCCCCTTGTGGGATCGTGAATCGACAAAAACTATCATAATACTCGATGCGGTGAAAACACCAAAAGCTTCGAGTCTATTTATTTATTACGTAGAGCTTGTTATACCAATATTTAATGTAAAATGCAATGGAATTAATTACAGGACAACGATTCCGCAACAATACGCATAAGGTATGATTTTAAGCTTAATTAGAGGTTTTTAAACAAAGGGTCATATTCGCGAAAGGATTTCGCTTAAAAAATTGGATTACAAAAGACGATTATATCTACC